>Ga0209795_10000164_pt1 | contig 60721 bp, 50 predicted proteins | sample AgamicOrMarz_FD_187166 | JGI IMG/M metagenome (GOLD analysis project Ga0209795, IMG submission 187166) | Agave microbial communities from Guanajuato, Mexico - Or.Ma.rz (SPAdes) (version 2) | ecosystem: Host-associated > Plants > Phyllosphere > Phylloplane/Leaf | place: Guanajuato, Mexico...
GAAGCCCGAACGAAGGACATTCTGGCGCTGTTGAATCAGTAATCATTGCCCCTCACCCCAGCCCTCTCCCTAAGGGAGAGGGTGTTCAAATTCCCTCTCCCTTAGGGAGAGGGTTAGGGTGAGGGGGAAGGTTGTGAACTAAAGGAACAACGATGACGAATCTAAAAAAGCGCGACCGAGCGAGAACGAATGCATCGTTAATCTCTATGGTGCAGCGATTTTCTGATATCACCATCATGGTCGGCGGATTGTGGGTGGTGTGTCAGATCAGCGGGCAGTCGTTCTTATATATGCATCTGCTGATGGCCCTGATCGCGCTGGTGGTGTTCCAGATGATCGGCGGAATGACCGATTTTTATCGCTCGTGGCGCGGCGTGAAAATAACCACCGAGCTGATGCTTCTCCTGCAAAACTGGACCCTGAGCCTGATCTTCAGCGCCGGGCTGGTGGCATTCAGCCAGGATTTCGATAACCGTCTGGTGACCTATCTGGCCTGGTATCTGCTGACCAGCGTAGGCATGGTGGTGTGCCGATCCTTGATCCGCTTTGGCGCAGGCTGGCTGCGTAACCGGGGCTATAACACCCGCTATGTGGCCGTTGCCGGTGATTTGCCGGTAGGGCAGGTGCTGCTTAACTCCTTCCGCAAAGAGCCGTGGTTAGGCTTCGACGTGGTTGGGATTTATCACGATGCTAAGCCGGGCGGTGTGTCGTCGGACTGGGCGGGAAACTACGAACAGCTGGTCGAGGACGCAAAAGCCGGCAAGATCCACAACGTCTACATCGCCATGCAGATGAAAGATGAATCCTGCATCAAAACGCTGGTGCGTGACCTGGCGGACACCACCTGTTCGGTAATCCTCATTCCGGACGTCTTTACCTTTAACATCCTCCACTCCCGTATTGAAGAAGTGAACGGCGTTCCGGTGGTTCCGCTGTACGACACGCCGCTGTCCGGTATTAACCGCGTGCTGAAACGCCTCGAAGATATCGTGCTCTCGTCGCTGATTTTGCTGCTGATTTCCGCGGTGCTGTGCTGCATTGCGCTGGCCGTAAAGATCAGCTCGCCTGGCCCGGTTATCTTCCGCCAGACCCGCTACGGCATGGACGGTAAGCCGATTATGGTGTGGAAATTCCGCTCCATGAAGGTGATGGAAAACGACAGCGTGGTAACGCAGGCGACGCAGAACGATCCGCGCGTGACTCGCGTGGGCAACTTCCTGCGCCGGACCTCGCTGGACGAACTGCCGCAGTTTATCAACGTCTTTACCGGCGGCATGTCGATCGTGGGGCCTCGTCCGCACGCCGTCGCCCATAACGAGCAGTACCGCACCCTGATCGAAGGCTACATGCTGCGCCACAAAGTGAAGCCAGGCATTACCGGCTGGGCGCAAATCAACGGCTGGCGCGGCGAGACCGACACGCTGGAAAAAATGGAAAAACGCATTGAGTTCGATCTGGAGTACATCCGCGAGTGGAGCGTCTGGTTCGATATCAAGATTGTCTTTCTGACCATCTTCAAAGGTTTCGTGAACAAAGCGGCGTACTAAGATGAGCTTACGAGAAAAAACCATCAGTGGCGCCAAGTGGTCAGCAATGGCGACCATCGTCATCATTGGCCTTGGGCTGGTGCAGATGACGGTGTTGGCGCGCATTATCGATAATCACCAGTTCGGTCTTCTGACCGTGTCGCTGGTGATTATCGCCCTCGCCGATACGCTGTCTGACTTTGGTATTGCCAACTCGATTATCCAGCGCAAGGAGATTAGCCATCTGGAGCTGACCACGCTCTACTGGCTGAATGTTGGGCTTGGGATCGTCGTGTTTGTGCTGGTATTCCTGCTGAGCGACACCATCGCCCGCGTGCTGCATAACCCGGACCTGGCACCGCTGATGCGCACGCTCTCCTTTGCGTTTGTGCTGATCCCCCATGGGCAGCAGTTTCGCGCGCTGATGCAAAAGGAGCTGGAGTTCAACAAAATCGGCATGATCGAAACCAGCGCCGTGCTGGCGGGCTTCACCTTTACCGTGGTCAGCGCCCATTTCTGGCCGCTGGCGATGACCGCTATTCTGGGCTATCTGGTCAATTCCGCCGTGCGTACGCTGCTGTTTGGCTACTTTGGCCGCAAAATTTATCGCCCGGGGCTGCACTTCTCGCTGGCGTCGGTCTCCTCCAACCTGCGCTTTGGCGCATGGCTGACCGCCGACAGTATCATTAACTACGTCAATACCAATCTCTCCACGCTGGTGCTGGCGCGTATTCTCGGCGCAAGCGTTGCAGGGGGATACAACCTGGCGTACAACGTCGCGGTTGTTCCGCCGATGAAGCTGAACCCGATTATCACCCGCGTGCTGTTCCCGGCGTTCGCCAAAATCCAGGACGACACGGAGAAGCTGCGCGTCAACTTCTACAAGCTGCTCTCCGTGGTCGGCATTATCAACTTCCCGGTGCTGCTGGGTCTGATGGTGGTCTCCAGCAACTTCGTCCCGCTGGTGTTTGGCGAGAAGTGGGTCAGCATTGTGCCGATCCTGCAGCTGCTTTGCGTGGTCGGGCTGTTGCGCTCGGTGGGGAACCCGATTGGTTCGCTGCTGATGGCGAAAGCCCGCGTTGATATCAGCTTCAAATTCAACGTCTTCAAAACCTTTCTGTTTATTCCGGCGATCGTTGTCGGCGGCCACATGGCCGGCGCCCTCGGCGTGACGCTCGGCTTCCTGCTGGTGCAAATCATCAATACCGTGCTGAGCTACTTCGTGATGATTAAGCCGGTGCTCGGCTCCAGCTACCGCCAGTACATCCTGAGCCTGTGGCTGCCGTTTTACCTCTCATTGCCGACCCTTGTCGTGAGCTACGGGCTGGGCGTGGTGCTCAACGGGCAGTTGCCGCTCGCCGCGCTGCTGGCCGTGCAGGTGGCGGCGGGCGCGCTGGCGTTCGGGGTGATGATTGTGCTGTCGCGTAATGCGCTGGTGGTTGAGATGAAACGTCAGTTTTGCCGTAACGAAAAAATGAAAACGCTGCTTCGCGCAGGCTAATTTTAAGAGGCCATTATGAAATTACTTATTCTTGGCAACCATACCTGCGGCAACCGTGGCGACAGCGCCATTCTGCGCGGTTTACTGGATGCGATTAACACCCTTGAGCCTGAGACGGAAGTCGACGTGATGAGCCGTTACCCGGTCAGCTCCTCCTGGCTTTTAAACCGCCCGGTGATGGGCGATCCGCTGTACAGCCAGATGAAACAACATAATAACGCCGCGGGCGTGATGGGCCGCGTGAAGAAAGTGCTGCGCCGTCGCTATCAGCATCAGGTGTTGCTCTCCCGCGTGACCGATACCGGCAAGCTGCGCAATATTGCCATCGCGCAGGGCTTTACCGATTTTGTCCGTCTGCTGTCGGGCTATGACGCCATTATCCAGGTGGGCGGATCGTTCTTTGTCGACCTGTACGGTGTGCCGCAGTTCGAACACGCGCTTTGCACCTTTATGGCGAAAAAACCGCTGTTCATGATCGGCCACAGCGTGGGGCCATTCCAGGATCCGCAGTTTAACCAGCTGGCGAACTACGTGTTTGGCCACTGCGACGCGCTGATCCTGCGTGAATCGGTGAGCCTCGATATGATGAAGCGCAGCGAAATTGATACCACAAAAGTCGAACACGGCGTGGATACCGCCTGGCTGGTGGACCATCAGGACGCCACTTTCCAGGCAAGCTATGCCGTGCAGCACTGGCTGGATGTGACCGCGAAACAGAAAACCGTTGCCATTACCCTGCGCGAGCTGGCGCCGTTTGATAAACGTCTTGGCACCACCCAGGCGGCGTATGAGAAAGCCTTCGCCGAGGTGGTTAACCGGGTGCTCGACAGCGGGTATCAGGTGCTGGCGCTCTCAACCTGTACCGGTATCGACAGCTATAACAAAGACGACCGCATGGTGGCCCTGAACCTGCGTGGGCTGGTCAATGACCCTTCGCGTTACCATGTGGTGATGGATGAACTGAACGACCTGGAGATGGGCAAGATCCTCTCCGCCTGTGACCTGACCGTGGGCACCCGTCTGCACTCGGCGATTATCTCTATGAACTTCGGTACGCCCGCTATCGCGATCAACTACGAGCACAAATCTGCCGGCATTATGCAGCAGCTCGGCATGCCCGAAATGGCGGTCGATATTCGTCATCTGCTGGACGGCTCCCTCGGGGCCATGGTCGGCGACACGCTGGGACAGTTGCCTGCTATCAATGAACGGCTGGCTGCGGCGGTGAAAGCCGAGCGCGAGAAAGGGATTGGGATGGTGAAATCGGTGCTCGACCGCGTCGGGGAGGGGAAATGAAGGTTGGTTTCTTCTTACTGAAATTTCCTTTGTCGTCTGAAACCTTTGTGCTGAACCAGATCACCGCGTTTATCGATATGGGATATGACGTGGAGATTGTCGCCCTGCAAAAGGGCGACACGCAGAACACCCATGCGGCGTATACCCAGTATGGGCTGGAGGCGAAAACCCGCTGGCTGCAGGATGAACCGAGCGGGCGAATGAATAAGCTGCGCTACCGTGCAGGCCAGACGCTGCGGGGGCTCCACCGCGCGTCAACGTGGCGGGCGCTGAACGTGTCACGCTACGGGGCCGAATCCCGCAATTTGATCCTCTCGGCGATTTGCGGGCAAACGGCGCAGCCGTATCGTGCCGATGTGTTTATCGCCCACTTCGGCCCGGCGGGCGTGACCGCCGCGAAACTGCGTGAGCTTGGCGTGATTGAGGGCAAGATCGCCACCATCTTCCACGGAATCGACATCTCGAGTCGCGACGTGCTCAACCACTACACGCCTGAGTATCAGCAGCTTTTCCGCCGGGGCGACATGATGCTGCCCATCAGCGAGCTGTGGGCCGGACGGCTCAAAACCATGGGCTGCCCGAGCGAAAAAATCACCGTCTCACGGATGGGCGTGGACATGGCGCGATTCACCCAGCGTCCGGTAAAAGCGCCGGGTACACCCTTGCAGATTATCTCCGTGGCTCGTCTGACCGAGAAGAAGGGGCTGCATGTGGCTATCGAAGCCTGTCGTCAGCTCAAAGCGCGCGGCGTGGACTTCCATTACCGCATCCTGGGGATTGGGCCGTGGGAGCGCCGTTTACGCACCCTAATCGAACAGTATCAGCTGGAAGGTTATGTGGAGATGCCGGGCTTTAAGCCGAGCCACGAGGTGAAGGCCATGCTCGATGAGGCGGACGTGTTCCTGCTGCCTTCAGTGACAGGAGCGGACGGCGACATGGAAGGGATCCCGGTGGCGCTGATGGAGGCGATGGCGGTGGGCATTCCCGTCGTGTCTACGTTGCACAGCGGTATTCCCGAGTTGATTACGTCGGAGCATTCCGGCTGGCTGGTGCCTGAAAACAATGCCTTAGCGCTGGCCGATCGTCTCGCCGCCTTTTGCGATATTGACCCGCAGGATCTGGTGTCGATATTGCGCAATGCGCGCGGAAAAGTGGAAGCCGAATTTAACCAGCAGGCGATCAATCGCCAGTTAGCAAGCCTGCTGCAAACGTTGTAACGCCGAGGTTGTATGCTGAAAAAGATTACCCGACGCCGCTTTGTTTCATCTTTATCGCTTCTGGCCGCTGCGCCGCTGCTCTCGTCCCGACCGGCGCGGGCAGCGGGCGGGTCGACGGTCAGTATTGATCGCTACAATCATAACGACTGGATTGCGGCCTTTAAGCAGGCATTTAGCGAAGCCGATACCGTTGTGGTGCCCGCCGGACTCACCTGCGAAAACATCAATACCGGCATTTTTATTCCGAACGGTAAAACGCTGCTCGTTCGCGGCGCGCTGAAAGGTAACGGACGCGGGCGGTTTGTGCTTCAGGAAGGTTGTAAAGTTATCGGTGAGGGAAAAGGGCGCACCCACAACATCACCCTGGACGTTCGCGGGTCCGACTGCGTGATTAAGGGCCTGGCGATGAGCGGCTTCGGGCCGGTCACGCAGATTTATATTGGCGGAAAGAAACCGCGCGTGATGCGCAATCTGCTGATTGATGGCCTCAGCGTGAGCCAGGCCAATTACGCCATTCTGCGCCAGGGGTTTCATAATCAGGTCGACGGCGCGCGGATTATCAATTGTCAATTCAGCCATTTGCAGGGTGATGCAATCGAGTGGAACGTGGCGATTAATGACCGCAACATCCTGATTTCCGACCACGTGATTGACACGATCAACTGCACCAACGGCAAGACGAATTGGGGTATCGGCATTGGCCTTGCCGGGAGCACCTATGACAATGACTACCCTGAAAAGCAAACGGTGAAGAACTTCGTTGTCGCCAATATTACGGGCAGCAACTGTCGGCAATTAGTCCACGTCGAAAACGGCAAACACTTCGTTATCCGTAATGTAAAAGCCACCAATATCACACCGGATTTCAGTAAAAAGGCGGGGATTGATAATGCCACGGTAGCTATTTATGGCTGTGATAATTTCATCATTGATAATATCGATATGGTCAATAGTGCCGGAATGTTAATCGGGTACGGGGTGATCAAGGGGGATTATTTGTCGATCCCGCAGAACTTCAGGCTTAACGATATTCGCCTGGATAATCGCCAGCTTGCGTATAAACTGCGCGGAATACAGATTTCATCGGGCAATGCGACCTCCTTTGTCGCCATCACAAACCTCGACCTCAAGCGTGCTACACTTGAACTGCACAACAAGCCTCAGCATCTCTTCCTGCGCAATATCAACGTCATGCAGGAGGCAGCCACTGGCCCGGCGCTGAAGATGAATTTTGACCTGCGCAAAGATGTGCGCGGGAAATTCATGGCCAAAGATGAGACCTTGCTCTCGCTGGCAAACATCAAGGCCGTGAATGAAAAAGGGCAGAGCTCGGTGGATATTGATCGGGTCGACCAACAAACGGTGAATACAGAACGGCTGAATTTTGCGCTGCCTCACAGATAAGCACATTTGGCAATTTTACGACTATTCCTGGTAGATAAGCGTTTACTATTCAGATTACAACTACTGTAATTTGTGGTGCGGTGGCGTAACATTCTATGAGATTTACGGCAAATCATACTGGCGAAAACAGGTTTAAAAGCTATAATTCGTCAACCATTTTAAGGTGGAAGGTATAATGATTAATTTGAAAGCAGTCATTCCGGTAGCGGGTCTGGGCATGCATATGCTGCCAGCCACAAAGGCAATTCCAAAAGAGATGCTGCCGATTGTCGACAAGCCGATGATTCAGTACATCGTCGACGAGATTGTGGCTGCAGGGATCAAAGAAATCGTCCTGGTCACGCATTCCTCCAAGAATGCCGTTGAAAACCACTTCGACACCTCCTACGAACTCGAGGCGTTGCTTGAGCAGCGCGTCAAACGCCAGCTGCTGGCCGAAGTGCAGTCTATCTGTCCTCCTGGCGTAACCATCATGAACGTGCGTCAGGCACAGCCGCTGGGTCTGGGCCACTCAATTCTGTGCGCACGCCCGGTGGTGGGTGATAATCCATTTATCGTTGTGCTGCCCGATATCATCATTGACAATGCCTCTGCCGATCCGCTGCGTTACAATCTGGCGGCGATGGTCGCGCGCTTCAATGAAACGGGTCGCAGCCAGGTTCTGGCGAAACGCATGAAAGGCGATCTGTCCGAGTACTCTGTTATCCAGACAAAAGAAGCGCTGGAGACGGAAGGGCAGGTGAGCCGCATCGTCGAGTTCATTGAGAAGCCGGATCAGCCGCAGACGCTGGACTCCGATCTGATGGCAGTAGGCCGCTATGTGCTGAATGCAGATATCTGGGCCGAGCTGGAAAAAACCGAGCCGGGTGCCTGGGACCGTATCCAGTTGACCGATGCGATTGCTGAGCTGGCGAAGAAGCAGTCAGTTGATGCCATGCTGATGACGGGCGACAGCTATGACTGCGGTAAGAAAATGGGGTATATGCAGGCGTTTGTTAAGTATGGCCTGCGTAACCTGAAGGAAGGTCAGAAGTTCAGAAGCCGGATTGAGAAGTTGCTGGCTAACGACTAAGTCCTCACCACGCTTTGAAAAAGCGGCAGTCCGCATTTTGGTTGTTGTTACATAACCAGAATGAGGGTTGCCGCTTTTTGTTATTAATTCCTGTAATAACATGGAGTTATCTGATTGTGTTTTGCTCTGTTCTGTAACGATTTGTGCTTGTTTCTGATGTCATTTAGGACGACAATTAACGGCAGTTTTTTGTCTGTAATCAGACCACAAAATCCTTTTATTCAACATCGCTCAGTGCACTGGTAGCTGTTAAGCCAGGGGCGGTAGCGTGCAAAATTTCTGAAACCGTTATTAATAATCGGTTTCAAGAGCATCAATAACTCGATATACCCATTAGATGGAATAGCTAACGTGAAAATTCTTGTTACGGGCGGTGCCGGTTTTATTGGCTCAGCGGTGGTGCGACATATTATTAAAAATACCCAGGATGCAGTCGTCAATGTGGATAAACTGACGTATGCCGGTAACCTGGAGTCACTGACCGACGTTAATGATAACGATCGTTATGTCTTTGAACATGCGGATATTTGCGATAAAGCGGCAATGGATCGCATTTTCGCCGAGCACAAACCGGATGCGGTAATGCACCTTGCGGCAGAAAGTCACGTTGACCGTTCTATTACCGGCCCAGCTGCATTTATTGAGACCAATATTGTCGGTACCTATGTGCTTCTGGAAGCCGCACGGGCTTACTGGTCAACGCTGGATGACGCAGCCAAAGCGGCGTTTCGATTCCACCACATCTCCACTGACGAAGTGTACGGTGATTTACCGCACCCTGATGAACAGCCTGCCGCTGCTGAGCTGCCGCTGTTTACCGAAACCACGGCCTATGCGCCGAGCAGCCCGTATTCTGCGTCTAAAGCGTCCAGCGATCACCTGGTTCGCGCATGGCTGCGTACTTACGGCTTCCCGACCATTGTGACCAACTGCTCCAATAACTATGGCCCGTATCACTTCCCTGAGAAGCTGATCCCGCTGGTGATTTTGAATGCCCTGGACGGCAAAGCGCTGCCAATTTACGGCAAAGGCGACCAGATCCGCGACTGGCTCTATGTGGAAGACCACGCGCGTGCGTTATACACCGTTGTCACTCGGGGTAAACCGGGAGAAACGTACAATATTGGTGGCCATAACGAAAAGCAAAACCTGGATGTCGTACATACCATTTGTGATCTGCTGGATGAAATCGTGCCGAAAGAAGGGTCCTATCGCGACCAGATCACCTATGTTGCAGACCGCCCAGGCCATGACCGCCGCTACGCAATTGATGCGCATAAAATCAGCGTTGAGCTAGGCTGGAAACCTGAAGAGACATTTGAAAGCGGTATTCGTAAGACCGTGAAATGGTATCTGATTAATAAAAATTGGTGCATGCGAGTGCTGGATGGCAGTTATCAACGTGAGCGTCTGGGGTTAGTGTAAGATGAAAGGAATTATTCTGGCTGGTGGATCTGGGACTCGTTTGTATCCAATTACTATGGGTGTTTCGAAGCAATTGCTGCCTATTTATGATAAACCGATGATATATTATCCATTATCGGTTTTGATGCTTGCGGGCATAAGAGATATTTTAATTATCACAACGCCAGAAGATCAGGAAGGGTTTATACGACTTCTGGGAGATGGTAGTAAACTGGGGCTCAATTTACAGTATGCCATTCAGCCTTCGCCAGATGGATTAGCACAGGCATTTATAATTGGTGAAGAGTTTATTGGCAAAGATTCCGTCTGTCTTGTATTAGGCGATAATATATTCTATGGTCAGGGATTCTCGCCTAAATTAAAAGAAGCTGCGGTCCGTGCGACATCTAAGGCGACGGTTTTTGGATATCAGGTTAAAGATCCAGAGCGCTTTGGGGTGGTAGAATTTGATGATAAACGCAATGTTTTATCTATAGAAGAGAAACCTGTTAAACCAAAAAGCAATTATGCAGTTACTGGGCTTTATTTTTATACAAACGAAGTCGTACAATTTGCAAAACAGGTTAAGCCGTCTGAACGTGGCGAGCTTGAAATTACATCAATCAACCAAATGTATCTTGAGAAAGGTAACCTTGTAGTAGAAATGTTGGGTCGTGGCTTTGCCTGGCTAGACACAGGAACTCATGAAAGCCTTTTGCAAGCAGCGCAGTTTGTTGAGACTATCGAAGTCAGACAAGGATTTAAAGTAGCTTGTCTTGAAGAGATTGCTTATAACAATGGATGGCTTTCTAAGGAAGACCTGCTTAATCAAGCAGCTTTGATGTCCAAAAATGGGTATGGCCAATATTTGTCTCAACTTATTAAGTAATTAATAGTGTCTGAACTAAAAAACAAAACCATCAATGGTTTAAAATGGAGTGCCCTGGAGCGTATACTTTCCCAGGGCGTCCAGCTCATCCTGATGCTGATACTGGCTCGCCTGTTAGGTCCGAAAGCCTTTGGTCTCATCGGAATGCTCGCAATTTTTATTGCAGTAGGCCAAGTATTTATTGACAGCGGCTTCAGTTCTGCTTTGATACGGAAGATCGATCGCACGAATATCGATTATTCAACTGCATTTTACTTTAATATTATCGTAGCAGTTTGTTGTTACACTTTGCTGTTTTTTTCCGCAGATTATATTGCTGATTTTTATCAGCAGCCTGAATTAGTATTATTAACAAAAATTATTGGCTTAACACTCATAGCAAATAGCTTCTCTGTAGTGCCAAGAACTATTTTGACAGTCTCGATGAATTTCAAAGCGCAAGCGAAAGCTTCGATTTTCTCTGTAATCGTGAGCGGTGTGGTTGCATTAATTTTGGCCTTGAAAGGATTCGGTGTATGGGCGTTGGTTGCGCAAACCTTGTCCGCATCTTTTTTGAGTGCATTATTTCTTAATTTAATTACACGTTGGGTTCCGGATTTATGCTTTTCAAAAAAATCATTTGATTATCTTTTTGGTTTTGGCGGTAAATTATTGCTCTCCGGACTGCTCGAAACAACATTCAACAATATATATCAACTCATCATTGGTAAGAAATTTAGCGCTGAGAATGTAGGTCAGTTTACGCAGGCTAACCAGATATCAAGCATTCCTGCTATGACGATGACTAACATCATTCAGCGCGTAACCTACCCTATGTTCAGCCATATGCAAGAAGATCCGCATAAGATGGATGAATATTACCTGTTAACAATGAAAGTGGCTGCATTGTTTATTTTTCCTTTAATGACAGGTATCGCAATACTTGCACAACCTTTACTGCATTTAATTTTAGGCTCACAATGGCATCAAGCGGCTGGGCTTGTGACAATTCTTGCCCTAGCATATATGCTTTATCCAATCCATGCCATCAATCTTAATGTTTTACAGGTTAAAGGTCGTAGTGATTTATTCCTAAAGTTAGAAATAGTAAAAAAAATCATAGGAATTTCAATTGTGCTCATAACTATGAATTACAGTATTTACCTGATGTGCATTGGTTTACTCGTTCATTCTTATTTAGCACTTCTATTAAATACTTATTATACTGGAAAATTAACCGGATTAACGATCTGGCGGCAATTTAAAGAAATGTCCCCTATCTGGTTGATCACTATGATCTCTTGCTTTATGGCCAAATTCATTGCGATGAATGTTTCAATGCAAGATATTTGGCAGATAATAATCATGTTGACTTTAGCGCCTGGTATGTATGTTGGTACGATCTACCTTACGCAAAGAAAATTATTTAAGCTTGTATTGTCTATCAGAGAATAGAGAAAAATAAATGAAAAATATACCAGTGACTCAGCCCTTCCTTCCTGATTTAAATGAATTTATCCCTTACCTTGAAAAAATCTGGGATAATAAATGGTTAACCAACAATGGTCCCTTCCATCAGCAGCTTGAAAAGGAATTGTGCGCATATTTGGGGGTTGAGTATATTTCTCTTTTCAATAACGCAACAATCGCGTTAATCACCGCGCTTCAGGCATTACGTATTTCTGGTGAAGTAATAACCACTCCATATTCCTTCATTGCCACAAGTCATTCGATTCTATGGAATGGCCTAAAACCAGTATTCGTAGATATTGATTCAAATACATTCAATATTGATCCCAAAAAGATAGAAGCGGCTATTACTCCTAACACTACCGCGATTATGCCTGTACATTGCTATTCAAGCCCATGCGATGTAGAAGCTATTCAGGAAATTGCTGATAATTACGGACTTCGTGTAATATATGATGCAGCGCATGCCTTTGGCGTGAACTACAAGGGTCAAAGTATCTTAAACTTCGGAGATATGTCTATCTTAAGTTTCCATGCCACAAAGGTTTTTAACACTTTTGAAGGCGGTGCGATTATTTGTCAGGATGCCAAGACCAAGCAACGTATCGATAGATTAAAGAATTTTGGTATTGCCGATGAGTTAACGGTTACTGCCCCAGGCATCAACGGTAAAATGAGTGAAATCAATGCTGCATTCGGATTAGTACAACTGAAACACATCAATGGAGCAATTGAACAGCGTAGAAAAATTGATCAGGCGTATCGTCAGGAACTTGCTCAAATCAAAGGTATTACTGTGCCTGCGGCTTCTGAACATTCTAACAGCAACTATTCCTATTTCCCGGTACTGATTGAGCCTGATTTCCGCATGACCAGGGATGAGCTGTATATTGAACTGAAAAGAAATAATATCCTATCGCGTCGCTATTTCTACCCTTTAATCAGCAACATGCCGATGTACAGAGGCATTGAGTCTGCTGCCGTAGAGAATCTGCCCTTGTCTAATGATGTTTCAAATAAAGTGTTATGTCTGCCAATTTTCAACGAACTAGATGAAAATGATTTCTCTCGTATTATAAGAATTATTCGAGGGTAAAATGGCCATTTTAACCCGTGAAGAGATTGAACAAATAGGATTCGCCTCAGTTGGGGAAAACGTACTTATCTCAACAAAAGCTTCATTCTACGGTGCATCTAAGATCCATATCGGAAATCATGTTCGGATAGACGATTTTTGTGTTATTTCCGCAGGGGATGGAGGCATTTTTCTTGGAAGCTATATCCATATAGCAGTGTATTCGTCACTCATCGGTGCAGGCAAAATAACATTAATGGATTTTTCGAATATTTCCTCACGGGTTTCAATTTACTCTAGTAATGATGATTACTCTGGTCAATTTATGACGAACCCAATGGTGCCCGCGCAATTAACTAATGTAACGCATGCATCTGTCCTGATCGGGAAACATGCGATCATTGGTTCAGGTACAATTGTTTTGCCAGGGGTTACTATTGGTAATGGAGTAGCTATTGGAGCTCTTTCACTTGTAAAAAATGATTGTGAAGATTTTTTTATTTATGCTGGTAATCCTATAAAAAAAATTAAGGAAAGATGTCGTGAATTAATTGAACAAGAAAATAAGTTAATAACGTTGGCTAATCACTAAGAATAACTAGAAATATCAGGGAATAACAATGGCTGGCGAAATATTAATTTCTGTTTGCTGCATCACCTATAATCAAGAACAATATATTGATCATTGCATTAGTAGTATACTGGAACAAAAATTACCTTATAACTATGAAATCATAATTGGTGATGACTGTAGTACTGATTCGACACGTGATAAATTAAACGAGTGGTCACTTAAATTTCCCGATAAAATTAAAACAATATTTAATGAAAAAAATCTGGGACCAAACGGTAACATACTCTCTGTCTTCAAAAAAGCCAAAGGACAATACATAGCTTTTTGTGAAGGCGATGATTACTGGGTCGATGAATGTAAGCTGCTTAAACAGTACAATGCCTTGAAAGAAAGACCTGAGGCAGAATTATGCTTCCATAGCGCATATATGGAACAAGGTGACAAAAGATCAAAATCCTTCAGTTTTGGTGATGAAGAAAAGATGTATTATTCAAAAGACGTTCTGCATGTAGTAGGGCAGTTTGCCCCAACAGCGTCATATATGTTCACAAGCAATATAATTAACAAACTTCCATCATGGTTTACAGAATGCTGTGTGGGAGACCTGTTTCTCGAATTATACTCCATGAAAAATGGAGGTATTTACTTACCTGAACCCATGTCTGTGTATAGAGTGAATACTATTGGGTCGTGGTCTGAAACCATCAAGAATGATATAAATAAATTCACCGAAAGACATATAAATATTGCGACTCATTTAGAGTATGCAAAAGCTGATTTTGAAAACTGTGCGAATGAGTTTAACAAAAAAATTGCCAATGTTTATCTAAATATGTGTACAAGATTTATATTTGAGAAAGACTATAGAAATTTCCGGATTTATCTTGATAAAGCAAATAATATCAATAATGATTTCACGGTAAAACAAAAAATTTATAACATATTAAAGTATATACCGCAATTGATATATTTCATCCATTACCTAAATTCATTTATCCGAAATTGAGAGTAAAAAATGTATTGGATCTACTGTTTAGCTTTTCTTTTCGGTACGAGTTTAATAGAGCGTGGACGTTTCTCAGAAATATCATATAAGCTATCATTAATTATTCTTTTCATCTTCGTTACTGGAAATTATTATAACGGTATTGATTGGATTAACTATCAGCATCATTATGAAGCAATAGTAGAAGGTCTAGGTTCTACAGAGTTTTTGGCTTATGAACCGGGTTTCATGCTAATATTATATTTATTTGGCGGAATTTTTAAAATTGAAAATTTCCATGTTGTAGTATTTTTCACCAGTACTATGGCTGTATTATCATTTATAAAATTTATAAAAAAAATCCCTTTCAGATTTAATCGTAGCTTATTTCTTTTCGCAACAATTGCATTTATTTATCCATTGTTTAATGATGCAATTAGACAATTATTGGCATTTAGTATCTTATTGCCATTATTACCTGAGATTCGAACTAGTTCACTTAAAAAAATAATTATTTTTTGTGTTTTCGCCTCATTATTTCATGCGTCTGCAATTTTGATGATTCCAGTGTTATTTGGATTAAGAATGCAACTCACTAAGCAGAAAATGATATCATTGTTTATTTTTGCATCATTGTTTATCATTTTGTTGCTTAGCTTATCTGTTATCGTTACGTCAATGAGTGGTATAATTCCTCAATTACTTTATGCAAAATTAGTGAGTTATCTATCTAAAACTGCAGAATTAAAATTGGGACTCTTTGCAGTAATTGACTGTTTAGGAATATTAATCATATTCTTGATCCATAGAAATTACAGAGAGGATTCAGACAAGAATGTTTATGCAATGGGAGCTTACCTATTCTTCTTGTTCCATTTAGCTTTCTATACAGCTCCTTTTTTACAACGGTTGCTGTATTTTATTTTTCCTCTGGTTGTGTTGTATGCAAACTTTATATTTTCTCGTGGAACAATATTTTCAATTACAAAGTGTTTGTTGCCCATAACAATTACTATGGCTGTTTTTGTTTTCATCAGAAACGTTACGAATCCATATTATATTTACGATTTGAATAATCCAAAATTTTTCTATAGTGATCTATTTCAAAGCAATCCAATCAATATTGATTACTTAAAAGCCACTAAGTGTCTGGTGATAAGTGAAATTGACCCTGAATTCTGCCCAAGATAATACTTATGAAAGTACAAATCCTAACTGACGAGCTGTACCCATATCATATTGGAGGTGCTGGTGTTGTTGCATCACAAACAGCGCAAGCATTAATCGATAGAAATATTTCCTGCAATGTTAAGTGCTCTAACCCTAAAAATGCTTTCTTTCGCAAGTTATATAATTTGATATGGCCAATTTGGGGAATGTTGTCATTTATATTGCCTTTATTGAGAAAGAATAATGTTATTTTGGTAAACGACCTACGTTCCGCTTATATCTTGGGTATGATTGGGACGCAAAAAATGCTTAACAAAGTTGTTTATATTATACATGGTACAGAGATTGATATTGTTTATAAAAAAAGAAGCAAAAAGAATTCATTGATTTTAATTTCCTTTTTTTATAGCCGCTTTTTACGTCGTTGTAAGAAAGTTATTTTTGTTAGTCAGTATGTTGCTTCACGTACACAAACCGAATTATATCAACGAAGTATCATACTAAAAAATGAAGTTGTCAGCTATGCTGGTCTCAATTCAGACATGCTAAGTATTGCAATGCAGATTCCGGCACTTGATTTGTATGAAAATTCAAAGATTCGTTTAGTTTCTTTCTCGCGATTAGAAAGAAGAAAAGGATATCTTACGATGTTAGCTATTTTTGAAAATATGCTCACACGCGGGGTTGATCTTTTTTGGGATATTTACGGAACTGGCCGCTTAGAGAACGACCTAGTAAACAAAATTAAAGAAAAAGGCTTCGATAATCGCATCCGATTAATGGGAAAGATTGATCGTACCAGTATGGCTTTACATATTAACCCTAACACTTATGATGCTTATTGGTTATTACCTAACGAACCTGAAGCATTTGGATTGACATTTATTGAATCAGCGGCTATTGGATTACCTGCAATAGGTCCTATGAAATATGGTATCACTGAGGCTATCAGTAATAATGAAAGTGGTTTTTTCTATGAAAGTCCTGATCAACTTCTTTCTGATTTGAACAAAGTAAAAAAAGATAAATACCATTATATGGTTTCTTGTAAGAGTTGGGCTTTAAAATTCAAAGCCAATAACTTTATCGATGATGTTTTAAACTAAGGTAAAGGAATGAAAATATTTTATGTCATTACCGGGTTAAGCATGGGAGGAGCCGAAAAGCAAGTATGCTTACTCGCTGATAAAATGGCTGAAAGAGGTAATGAAGTATTTTTGATATCGTTAGGTAACGATGCTAAAGTCCTCCCTGAAAATAAAGGTGTCAACGTTATTCAGATGTCTATGTCAAAACACCCTTTTTCATTAATAAAAACAGTACAAGTGTTAAGAAAAATTATAAAAGCTGAGTCTCCGGATGTTGTTCACAGTCATCTTTTCCATGCAAATATTATTTGTCGTCTGTTACGCTGTTTCACAAAAATTAAGCTTTTAATATCATCATCTCATAGCAGATATGAAGGTGGTGAGTTTAGAATGTTTTTATACAGAATTACTTCACCACTATGCGACTTGATAACCAATGTAAGTCTCGATGCTGTAGCGGAGAATATTCGTAAGAAAATTGTGCCTAGAGATAAAATTATCGCTGTAGGTAATGGTGTCGATACGAGTAAATTCCATTTCCATCCTACTGCAAAAAGCAAAGTGATGTCTGAATTTTCCTTATCCGAAGAACATATTATAATGTTATCTGTTGGAAGGTTTACGGAAGCAAAAGACTATCCAAATTTACTTAATGCATTCAAAATTCTTATCAGTGAGAAAGGAAAGGACAATCTTAGATTGTTGATTGCAGGCGATGGTGAATTATTTGAAAAGATCGCTTTATTGAGAAAAGAACTTGCTCTTGAATCATATGTCTTTTTTTTAGGCATTAGGAATGATATACCGCAATTGATGAGCGCAGCAGATATTTATGTCATGTCATCTGCCTGGGAAGGAATGCCATTAGTTATCGGGGAGGCCATGTCATGCAACTGCCTGATTGTTACTACTCGATGTGGCGGTGTTGGCGAAATTTTGGGTGACTGTGGAACCATTGTGCCAACTGGATCTCCAGAACAACTCGCTAACGGAGTTCTTCACACGCTTGCCTTAAAAGATAATGAAAGTAAAAAATTAAAATCAGAAGCAAGAGCTCGTATTGAAGACAAATTTTCTATCAATGCAGTAGTTGATAAATGGTTAAATATATACAAAAAAAATTATGCATAAAAAAACTGTAGCAATAACTGCAAATACTTGCTGGTATATTTATAATTTCCGTAAAAACACAATTTTGACGTTATTAAATCATGGGTACAAAGTTATTGCATGCGCTCCACATGATGAATATACACATTTATTAGAATCTCTTGGGTGCCAATATCATGATGTCAGAATCGATAAAAGTGGCTTAAATCCCGTAAAAGATCTCTATACTATTTTTAATTTTTATATGATATTCAAACGTAATAATGTTGATATTGTACTGAATTTCACCCCTAAAAATAACATCTATAGTACATTTGCTGCTAAGTTATGTAAAAAAAAGGTCATCAATAATATTGCCGGTCTGGGTACCGCATTCGGTAGCACAGGTTTACTTAACTTTATAGTCAGAATTTTATATAAATACAGTCAAAAAGAAGCTGATTTTATCTTTTTCCAAAATAAAGAAGATTATTCAATATTTCAGCAGCTAGGTATTAATAAACGAGCTATGGATATTTTGCCGGGTTCGGGAGTAGATTTAAAACGCTTTACATTTAAGCAACCCAATAATGATGATGTTATTCGCTTTGCTTTGATTGCAAGGATGTTAGTAGATAAAGGTATTGTACAATACGTTGATGCGGCCAAGATTCTTAAGACTAAATACCGTGACAAAGTTGAATTTTTACTTATAGGATTTATTGACGATTCGAATCCGAGATCTATTAATTCGGCAAAAATGAAAGAATGGGTTGCAGAAGGTCATGTCAAATATCTTGGAGTATCAGATAATATTGAAGAAATTGTAGGTAATGTTGATTGTGTTGTTTTGCCCTCCTATTATAGAGAAGGAGTACCAAAATCCTTACTTGAAGCAGCCGCCATGGGCAAACCTCTCATCACCACTGATAACGTTGGATGTAGAGAAACGATTGAGGATGGTAAAACGGGCTATCTATGCCAACCCCGCTCTGTATCTGATCTTTCCAGTAAAATGGAGCTTATCATCAATATGCCTACAGCGGACAGAATGGCCATGGGCAAAGCGGGCCGAGAACTCATTGAAAAAAAATTCGACGAGCAAATAGTCATCCAAAAGTATCTGATGGCACTTCAAACAGTTTTAGATAAATAGCCTCCTGTTTTAATAGGTGTAGAACATGACTATATTAGTTACTGGCGGGGCTGGTTATATTGGCTCGCACACATTATTAGATTTATTACTCAATCAATATGAAGCAATAGTCCTGGATAATTTATCAAATTCTTCGTTAGAGTCTTTGAAAAGAGTCGAGACTTTATCTGGAAAGAAAATTGATTTCCACAATATTGACTTGCTCGATAAAGAAAGTTTAAATACATTATTCAAAAAATATGATTTCCAATGCGTTATTCATTTTGCAGGATTGAAATCAGTAGGCGAGTCAGTATTAGAGCCGTTGAAATACTATGATAATAATTTAACTGGAAGCCTGAATTTATTAGCGGTGATGCAGGCTAATAATGTCAAGAATTTAATTTTTAGTTCATCAGCTACCGTTTATGGAATTCCAGAAAAAATTCCTCTTAGCGAAGACTGTTTCACGGGGGGGACGACCAACCCCTATGGCAGTTCAAAATTCTTTTTAGAACAAATTTTAAAAGATGTCGCTATTGCCGATGACGCATGGAGTATTATATCTCTGCGTTATTTTAACCCTGTGGGTGCTCATCCATCAGGGATGATTGGGGAAGATCCTGCTGGAATACCTAACAATCTTGTGCCTTATATTACTCGTGTTGCCCTTGGGAAATTGGAAAAATTATCTGTTTACGGAAACGATTATCCAACTAAAGATGGCACCGGAGTAAGAGACTATATCCATGTGCAAGATTTGGCTTCCGGGCATACAGCAGCGCTAAATAAAATAAAATCTTTATCTGGTTATCATGTGTTCAATTTAGGCACAGGTAAGCCAAGCTCGGTTCTTGAACTTATTTCATGTTTCGAAAAAGTAACAAACTCTACAATACCTTTTGAATTTGTAGCGAGAAGGCCTGGGGATGTTGCTGAATGTTGGTCTTCCCCCAATTTGGCAAATGAAATTCTTCACTGGACAGCTCGTCGCTCTCTTGAAGAAATGCTCAGAGATGCATGGAATTGGCAGAAAAAAAATCCCGATGGGTATCTATAAAGCGGCATATTTATTGTGGCTAAGAAGTGTACTCACTTTATTTAGAAACTTATATTTCGCACATATTAAACTATCCAAGAAACGTTAAGTTGAGTTACCATCGTGTAAACATTCAAGCCGCGCACAGTCGCGGCGACCACACCTGACAGGAGTATGTAATGTCCAAGCAACAGATCGGCGTTGTCGGTATGGCAGTGATGGGGCGCAACCTGGCGCTCAACATCGAAAGCCGTGGTTATACCGTCTCCGTTTTCAACCGCTCCCGTGAAAAGACCGAAGAAGTCATCGCTGAGAATCAAGGCAAGAAACTGGTTCCTTTCTATACGGTTAAAGAGTTTGTTGAGTCTCTCGAAACGCCACGCCGTATCCTGTTAATGGTAAAAGCGGGCGCGGGTACCGATGCTGCAATCGACTCCCTGAAGCCTTATCTGGATAAAGGCGACATCATCATTGATGGCGGTAACACCTTCTTCCAGGACACCATCCGTCGTAACCGTGAATTGTCAGCTGAAGGCTTCAACTTCATCGGTACCGGTGTGTCCGGTGGTGAAGAGGGTGCCCTGAAAGGCCCATCTATCATGCCTGGTGGCCAGAAAGAGGCGTATGAGCTGGTTGCTCCAATTCTGACCAAAATTGCAGCTGTCGCCGAAGATGGTGAGCCATGCGTGACCTATATCGGTGCTGACGGTGCGGGTCACTATGTGAAGATGGTTCACAACGGCATCGAATATGGCGACATGCAGCTTATTGCTGAAGCCTACTCCCTGCTGAAAGGCGGCCTGAATCTCTCCAATGAAGAGCTGGCTGAAACCTTTACCGAGTGGAATAAAGGCGAGTTGAACAGCTACCTGATTGACATCACCAAAGATATCTTCACTAAGAAAGATGAAGAAGGTAAATACCTGGTCGATGTTATCCTGGATGAAGCTGCTAACAAAGGTACCGGTAAGTGGACCAGCCAGAGCTCGCTGGATCTGGGCGAGCCACTGTCCCTGATCACCGAGTCCGTCTTCGCGCGTTACATCTCTTCTCTGAAAGAGCAGCGCGTTGCAGCATCTAAAGTGCTGTCTGGCCCGCAGGCGAAACCCGCCGGTGATAAAGCCGAGTTCGTTGAGAAAGTTCGTCGTGCGTTGTATCTCGGTAAAATCGTCTCTTATGCACAAGGCTTCTCGCAGCTGCGCGCCGCTTCTGACGAAAACAATTGGGATCTGAACTACGGCGAAATCGCGAAGATCTTCCGCGCTGGCTGCATCATTCGCGCCCAGTTCCTGCAGAAAATCACCGATGCCTATTCTGAAAATGCGGGTATCGCTAACCTGCTGTTGGCGCCGTACTTCAAGAAAATTGCCGACGAATACCAGCAGGCGCTGCGTGACGTGGTTGCTTATGCCGTGCAGAACGGCATTCCGGTACCTACCTTCTCTGCTGCTGTCGCATATTACGATAGCTATCGTGCAGCCGTACTGCCTGCGAACCTGATTCAGGCGCAGCGCGACTATTTCGGCGCGCACACCTATAAGCGCACGGATAAAGAAGGTGTGTTCCACACCGAATGGCTGGATTAATCTGATTTAACCCAGTCTGATGACAAGGCCCGGTGAAACTCATCGGGCTTTTTTTATTGCGCTCAGGCCCATTTGGCTTGCCCTGGCCAGTAAGTGCCCCTCAACGCCGCATAAACCACTGCATTATCTCGATTTCGCAGCCAGGCATTCGCCTTGACAGCCGCTCAACATAAGAGGTAAAAACCTCAACAGTTGTTATTGCGGTGGTGTGCTGACGCCTCCAGAAACTCAAACTTGATGAAGTTGAACGAATGAAAATAACTATCTCCGGAACCGGCTACGTTGGCCTATCAAATGGCATTCTGATTGCGCAGAACCACGAAGTGGTTGCGCTGGATATCGTGCAGTCCAAAGTGGACATGCTCAACCAGAAGCAGTCTCCGATAGTAGATAAAGAGATTGAAGAATACTTGGCGAACAAACCGCTGAACTTCCGCGCCACCACGGACAAAGAAGATGCCTACCGCGATGCGGATTATGTGATCATCGCGACGCCAACCGATTACGATCCTAAAACGAACTATTTCAACACCTCTACCGTTGAAGCCGTTATCAAAGATGTCATCTCAATCAACCCTAACGCCGTGATGATCATCAAGTCGACCATTCCTGTCGGCTTTACCAAATCTATCAAAGAAGAGTTGGGTATTGATAATGTCTTCTTCTCGCCAGAGTTCCTGCGTGAGGGCAGGGCGTTATACGATAACCTGCACCCCTCCCGTATCGTGATTGGTGAGCGCTCTGAGCGTGCGGAGCGTTTTGCTGCGTTGCTCCAGGAAGGCGCAATCAAGAAGGATATCCCGGTTCTGTTTACGGACTCCACCGAAGCAGAAGCGATTAAGCTGTTCGCGAATACCTATCTGGCTATGCGCGTAGCATACTTCAACGAGTTAGACAGCTATGCAGAGAGCCTGGGCCTGAATACGCGCCAGATTATCGAAGGCGTGTGCCTCGACCCGCGCATTGGCAACCACTACAACAACCCGTCGTTTGGCTATGGTGGCTACTGCTTGCCAAAAGATACCAAGCAGTTGCTGGCTAACTATCAGGCGGTGCCGAACAACCTGATCTCTGCCATCGTGGATGCCAACCGCACGCGTAAAGACTTCATCTCCGATTCGATCCTGGCGCGTCAGCCGAAGGTGGTGGGTGTCTATCGTCTGATCATGAAGAGCGGGTCTGATAACTTCCGCGCGTCTTCCATTCAGGGGATCATGAAGCGTATTAAGGCTAAAGGCGTTCAGGTTATTATCTATGAACCTGCGATGCAGGAAGATGAGTTCTTCCACTCACGCGTAGTTCGCGATCTGGATGCCTTTAAGAAAGAAGCGGATGTGATTATCTCGAACCGTATGGCGGAAGAGTTGGCGGATGTAGAGGATAAGGTTTATACCCGCGATCTGTTCGGAAGCGACTGAGTTTTACTTTGTTGCCCAATAAAAAACCCGGCTATTACGCCGGGTTTTCTGTTTTAAACCTGATAGAAATTTCGATACCAGTCGACAAAGTGCTTCACCCCATCTTTCACCGAAGTCTGTGGTTTAAAACCAATCACCTCATACAACGCCTGAGTATCGGCGCTGGTTTCCAGCACATCACCCGGCTGGATTGGCATCATATTTTTCTCGGCCTCTTTCCCCAGCGCATCTTCCAGCGCGGTAATGTAATCCATCAGTTCAACAGGGGAGCTGTTGCCGATGTTATAGACGCGATACGGTGCTGAGCTGGTCGCTGGCGATCCGCTCTCAACGGTCCATTGCGCATTGGCCTGAGGGATAACGTCCTGCAGACGGATGATGGCTTCGGCAATATCATCGATATAGGTGAAGTCTCGTTTCATCTTGCCGTAATTGTAAACATCAATCGGCTTACCTTCGATCATCGCTTTGGTAAATTTTAACAAGGCCATGTCCGGGCGCCCCCACGGACCGTACACGGTAAAGAAGCGCAGGCCGGTCGTTGGCAGGTTGTACAAATGAGAATAGGTATGCGACATCAACTCATTGGCCTTTTTAGTCGCCGCGTAAAGCGAAACAGGGTGATCCACTGAATCGTCCGTAGAGAAAGGCATCTTACGGTTGAGCCCATAAACGGAGCTGGAAGAGGCATAAAGCAGGTGTTGAACCTTATTGTGGCGACAGCCTTCCAGCACGTTAAGATGACCCACCAGGTTGGCATCCGCATAAGCATGGGGATTATCCAGCGAGTAGCGAACCCCTGCCTGAGCGGCCAGGTGGATCACACGGTCAAACTTCTCATCGGCGAAGAGCGCAGCCATTCCTTCACGGTCGGCTAAATCCAGTTTATGGAAAGAGAAATTGTTAGATTTGAGCAGATCCAGACGCGCCAGCTTGAGGTTGGGATCATAGTAATCATTAAGGTTATCCATACCAACAACCTGATGGCCTAAATCCAGAAGTCGCTTGCTGACATGCGAACCGATAAAACCTGCTGCGCCCGTTACCAAAAATTTCATATCTTTCCTCGTTAACGCTTCGTTCTTATTGATGCTCAGAGCATTAGATTGTGTCTATGATAGCGCGTTGCTGATAAGTTACATAACGCATCTTTACGATTTAACTCATCGAATTCCTATAGAAAAATCCCCAGTAACAGATAAACTACGTGAACATAATTTTTTTGCCCTTTTATCTGTTAGGGATTGTATGACGCAAAACAACAATAGCCTGGTCACGCGCAGTACGGACCCGGAGCAAATTGATTTACTTGATTTAGTGCTGCAACTTTGGCGCGGAAAGTGGGTAATAGGGGCATTCATCGCTGTTTTTATCGTTTTAGCTGGCGTATATATCACGGTCGCAAAAGAGAAATGGACCTCATCCGCCATCATTGCCCAGCCTGATGCGGCACAAATCGCCACGTACACTAATGCGTTGAATATCCTTTACGGCAGCGCAGCACCAGCAATGCTGGATATTCAGACTCGTGCTATCGGTCGTTTCAACTCCTCCTTCTCCGCGTTATCTCAGGCGCTTGAAAACCAGGAGCTGCCTGAAAAATTGGCCATTGGACCTACGGTTAAAGGGCAAACGCTGCCTTTGACGGTAAGTTATGAGGGTGAATCCGCAGAAGCCGCACAAAAGCAGCTAGCCCAGTACATTCAGCAGGTTGATGAGCAGACCGCAAAAGAGCTGACCGTCGACCTTAAAGACAACATCAAGCAGCAGATCACCACTCTGAAAGACTCTCTGGAAAACCAGGAGAAGGTTTCTCAGGAGCAGAAGGATCTGCGCATCAAACAGATTACTGAGGCGCTTAAAAACGCTGAAGCGGCGAAAATTACCACCCCGCAAATTCAGCAAACTCAGGATGTCACTCAGGAAACGATGTTCCTGCTGGGCAGCGAAGCGCTGAAATCAATGATTGATAACGAAGCCTCGCGTCCGCTGGTCTTCTCTGGAGCTTACTACCAGACCAAACAGAACTTGCTGGATATCCAGAACCTCAATGTGAATCCAGACAGCATTCACGTTTATCGCTACGTTATGAAGCCTAACCTGCCCGTCCGTCGCGATAGCCCGAAAAAAGCCATCACCCTGATCCTCGCCGTACTGCTTGGCGGGATTATCGGTTCAGCAGTAGTACTGGGCCGCAACGCGCTGCGAAACTACAAACCAAAAGCCTGATTCACAGGCAAAAAAAGACCGGGTCTCCCCGGTCTTTTTTATTTATGTCTCTTGCGGAGATTCTCTATCACCGCCGTTAAATCCAGCTCTTGATCCTGTAGTAGGACCAGCAGGTGATACATCAAATCAGACGCCTCATTGGTCAGCTCTTCCCGGTCATGCACCGTCGCGGCCAGCGCGGTCTCAACGCCTTCTTCACCAACTTTTTGCGCAATACGCTTGGTTCCGCTGGCGTAAAGCTTCGCCGTGTAGGAACTTTCAGGATCGGCCGTTTTACGCTCGGCGAGCAATTGCTCCAGCTGGTATAAGAACAACCACTGGTGGTTCGTTTCGCCGAAGCAGCTGCTGGTGCCTTTATGGCAGGTCGGGCCAATCGGGTTTACCAGCACCAGCAGCGTGTCGTTATCGCAGTCCGGCGTGATGCTGACAACATTGAGGAAATGACCGGAGGTTTCCCCTTTGGTCCACAGGCGCTGTTTTGTCCGTGAGAAAAAGGTCACTTTGCCGCTGTCGATGGTTTTCGCCAGCGCGTCCTTGTTCATATAGCCCAGCATCAACACTTCGCCTGATACGGCATGCTGCACAACTACGGGCAGTAAGCCATCCGTTTTTTCCCAGTCCAGCTGTTTCTGTTGTTGTTCTGTTAACATACCCTGATCTCCACGCCCTGAGCTGCCAGGTACGCTTTTAACTCACCAATATTGATAATCTGTTTGTGGAACACGGAGGCAGCCAGCGCGCCGTCAACGTTCGCCACGCGGAAGGCGTCCAGGAAGTGCTCCTGAGTTCCCGCGCCGCCGGAGGCAATCAGCGGGACGTTGCATACCGCACGCACCTTTTTGAGCTGCTCCAGATCGTAGCCGTTACGCACGCCGTCCTGGTTCATCATGTTGAGCACGATCTCGCCCGCGCCACGTCTCTGCACTTCTTCCACCCAGTCCAGCGTTTCCCACTGGGTGATGCGGGTCCGGCTTTCGTCACCTGTGTACTGGTTGACGTGATATTTGCCCGTTGCATCGTCGTACCAGGTGTCGATTCCTACCACAATACACTGCACGCCAAAGCGGTCAGCCAGGCGGGTAATGAGGTCCGGGTCAGCCAGAGCGGGGGAGTTGATTGAAATCTTGTCAGCGCCGAAAGAGAGAATTTTGGCCGCATCGTCCGCGGATTTAATCCCGCCTGCCACGCAGAAGGGAATATCAATCACTTCCGCCACGCGCGCCACCCAGCTTTTGTCGACAACGCGTCCATCGCTGGAGGCGGTGATATCGTAAAAGACCAGTTCGTCTGCGCCTTCTTCGGCGTAGCGTTTTGCCAGCGGCACGATGTCGCCGATGATCTCGTGATTGCGGAACTGCACGCCTTTTACCACCTGGCCGTTACGCACGTCCAGGCAGGGGATTATCCGTTTTGCCAGCATTGAATTGCCTCCGTCACCGTAAACTTACCTTCCAGTAAAGCGCGTCCTACAATCACGCCCTGCACGCCGGTGCCGCGCAGGGCGGCAACGTCACCGATATCACCGATACCGCCAGAAGACTGGAACGCGACATGCGGATAACGGGCGCAGACCTCTTCATATAACCCGACGTTGGAGCCTGCCAGCGTCCCGTCGCGGGAAATATCCGTACACAGCACGTGCTTCAGGCCAACAGGGAGATATGTCTCGACCAGCGCCTCCAGCGTTACGCCGGAGTTTTCCTGCCAGCCGCTGACGGCAACCTGTTTATTGCCTTCTGCATCGATACGCACGTCCAGCGCCAGCACCAGCGCATCCGCGCCAAAGCGGCGGAACCAGCCTTTGACGGTTTCAGGATCTTTCACTGCGGTTGAACCCACCACCACGCGCGCCACGCCCGCGTCCAGCAAGGCCGCAACGTCCTCTTCCGTACGCACGCCGCCGCCAACCTGTACCGGGACAGCCACACCGGCGACCAGTTTCTTGAGCAAGGGTATCTGACGCTTGTCCGGATCTTTTGCGCCGGTCAGATCGACGAGGTGTAAAACTTCAGCCCCCTGGGTCGCATAATCCTGCAGGCGCGGCAGCGGGTCGTTACCGTAGTCGCGCTGCTGGCCGTAATCGCCCTGGTGGAGACGCACAACCGTGCCGTCAATCAAATCTAAAGCGGGAATAATCATCACATCTCCAGGAAGTTTTTCAGCAGCTGCGCGCCTGCAGCGCCGGAGCGCTCCGGATGAAACTGCACGCCAAAGAAGTTATCTTTTTGCACCGCGGCGGTGAACGCCTCGCCGTAGCTGCACTGGGCGATGGTGTACGTATTGACCGGCATGGCATAGCTGTGCACGAAGTAAAAGTACGCGCCGTCGTCGATACCGCGAAACAGCCGATCGCCCGCTTTTGGATAGACGCGGTTCCAGCCCATGTGCGGCAAGGGCAGACCGTGGTCGGTCATCTTAGGGACATCCTCTTCAATAATGCCCAGCAGGTCGACACCGTTCGACTCATCGCTGCGACGCCCGAGAAGCTGCATACCCAGGCAAATCCCCAGTACCGGCTGAGTACAGGCTTTGATCAGGTCCGCGAGTTCACGCTCGTGGATTTGGTCCATCGCCGCCTGCGCGGTCCCCACGCCCGGCAGGAAAAGTTTGTCTGCGCGTAATACCACTTCAGGATCGCGGCTGACCTGCGGCTCGTAGTCGTGGCGCATAATTGCCGATTTCACCGAGTTCAGGTTGGCGCATCCGGTATCCAGAATCACCACGTTCATTACAACACTCCTTTCGACGAGGGCAGTGCATCGCCGTCAACACGAATGGCCTGGCGCAGCGTGCGGCCAAAGGCTTTGAACAGGCTTTCCACGCGGTGATGGTCGTTCTTGCCTTTGGTTTTAAGGTGCAGCGTCAGACCCATGGTGTAGGTGAGCGAGCGGAAGAAGTGCTCAACCATCTCAGTGCTCAGATCGCCGACGCGCTGATAGGTAAAGTCTGCTTTATATTCCAGATGCGGGCGACCGGAGATATCCATCGCACAGCGCGCCAGACATTCGTCCATCGGCAGGACAAAACCAAAGCGATTAATGCCACGCTTGTCACCCAGCGCCAGCTTCAGCGCTTCGCCCAGCGCCAGGCCGGTATCTTCCACGGTGTGGTGATCGTCGATGTACAGGTCACCTTTGACGGTGATTACCATGCGAAAGCCGCCATGGGTCGCAATCTGATCCAGCATATGATCGAAGAAACCCACGCCGGTGTGGATCTTGCTGCCGCCTTCGCGATCGAGCCAGACCTTTACGTCAATCTGGGTTTCTTTGGTGTTGCGTTCCACGTGCGAGTAGCGGTCACGTTGGGTTAACTGCTCGCCAATCGTTGCCCAGTTGAGGCTGGCGCGGTCGTAGCGCAGCCCCGTAAGACCCATGTTTTCGGCCAGTGTGATGTCGGTGATGCGGTCGCCGATCACATAGCTGTTGGCCTTATCCAGCGCCTCTTCGGCAAGATAACGTTCAACCAGCTTCACTTTAGGCTTACGGCAGTCGCATTCGTCGGCAGGCAGGTGCGGGCAGATGAGTACCTCATCAAACGCCACGCCCTGTGAGGTCAGGATCTGCATCATCAGGTTATGCGGGCCATCAAAGTCTGCCTGCGGGAAGCTGTCGGTACCCAGACCGTCCTGGTTCGTGATCATCACCAGCTTAAAGCCCGCTTTCTGCAGCCGGAGCAGAACCGGGATGACGTCGGGTTCAAAAGCCAGCTTGTCGAAACGATCGACCTGAAAATCGGCAGGGGGTTCCGAGATAAGGGTCCCGTCTCGATCGATAAAGAGATACTTCTGGCTCATACTGTCTCCGTTTTCAGAGCGTCAATAACGCGCTGGCTCTCTTCACGGGTCCCCACGGTAATACGCAGGCAGCCGCTTAAAGAGGGTTGTTTGTTTTGGTCACGTAAGATAATGCCCTGATCCCATAAAGATTTAAATACGGCACTAGAGGCGGTAAAGCGGGCCAGGATGTAATTGGTTTCGGAGTCAAACACCTGCTCTACGCATGGAATAGCCTTCAGGGCCGTCATCAGGTACTGACGTTCTTCAAGGATCTGCGCCACGCGCTCACGCATGGCGTTGATGCCCTGCGGGGTAAGCGCCTGAGCGGCGATATCCGCCACCGGCGTAGAAAGCGGATAGGGGGCGATGACTTTCAGCAGCAGGTCGATCACCTCTTTGTTGGCCAGCGTAAAGCCGCAGCGCAGGCCGGCCAGGGCGAAGGCTTTCGACAGCGTACGCAGCACCACCAGGTGTGGATACTCTGCAAGCCAGCCGGCCAGCGTCGCCTGTGGGCAAAACTCAATGTAAGCTTCATCGGCCACCACCAGCGCTTTGCCGCGGGTCAACTCAAGCAGGGTGCGGATATCCTGAGGGTTGATAATTTGCCCGGTTGGGTTATTGGGGCTGCAAACAAAGACCACCTTCACGCCGTCAAGATTATCGGCGATACCCTGCAGATCCAGCTGCCAGTCACCCAGCGCCTGCACGTTGCGGCACGCCACGCCAAAGGTTTCCGCGCTTACGCTGTACATACCGTAGGTAGGCTGACAAAACATCACCGCATCGTTGCCCGGCTCGCAGAAGGCGCGGATCAGCAGTTCAATCCCTTCATCGGCCCCGCGGCTGACCAGCACCTGCTCGGGCTTGACGCCTGCGTACTGAGCGTAGTTCTCAATCACCGCTTTGGGCTGACACTCCGGGTAGCGGTTCAGCGTCTGCTGAGACAGCTCGAAGGCGACCGCCGTCGGAAATTCGTTGGCGTTTAGCCAGACGTCACCTTTGCCGCCCAGACGGCGCGCGGACTGATAGGGCGTCAGTCGACGGACATTTTCACGGGCTAAATCTTCAATGTTCATGCTTGCTCCTTCAGGGCGGCCACGCGTAGCGTAACGGCGTTTTTGTGGGCGGTCAGGCGCTCGGCGGCAGCCAGCGTCTCAATGGTCGAGGCCAGCGAGGCAAAGCCCTCGCGGGAAAGCTCCTGCACGGTCATACGTTTCTGAAAATCGGCCAGGCCGAGGCTGGAGCAGGTTGCGGTATAGCCGTACGTCGGCAGCACGTGGTTGGTTCCTGACGCATAATCACCTGCGGATTCCGGGGACCAGTCGCCAAGGAAGACCGAGCCGGCGCTGGTAATGCTGTCGACCAGCTCGCGCGCGTTGCGGGTCTGAACGATCAGGTGCTCAGGGCCGTACTGGTTAGAAATGGCAATACACTGTTCAACATCGCGGGCCACAATCAGGCGGCTGGCGGATAACGCCTGGCGGGCCGTTTCGGCGCGGGGCAGATCGGCAAGCTGGCGCTCAACGGCTTCACCCACGCGTTTTGCCATATCGGCATCCGGCGTCAGCAAAATCACCTGCGAATCCGGGCCGTGTTCCGCCTGAGACAACAAGTCAGAGGCAACAAAATCCGGCGTGGCTCCGCTGTCGGCAATCACCAGCACTTCTGATGGACCCGCAGGCATATCAATGGCCGCGCCGTCGAAACGCTGGCTCACCTGACGCTTGGCTTCGGTGACGTACGCATTTCCTGGCCCGAAAATTTTATCGACCCGGGGTACGGATTGCGTACCAAACGCCAGGGCCGAGATGGCCTGCGCACCGCCCACTTTAAACACTTCCTGCACGCCGCAGAGCTTAGCGGCATACAGAATTTCATCGGCAATCGGAGGCGGGGAGCAGAGCACCACTTTCTGACAACCGGCGATACGCGCCGGGGTAGCCAGCATTAATACGGTGGAAAACAGCGGGGCGGAGCCGCCAGGAATATACAGGCCAACCGAGGCAACCGGACGCGTAACCTGCTGGCAACGAACGCCTGGTAGCGTTTCTACGTCCACCGTCTGCAGTTTTTGCGCGGTGTGGAAGGTGTCGATGTTTTTTACCGCCACCGCCATCGCCTGTTTAATCTCGTCGCCGAGGCGCTTTTCCGCCTCGGCGATTTCCTGTTCGGTCACCTTTAACGCGCCAACCTCGGTTTTGTCGAACTTTGCGCTGTATTCGCGCAGCGCGTCGTCACCACGGGCTTTGACGTTGTTGAGGATCTCCGCGACGGTGCGGGTGATACCCTCAGAGGCAGAAATAGCCGGGCGCATCAGTAATTCACTTTGCTGCTCTTCTGTGCAGCTATTCCAGTCGATAATGGTATTAAAGCTCATGGCCGTTACTCCATCATCTTCTCAATAGGCAGCACCAGAATGGAGCTTGCCCCCAGCGCCTTGAGTTTTTCCATTGTTTCCCAGAACAGGGTTTCGCTGCTGACCATGTGCATGGCGACGCGTTGCTGATCCCCCGCCAGCGGCAGAATGGTTGGGCGTTCAGCGCCCGGCAGCAGAGCAATGACTTCATCCAGGCGTTCGGTTGGTGCATGCATCATGATGTATTTTGATTCTCGGGCCTGAATCACTCCCTGAATACGAGTTAACAGGCGGTCGATGAGTTGCTGCTTGGCATCGTCCATCTCGCCGTCACGCTGGATCAAGCAGGCTTTGGAGCGGTAAATCACTTCCACTTCACGCAGGCCGTTTGCTTCAAGGGTTGCGCCGGTAGAGACGAGGTCACAGATGGCGTCTGCCAGGCCCGCACGTGGTGCGACTTCAACGGAGCCATTCAGCAGGCAGGATTTAAACTGCACGCCTTTCTGGTCGAGGTAACGCTTGAGCAGGTGCGGGTAAGAGGTGGCGATACGTTTGCCATTGAGCGCGGCCGGGCCGTCCCAGGCTTCGTCCGCCGGTGTAGCCAGCGACAGGCGGCAACCACCGAAATCGAGGCGGCGGAGCGTGAAATAGCGTGGATCTTCGCCCTGCGCGCGGCGGGTCAGCAGTTCTTCCTCCAGCACGTTTTCACCAATGATACCGAGGTCAACCACGCCATCCATTACCAGCCCGGGAATATCGTCATCACGTACGCGCAGAATATCGATAGGCATATTTTCAGCCAGAGCAATCAGACGCTGGGTGTGTAAATTGATTTTAATTCCGCAGCGAGCCAGCAGTTCGCGTGAATCGTCGCTCAAACGGCCTGATTTTTGAATAGCTATGCGTAAACGTGAGTTATCTAACATTCTTTATTCCTCGTTAACCTGTCCGAATTTGGTCCAAAAAAAAGCCCCCGGAAGAGGATCTTCCGGGGGCTTTTTGTTGCGTTCATGCACCACTGGAAGATCCAAACGTCTTCCAGCACACATCGCCTGAAAGACTAGTCAGGATGATGGTGATGATGGTGGTGTTTAAATTGAACGCGTGTCATGTAATTTCTCTATGAATGCTTATTCATGTGATGTCTTTTAACCTAAACCACTTATACGCTGCTTTGCAAGGGCTTTTTTTAATCATTAATTCATTTCATATTGATGCTATGAATTGTGTGATCAGCGGTGCTGGCGTAGCCTTAATAGAAACGTGAGTAAGCCTGGAGAATGGACATGAAAAAGGTCGCAATTGTCGGTTTAGGGTGGTTGGGAATGCCGCTGGCGATGTCATTAGCCGCGAAAGGCTGGCAGGTGACCGGCAGTAAAACCACGCTGGACGGGGTGGAAGCTGCCAGAATGTGCGGGATAGAGGGCGTCGAGCTGCGCCTTGAACCGGAGTTGATCTGTGATACCGATGACCTGGACGCCCTGATGAACGTCGACGCGCTGGTGATCACTTTACCGGCGCGCCGCAGTGGGCCCGGAGAGACCTTTTACCGCCAGGCGGTACAGGAGATTGTCGATAGCGCGCTCGCGCATCATATTCCGCGCATTCTGTTTACCAGCTCGACCTCCGTTTACGGGAACATCGACGGGACGGCGAAGGAGACCACAGAACGTCATCCTGTCACCGCCAGTGGTCAGGTGCTGAAGGAGCTGGAAGACTGGCTGCATAACCTGCCGGGCACCCAGGTCGATATTTTGCGCCTTGCCGGGCTGGTGGGGCCGGGACGTCACCCGGGCCGTTTCTTTGCCGGAAAATCAGCCCCGGATGGGCAGCAGGGCGTCAATCTGGTGCATCTTGATGACGTTATTGGCGCAATCGAACTGTTGTTACAGGCTCCAAAAGGCGGTCACATCTATAATATATGTGCGCCTTCTCACCCGGCGCGTCAGACATTTTATCCGCTCATGGCTCGCCAGCTTGGCCTGGCGCCCCCGGTCTTCAGCAGTGAAGGGGGAGAAGGGAAAGGCAAAATCATTGATGGCAACCGTATATGCCATGAGCTGGGGTTTGAGTATCAGTACCCCGACCCGATGGTTATGCCCATGGAGTAATGCCATCAGCGGGGTTACTCGCACACCGCAAGGGGGCGAACATGAAACCGCTGCTGGATGTTCTCATTATTCTGGACGCGCTGGAAAAAGAGGGGAGCTTCGCTGCGGCGTCAGCGAAGCTCTTTAAAACGCCTTCTGCGCTGAGCTACACCGTTCACAAGCTGGAGAGCGATCTCAATATCCAGATTCTCGACCGCTCCGGTCACCGCGCGCGTTTTACCCGTACGGGGCAAATGCTGCTGGAGAAGGGGCGCGACGTGCTCCATACCGTTCGCGAGCTTGAAAAGCAGGCGATTAAACTGCATCAGGGCTGGGAAAATGAGCTGGTCATTGGCGTTGATGATACCTTTCCGTTTTCTCTTTTGACCCCGCTTATCGAAGCGTTCTATGAACGCCATAGCGTGACGCGGCTGGTATTTATAAACGGCGTGCTGGGCGGCTCCTGGGATGCGTTAACCCAGGGCAGGGCGGATATCATCGTCGGGGCGCTGCATGAACCTCCCCAGCTCAGCGATTTCGGTTTTGCCCGTCTGGGCGTGCTCGACCAGGTGTTTGTCGTTGCTCCGCATCACCCGCTGGCGAACGAACCTGACCCCATCAACCGGCGGGTGATTAAAGGATTCCGCGCTATCGTGGTTGGGGACAGCTCACGTGCGGAGTGCGCCATCTCGTCGCAGCTACTGGACGAGCAGGAGGCGATCACCGTATTTGATTTTAAAACCAAGCTCGAGCTGCAAATTAGCGGTCTGGGTTGCGGATACCTCCCGCGCTATCTCGCGCAGCGGTTTATCGAAAGCGGGGCGCTGGTCGAGAAACAGGTTATCGCCCAAAACAGTAATGAGTCGGTGTGGGTTGGCTGGAATGAACAAACCGCAGGGCTGGCGAGCGCCTGGTGGCGGGATGAAATTTTAGCAAATAGTGCTATTGCTGCCGTTTACACTCAGCCTGAGTAAGGTAATTCAAGCAATTAGTTAAATTATTTTATTGATGGGTTTCTCAATCTATTGCCTTTTGCCTCTTGAATAGGGCAAAATGCCGCCGCTGCAAACAAATGAATAATCGACGATATAAAAGGCGTCGGTTATTTTTTTTTGCATGTACGAAACGAAACTAAAAACCAAGAGGCCGGGCTTCGTACCGGATAGATATTTACTAAAATCCGACAGTTGTTGTCGCTGAGGAATACAGAAAATGGGGCAATCATTCGCTTACGCGGCGGGTATCACCGTTAAGGAGACATCCAATGTCGCATAATGCAACTCCAAACACCTCTCGCGTGGAATTACGTAAGACGCTTACGCTATTTCCGGTTGTTATGATGGGCCTTGCCTATATGCAACCAATGACGCTGTTCGATACATTTGGTATCGTTTCAGGCCTCACAGACGGTCACGTTCCGACGGCTTACGCCTTCGCGCTGATCGCGATCCTGTTTACCGCGCTGAGCTACGGTAAGCTGGTGCGTCGCTATCCGTCTGCCGGTTCCGCCTACACCTATGCCCAGAAATCCATTAGCCCGACCGTTGGCTTTATGGTGGGTTGGTCTTCGCTGCTCGACTATCTGTTCGCACCGATGATCAACATATTACTGGCAAAAATTTATTTTGAAGCCCTGGTGCCATCGATACCTTCGTGGGTATTCGTGATTGCGCTGGTGGCCTTTATGACCGCTTTTAACCTGCGTAGCATCAAGTCTGTTGCCAACTTTAACTCTGTTATCGTGGTGCTTCAGGTAGTGCTGATTGCCGTTATTCTCGGTATGGTGATCTATGGCGTCTTCCACGGTGAAGGTGCGGGAACCCTGGCGAGCAGCAAACCGTTCTGGTCTGGTGATGCGCATGTCATTCCGATGATTACCGGGGCGACGATCCTGTGCTTCTCCTTTACCGGATTTGACGGCATCAGCAACCTGTCGGAAGAGACGAAAGATGCAGAGCGTGTTATTCCGCGCGCTATCTTCCTGACCGCGCTGATCGGTGGACTGATCTTTATCTTCGCCACCTATTTCCTGCAGCTGTACTTCCCGGATATCTCGCGCTTTAAGGATCCGGATGCGTCTCAGCCGGAAATCATGCTCTACGTGGCGGGTAAAGTGTTCCAGGTCGGGGCGCTGATCTTCTCTACCATCACCGTTCTGGCGTCGGGCATGGCTGCACATGCGGGCGTTGCGCGTCTGATGTACGTAATGGGCCGTGACGGCGTGTTCCCGAAAAGCTTCTTTGGCTATGTCCACCCGACATGGCGCACGCCAGCAATGAACATCATTCTGGTTGGGGCTATCGCGCTGTTAGCGATTAACTTCGACCTCGTGATGGCGACGGCGCTGATCAACTTCGGGGCACTGGTGGCGTTTACCTTTGTAAACCTCTCCGTGATTTCGCAGTTCTGGATCCGCGAGAAGCGTAACAAGACGCTGAAAGACCACTTCCAGTACCTGTTCCTGCCAATGTGCGGCGCGCTGACCGTGGGTGCGCTGTGGGTAAACCTGGAAGAGAGCTCAATGGTTCTGGGTCTGATTTGGGCGGCTATTGGTTTAATCTACCTGGCCTGCGTAACCAAAAGCTTCCGTAATCCCGTACCTCAGTACGAAGACGTTGCCTGATACGTAACCCATAAAAAAAAACCGGAGACCATTGCCTCCGGTTTTTTTATGCCTGCATTTCCTCAGACAATTTCCTGGACATACTGATACAGCGCTTTCAACTGCGCCTGTTTTTCAGCATCCCCGTTATAGTGGCTGTACAGCATCTCCAGCTCTTCTGCGTAGCGTTGCAGGAATTCCGGCGTGAAGATATTACGACGATGCTGCAACCAGCGTTCCTGCTCTGCCTCATCCAGCGTGCCAGGGTAATTACGCGCCCGATAGTTAAACATCAGTTTCTCGATGCGCTTGTCAGCGAAGGTAATATCCAGCGCCGGCAGATTACGCGGCTCGGTTTGCAAAACAATGTTCATTGCTGCACGGTCAGCATCGCTGAAGAAGCCGTTATAGAGCTGCGCATCCACGTTTTCAGACGGCACGAACGGCTCTGCCTCGGCAAAGATGGCGACGACTTTCTCGCGCACCTGCGGGTTATCGCGCAGCACTTTCAAATTATCCAGGCAGTGCTGGCGATTAATGCCCAGCCTGTCGGCGTCTTCCGGGCGCAGCGTATTGGCCTGTGCCAGCACCGGGCATTTATTGATATGCACCAGTTTCACCGGAACGGCGGGCACGTCACCCAAGGCGTCTTTCGGGGTATACAACCGTTCGCGCAATGCATCGCTGTCGAGTTCCAGCAGCGGAGAAATATCGCCCGCCAGATCGACCATAATGACCGCATTTCGGTTATCGGGATGCCATGCCAGCGGAGCGACCCAGCTGGTATTCCCCCGCCATGCGCCAAACATGCCGGAAATGTGGACCAGCGGTTTCATCTGCGGCACATCAATCAGGGTGATAAGTTTCTGCTTGCTGCGATGGCTCAGCAGATAGTCAAACAGACGCGGCTGCGCCGTTTTTACCAGCTTCGCCATGGCAATCGTGGCATAAACATCGGCCATGGCGTCGTGGGCATTGCTGTGTTCAATGCCGTTTGCGCGCGTCAGGTGTTCCAGCCTGAAGCTGGTTAACCCTTCTTCATTTTCTGGCCAGGTGATCCCCTCGGGGCGCAGCGCATGGCAGGCACGCATGATATCCAGTAAATCCCAGCGCGAGTTGCGATTCTGCCAGCTCCAGGCGTAGGGATCGTAGAAGTTGCGATAGAAGATATTGCGCGTCACTTCGTCATCGAAACGGATGTTGTTATAGCCCACCACGCAGGTATTCGGAACGGTGAAAAGGGCGTGAATACGGCGAGCAAATTCGGCCTCGTTAACCCCTTTGTCCCGCGCTTCCTGGGGCGTAATGCCGGTCACCATCACCGCGCCAGGCTGTGGCAGGTAGTCATCGGCGGGCTTGCAGTAAAAGACCTCCGGCTCGCCGATGATGTTGAAATCCTCATCGGTGCGGATGGCGGCGAACTGCGCCGGGCGGTCAAGCGCCGGGTGCGTGCCGAAGGTTTCGTAGTCGTGGAATAAAAAAGTAGGGCGCGCGTCAGAGTCAGACACCAGTGATACCATCCTGTTAAAAATTGACGTCTCTATGGTAAACGATCGCAGGGGAGAGGCCGAATAAAAAGCGCCGCCAGGGATGAAATTTGCGAGCGGGCCTGAGGAAAAATATGCTCTCTGTCACATTTTTTTGCAATTAAGGCAAGTAACGACATCAGAACTCCCGTAAAAAGGTCAACGATTTTTAATGACCTGAGGATATACCGTTGAAACGCCGTCTGTTTATTGCTGTTTCTTTGCTCGCTTCGAGCATTTCATCTGCGCTGGCTGCCGATCCGCTGGATTTTTCGCCGCAGCCTCCCGCCATTCAGGCCGGGTCTTGGGTATTGATGGATTACACCACGGGTCAGATTTTAACGGCAGGCAATGAACACCAGCAGCGCAACCCGGCGAGCCTGACCAAGCTGATGACGGGATATGTCGTCGATCGCGCCATTGATAGCCATCGTATTACGCCTGATGACATCGTTACCGTGGGCCGTGACGCGTGGGCGAAGGGTAACCCGGTGTTTGACGGCTCCTCGCTGATGTTCCTGAAACCCGGTGATCGCGTCACGGTGCGTGACTTAAGCCGCGGGCTGATCGTGGATTCCGGTAACGACGCCTGCGTCGCGCTGGCGGATCACGTCGCGGGCGGTCAGCCGCAGTTCGTGAACATGATGAACGACTACGTGCAAAAGCTAAACCTGCGCGATACCCACTTCGAAACGGTGCATGGGCTGGATGCCCCCGGCCAGCACAGCTCAGCGTACGACCTTGCCGTGCTTTCCCGGGCCATCATTCACGGCGAGCCTGAGTTCTATCATATGTACAGCGAAAAGAGCCTGACCTGGAATGGCATTACCCAGCAGAATCGTAACGGCCTGCTGTGGGATAAAACCATGAACGTCGACGGCCTGAAAACAGGGCATACGTCCGGAGCAGGCTTTAACCTGATCGCCTCGGCGGTGGACGGTCAGCGCCGTCTTATTGCGGTCGTCATGGGGGCCGACAGCCCAAAAGGGCGTGAAGATCAGGCGCGTAAATTGCTGCACTGGGGCCAGCAAAATTTCGATACGGTGCAGATCCTGCATAACGGAAAAAAAGTCGGGACCGAGCGCATCTGGTACGGAGATAAAGAGCAGGTTGAGCTGGGAACGGATCAGGATTTTTGGCTGGCTTTGCCGAAGACGGAAGTGCCTAACATCAAGGCCAAATACGTCCTGGACAAAAAAGAGCTGGAGGCTCCGCTCGCGGCCCATCAGCGGGTAGGAGAGATCCAGCTGTACGATCGTGACAAAGTGGTGGCCCACTGGCCATTAGTGACGCTGGAACCGGTGAATAAAGGCGGATTCTTCTCCCGTTTAGGGGATTACCTGCACCACACGCTTTAACCCCACACCGCACGTCCCCCGGGCAGACTGGCAGGGTTGCGAGTCTGCTCGCATAATAAACACTCCGCGTTTGTCGAGAACAGGCTATTTGCTTTACAGTGTATGAATATACAGTGAAACCGGAGGCGGCATGGACTACAGCATCACGCAGCAGCAGAAACGTAAAATCGCGGGCTTTCACCTGGTGGGGCCGTGGGAGAAAACCGTTAAGCAGGGCTTTGAGCAGTTAGGCATGTGGGTGGAGGGGCGTCAAATCCAGCCGCTCGAATGGGTAGCCGTCTACTATGACAATCCGGACGAAGTCCCGGCGGAAAAACTGCGCTGCGACACGGCCGTTACGGTGCCGGAGGCGTTCGTCATTCCTGACAACAGTGAAGGGGTGATGCTGACCGAAATCGCCGCCGGGGACTACGCGGTGGCAAGCGCCCGCGTTGAGGAGCATGATTTCGCGACGCCCTGGTACCAGTTCTTCAATTCTCTTTTGCAGGATAATCACTATCAAATTGCACCCAAACCCTGTTTTGAACGTTATCTGAACGATGGCAACGCGGATGGCTACTGGGACATCGAAATGTATGTCCCGGTAGAGCACAAGGCGGGTTGACCCAGTAAACGCAGGGTTTTTTCAGCCGGGGGCGTTTCGCCCGGCTGAAAACACAGTACAATCGCGGTTTGCCGTTTAGCTGGAGAGCGGGTGTGCGTCCCGACAAATCTTTAACGCCTTTTGAAATTCGCTTGTACAAACATTACCGCGTGGTGCATGGCCTTCGTATCGCGCTGGCGTTTATTCTGACCTTTGTGCTGGTGCGTTTGTTGAATGTTCCGGAAGGGACATGGCCGCTGATTACGCTGGTGGTTATCATGGGGCCTATCTCCTTCTGGGGGAACGTGGTACCACGCGCGTTTGAACGTATTGGCGGCACGGTTCTTGGTTCTGCGCTGGGGCTTATCGCGCTCAAACTGGAGCTGATCTCCTTCCCCGTTATGCTGCTGTGGTGTGCCGCGGCGATGTTTCTTTGCGGCTGGCTGGCGTTGGGGAAAAAACCGTATCAGGCACTGCTAATCGGTATAACCCTTTCGGTGGTTGTCGGTGCGCCGGCAGGTGACATGACGACCGCACTGTGGCGAAGCGGAGATGTCATCCTCGGGTCACTTCTGGCTATGCTGTTTACCGGTATCTGGCCGCAGCGCGCCTTTCTTCACTGGCGTATCCAGATGGCCAACTACGTTACCGCGTTCAACCGGGTGTATCAGGCGGGGTTTTCCCCCAACCTGGTCGAGCGTCCGCGTCTGGAAAAACATCTGCAAAAAATTCTGAATGACGTGGTTAAGATGCGCGGCCTGATTACGCCTGCCAGCAAAGAAACCCATATTCAGAAAGCCATTTTCGAAGCCATCCAGACGGTGAGCCGCAACCTGGTGTGCATGCTCGAACTGCAAATCAATGCCCACTGGGCGTCGCGTCCCAGCCATCTGCTGATGCTCAACGCACACACACTGAGAGAGACGCAGCAGATGACCCAGCAAACGCTGCTCACCATCGCTCATGCGCTTTACGAAGGGAATCCGCAGCCGATTCTGGCGAACAGCGAGCGCCTGAATGAGATCGTGGCCGAGTTGAAGGTGCTGATGAACGAGCGGCAGGGGGACAACGTGGCAGAAACGCCGATTCATGGCTATGTCTGGCTCAGCATGGAACTGGCGCGGCAGCTGGAGTTGCTCTCGCATCTTATCTGCCGGGCACTGCGCAAATAAAAAGCAGCCATCGCCATATGTGATGCCTGCTGCTTCGATTCAGCATCAATTGGGGTTATGATAGTCTTAAACGATATACTCATTGTCATTCGCCGTCGCTGTCTGTTACAACGGTGGCATTAACGAATCCGACTCTCACATTATCAGGGGTGTAAAAATGGAAACTACCAAGCCTTCGTTCCAGGATGTTCTGGAATTCGTCCGCCTGTTCCGCCGCAAAAACAAACTGCAGCGTGAAATCCAGGACGTTGAGAAGAAGATCCGTGACAACCAAAAACGCGTACTGCTGCTGGACAACCTGAGCGACTACATCAAGCCAGGCATGAGCGTGGAAGCCATTCAGGGCATCATCGCCAGCATGAAAAGCGATTACGAAGACCGTGTTGATGACTACATCATCAAAAACGCTGAGATCTCAAAAGAACGTCGTGAGATCTCTAAAAAGCTGAAAGCGATGGGTGAAATGAAAAACCCTGAAGTTAAAAGCGAGTAATCCCTGACAGGTGTAAAAAAGGCTCTCTGGTGACAGAGGGCCTTTTTTATTTCCCTTGTGCAAGGGGTGATGTCCGGTGGCACGGCGCTTACCCGACAATGTCACCGAACGCAGAAAAGCCTGCTTTAAAAGCAGGCTTTTTAAATTTGGCTCCTCTGACTGGACTCGAACCAGTGACATACGGATTAACAGTCCGCCGTTCTACCGACTGAACTACAGAGGAATCGTTGTGGAGGCACATATTAACGGCGAAAAAACTTTTGTCAAACCTGTTCTTTGCAAACCGCGGTTGATTGCTGATTCTGTCGTCAGTTAGTTGTAAATTCAAACAAATTTTTTATGGAAAATACTTTGCAGGATAGCCTTTTCTGCCTCATCATTTGAAATGGAGTTTCAACTTTCTCGCTAAGGTCCATTTTGAACGTCACCGCCCCCCTACGCCAGGCGATCATGCGTACGCCATGGTATGCAAAACGTAAAAGTTATCGTGTTCTGTTCTGGCGAGAAATCACCCCCCTTGCCGTACCCATTTTCCTGGAGAATACCTGCGTTCTGCTGATGGGCGTGCTGAGCACCTTCCTGGTGAGCTGGTTAGGCAAAGAGGCGATGGCAGGGGTCGGCCTGGCAGACAGCTTCAATATGGTGGTGATGTCCTTTTTTGCCGCTATCGATCTGGGTACCACGGTTGTCGTGGCCTTCAGCCTCGGCAAGCTCGATCCGAAGCGCGCCCGCGAGGCGGCCCGGCAGTCGCTGATGATCATGACCCTGTTTTCGATAATTCTGGCGGCGGTGATCCACTATTACGGCAAGGAAATTATCGATATCGTCGCAGGCGAGGCGACAAACGAGGTTAAGGAGCTCGCGCTCACCTACCTGGAAATGACGGTCTTAAGCTACCCGGCTGCCGCTATCGCCTTAATCGGCAGCGGTGCGCTGCGCGGGGCGGGCAACACCAAAATTCCGCTGCTGATCAACGGCGGGATGAACATCCTGAATATCATCATCAGTAGCGTACTTATCTACGGGATTTTCTCCTGGGACGGGCTGGGCTTCGTCGGTGCCGGACTGGGGCTGACGATTTCACGCTATATCGGCGCGGCGGCGATCGTCGGCGTGTTGATGACCGGCATTACGCCGTCGCTGCGCCTGACGCTCAAAAGCTATTTTCGTCCGCTCAATTTCGCCATTATCTGGGAAGTGATGGGGATTGGGATCCCGGCCAGCATCGAGTCGGTGCTGTTCAATGGCGGTAAGTTGCTGACCCAGATGTTTGTTGCGGGCATGGGCACCGATGTGATCGCCGGTAACTTTATCGCGTTCTCCATCGCCTCGCTCATTAACCTGCCGGGTAACGCCCTGGGCTCCGCGTCGACCATCATTACCGGGAAACGGCTCGGAAAAGGGCAAATTGCGCAGGCGGAACGGCAGCTGCGACACGTTTTTTGGCTCTCTACCATCGGCCTGACGGCGATAGCCTGGGGAACCGCGCCTTTCGCCGGACTCATGGCCTCGTTTTACACCCATGAAAATGATGTCAAAGAGGTCGTGAAGATCCTGATTTGGCTCAACGCCGCGTTTATGCCGATCTGGGCGGCATCCTGGGTGCTGCCCGCCGGGCTGAAAGGCGCACGCGATGCCCGCTTTGCGATGTGGGTCTCGATGCTCGGGATGTGGGGCTGTCGCGTGGTGGCGGGTTACACGCTCGGGATTGTGCTCGGCATGGGCGTGGTCGGCGTCTGGCTGGGGATGTTCCTCGACTGGGCGGTGCGCGGCGCGCTGTTTTACTGGCGGATGGTAAGCGGGCGGTGGTTGTGGAAATACCCGCGCAAAAAAGCAGAGCGTGCTCTCTCAGAGCCTGAAGAACGTCTGACAAATGCACGAAGTGGAGAATAAATCGGCAAACGATCGGAAATCTGCATTCTGCCTTTGACATCATCGGGGAGCATCGATAATATGCGCCCCGTTCACACGATTCCTCTGTAGTTCAGTCGGTAGAACGGCGGACTGTTAATCCGTATGTCACTGGTTCGAGTCCAGTCAGAGGAGCCAAATTTAAAAAGCCTGCTTTTAAAGCAGGCTTTTTGCTTTTCTGCGCTCGGTGACATCGTCGGGTAAGCGTCGCGCCACCGGGCAACAAACCGCGCTAGCGGTTTACCCGAATCGGTGCCGTTGCTTCAAACAGCCACGGTCGTGCATCACTCTCCACGAGCGGGGAGAGCGCCTCCCGAACCTGCTGGTGATACTCATCCAGCCACTCTTTCTCCTGCTCGGTTAACAACTGCAGCTCAACCTGGCTCAGGTCAATCGGGATCAGCGTCAGCGAGGCAAACTGACAGAAACCCGGACGGCTTTCTGTGATTTCCACCTGATTCTCAATGCGTATCCCATGGCTTTCAGCCAGATAGTACCCCGGCTCAATGGTCATAATGTTGCCCGCCACCAGCGGCCACGGATTGACCTTTTTCGCGATACGGTGCGGGTTTTCATGGATCAACAACTGGTGCCCCACGCCGTGCCCGGTCCCGTGATCGTAATCCAGCCCCATTTCCCACAGCGGACGGCGCGCAAATGCATCCAACTGGTGCCCGTGGCTGCCGGACGGGAATTGCAGCGTCATCAGCGATAAAAAGCCTCTGAGTACGGCGGTATAGTGCAGACGCTGCTGCGGCTCCACTTTGCCCCATGCCAGGGTGCGCGTAGCGTCTGTAGTGCCGTTGCGGTACTGACCCCCGGAATCATTCAGATAAAAATGGTTATGGCCAATCGGCTTGTTGCTGGCTTCGCTCGCGTGGTAATGGCACATCGCCGCGTTGCTGGCGGAGGCTGAGATCGTCGCAAAGCTCGGCTCAACAAACCCCGTCTGCTGCTTGCGAAAAGCGAGTTGCTTTGCCTGAACCTCCCGTTCGGTCAGCGGTTGGCCGCACGTGGCGCGCTCAGGCACTTCGCGGCTCAGCCAGGCCAGGAAGTTCACCCACGCCGCACCGTCCTGATGATGACACTCCCGATATCCCGCCAGCTCAACCGGGTTTTTATGGGCTTTCATCAGGGTGATGGGATCGGTCAGCCAGACAATCTCGCCCTGCGGCTCGATGGCGTAACGCAGGGCGACCGGAGCGCTGTCAGGGTCGACGATCACCCGCTTGCCCTGGGCGAGCTGCTGGCAGCGATCGATAAAGGTATCCTGCGGTGAAACGCTAAACGCGTCACGCACCGGGGCCGGTAATCCGCTGAGCTTAACGTGATCGACAAACCACTCAACCGAGCCGTCACGGCTCAGCAGGGCAAATGACAGCGGAACCGGGCTGGTCGGAATGTCGGACCCGCGGACGTTCAGCAGCCAGGCGAGGTTATCCGGCAAGGTCACCGCCAGATAATCGGCCTCGTTGTCGGCAAGAACAGCTGCGACGCGCTGGCGTTTGTCGGCGCTGCTTTCGCCGCTGACCGCCAGCGGCATCTCGCGGATTGGCCCTGCGGGGGCGGCAGGGCGGTCGGTCCAGAGCGTATCGAACGGCGAGCTGCTCAGCGGCACCAGCTCACACGCGGTGGCCGACAGTTGAGTAACGTCTGCGTGGGTCATCAGCATCGCCTCAAACCCGATGCGTGTGCCCGCAGCCACGTTTTCCGCCAGCCACCCGGCCAGCGGTTCGTTGTGCAGGTGGTGGATCTCCACCTCGTCCATATTGACCTGAACCCGCGCCTGCACCTGATAACGGCCATCAACGAACAGCAGCGCTCTGTCTTTCAACACCAGCGCCAGCCCGGCGGAGCCGTCGAAGCCCGTCAGCCAGGCCAGCTTTTCATCGTAGGGCGCGCAGTATTCGCTTTGCCAGGCATCGGCGCGCGGGACGATCATCCCGTCGAGATGGTTTTGCTGTAGCCACTGTCGCAGGGCAGAGAGCGGAGAGGGTGTGTGCATGGTTTTTCCTTAACGTTCTTAGCGGAACGGCGGTTCGTTGAAAGTGCGCAGCTTACGGGAGTGCAGCTTATCACCTTCAGCACGCAGCAAATCGATGGCACGGATGCCGATTTGCAAATGCTCCGAAATCGCCCCTTCGTAGAAACGGTTGGCCTGGCCCGGGAGCTTGATTTCACCGTGCAGGGGTTTATCCGAGACGCACAGCAGCGTGCCGTAAGGCACGCGGAAGCGGTATCCCTGCGCGGCAATGGTGGCGCTCTCCATATCGATGGCGACCGCACGGCTCAGGTTAAAACGCAGCGCAGAGGCGGAGTAGCGCAGCTCCCAGTTGCGATCGTCGGTGGTGACCACCGTCCCGGTGCGCAGGCGCTGCTTCACCTCTTCGCCTGGCATGCCGCTTACCTCTTTGGTCGCGTCGTATAGCGCACGCTGAACCTCGGCAATGCTCGGGATTGGGATATCCGGCGGCAGCACTGCGTCAAGCACGTGGTCGTCACGTAGATACGCATGGGCGAGCACGTAGTCCCCAATCAGCTGGCTTTCACGCAGGCCGCCGCAGTGGCCGATCATCAGCCAGACGTCCGGGCGAAGCACTGCCAGGTGATCGCAGATTGTTTTCGCGTTGGAAGGCCCTACGCCAATGTTAATCAGCGTAATGCCCTGGCCGTCAGCCGTGATCAGGTGCCAGGCGGGCATCTGGTGCTTTTTCCACGCCAGGTCTGAAATGGCCTGCTCCGGCGCTTCGGTTTCGGCGGTGATCCAGATACCGCCCGCGCAGGAGAGGGCGATGTACGGGCTGTCGGGGTCGAGGATCTGGCTACAGCCCCAGCGGACAAACTCGTCAACGTAGCGGGTGTAGTTGGTGAACAGCACGAAAGGCTGGAAATGCTCTGCGGGCGTGCCGGTGTAGTGACGCAGGCGCGCCAGCGAGAAATCGACGCGGCGGGCATCGAAATGCGACAGCGGGGAAAACTCGGCGGGGTGATATATCCCGTCAGCCGTCTCGTCGCCAATCTGAGATAGCTCAGTCGTCGGGAAGTGGCGCGTCAGCCCCGCGCTCATGGATCGGTCAAGCGTCAGCTCGGAGCCGTCGATCACGTACGGATAGGGGATCTCATGCCGCGACGGTTCCACCGAAATGTGCGCGCCGTAATCCTGATACAGCAGCGTAAGCTGTTCTTCCAGGTAGGGGCGAAACAGCCCCGGGCGGGTCACGGTCGTGCTGTAACAACCGGCGTGGGTAAAGCGAGCGTAAGCGCGGGTTTTCGGGGTGGAGCTGGCGCTACCGTCCCAGGTCACGGAGATCGATGGATAAACAAAAAGGCCCTCACTTCTGGCCTTTTCGTCGGGCAGTTTGCCGCTTTCAATATAGTCGCTGATGGCGCTGCGCAGCGCGTTAACAGATTGCTCGTACAGCGCGTCGAGTGTGTCCAGCGCCTGAGCCGGGGTCAGGCTGGAGCCCTTATTATGCATGTCTGTCTCCTTGTTCCACAGGTGTGCGGCATTCACCGATAGTATGTCACACGATTGTGAAACAAAAGACAGCCATGCAGTTTAGGACAAACGCTGCCGATTAATGCGGCTTCGGCTCTTTCATCAGCAGCGCGGTGAGGGCCGAGAGCAAGCAGCCTGCCAGCAGATAGATCGCCACGCTGTGCCAGTTGCCGCCGGAGAAGGTCACCAGCGCGGCGGCTATAAACGGCGTGAATCCGCCGCCCACCACGCTCGCCACCTGATACCCCACGCCAGCGCCGCTGTAGCGATAGCTCGCGCCGAACAGTTCGGTAAACATTGGTTGCTGGACGCACACCACCATGTCGTGAGCAATGTTTGCCAGCATGATGGCGAAGAAGACAATCCAGAAGACGGATTGCGCCTCCAGGGCCATAAAGAACGGCCAGGCGCTAAGGGTGCCAACCAGCGCACCGGTGATGTAGACCCGTCGGCGTCCAAACCTGTCTGCCAGCCAGGCAAAGCAGGGGATAGTCAGACAGCTTATGCCGCCGATCAGCAGGCCGATATTCAGAAACAGCTCGCGCGGCAGGCCGAGGTTTTGCGTCGAATAGTTCAGGGCGAAGGCGGTCACGATATACATCGTCAGAAGTTCGCACAGCCGCAGGGCGATGATCTTCAAAAACGCCCCCGGATGCTGGATTAGCGCCTCCATCACCGGCAGCCGTTTTTTTGCCTCCGGCTTTTCGCGCCGCTGCTGTTCAAACTCGGCGGATTCCTCCATGCCGTTTCGAACCCACAGGGCGGCAATCACCAGCACAATGCTGAAGATAAACGGAATACGCCAGCCCCAGCTCAGGAACTGTTCGTCGGTGGTGAGTTGGCTAATCAGCGACACCAGCCCGGTGGAGAGCAGCAGGCCGACGCCATACCCCACCTGTACGCCGCTGCTGTAGAAGGCTTTGCGGTTTTTCGGCGCGCTTTCAACGGAGAGCAGCGCCGCGCCGCCCCATTCGCCGCCGACGGCAAAGCCCTGCACCGCGCGAAGCGTCACCAGCAGGACGGGCGCCCACCAGCCGATGGTGGCAAACGACGGCAAAATACCAATCAGCGCCGTGGCAATGCCCATCATCCACACGGTCAGCATCAGCATGCGTTTGCGCCCCAGACGGTCGCCAAAGTGGCCGAAGATCACGCCGCCGAGGGGGCGAAACAGGAAGCCGACACCAAAGGTTGCAAAGGCGGCGAGCGTGCCCATCGCCGGGCTTATCTGGGGGAAGAACTCGCGGTTAAACACCAGCGCGGCGGTGATGCCATAAAGCAGAAAGTCATACCAGTCGACGACGGCCCCGGCAAAGCTGCCCAGAGCGGCGCGGCGGGCGCGGTTAAGCGAAGGGGTCTCCTCGTCGGGACGATCGGAGATGAGGGTGGAGTCCATAGTTGTCCTGTCTGTACTGATTTTTAATTATTGGTATAAGAAAAGGTCACTCACATTGCGTCCGTCCTGTGACGGAACGTATGAGACTACCGCGACATGAAAGCGGAGAAAACGTTTTTATCTTTCCTGAAGGCTCTGAATAAGCAAATTTCATCTCACCGGGTGCAACATAAATCCGCGCGTTTGGCTGCGGTTAGGAATGGATGGATTACAGTATTACTAACCCTGCGTGAATGATGCTGAGGAATTTACTATGCAACGCCTTTTTCCGGCACTCTGGATGGCCCTGTTTATCATTGCATTTCCCCTTCGAGCTGAACCCACCGTCTACGGTGAACAACGCATCAGCCGCTGGTGGGATGCCGTGACGGACGATATTTCCCAAACGTGGGAACAGCCAGAACGCTACGATCTCTATCTGCCGTTTCTGAGCTGGCACGCCCGCTTTATGTACGACAAGGAAAAAACCGACAAGTATAACGAAATGCCGTGGGGCGGTGGGCTGGGTATTTCCCGCTATAACGAGGAGGGCAACTGGAGCGCGCTCTTCGCCATGATGTTTAAAGATTCCCATAACGAGTGGCAACCCGCGATGGGCTATGGCTGGGAGAAGGGCTGGTATCTCGATAACGCCAAAGATTTTCGCCTGGGTCTGGGGGCGGCAGCAGGGATCACCGCGCGAGACGATTTTGCCAACTACGTGCCGCTGCCGTTTATCTTCCCGCTGTTCTCGGCGGGCTATAAGCGCGCCACCGTCCAGTTCACCTACATTCCCGGCACCTACAACAACGGTAACGTGCTGTTCGCCTGGCTGCGCCTGGGCTTCTAAAGCGTAATGACCTTTTTCGCCACCGGGTTCGCCAGAACCAGCAGGGAAAAGAGCACGGAGGTGATAAAGGTCAGCACTATCAGCATCAGTTTTGTGCTGAGCGACGTCACCGGTATCAGCGCCGTGAGCAGATGAAAAACGGAATAGTGCAGAATATACACCCCGGTCATCGTTTTGCTGATCGCGGCAAGAATAGCCTCTTTAAATTCGACGTTGCGACGAAAACGCACGCCGTTAGCCGCAATCACCAGCGCGACAATCAGGATATAGATCTGCGAGCCGGTCAGAATAAAGGCGTTTCTGTCCGCTTTGAACAGCGCAAAAAAGAAATGCCGCTCATAAAACCAGGTGAACAGGTAAATAAACGGGATCGCCACAAGCGCTGCTCTGACCACGTTTCTTCGGGCGATCCACGCGGCGATCTGCGGATCGCAAAACAGTTGCCCCGTCAGATAAAAGAGCAGCCACGTCCACAGGCGATACTGGGGAGAGAGCGAGAAGACATGGATTTGTGGGTACAGCACTGACAGTAAATCGTACCCGTAGGAAAAGAGCAGCAGGCCTGCGATAAGGGTGCAAAAAAGCGTCCGACGCTGGCTTAACCACTCTATCACCGGGTGGAAGGTATAGATGACAATGAACGCAAAGACGAACCACGGCTGAATTAAATAGCCGCGCTGATAGGGTTCCCACAGGTAATAAAGGGTTACCCAGAACAGAAACACCGTGACCAGACTTTTGATTTTATCCAGCTGCCAGCGGGTGCCGTGCCGGGATTGCCCGTCAAGATAGCCCGCAACCACAAAGAAAAGCGGCGTGGCAATGGTCGAAATAAAGGTCAAAAACCCGAGGATCCAGTGATAGTCATAGTCGTAGCGATCCCAGGTATTGTAGATAGTGAAGAACGTCACCGCCGTCATACACCCCAGCGTTTTAATGATATTCAGTCCTGTGGCATTCATTATTGTTCAGCTTTGTCCTTACGATGGAAACACGCATAAATTACCGGGAGAACCAGCAGCGTCAGGATTGTAGCAAATCCCAGTCCAAACATAATGACAACAGCCATGCTCTGGAAGAAAACATCCAGCAGCAGCGGAGCTAGCCCGAGCACGGTGGTGAAGGCGGTCAACAGAATCGGGCGCAGACGCGAGGTAGCCGCATACATAATGGCCTCATGCTGATTTTTCAGCCCCTTTTGCTGCTCAATCTCTTCGACCAGCACAATGCCGTTGCGGATCAACATCCCGCTCAGGCTCAGCAGGCCAATCAGCGCCATAAAGCCAAACGGGATCCCGGTGATTAAAAAACCGGGGGTGACGCCAATCAGGGCCAGCGGCACGGTCAGCCAGATAGCCACGGCATTTTTCACCGAGCTGAACATCAGCACGGTTATCACAAACATCACCAGGTATCCCAGCGGCAGGGTGGTAAACACCCCTTGCTGTGCTTCGCTGGCGTTCTCCGCGTCTCCACCCCACTCAATGCTGTAGCCTGCGGGAAGGGGGAGGGCGTCGATTTTCGGCTGCACGCGGGCAAGGATGTCGCCGGACGTTTGTTGGCTCTGCGGGGCCGGGTCGGTCTGCACGGTGAGCACGCGCATGCGGTCGCGGCGCAGGATCAGCGGATCTTCCCACTCCAGCGCAAATCCGCTTACCACGTTGCTCAGGGGGATGTACTGCTGCCGGGTCTGGCTCCACACCAGCACATTATTAAGATGATTCGCGTCCTGACGTTCACTCTCCGGCGGCCGGACGATCACCGGCAGCAGGTCGCTGCCTTCCCGGTACAGTCCCGCGCGGCTGCCGGAGAAGTTCATCTCCAGCGCGTTATCGACATCCTGTTTATCCACGCCCAGTTCACGGCCAAGGGCAGGCACATACTGGGGACGGATCACTTTGCTGCGGTTCTGCCAGTCGTTTCTGACGCTGTCGGTGGCCGGGTCGCGGCTGAGGATATCGTCAACCTGGCTGGCAATCAGACGGAGCCTGTCCGGGTCTGGCCCTTTGATACGCACCTCAATTGCACTGTCGCCGGAGGGACCAAACGCCACGCGTTTCGTGCTGGCATTGACCTGGGGATAATTTCGCGCGATGTACTCCTCAACGTGACGCGTCAGCGGCGTGATTCTGCGCCGATCGTCCATCCTGACCATGATTTGCGCGTAGTTGCTGTACTGGCGCTGCCCGCTGTAGGTCAGGATGAAACGCATACTCCCCTGACCAATGGTGGAGACGGTGGTTTCCACGCCCGGCTGGTCGTTAAGGGTTTTTTCGATATCGCTGGTCATTTTTTCGGTCCAGTTAATATCGGTACCGTAGGGTAACCAGAGGTCGACAAAGAAAATCGGGGTATTGGACGACGGAAAGAAGTTCTGGCGCACCGAGCCAAACCCCCAGATAGCCGCCGCCAGCAGCGCCGCCATCACGATAAGCGTTGGCGCTTTGCGCCGTAACAGGGCGTTGAGCAGGCGCTGGTAAAGCCGGTAAAACGCTTTGTCGTAGGGATCGGCCTCCGGCGTTTTTTCCGGCGCGCTGTCGTGTTTAAACAACCACCACGTGATCAGTACCGGCGTGATGGTGAGTGCGGAAAACCAGCTCAGCATCAGCGAAATGAGCAGCACCTGGAACAGCGATTTGCAGTATTCACCGGTAGAGTCCTGCGACAGGCCAATCGGTGCAAAGGCCAAAATGGCGATCACCGTCGCTCCCAGCAGGGGGAGGGCCGAGCGGCGGATAATGTAGTTAATCGCCGTTAACAGCGGGGAGCCCTGCTGCCGGGCGATCAGGACCCCTTCAACAATCACGATGGCGTTATCCACCAGCATGCTGAGGGCGATAATCAGCGCCCCGAGCGAGATACGCTGCAGCTCTATGCCCCACAGATACATGATAAGCAGGGTGCCCAGCACGTTGAGCGCCAGGGAGAAGGCGATGATAATCCCGCTGCGCACGCCCATAAAAATCAGCAACACCCCGATGACAATCGCCAGCGCCATCAGGAAGTTCACAATAAACCCGTTAACCGAATGGCCGACTTCCGCCGCCTGATCGTAAAAGAGATCGAGATGGATACCCGCGGGTTTTTCTGCCGACATCCGCTCCAGCTTCGCTTCCAGCGCGTGACCGACGTCAATGACGTTTACACCCGGGATAAAGGAGACGCCCATGGTGACGGCTTTTCGGCCATTAGCATGGTAAATGCTGGCCGGGGATTCATTCAGCCCGCGCGACAGCGTGGCGATGTCGCGCAGACGCGTCGCGGCTCCCGTGCCGGAAGGGGTGACGATCAGGTCGGCCAGCTCGTCGATATTCTCAAACTCACCAGTAGGATGCAGGCGGATGGACTCGGTGCCTGCGGTGATTTCACCGGCGCTGGAAACCACGTTAAGCCGGCTGAGCAGGGCAGAAAGCTGGTTCAGCGTAATGCCGCGCGCCGCCATTTTGGTCAACGAGATATCAATGTTGATCTGCGGGCTAATCACCCCGCCGATGGCGACCTTGCCGACACCGGGCACCAGCACCAGCTCGCGGCGAAGCTGCTCGGCATACTGCACCAGTTCCGGGTTGCTGAACGCATCTCCGGAAATGGCAAAGAAGAAGCCGAAGACATCGCCGAAATCATCGTTGACGAACGGAGTCACCACGCCCGGCGGAAACTGCCGCGCGGCGTCACCCACGCGGCGGCGCAGCTCATCCCAGATTTGCGGAAGCTCGCTCGAGTGGTAGCGCGACGCAATATTGACGGTAATTTGGGACAGTCCGTTCGATGAGATTGAGCTGACGTTATCGAGATAGGGGAGTTGCTGAAGCGCATTTTCCAGCGGCAGCGTCACCTCTTCTTCGACCTGCTGGGCCGAAGCGCCGGGGTAATGGGTAATCACCACCGCGGTTTTAATGGTGAATGCGGGGTCTTCCAGCCGACCAATGTTCAGCAGGGCGAAAATCCCCCCCACGCCCAGCAGGAGTATCGTCAGCCAGACGCGAATAGGGTTATTGATAAACTGGCGTGAGATATCCATTACAGCCCCCGTTCACGCGTCCAGATGCGTACCGGCTGCCCGGCGTGAAGTTCATTTACGCCTGCTGTGACTACACGCTCACCCGCAGAGAGACCGCTGACGATCGCAACGCCTTCGGTACCGACCTGCCCGACGCTGACCTTTCGGTCCTCCAGATGCAGGTCATCGCCTTTACCCGCCACCACCCAGACGTGCGGCTCGTTGCGCGGGCTGTTGTCCGGGTTAAAGACTGCTTCAACCGGCACCACCAGCATGCTGTCACCCGCCCCGGCGGGCAAATTCGCCAGGTTGACGGTTACTGTTCCGCTCACGCCGCCGACGGCAGGAAAGTCGGCCGGGCGCGGCATGGTGAGTATCACCTGCCAGGTGAGCGTATTGCTGTCGCTGCTGCCCGAATGTTCTTTATAAACGGCGGTAAATTCCCGGTCAGGGAAGGCGTTAATTTTAACGATGGGCTGATACCGGGCGTTGCGCATATCCAGCGCCTTAAACAGGTTTTCCGGAATGCTAAAGACGACATCCAGCAGATCGCTGCGGGTTAACGTTGTAATGGGCTGGCCCGCTGAAACGACCTGATGGTTACGCACGTGGACGCTCGCTACCGTGCCGCTGAACGGGGCGACAAGCGTCATCTGGTTCAGCTCTTCCCGGGCTATCTGGAGCGCGGCATTTGCCGAATCGCGGTTTGCGCGCTGAACGTCCATCTCGGCTTTTGAAATCGCCTGACGGCCTGCCAGCGTCTGAAAGCGGTCAAACTGGCGTTGCGCCAGTGTAGCTGCCGCCTGCCTGTCGTTCAGGCGCTGCCGGGCATCGCGGGCATTAAGCCTGGCAAGCTGCTGGCCCTGCTTGATGGTCGCGCCCTGGCGAATGTCCAGGGCTTCTATTTGTCCCGGGCGTTTGAAGGCGAGGTCGGTTGCGTCACCGGATTCAATCCGTGCCGGGAAAACACGCTGGCGGGCAGTGCCTGCTGCTTTCACCTCGGTAACTTTCACCATGCGGGGCAGCGGCGTATTTTCCTCCGCCTTGCGATCGCAGGCCGCGAGCGTGAAAATCACCCACGGTAATAAAAAGAGGTAGCGGTTCACGGTATTCCCCTAATAAATAATTGTTTTATTTATTCCCTCGCCATAACCGGGGCAACGCTATTCTGCGAAAGTCGACACCACAATATAGGTGAATAAACCGATCGCGGTGCTGGCAATAATGGCGAGCGCAATATAAAAACCAAGACGAATCAGGCTATAACCGAACATTCTCTTCTCCATGGACCGGGAAAAGGCGATAGCGTCAATGAAACCAACGCAATGGATGCACTCACTGAGCATAGACGCAGATAAAACAAATGTTAAATAACCGATTTCGGTGGGCCGGGCGCGTGTTGAGCACCGCTGGGCTGAGGGGGTGAATGCGCAAAGCAACATCATGATAATTCATAAAATTAACAATCAAAGGTTAATTCTGATATTCCTGTGCTACGTTTTATACATTCCCTCCTGATTCATATGCTGGCGTTTGGGGTAATAAAACAAACACGGAAGCTTGCTATGTATAACCCTGTCCCGAGTTTCCCGTGCGTCTGTTTCTTTTATTTATCTGTTAATTGCATGAGTACCAAGGTGATTTCTGAAAGAACCTGAGGAAGGAACAATGAAAACAGAGAAACCTGGCCGTCCGTTTTATCAGCAAAGCGTTGAAGAGTCGCTGGCTGCAAACCATTCCACGGTGGATGGACTGAGCAGTACCGAGGCAGCCGCCCGACTACAGCAATACGGTGAGAACGCCTTACCGCAAAAACCGGGTAAGCCTGCCTGGCTGCGCTTTCTGGCCCATTTCAACGACGTCCTGATTTATGTTCTGCTGGTGGCCGCGCTGCTTAAGCTGATCATGGGCCACTGGGTTGATATGTTCGTGATCCTCGGGGTCGCCATCATTAACGCCCTGATTGGTCATATCCAGGAAAGTAATGCCGAAAAATCGCTGCAAAGCATTCGCAATATGCTCTCCAGTGAAGCCGTGGTAATACGGCAGGGCAACCATGAAACCATCCCCACCACGGCGCTGGTGCCCGGCGATATCGTGGTGATCCGCGCCGGGGATCGCATTCCTGCCGATCTGCGCGTGATTGAGGCCCATAACCTGCGCGTCGAAGAGGCGATTCTCACCGGGGAATCCACCGTTGTTGAAAAGAACACCGACGCGTTGAGCGGCGAACTGCCGCTCGGCGACCGCTATAACTTGCTTTACTCCGGCACCACCGTGAGCGCCGGCGGTGGAAAAGGGCTGGTGGTCGCGACCGGGGGCGAGACCGAGCTCGGTCACATCAACCAGATGATGTCGGACATCGAAAAACACCGCACGCCGCTGATGGTGCAGATGGACAAGCTCGGTAAAACCATCTTTATCACCATCCTGGTGATGATGGTGGTGCTGTTTGTCTTCAGCCTCCTGTTCCGCGACATGCCGGTTTCTGAGCTGGTGCTGTCGTTGATAAGCCTTGCGGTGGCGGCGGTGCCCGAAGGGCTGCCGGCCATTATCTCTATTATCCTTTCGCTTGGCGTACAGGCGATGGCCCGCCGGAAGGCGATTATTCGTAAACTGCCTACCGTCGAAACACTGGGCGCAATGACGGTGATCTGCTCGGATAAAACCGGCACCCTGACCATGAACGAAATGACGGTCAAAGCGGTGATCACCGCCGAGACGACCTACCGCGTGGATGGAGACAGCTACGAGCCGGTAGGCAATATTCATCCGATTGACGACCCAACGCCCGTCACCGTCACCCCTGGCTCGCTGCTGGAGCGCTATCTGCGCACCATCGATCTGTGTAACGACAGCCAGCTGATGAAGGACGAGCAGGGCTTGTGGAAAATCACCGGCGGGCCGACCGAAGGCGCGCTGAAGGTGCTGGCGGCGAAAATACCGCTCCCGGCGCTGGATACGGAAATGCGCAGTAAAATCCCATTCGATTCGCAATACAAATACATGTCCACGCTGTACCGCCTGGGCGATGAAGAGGCGATCCTCATTACCGGTGCGCCAGACGTACTGTTCCGCCTCTGCCAGTATCAGCAGACGGATACCGGGCTGCAGCCGTTCGATCAACCCTACTGGGAAGGGAAGATTGAAGAATACGCCCGTGAGGGGCTGCGCATGGTGGCTGCCGCCTGGAAGCCCGCCGCCGACGGCCAGCGCGAGCTGGATCATGCAGATTTACAGGACGGGGTTATCCTGCTCGGGATAGCCGGTATGATGGATCCCCCGCGGCCGGAAGCGATTACCGCCATTGCCGACTGCCTGCAGGCCGGAATTCGGGTGAAGATGATCACCGGCGATCACCCGCAAACGGCGATGAGCATTGGCCAGATGCTGGGGATCGGCAATGCCGCCAGCGCTATTACAGGACGCGAGCTGGAGGCGATGGACGATCCGCAGCTGAGCGAAGCCGCGCAAAAATACGATATCTTCGCGCGAACCAGCCCGGAAGATAAATTCCGCCTGGTGCAGGCGCTGCAAAGCCGACAGGAAGTGGTGGGGATGACCGGAGACGGCGTGAACGATGCTCCGGCGCTGAAGCGCGCTGACGTCGGTATCGCCATGGGGATCAAAGGCACCGAGGTGACCAAGGAGGCGGCCGACATGGTGTTAACGGATGATAACTTTGCCACCATCGCCAGAGCGGTGCACGAGGGGCGGCGAGTTTATGACAACCTGAAAAAGACCATTTTGTTCATCATCCCGAGCAACATTGCCCAGGCGTTACTGATCATCATTGCGCTGCTGGCGGGCAACCTGATCCCGTTAACGCCGGTGCTGATCCTGTGGATGAACATGGCGACGTCGGCCACTCTGTCGTTTGGCCTGGCATTTGAAGCGGGTGAGCGGGACATCATGAACCGGCCACCGCGCAAGTCTAACCTGCACGTTATGGACGGTTTCGCCATCTGGCGCGTGGTGTTTGTCGGGCTGATGATTGCCATCAGCGCCTTCGTGCTGGAAGCCTGGCTGCAGCCGCGCGGCTACTCGCCGGAGTTTATCCGCACCGTGCTGCTGCAAATGCTGGTGACCGCGCAGTGGTTCTACATGCTGAACTGCCGCGTAACGGATGGCTTCTCGCTGAGCAAAGGGCTGCTGGCGAACAAGGGGATCTGGATTGTGAGCGCTGTGCTGCTGATCCTCCAGCTGCTGATCATCTATGCGCCGTTTATGCAAATGCTGTTTGGCACCGAGGCGCTGCCGTTCCGCTACTGGGTCATTACTTTCCTGATTGGTTTCGCGATGTTCCTGATCGTTGAAGTGGAAAAACCGCTGACCCGCAGATGGCGCAAAAAGTAAGGCAACATTGAGAAAAGCCTGTATAACAGCAGGCTTTTCTCACGAAATGGCTGGCAGGGGTTATAGTTACTCTGTGCTCAACATCGTTAATTATAGGGACATTATGATCCGAACCCGCTTGCTGGCGTTAGCGCTGGCCGCCGTGACCCAAAGTGCATGGGCTGTAACTTATCCGCTTCCGCCTGAGGGCAGCCGCCTGGTTGGCGCGCCAATAACCATCACCGTGCCGGAAGGGAACACCCTGCCGCTGGAAGCCTTTGCCGCGCAGTATGGGCAAGGGTTGAGCAACATGCTTGAAGCCAACCCGGGTGTCGATCCCTTTTTGCCTAAAGCAGGAACGCAACTCGTGGTGCCGCAACAGCTGATCCTGCCCTCCACCGTGCGGGAGGGCATTGTGGTGAACGTGGCGGAAATGCGCCTCTACTATTACCCGCCGGGTAGCAATACCGTGGAGGTACTGCCGATCGGGATCGGCCAGGCCGGGCGTGAAACCCCGCGTAACTGGGTTACTGCCGTGGAGCGCAAGCAGGATGGGCCAACCTGGACGCCTACGCCAAACACGCGCCGCGAATACGCAAAAGAGGGGAAAACCCTGCCGGCGTTTGTGCCTGCCGGGCCGGATAACCCCATGGGCCTGTACGCCATCTATATTGGCAGGCTATACGCCATTCACGGCACTAACTCGAATTTTGGTATCGGGCTGCGCGTAAGCCAGGGCTGTATTCGTCTGCGAAACGCGGATATCAAATATCTTTTCGATAACGTCCCGGTCGGCACGCGCGTCGAACTTATCGATCGCCCGGTTAAAATGACTACGGAGCCGGACGGCAGCCGCTGGGTGGAAGTCCACGAGCCGCTGTCGCGTAACCGTGCCGAGTTTGAATCGACAAAGAAAGTGCCTCTGCCCATTTCCGCCACGCAGCGGACGCAGCTGATAAACGAGGGGGCGGGCGCTGAACTGGAGCGTCGGTCAGGAATGCCGGTTAAGATCGGCAACGGAGGCATTGTCGCCGGGTGACGGCTGCGGTCCAATGAAATTTGTCGGTCGGGTAAGGCGAAGCCGCCACCCGACAATGTAACCGAGCGCAGAAAAGCAAAAAGCCTGCTTTAAAAGCAGGCTTTTCAAATTTGGCTCCTCTGACTGGACTCGAACCAGTGACATACGGATTAACAGTCCGCCGTTCTACCGACTGAACTACAGAGGAATCGTGTGAACGGGGCGCATATTATCGACGTCGGCTGTGGTTGTCAAAGGGTGTATCAGACGATTTTGTTCGTTTGCTGACAAATTCAGCAAAGTGGTGCTTTTGGCAACGCTTTGCACCGTCATTGTGCAGATATACCCCTTATGGGGCAGATCATAAACCGCTGTTTCAGTCATAAAGTCACCAGCGATGATTAGATTTCCTTATTTTCAGGGCGTTAGGCATGGTTCTACTCCGGCTTAAAAAGTGGCATTCATATTGCAATACCTGTTCAACACTCGAAGCCGTTAAAGGCACAGTTATTTGTTACAGGGGGCAATATGAATTTCAGACGACTCAAATACTTCGTAAAAATCGTCGATATCGGCAGCCTGACTCAGGCAGCGGAAGTGTTGCATATTGCGCAGCCCGCGCTGAGCCAGCAGGTTGCCACGCTTGAAGGGGAGCTGGATCAACAGCTGCTGATTCGCACCAAGCGCGGCGTGACGCCAACCGAAGCCGGGAAAATTCTTTATACCCATGCCCGCACCATTTTGCGCCAGTGCGAACAGGCGCAGCTGGCGGTCAATAACGTCGGCCAGACGCTGAGTGGCACGGTCTCTATCGGCCTTGCACCGGGGACCGCCGCATCATCCATTACCATGCCGCTGCTGCAGGCGGTGCGTGCCGAGCTGCCCGACGTGCTGGTTTACCTGCATGAGAACAGCGGTTCCGTGCTGAATGATAAACTGCTCAACGGGCAGCTGGACATGGCGGTGCTGTACGACCGCTCGCCCATCGCCGGGATCACCAGCCAGCCGCTGCTGAAAGAAGATCTCTATCTGGTCGGTACGCGCGACTGTCCGGGTCAAAGCGTTGACCTGACGGCCGTCGCCGAGATGAACCTGTTCCTGCCGCGTGATTACAGCGCCGTGCGCGTGCGGGTGGACGAAGCGTTTTCCCTGCGTCGCCTGACGGCTAAAATCATCGGCGAGATCGACTCTATCTCCACGCTGACCGCCGCGATTGCCAGCGGGATGGGGGTCACCGTGCTGCCGGAGTCTGCGGCACGCTCGCTGTGCAGCGCGGCAAACGGCTGGATGGCGCGGATCACCACGCCATCCATGAGCTTACCGCTGTCGCTCAATATGTCCGCGCGCGGCTCGCTCACGCCGCAGGCGCAGGCGGTGAAAGAGATCCTGTTGTCGCTGGTAAGCAAACCATCGCTGGAGAACCGCGAGCTGCAGCTCGTCAGCTGATATTCCATAAAAGCATAAGTTGCTGGTTTTTATTATTTGTTCTGTAGCCCCGCTGACTCTAACAATAGCGTTATGTCAGACAGGCCGGAGCGAAACGTGAATTTCCAGCAACTTAAAATTATCCGTGAGGCGGCCAGGCGGGACTACAACCTGACCGAGGTCGCCAACATGCTGTATACCTCCCAGTCGGGCGTCAGTCGCCATATTCGCGAGCTGGAAGAAGAGCTGGGTATTGAGATTTTCATACGTCGCGGCAAGCGTCTGCTCGGGATGACCGAGCCGGGAAAAGCGCTGCTGGCCATTGCGGAGCGGATCCTCAACGAAGCCAGCAACGTTCGCCGTCTTGCGGACCTCTTTACCAACGATGCTTCCGGCGTGCTCACCATCGCGACGACCCACACCCAGGCGCGTTACAGCCTGCCGCCGGTCATTAAAGCCTTCCGTGAACTCTTCCCGGATGTGCGGCTGGAGCTGATCCAGGGAACGCCGCAGGAGATCGACGTGCTGTTGCAAAACGGCGGGGCGGATATCGGTATCGCCAGTGAACGCCTCAGTACCGACCCGCTGCTGGTGGCTTTCCCGTGGTTCCGCTGGCACCACAGCCTGCTGCTGCCGGACGATCACCCCCTCAACCAGGTGTCACCGCTTACGCTTGACGATATCGTTAAGTGGCCGCTGATCACCTACCGCCAGGGCATTACCGGGCGTTCACGTATCGATGAAGCCTTTAGCCGCAAGGGACTGACGCCGGATGTGGTCCTCAGCGCGCAGGATTCCGACGTGATTAAAACCTACGTTGAGCTTGGGCTGGGCATTGGTCTGGTGGCGGAACAGTCGGGCGGTGAGCGCGAGGAGGGCAATCTTGTGCGGCTTGATACCCGCCATCTGTTCGATGCCAATACCGTATGGCTGGGACTCAAGCGCGGGCAACTGCAGCGCAACTACGTATGGCGGTTTATCGAGCTGTGTAATGCCGGGCTGTCGGTGGATGAGATTAAGCGCCATGTGATGGAGCCAGAAGACGTGGCGATTGATTATCAGATTTGAACCGCGAATGCAGAAAAGCAAAAAGCCTGCTTTAAAAGCAGGCTTTTTAAATTTGGCTCCTCTGACTGGACTCGAACCAGTGACATACGGATTAACAGTCCGCCGTTCTACCGACTGAACTACAGAGGAATCGTGT
>Ga0209795_10000170_pt1 | contig 58932 bp, 55 predicted proteins | sample AgamicOrMarz_FD_187166 | JGI IMG/M metagenome (GOLD analysis project Ga0209795, IMG submission 187166) | Agave microbial communities from Guanajuato, Mexico - Or.Ma.rz (SPAdes) (version 2) | ecosystem: Host-associated > Plants > Phyllosphere > Phylloplane/Leaf | place: Guanajuato, Mexico...
TGGGGCACAACTGGTCGTGGCGACCGTACTTCTATCATCTGCTGGCCGAAGGCTGGGAAGAACGCCGCCTGACCCTGTCGAACACCTATCGCGATGCCACCAGCAACCAGTATTGCCTGACTGCGGGGCAGTTTTTCGATAACGGCGAACGGCTGTTGCTGATCGATATCGATGCGGCGGGTCTGTAGTTCCGCTTGCAGGCGCGCAGCCGAACCGGGAAGCTAGGGCGATCAGTCACCAGACGGAGAGAATCAGCCTTGGATTGGCCTACCCTGCTCAACCGCGAACGCCTCGGCAAGCCGCTGCACAGCCCACAAGAACTCGGCCGCAGCCCTTTTCACAAAGACCATGACCGCATCATTTTCTCCGGTGCCTTTCGCCGCCTCGGGCGCAAGACCCAAGTGCACCCGGTCACCAGCAACGATCACATTCATACCCGCCTGACCCACTCGCTGGAAGTCAGTTGTGTCGGCCGTTCGCTGGGCATGCGTGTCGGTGAAACCTTGCGCAGCGCGCTGCCAGACTGGTGCGACCCGGCCGACCTCGGCATGGTCGTGCAATCGGCTTGCCTGGCGCATGACATCGGCAATCCGCCGTTCGGCCATTCCGGCGAAGACGCGATTCGCCACTGGTTTCAACAAGCCGCCGGGCGTGGCTGGCTGGACGGCATGAGCGAGGCCGAGCGTGGTGATTTCCTCAATTTCGAAGGCAATGCTCAAGGCTTTCGCGTGCTTACGCAGCTGGAATATCACCAGTTCGACGGCGGCACACGCCTGACCTACGCGACGCTGGGGACATACCTGAAGTACCCGTGGACCGCGCGCCACGCCGACTCCCTCGGCTACAAGAAACACAAGTTCGGCTGCTATCAGAGCGAGCTGCCGCTGCTCGAACAGATCGCTCACAAGCTCGGCCTGCCGCAAATCGAAGACCAGCGCTGGGCACGCCATCCATTGGTGTACTTGATGGAGGCGGCCGATGACATCTGCTATGCGCTGATCGATCTCGAAGACGGTCTGGAAATGGAGCTGCTCGAATATGCCGAGGTCGAGTCACTGCTGCTCGGTCTGGTCGGCGACGATTTGCCGGAAACCTATCGCCAGCTCGGCCCGCAGGATTCCCGGCGGCGTAAACTGGCGATCCTGCGCGGCAAGGCCATCGAGCACCTGACCAACGCGGCAGCGCGGGCATTTGTCGAACAGCAGGATGCTCTGCTCGCCGGCACGCTGCACGGCGATCTGGTCGAACACATGCACGGGCCGGCGAAGCGCTGCGTGTTGAACGCCAAGGACATCGCGCGCAAGAAAATCTTTCAGGACAAACGCAAGACCCTGCATGAGATCGGCGCGTACACGACGCTGGAGATCCTGCTCAATTCGTTCTGCGGCGCCGCGCTGGAGCAGCACAACGGTCGCACGCCGTCGTTCAAGAGCCGGCGCATCCTCGATTTGCTTGGCAACAATGCGCCGGATCCGCAGGGTTCGTTGCACAGCTCGTTTCTGCGCATGATCGATTTCATCGCCGGCATGACCGACAGTTACGCCAGTGACATGGCACTGGAAATGACCGGGCGTTCAAGTCACTGAGTCTTGAGGGGTCAGCCGGTCACTGATCTGACCGGCTGACCACCATGAGAGTTTTGCTGAATGCCCCTGTGAACCAGGTGAGATTCAACTACGCTTGACCCATTAACCCGATCAAATAAACACCGCTGATTAAACACAACTTTAAACACCGACAAATAATTGAATATCAATATTGGCCTTCGGATCATTTCAATCTTCGGTCAATTGATTGCTCGCCCTTCCTTACGCCGAACCTAATTTCAACGTAGTCTCTTTCCTCATTACGCGTAGGATTAATCCGATAACGTAGTCGCGACACTACCAGTCCATGCGAGTGCTCATGCATCTGCAATGTAGACTCAGAACTGTTACGTCCCCTCTCCGCCCCATCCCCACACCCATTCCCATAGCCCAATCTCCCATCTACCAGTGAAAAATCTCTTTTTTCATAGGGGTAGACAGATCCAAGCGGCTAAGAAACCCCAAAAAAAGGCAAATCTCACGAAATTCCACAACAACTGAAAAAAATAAACCAGGCCCTGAAACACATAATAAAAAGAAAACAATAAAACTATAATCTCGACCGAACAAAAATAAAAACCTTAAACACAGACAAATATTGATTGTTATTGAAAACTGTACAACCAAACAAAATCCAGACAAAAGAACAAAACTCTCAAAGTTACAAAACCACAAAACTCTAGCTCAAAAAAAATAATTGACATGAACATTAGGAGGAACTAACTTTCCGTCATCGAAACTTGAACATGAGAAATCAACAAACAGCTCACACCAAAAAAACTAAGCATCACCCATGGCATCGGTGCTACTTCTTAAATCAGGCGGTATGATGAGACTCGTGTTCAGTACAATAGATTTTAAAATAAAGGGAAGCGCATACTCAGACTTTCCTATTATTCTAGATGGACTAATGAACATCCACTGGTACGCACTTGAGTTTCTAATCAATGCATGCATTGTGCTAGGCACTGCCACAAGTATTTTGACTTGGGAGCAGTACGGACGCGCTTTATACGATTTTTTTTCTTTTTGCGAAGCAAATGACCATGACTGGAGAGACACTAGCTTAACGTCAAGGCATTCACTTATAGAGACATATAGAAATTGGTGTATTTCTGAATGCTCCTCAGAAGCTAGCACTGTCAATGATCGCTTGCGTATTGTTTATCGCCTTTATGAATTCGCTCTTGAAGAGGGTTGGATTTCAAATCTTCCGTGGAAGGGAAAGAAAGTGTTTTTGAAAGATCACAAACCTGGAGTTACAAGCAAAGACACTACCGGAGGCAACAGCAAATACCCTAGCAGCCGGAAAGCGAACAAAACATCAATAAGCGTTTTGAGTCGTCTTCAAGTTGACCTGCTATCGGAGTCGATCACCAGTATTGAGCTAAAACTTATCACGCGTCTAGGCTTAGCATGCGGATTAAGAAAAGAGGAATTGGTCACATTCCCAAAAAAATACATCATTGATCCAAAAACTTACCCAAAGACCAAGATGAATTACCGCGTAAAATTAGACCCGCGCGACATGAAAACAAAAGGAAGTAAGACCCGCCAGATAGATATCCCAGCACCTTTAATGGGTGATCTGTGGAACTACATTAAATTCGAACGCCAAGTCCGTGCGTCTTTGTGCGCCAATGAGAAAGAAAACAAGACTTTGTTCCTTACTGAAAAAGGACGAGCCTTTGCTAATAGAGGCCGTGGACTAAACACGCTTTACAGCCGACTAGACCTTCCATTCAAAGTTAACCCACATATTCTTCGCCACACCTACGCTACGCATACACTGTACGTCTTGAGAAAAATGAACCTTCCAATGGAGCCACTAATTTATGTTCGAGACAGACTCGGTCATACAAGCATCAAAACGACCGAACTCTACCTTCACTTTATTGAGCTTGTAGACGACAACGTATTGGACATGGTTCAGAACAATATTGCATCTTACTACGGGGAGGTAACAAATGAAGCCGCGCAAAAACTTTAAGTCCGCCAATACTGAGGTTGAGAGTAAATCCTCCCCTATTGCCGAAACAGAAAGCTCGCATACCCCTCGTATTATGTTTCCAGATAACGGTACTCATTCTCGATATTTTGATTCAGAAAAATTCCTAGGCAAAGGATATGACGATATCGTATATAGGATCTTCAACACAATAGAAAGACTCCTCGATTCTGCAATCAGCACCGGCCAGCAGACTCATGCTTACACTACATTGGTATGCTATTGCACGGGTGGAGCAATCCATTTGTTTGAGTTTTGCAATGTCTTAATGAACTCCAAATGCTTTTTAAATTTAACCTGCTCCGATATTACCGAGGACTTCATCCAAGACTTTGCAGAATTTTTGCGTCAAAAAAAGATCAAGACTCAGCGCTATATCTTTGCGAGAGTCAAAGCAATATTGACAGAGCGTGAATTTGACATTAACGCGGCGTGGTTTCCTTCGAACAGCTTCGCCAAAAGAGATCCAAATGAGGCTCCTCGTGCCACTTGTTACACTCCTCAAGAGCATATGTCTTTGGAGAGAGCATTATCTCAAGAAGTGCATTCCATCCTTCGAGGATCCACTCCGCTCTCGCCTGAGCAACTCGCCTATTGCCTCATAGCGCTCGCGGACAAAACGGGGGCCAATCTTCAACCACTGCTAGAAATTGATGTTACAGCTGTTACTGAGCATCCTTTTCACCCTCAGAAAAGGATTCTGAATCTTTACAAACGCCGCGGAAATAAAATTCAGCCTATATCGCTCACTTCCGAGGAAAAAGAGAAAGGTTCTGACCTTACAGAAGCAACTCCCTTTATAGAAAAAATGCTAAACACTATTATCTCCCGCAACGATTCGGCGCGTAAATCAAGTACCTATCCCTTTCGAATTTTCGTTGCGCCTGACACTCCTAACGGTGCAGGAACAGGAAAAGCACTAACAAAGCAGGCCATAAGGGGAGCTATTAAAAACCTTGTGAAAAAGCACTGCCTTCAATCTACGGATGGGACGCCATTGGTTGTAAATTTCGAGCGCATCCGCAAAACGTGGGTTAATAATATCTATGCGCTGACAAACTATGACCCCTACTCCACCGCAGCACTTGCAAATCACGGGATTAAAGTTAGCAACGACCATTACTTACAGGCACCTCCAGACTCTAAGAAAAAACATTATTTCATGGGCGAAGTAAGAGTCGAAGAGCTACTAGCACACCGCTGCGATAAGACCATTATCGCAAGTTGCAGCGACGCAAGAAACGGCGAACGGGCTCCAAAAGACGGTGGTCTATGCATGCAAGTGTTAGGTTGTTTTAGCTGCTCTAATTTTGTAGTCACCGCAGACGATCTTTACCGATTACAGAGCTTTTATCTTTACTGCCTTCGTCAACGTGAAAAACTTGGCACCAAAGCTTGGAAAAAAGTATATGGCCTTATTAGTCGCATCGTTACAAATGACATTCTCCCACAATTCGATAAAAAGCTAGTGGAAAATGCTTTTGTAAAAGCTCGTGAGACCCCGCACCCGGCTTGGAACAAATAATCAGAGAGATTTCAAAATGCTGGGCAGATATCTTGTCAAAGAGTTAAAACGAGCAATCGAGCAAGACTCGTTTGAAACGTTAGTAGCAACTTATTATCTTTCGTCGAGCGAAACTCACGTTCCTTTAAGCTACTTTGCTGAAGCACGCTGGAGAATACCTGATGAGTTGTTTCCATTGGGAACGCAGGAAAGCGCTAAGTGGCTGGACTTTTCGAAAGTCCCAAAAAAGTTTGCGCATCCTGTAAAAATTGCGATGTTGCGCTATATGCAAGCTCGTGAAGGGAATCAAAAACGCCGTCGGGGCAGATCTATCGTAGGTCTACTTGACGACATCCAACCTTTTCTACGCTTTATCGAACATCTCACAGACTCGCTAAGCGAACTTAATCCTCTGATATTTGCTAACTACGTTCACTATCTGAAAAATTTTACTGGCGTCAAAGGCAATATCATAGCAGCGGGCGTGGTAAGGAAAAGGCTGATGGCAGTCGAGCGCTTGCATGAGCTAACTCAGGATTTGGCTGACAACATGTCCACGCCGTGGCCGCTCTCCTCATCGTATAAACTTTCTGGAGGCAAATCAGCACATGAAAATTCCTACGTAGCAACGTCCTGCATCCCTGATGAGATTCTTGCCAGTCTTTTTCAAGCCGCCGCAGCCCATCTTGAATCGAATGAGCTTTTAATGAAGCTCAGAGCGCACCATCATAGCAATTTGAGTGGACAGGCTCGGCACATTGCGGTCGTACACTCGTTAGGGGAGCTTAAATCCGAGGGGTTTGAGGGCAATCTGCAAGATTTGAGAAATGCCATCTCTCTAAACCTTACTGCCTGCATAGTTATTATTCTTACAACAACGGGCATACGCTCAAATGAGCTTCTCTCGCTAAAAACTGATTGTGCTTTTGACACGATTGAAGACGGAGAATTAGTATACTGGATTCGCGGAGAAGCCGAGGGAGTTCCTAAAGTTTGGATAGCGAGCCAAATTACTCATAAAGCAATCGAAGCAGCTGCGAGTATCACGCAGGTGGCACGCGACATGCTGGCCAGCGAGTTGCGAAGCCTTGAAAGAAATGAAACTGGCGATCGAATGCTTAGCTCTGCCCGGCTTCATAGGAATTCGATTTTCTTAGGGATGGATAGAGAGAATATTAGGACTTTTAATAATGGCGCCGTAAATTACCGCCTGAAGATTTTTGCTCAGTCTATCAATTTGACCTGGAACCTGGCCTCCCATCAGTTCCGCCCGACGTTCGCTTCATATGTTGTACGTAGTAGAAACGGTGACATCAGGTATTTGAAAGAGCATCTAGGCCACTACTCTATCAACACGACTGTTGCCTACAGCAAGCATGGAGATCATGACGCAAGTCTTCTCGAAGATATAGGTTTCGCTTATAGCGAGTACAGGCAGGCCAAAATCGAACATATGTTACTGGAGACTACATACTTGACCGGGGGCCTTGCGGAACCTATTAGAAAATACCGACTGCAAATCAAAACTTATAACAACCGAGCCCAAATGATCAAGTTCATTGCTGAGGATGTCTATTTGAGAGGTACCTCTGTGGGCTGGTGTACGAATGACAAGGGTGGCTGTGTCGGGGGGGAAGGGGTCGAAAAAACTCGTTGTGCGAAAGATGGTGGATGCGGACATTTTCTCGCTGACGATTCGAATCTCCCGGTCTGGCGCGAGATCGAAGCCCAGCAACTCGAACTGATCAATCTCAAAGACATAGGCGAAACCGGCAGGCTCAGAGCTGCCCGCGACTTAAAACGGTGCCGTGATGTCATTGCGCAGCTGGATCCGGAGTACAAAGCAAATGAAGAGTGAAGACAAGCAATCGTTGACCAAAGGGGATAACAAGCGTGAATCTATCAGGCTTGCCGCGCTTCGAATTGAAAAGGGCCGCCCCAGAATTGTAGATATAAAGCGCAAACTGAGCATCAACTCGGTCGCCGAAGAGGCAGGGATGAGTGCGGCGTCAATCCACAATAACTATCCTGATATGGCAGAATGGCTTCGCCAAAAGATAGGAGTGGATCTTAGAGAACAAAAAAATACGATGGCCACAGCATTAAAAGAATCGAAAAGCACCAACAGGGCGCTTAAAGATGAAAACTCAGAACTAAAAAAGGAGATAGCCTTGCTTGCGTCACACAACGCCACGTTGATGCTGAAAAATAGTGAGCTTACCGCTATAGCCCATAGTGACAACGTGAAGCTTTTCCCGTCTAAATAGACGTATGAATCTTTGCTGCTGGGTTGAGTGCAGCCATTAGAACTCAAGACGAGGCGCTGCATGTCGGCCTTAGCTTCCAAGCCATTTGCCGCTTGTTTCTAAAAAACCCGTTCCTTAAACAGCATCATGCAAAACACAGCAAATTGACGTTTCCTAGACGTAGTTGATCAGCGCAATTCGTTGTAAAACCACTGCCCCGCTACGTTAGATTTTCCAAAAGGAATCACCAGTTCCCCGTCCGTTAAACGAACAAATCCTCAATTTGAGAACCCTTCACCGTGCAGATGAGGAAGGTTAGGGTGAGTCGAATAGTGAGCGTCCGCCGAAGACACCTTGCATGATTCATGCAGATACTCACTGATGCGGGAGGTTCTGGTCTATCGCATACGCCCACTACTTCGTAACCAGTCGGCGTCACCTTCCTGATACGGATCGGCCTTGAGCCCGCTTCGGCGAGTACGAGGATGAATAGATATGAGCTTGGCAAGCGCATTCCGGCCCCCGAGTTGATCGAACGCGTCGCTGCTGAGTTGAATCTGCCCGCGGCATACTTTTACGCTTATCACCACGATGAGGCAGAGTTGCTGGAGTGTTTTCATCGTCTGAGTGATGCAGGCAAAGTCAAGTTGCTGACTTACCTGAACAAGCTGGAATAGACGCGGGTTTTACCTTCAGTTTTCGGATCAGCTTCCGAATTCAGCCCTTCCAAACGCTCTCATTTATAAATTCGTGAATGGCTTCGATTGACGGCCGTTCAGTAGCGATCACCATCCACGTAAAACCCCAAGTCGTTGAGAATATGATTCAGCGCTCCAACGATCCTAGACTCTGCTCGGAACTCCGCGGTGGTGTATGAAAGCGCCACCGCGAGACGCATCTGCTCCTCGCCGAGACATGAAGGCGCAAATGGCCAAACCTGGATCTTCGAAACATCGTTGTCGTTGTAATGGAAGTCCTCAATCAGTGCAGCGCTTGACGACAAAACCTTCCATTTCTCTAACGACACCCCGTACGTACGCTGCGGGAAGTCGGCGAGCATTGTCCTTTGATCAAGGAACGTATCACCCACAAAAGCCAAAGGTTCGTTGAGGCCGCGTACGGTGACGTCGAACAGCCTGGGCGATGAAACAAAGCTTCGAACATTATCCAGGTCGATCAACGAATCGCCGAATTTGAGCTGCCGATACAGATCCGCAATCAAATTCTCGCGATTGGCCATACCGTACTTCATAAGTCATTTTCCATAGTGCTCTTCGCATCGAGGGTGGTGGTAATGCATACGCCTATTGGGGGCACGGTTACCGCAAATGGCACAGATGTGAACGGACGCCGACTCTGCAAGATTGAAAACGCCTTGGACGAAATCGTCGCCTCCACGGTAGTAAATCCTCAGCCCACCAAACTTTTCCTTCACCTCCTCGACTATCACCTCCCCACATCCAGGGCTTATATCGGTTCTCGCTGAGACCAATGAAAAGGCGTGATCAAGCAGGTCGAACCATCCATCGCCACACTCAAAACCCCAAAAGAAGTGGTCATTGATAATCGTGGCGGTCGGAAACAGCGACAAATTTGGCTTACAAAGCAGATGTTCAAGATGTGGGCTCATCAGGGACACCTCCTGTCGCTACTGGCCAAATGGTCTTCCCTACAATGCCTTTAGCGTCCGCAAACCGAGAAGAGTAAATCGTGCCTCCCGCCACCTCGTAGGCATAGCTGCGGCCTTCCTCTGAAGGCACATAGATCAACCTATTGAGTGGCTCCATGCGCCATCCCTCCGAGGCATTTAGCCATCCGGGAGATACGAGCTGCACCTCACTGACAAAAGCGCAATCTGTGCTGGATTGAATCAGGCTCATCAGGCCAATCGCATCAGGGATCATGAACTGTTGGCTGCACACACATTCAGGATCTCCATCTTGGAAATACTGATGCGTCACATAAAACCACTCACGGTTGGCCGCTTGGGCAATGAATGCCCAACGGGTGGTGTCGCGCTCAAAGGACGGAAGCGCCGGCAGCCGTGCTGCCTCATACGTTTCAAACATATAATTTCTCTAAAAGTGTGAATCAGCACTATAGTGTCTGGCATTATAGTGCTGATTTCATGCTTCATCATCCCTTTTGTGGGATGACGAAATGGATCTGAATGCGGCCTTCGCCCAAGCGTTGAAAAAACTACGGTCACGGCGGGGGCTTACCCAAGAGAGATTCGCGATGGTGACGAGTACGAGCTACATGAGTCAGCTTGAGCGGGGCTTGAAAAGCCCCACGCTTGAGAAGGTCGAGCATCTTGCTGCCATCATGGACATCCATCCGGCAAGCCTCCTTATCGAGTGCTACCTGGAGAGATCGGACTGCGAAGACATTGAGGTGCTTTTCGAGAGAATTCGGTTCGACCTTGCCCAATGATCTATAGACAGATGAAGCAATGGTGGCGGATGGAGGCTTCAGGGATTACAGGCCACGCTTAGGAGGCTTGCGGAGATGAAGAATGTCGATCACCCAATTGCTGGAGCACTGCGTGCACCATCTGATGATTTTCTGAGCATGCTCGAATCACAATCGGATTGGCTGGCGTGTTCGAAACGAATACGCCAAGGGCTGCCTGCATATTTCATCAATGACCTATCCGCACTAATCGGGATACGTCCCCGCGACTTGGCTCAAATGTTGGAAATTAAGACATCATCCCGCCGGCGCTGGGCGAAATACGGAATGCTCAACTCAACGGAAAGCGATTACCTCTATCGAACCGCAGTGGTTATTAATTACGCACTGAAGCTTTTCGAGGGCGATAAGTCGGCTTTGCGGGAGTGGCTCATTCGCCCTGCCCTGGCCCTTGGCCAGAAAATGCCAGCAGAGCTGTTGACCACCTTTGTAGGTCTTAGGATGGTAGAAACATTGGTATGGAGATTGGAGTACGGCGTCATTACCTAAGGATCGATCGACCTTAAGGATTCGACTCACTTCGCCAAAGCTATGTGGCCGTGGATAGCGTCATGACTAAAAAACTGTCGACGAAGATAGCGTCGAGTCAGCGAAGGACTTGTCTGAGTTTGGACGATTGTTGAAATTTAAAGCTTTGGCGAGTGAGCGGTTTGCGATTCAACGGGCCGCGTCGCGCGCAATTTATGAGGCGTTAAGCCGGGAAGAAAAAGCGCTCGTCGACGAAAGATTCGACAAACTAGCTATAAAGATAGCATTGCAATTTGGTCGGAGCCGATCCTTCGTTTTTAAAGGCAATGATCAGCGCGCGGGGATTGAAGACTGCGAACCTTGACCTTCTTGGTTTCGAGTTTAGGAAAGAGAATACCCAGCGAACGAAAGGCCCCTCGGGGCCTTTCTTACCGAGAAATCATTTTTTAAGCCATGACTCCACCGTATCCGAGCCGTGCTCGGATTTCCATTCCTTCAGGGTCTTGTGATTTCCGCCTTTGGTCTCGACTGTCTCGCCCGTGTGAGGGTTTTTGTAGATTTTCACTTGGCGCGCTCTGCGGCTGCCGACTTTGGATTCGCCAGCTGGAGCACGGCGGGTAGTCTGCGGATCTAGAAGGTTGATGACATCCTTCAAACTGTAGCTATATTTCGCAAGCAGGTCGCGCAGCTTAGTCTCGAATTCGATTTCCTTTTTCAGTCCCGCGTCGCCCTTCAGAGCCTCAAGCGCTTGAAGTTGCTGTGCCAAATGTTTTTCCAACTGACGATATTCTGCAAGCTTGGACATGTGTTGCTCCTACGATTGATTAGTAGCGGCTAGCCAGGTACTTTCGCGCGACGTCGAACGCTGTTCCACACAGGTAGCGAATTTAATCTAGCAGATACGGCACGGTTACCACGTCTTTCGTGCTGCACTGCTCGATAATGGAGACCGTGCTACGTATCACCATGAAATGATCAAATCCCACAAGTAATAAATGTTGTATTGATATTATCCAGATGACTGTGACAAACCAGAAAAATTCCCACCCGGTTTTCTAAACTTCCGTAACGCTTGACTGGTTTCCGCCATCGCGCCTTCGATATGCAGCTTTGTCGTCCCTGCCGGAAGCGAACGCATCAGCAGCAGTACCTGAGTGCGCTATCGTACCTGCTATTTCACCAAGGAATTAGAAATCATGGCAATCAAACCTTTAGATAGACTCGATCGAAACCAGTTCGAAATACTTAAACTTAAGCCTCTTTGCTTCTGACTTCGCTTCCTGTTCAGCAATGAGGCTGCTCAGCGTACTCGCCTCGTAAACAAGCGTTTCGGACATGCCTTCGAATTCCGCCATCACACGCAGCGTCACCCGCAATTTCGGTGACCGAGAAGTCGGGGCCCGCCGAGGCTTCGATACGTGCTGTTGATCTGACGTAACCCGTTGACTCTGCGGTTCCGGTGCGGTCTCTGTGTTCGTCGTGCCGAAAAGCGCTTGGCGCATTTCTTGTTCGCTCAGATTTTCGTTCATGCAGGTGTCTCGTGTGCTTTGCTGATTGACCAGCATTGAATAGTGAAAACGCAGAACCGTAATGTGCGCTAAAGAAAAGGCACTTCGATAAAATTGGCTTGTTCATCCGATTCTATCTGAATTACTGTCGGCATTGATGGTGTGCCAAGAGCGAAAACGCGAAGAGACATCAGGAGTTATTCTCTTTTCTAAGGCTTATCTCACCAGCATGGGCCTGCGTGGCCTGCTCAAATCACAGCATCGCAAGTGAGTAAAATGGCCCTATTTCCCCAAGATCAACTCGAAGCGATCGCTAACGCCTTAGGCGACACAGATACGGGTCTAACAGGTCCCGAGATAGAGCTTTTCCTTGCTTCCGCCAGAATGAACGACCCCGGCAAAATCACAAAACGCATCAGAATTTATAACGCGTTTGTGGAAAGCCAAAATGCAAAGCGTAATCGCACTCACGTGCTGGAGTTTATACGCCTCGCCATGAAACCAGCCCGATACAGTCGATCGCCTGAACGTTTCGAGCCGATGCGCGCGATCGTCAACCAAGCCCTGGCATTTGCTTCGCTCATGGTGGATCAAGCGGGAATCTTATTTCAGCAGAGGCGGTGCAGACCCTACCAGAGGCTCAGCGCAGAGCGCGGGAACTTCGTACGGACCTTGAAAGTCGAGGGGTCCATCCAGACGTTTTAAGGTTTTGTCGCTCGGAACTATTAGCGGACAACTACTTCCACGCTGTTCAGGAAGCGGTGAAGAGTGTCGCAGCAAAAATGAGAGAGCGTACAGGTCTGAACGATGACGGAGCCCCCTTGGTAGACCGTGTGTTAGCGGGGGATCCACCACTCCTCGCAATAAATCAGCGCTCTTCAATAAGCGAAAAGAGTGAGCAGAGCGGCTTTGCAAATTTGGTTCGAGGCACATTTGGGATGTTTCGCAATCCCACTGCCCATGAGGCTCGAATACATTGGGATATGACGAAAAATGACGCAGAGGATCTGCTTTCAATCGTTTCGCTGATTCATCGACGACTCGATAAGGCCTATATGCCGCCGAGGCTGTGAAGGTTAATGTAGAAGTGGCATTAAATGGTCTCTCTTTTGCCGGATAACTTAAGCTGAAGCGGCGTTGCTAAGTGGATGGTCTGAACTGCGATAAGTTTGCTGTTAGAATCGATGAGTCTAATGTGATCGCAGTACCTTTACATCCTCCCGAACATAGTTACATCTGATGATATCTACAGCTAATTATAAGGCATGACCGCATGAAAACTAATCTTTTTATCTCGTACGCATGGACATCGGACTCGCACCGTAAATGGGTCAGGCTACTTGCAACCCAATTACGGTTGCTCGGTTATACCGTTCGGATTGATAGCCACCTGGCGTACGGAGCTAGCTTAAGCGGTTTCATGCGTGAGGTTACGGAGGCTGATCGAGTACTGCTGATTGTCGACGAGAATTATGTTGAGCGTGCAGATCAACATCCCAAATCAGGTGTTGCTATTGAGAATAAGTGGATCAAGAGTGTATTTGAGGACAAGCCGGTCTCTTGGCTTTCAGTTCTTTTTGTGGATAACCCTCAGTTTAGTTTGCCTAGCTGGTTAATGAATCTGGGGCCCAAGGGCTTTAACTTCAACTCCAACCCGGACATAGATAGCTTCCCTGGGTTTGAGCAGATGGACGATCTCTGGCGATGGATAGAGGGGTTGCCGGCCGACAAAGCGCATGCGCTTCCGGCAGCAGTGTTGCTTGAACGTATGGCGCGCATTGAACGAATAGATGCCATGCGAGATCCAGCAAATTACGCGAACCCGGCACTGAAAGACCGGATCACTTTCCCCTATAAAGCCTACCCATACTACAAAATGGGTCACGGGGAGTATGAGTTCAAGGTGGATTTCAGTGACCGCGGCAGTGATGGGGTTTACGTATACACTGACAGTGGTCTTAAAGCTGTCGGACTAGTCCCGGCTTCCATTATCGATCCGCGTACCGTTGAGACTTTTTTAACGTCTGGACGATCTGTCGAACCGGCCGTGGGGCAAAGTGTTGTAATGATGAATTCACTAGGGGCCCTGTGCATCATGAAGATCGAAGGAGTACAGCTTGAGGTCAACGATGCGGTACACGTTCCCTCAGCGGTAACTTTCAGCTACGAAATCCTAACGGGTCGATAGGCGGATTGCGGCGTCGGCGACGTGTTCACCACGCGAATAGACGCCACCGTACGGCCACTGCCTATGTAACTTTCGTTTCGCGCAGTAGCTGATCGATGACGACTGGCAGGTTTTGGCAGCTTTCTGCCCATCTTGAGGGGCAGAAAGCTGCCAGAAGTGAACGCTCATGACCGACCGCCTCCGGCCAAATGCAGTCATTCGGCGTTTACCAAGGAGGAGGAATTTAGGTCGGCCTGGAGGGATAAAATCTGATGCCCGCACCCTTATCGAAAAATGGGACTGATTTATTTCTCAGAAAAAAAATCAGTCCCCTTTCTGGCGTCAGCATGTGGCACCGTGACACGCCCTTCTGTATCGGGCAGACGTCCATTAAATCCCTTTATCGTTTTCAACTAACCAGCTCTCGCAAGGATCATGCCCCTCCTTAATTGCAACATTGTAGTAAGAAGTGAGTGCGCTTATCGCCGAGTGTAAAACGTAGGCTTCGTACTCCCCACGAATCCCATTAGGTCGATACACCATAGCTTGCCCTGGGGCTTTAATCAGATGGCTTAGGTAGAAATTAAAGCCCCCTTTCTGGGCATTCACGTACAGAAGCACATGTATTGTTGTAGATATCCCTTTCAGTCTGAAAGAGTAACCCCTCTGAGTCATCTCAACATCGTCAAGACTATCATCGGCAAGGGCGGATTCAATTGTCCAAGGCATTAACTTTTCTCCAATTACGCAAATTTTATTGTAAAAACAATCAAGCGATATAGATTTGGAACTCGGATCAAATCAGCGCGTGTACCCCGATTATCACTGCTTCTATCCAAAAAGGCATAGTGAGATGGTTGCTGTCAGCGCGAATTACTGAAACTGTTCCAGGAAGCGCCAAATGCCGCAAGGTCCTTAAACGCAGCACTAAGTCCGGCTCGCTGTTGCTCATTTAGGATCGACGCAGCCTCCAGCCCGCGGAGATAACCGATCACTTCAGGCATCCGCATATCACGCTCCGGGTTGCGCTGGAAATCGTTCAGGTAGATAGCCAAAATCCTTTCAGCTGTCGGGCTGGACCTCTCCCCCAATGCCGCCATAATGACTCCAGATATCTCCTCCGCCTTAGCGTTGAACTGATTACGGTAATGCAGAGCCATTTGATCGCGCTCGGCTTTCTTCGAAGGCCTTTCATCGTCTGCCCTGTAGATTGGGTATTCAGTGCCATCAGGGAACTGAACCTTCATACCTTTGACCGTTATCTGGTTTCGATACTGCTGAGGCAGGTCGCGAGGCCATGGGCTGAAGTAGAAAGTGCCTTGTAGCTTCGGACCACTACCTTTGATCCCGATAAACCCAGCATTAGGGTGTAGTAAGCCACCTTGTATCGTGATGCCAGAAAGCGCGGGGTGGTCGATCCTATACAGTACGTCGCGAAGCATTATTTCCATGTTTTTTAGTTTCCAGTGATGTGGGATTTTCGAAGCAACACATTTGCGAGCACACCCTTTACCACGGCATGCGATTGGATCCAACCCCCATGCTCGTTTACGACGTCGCGCACGAGTCCTGAGGGCTGTGTGGAAAGACCATGAAAGCCACGCGGTACCCCTTAAGGAGAAGTTCGCCTATTACTTGAAAAAAGGGGATTGATTTATATCTCAGAAAATAAATCAGTCCCCTTTACTGCTCACCCAACAACAATGGGTCATGGGTAGCCATCACAAACACGACCCCATGTACCTGGCCAACCGGGCATACGACACGGAATCCCTCCTGGCCAACGCCAGCGAATCATTGGGGTCAGCGAGCGAAATGCTCAACAACTTTGCGGCCACGCTGGAGCCTGCCCATCGCAAGACTGCGATCGGGATTGCGCAGTTGGTGATGATGAGTGTATTGGCGGTGAATCAGGCGTTGGACCATGTTGAGGTGTAGACCTAAACGTTTGCCCTCTTTGGTGACCGGCTAGTTCAGAGCGACAGAGGGGATAAGCGTTGGCCGGAGCTGCCATGGTGAATGGCAGCTATCGGCCAATAGCGGACTTCGGTGACGGGCCGTTTTCAACTCAAAACAGTGACCGGAAACGGCGAAAACTTATGCCAAGAGGTTGCGCGGCTGCCCGCTTGTTTCTTTCGCAACATTAATGTGCATCCTTTTTCTCACTCGTGATTTTACGATTGTTCAGCACGCTTCCGGGCAGCGATGTGTACACGATCGGCAATGTAATAGAGGTGCAATGCCGGACAGAGATTTTCATTTTCTTTACACCATCGAAGCTAACGAAAGCAAAAAATCAATCTAACTTTATAATTAATATAGATTAATTAAGGTCAAGGTCGCTTGATAAAAATCAAACGGATTAAAGCCGGTGATATTTATTCCAATTAATACCTAATATTGTTTTCAATGGTTTTTTTATGATTCGAAAACAAAATCCGCAACTGGCTTGACAATAACCGGACGTGTTCTACTTTGAAAAAGCGGACATCCGCTACTCAAAAGGAGCAAACCAAAATGCCAATCGAAACCAAAAAAGTTGGTAACGATCTAAAAATCAAGTTGACTCAGGCTACAGAGGAGGAAGTCCAGAGCGAAATCATGAAAGGAGCAATATTGAAATCAGCTTTGGAGCAACTACGAAACAAACCAGGGTTTGACCCTGCCGCTCTAAGTATAAGCTTTGGACTGAGGCTTTAACGGCTACTGCTAGATGGCAGGCTGGCTGGTGGTTTTAAGATGTCATTGGCCAGCTCAAATTTATATGCACCGATCAAATTTTTACGATTTATTAATTACATATTTTCGCCGGAAACCTATAGAAAATTAACAATGCCGAATTAACTTGAGGGAAACCAGCCATGCGAGGAGATAAAATTTATTTTTCATCTTGTATATTGAAGCTAACATCCAATTGCAATCTCAATTGTAGCTATTGCTATATGTTCAACTTGAAAGATACTACACACAAGGCAATCCCTAGATTTATGTCGAACGAGACATCTTTAAAAACGTTGCATCGAATCGACGAACATTTAGAAGAGTATCCAGGGAGAACGTTTGAGCTAATACTTCACGGTGGGGAGCCATCATTGTGGCCTTCAGAAAACTTTGATGTGTTCCTCGCAAGCTTTAAGCTGCTTCAAAAGAAGCATTCCGGTCTCAAGATTTTTTTGCAAACAAATGGGTATCGTATGTTGCCAGAAAAGACTCTGAGTAACTTACTAGAGCTGAATACTAGCATTGGGATAAGTCTAGATGGGCCAAAATGGCTAAACGATAAATACCGTCTTACTCTCGATGGTCGAGGCACATACGAAACTGTTATGAAAAACGTGGAAAAACTGATCTCAGGAAAATATAGCGAACTACTCTCGGGTTTTTTAAGTGTTGCCGAACCGTCCATCAATCCTACTGAATATTTCAGCTGGATCAAGTCAATGCCAGTAAAAAGCGTGGATGTGCTTTGGCCAATGCAATTTACGCGAAGGAGGCCTCCATGGGATTTTGGTGGGGATATTAAGTATAAAGAAAGCCCTAGATGGGGGAGTTGGTTTGCTGCCCTGTTCAATATTTGGATAGATGAAGATGATCCATCAGTAAAAATTAGATCTTTTGACGAGTTGGTACGCTGGGCTTTGGGTGAAAAGTCACATGGAGATTCAGTAATAAATGACAGATTAGAAATGATTGTTGTCAATACAGATGGACGTATTGAATATCCAGACTACCTCAGAAACGCTTGGGATGGAGCATCTAGAACAAATTACTCAGTGCAATTTAATACACTCTCAGAATTAAGCAACGACCGTACATTTTCATTACTCTCCGAACTAGGGAAAAGCCTACCGACTGAATGTTCCGGCTGTTTACACAAAGATATTTGTGGCAGGGGGTTTTTACCGGGGAGAACTGACGAGAAGGAATTATTGAGCATATACAAGTCGATTCTATGCTTTGATCAATATCACTATTTTCATGAAGCAAAAAAATCAATAAATGCGCGCCTGAAAAATTTGATTACTCACGATGCGGAGATTTCAGATTATGACAAAACGGCCATCGATCGGGGAATTGCTAGAACCAACACTTGATGGTGAAGCGACCATAAAAATTATTGACAGCGCAATTTCCTCCCGTGAATCAGAGCTTCGCTTGATTGCATCTGGGTTGATGGATATTAGCGGACTTGGAGAGTTTAGATGTCTGTTTGAGAGAATAATTCAAAATCTAGATGATTTCTCACTAGACTATAAGCGTGAATGGCTAACCTCGCCCATTGTTTGCAGTTGGATAAACAGCATGTGCTCATTAGAGAGCTGGTCGACCGGAAATAAAAAGCTTCACCGATTACTGCGTTTATCTTCAAGTATCGCGAACAAGATACCGCCATCACAATCGGGAAAAATTGAGTTAAACTCTGTGAATGGCTGCTGCTTTGGATATACAGCCGACATTGTTGTTAGAGGGGTAATCGGTCCAAAACTGATAATCGAGAAGTCTAATAACTCTATGTTGTTGACGGATGAACTTTCAAAGACGAGTTTTGAAGTCAGCGATCATGACTTTAGCAAGCCATGCGAAATTGTTATTTCCGCCAACGACAATCAGTTTAAAATACACAAGAAGCCAACACTGACTGGCTCTCGAATTACTGTCCGAAATGACGTGCCAACGCTGAAGCTCATGCTTCGCAGCGATGCCCCCCCAGGACGTCTAACTGGACTTAATTATGAAGAACTGGATAACTCCCCATCAACTTACTCAGAAGTAATCGATCCTTTGCCAGTTGTTAATACAGCAGAATGGCTGCGTACAAGTTGGCCTGAAGAATATAATGATTGGTTGAAGACAATGCATGTGATTGTTCAGCGAACTGCTCCAGATGGCTGGTATGTGGGCGGATTTTCGCTGGGTGCGTATCAAGGTGCGTTTTGGCTATGTCAAACTGACCCCATCGATGTATTTGATCAATGTGTTCACGAGCAAAGCCATATAAAACTAAGGTATATTCAAGAATTTTCCCAGATAATAAAAGACGGTCAAAATAATGAGAGGTTTCAAGTTCCCTGGAGGACAGATTTGCGACCAATTTCTGGAATATACGAAGGTGTTTATGTAAATTCTCATTCAGCTATAGCAATTTCAAAATTGGTTGATTCCGGTTTCTTGGATAGTGATCTATTGAAGGGGTTCGCCGAACGGCATAAGCTACTGGTGGATCATGTTTCTATTGGCAACTCCATATTGAAAGCGAACGCAAAGTTTACGACGCAAGGGGCTGATTTTATTGACTGGACAGATAGCTTTATAAGCAAACACTCAAAAATTCTATATTGACTTATGATTACTATTTTTCCATGAATACCCGTTAGCTTTTCTACTAGGGCTATCAACTTTCTGCTTCTGGTGATCCACCCGACAGGTGAGATCAACTGACCATACCCCGATGTGCTGGGGTATGTGGCAACTTTGGCGCTAGAGGACCGTGTTTTCTGGCTGTAACGCCCGTTTCTGCCTGCTTGCATAAATGCATAGACGGCATTGAATGGCATGGTTTGGCGTACGGTTTAACCCATTTTTGCCCCATTCACCATTGTTCCCCATTCCCAAATCTGCTGGGCTCAGCAACACAACTCTTTCGCCGCAACTTCTTCCAGGCTCAAACTGCGGGCCCTATGCGTTTAGTGGAGGTAGCGACTGAATTGAAATTCATTGTGAGCTACGAAAGAAGTTTTCTTCGTCCCTTGCTTGGGTGACGCGAGAGTCGCGGCTAGCGTACACGTGGCAGCTCGCCCCGATGTGAATTCACATCATCCTTTGGTCACTACCGTCAAGAAGTCTCGGGATGCATAATGCGTATCTTTCCTATGGGGCGTCTGGTTCCGCTCCACGCTAAGGTGAGCAAACATGACTCGTGTAATTGAAGATAAAGCAAAGCTGTATTTGTTAACCGAATTTAGACACCCCAATTGTGGGTTTCGGGCCAAAGGGGGAGGAGATAACGGTTTTGACTTATGGCTAGACGAAACAGGCCAAGCCCCGAAAAAAGTTGAGCTGAAAGCCACCGAGGCCGCATATCAAAGGCCTAGCAATATTTTCGAGCGCTTGGTTTTCAATGCCGAAATTGAAAAGCAATTATTTGAAAGTGGTGAATCCGTTATCGCAAGATTGTTCATGGGGTCAACGCCACCACGATTATTTATAGTTACTAACGCGATATTCAATACTGGCGCGCAACTTACAATTGAATCGCGATATGTGGTTCGAGGTAGAATTAATTATGCAAGTTCAATAGTGGAGCTTGCTTGACTGCTGATTTCCTGGCAGTGTTGATTCGTTAGCTACCCTCCACGAAAGGCAGCTGTGGGTCGTTTTCTGCCTATCATAAGACGGAGCAAACGACCCAAAGCAGCCCTTGATCTATGTTTGTTGTCGCCATATGTTATTGACATTCATGGAGGATTCTGACTGATGGCACGTGTGGGTTTGATACTGACACCCGGTTTTGCAGACTGGGAATATGCTTTCATTGCTGGAACTGCGTCCCCGTTTTACGGGATCGACGTCAGGTTTTTCGCTCCTGCTACGGGGCAGTTCCGCTCGCAGGGCGGATTGGCTGTAACGGTTGATAGCAGTTTGCAGCAATGTCTGGACTGGAAACCGGACGTTGTTGTCATCATTGGAGGAACGGTCTGGGAGCGTGCAGAAGCACCGGATATTCGGGACTTTCTTCATGCCAGTCGCTCAAGTGGGGCGACAATTGCCGGTATCTGTGGGGGAACGCTGGCACTTGCCAGGGCCGGGCTTCTCGACACGGTTCCCCATACCTCGAACAGCGCTGACTTCTTACAACAGAATGCCGAAGGTTATGAAGGGCGCACGCTTTATCGAAACAGTCCGGCAGCTGTGGTTGCAGACCGCATCATAACGGCTCCAGGCCCTGCACCCGTTAGCTTCACCTGCGCAGTGTTCGAAGGTGCCGGGCTATCTTCAGAGATCATTTCTCAGTTCAGGTCAATGTTGGCAGCGGAACATCGGTGACTGCTTCGTCCTACAAAACAGCCGATCAGGTGATGTGTTCGAGTGCCGCTCATGGCCGTTTTTTGCCTGTCGCGAAGGACGGCAACCGACCCGTTTCTGCCTGTCGTAACCGGCAGAAACCGGCCGATAGCTGACCTTCAAGGTAGCTACAAAATCAGTAGCGATTCAGATTAGACGGTGACAGACGGCATCGCTTGCCTCACTCCCGATGACAGCCGGATGTCACTACGACGGAGGACCCGCGATTCGACAGAAAATTTTAGCCTCAATAATTCTTTCTATTCCTGTGGCAATACGCCAGCGGACATGCTACCAAGTAGACTTCGCCGGGACATTCGGATAAACGCAATCTCGCAGCATTTTTAAGCATCGTCGCAAGCGTCAACAAAAGGTCTAATTCGCGGCATGGAAAATAGCAATATAGACGGGTGATTTGGCTGCGCTACCCCAACTATCAAGGATTGAAGTATGGAAACAGAAATTGCTTCCGAAAACAGCGGCGAAATCACCGTCACCTGTGAAAGCGACTCACTTCATCTTACGCTAGACTTATTACTGTCAGAGATACAAAACAACAAAGCACTACTTAAAGATAATATATTTCGAAAAAAGCTAAACATCTTATTCAAAGAATCAAACTCCAAGAAGCTGATAACCTTAGATAGTAAAGACCCCCTTGAACTATTAGCATTCCCAATCGACATCGACGCAGTATTACAACACTTAAACCAAGATATGCGCGATGACTGGTTCGTTGACGTACTACAGCACCAAGACTTATTTTCTAATAAGTTGCAACTGCACGACACGTTAAAATCTCTCTTGCTTGAAGAAAATGGACGTTACTTAGGTTGTGAAAGACAGGCGTACGACATCCCAAAGAAAGGTCTAGGGATTCGTTATTCATTAGAAACGGACTTCTATGATCGCTTCATATATCAAGCTATTTGCTCTTATTTGATGCCATTTTATGATCCGCTATTATCTCATCGGGTGCTAGGTCATCGATATAACAAAAAGCGTTCATCCGAGAAATACATATTCAAAAGCCGAATCGACTTATGGAAAACCTTCGAGGGCGTAACGAAAACAGCACTTTCTAATGACCAATCGCTGCTAGTCACCGACCTAATTAACTATTTCGAAAATATTTCCCTATCGGCCATAAGCGCATCGTTTGAAACAATGCTTGAACAAGTGAGTGCATCAGGACCTGAGAAGACTTTAATTCGAAATGCGATACATACGCTATGTACGCTTCTGGCAAGATGGGGATACAACGAGAGGCATGGCCTCCCTCAAAATAGAGATGCCTCTTCCTTCATTGCCAACGTAGTACTCAATTCAGTTGACCAGAAAATGGTGGCTTTGGGATACGACTACTATCGGTATGTGGACGACATCAGGATCATTTGCTCTTCACCGCGAACAGCCAAAAAAGCGCTTACAGATTTAATAAATCAGCTCCGGAGACTCGGAATGAATATTAACTCAGGAAAAACCGCGATCCTTACAAAAGATACTCAAGACTCCGAAATCGCCGAAAATTTCCCGACCACCGACGATAGAACACTTACAATCGACAGCATGTGGCGCTCCAGAAGTAGGAGAGTTATAGCTCGATCAGCAAAGTACATATATCAGTTACTTAAAGACTGTATAGACAACAAACAAACTCAGTCACGACAGTTTCGATTTGCAGTGAACCGTCTAATTCAACTAAGCGAAGCAAAGATCTTTGATATCCATACAGGGATTTCAGACGATCTTAAAATGCTAATAATAGAAACCTTAGAAAATCACGCTGCCTCTACAGACCAATACTGCCGCCTTCTTTCAGCCCTAAACTTAACAGAAGATGACCACGAAAAAATCACTCAATATTTGATGGATGATGAGAAATCCATTCACTCCTGGCAAAATTTTCATCTTTGGTTGCTGCTTGCAAAGAACCGCTACAAAAGTGATAGAATTCTTCAGTACGCATCCGCCAAAATACAGACGGACGTTCTTCAAGCAGAGGCATCCGCGATCTTCATATACCTCCGCTGCGTTGATGAAAGTGTTGCATTAATTCCAGTCATACCGCAATTCAAAAGTACATGGCCTTTTTACCACCAAAGAAATTTTTTACTTGCAACTAGCGAATTTAGCAGGGAAGACTTACGGCCTTTAATATCAGAGTTAAAAACAAAGATAAAAGGTACTGCCACGCGAGCAAGATCTCATTTCAAAGACGGACGGCCTCTTACAGAACGCGAATCAAGAAGCCCAATGGAACTATATGAAGAGATAAGCCCATATGACTAAGAAGGCTTTCATTTTCATCAGGGATTACACGGATCAAGGAAAAGACAGATTTTTTATTTGGTCTGAAAAAGTCCTGAAAGAGGTATCTGCTGAATATATCTCCTCTCAAACAGAAGAGCTGGTTTGCCATGATTACTGGCTTATAGCGCCAATACTCTTCAGACTAACTGGGAGGCTTCCAAAACTAATTACAGACGTCGAAGAGCTAAGGATTTCCATCTCTGGAAAGAGATCCGAGAGAGAGAAAAAAGAAAAGATAGACATCACCAATTCGCTTCAAAGCCTTACCCCCAAAGAGACCATACAAAAATATCTCGCGATATTTAACAGAAAAGAAGAAATCTGCGAAGAAACTCTTTCCGTGTTTGCCGATGCTCTCGTATCGTATTCTAACCAAGTTGAAGCTGAAGCAAAGCACGAGCAGGAATGGGACAGACTAGTCCAAGTAGAACAGCCTGTCGCGCGCTACCTAATAGGTTCTGCTGCGGCTGGAATAAATATAAGTACGGAAGTGCTCAGAGGCCACAAGGATAAAATAGAATTCGATTTTTACATGGCCCTAAAGCACTTTTCGTCCAAATACAGTGTTCCTCTAGAGGTTCCGTCGGATGAAGACATAGTGGAATACTTAGAACCTCGCGGCTTTGATTTTTCTGGCGTAAATGTAGATTACGTACTCAATTTCGTCCCAATGCAGGACGAATATGCTGACGACTTACTAAATCTAAGAAAAATTCATAAATCTAGGATGGTATTGGCGGCGATACCTCTCAGCCAGAAAAAAATCTTCCCAATAGTAGATTCATTCGGTTCGATTACCTCGCGCATCTACTTCAAAGACCCATCATTGCAAAATCTTGCTAAGCAGCACAGAGACATACTGATCCCAGATGAAGGGAAACTCTTCTCCTACGTCGATTACGATCAGTATGAGGCCGGAATAATGGCCGCGCTATCTGGCGATTCATTACTTACGAAACTTTATGCGGAAGGTGATCTCTATGAAATAGCAGCGGAATCTATTTTTCGGGATTTAACAAAGCGAAAAGAGGCGAAGCGACTATTCCTATCTTACGCGTATGGAATGAGGCATCGTGATTTAATTGATGCGGCGTACGGGTACGGCGCAGAGAGACAACATGCAAAAGTTTTTTTTAAACAATTCTCTGAATTTGAGGCATGGAAATCCAAAGTTTATACTCAGTTTGAAACAGACGGCAAAATTGGAACCGCTCTTGGCAACCATATTAAGCGAGAGCGAACGGGAACACTAAGTGAAAAGGAGAAGAGATCTTCAATCAGTCAGCAAGTCCAGGGTACCGCATCACTTATTTTTAAAAAGGCTTTAATTACGATGAGCGGCGATCCAAGAGTCGAGCTAAAAGTGCCGATGCATGATGCCGTGCTTTTCCAGCACCAGCCAGGTTTTGACCCGCAAGTCGTAGTCAAAATTTTTGCAGAGGCTATGTCCAACCACTTTGAACACAAGGTGACAGGGAAAGCATCGTTGGCGCCGTTTGGTCCTCCTTCAAAAGCAGTCCAGATTGCCTAACGAATGAAAATAACTAAGCCTATGCTAGCCCCGAGTTTTTTGTGGCGCCAACAATCGACCGTTTCTGGTTACTAGCGGTGTCAATCTCCCGTATTTCGTAAACACTTCTGTTAGTCCGCTTATCGCCGATTGCTGCCTGTCGCTTCCGTCCGCTTTGGGTTGCGGATTCAACCAGTCTGCACCAAATTTGCCAGTCTTCATCGGTCGTCACTCCGGCGCCTTTTAGTCACTTCGAATGCGTCGGTTTGGGTAGCGCTTGTGCTTAGGCGACGCAGTAGCAAGCCAAGCGAGAGTGAATAGAACAGAAATGCGAATTCTCACGTTCAAAAAGGCCACATTCCCGCCCCGGGACGCGCTTTACGTCAAAGGTTGGACAAAGACTACAGCTGTCGTAGTCGCATGATCGCGTCTGTAATGCCTCGGGCATTCGTATCCAACGTATTCAGGGCAGCAATCGCGTTATCTGCTACGTCCCCCGCCCTATTCTCTCTGAGCCACCCAGTCAGTTCTTCAATGGCCGCAGCTAGGGCGTGTTGATTGTGCAAAATCAATGTGAGAGCGTCAGCCGCGTTTATGTTGCCTTCAAGATTGTCTGGCATGAATGTCGTCCTTGCTATCCAGTATGGGAGACCAGTAGAATTTTCCACCTGCAAAGTGTCAACTCAATACATCCGCTGACGCCTAAACAATTGCATTGTTTTGATCGCCAACCGTAACGCATTTTATCCGCGCCCTAACGAGCGGTGTCCTACTTAATTCCCGTTTTTTGCCTCCCATGTGGCAAGCAAAAAAAGGGCAGTCGAGCCGGCTAGGTTCACTGCCAACTCTGCATGACGTGGAGCAGCCTTCACCCCACCTTTTCCTTTTCCGTGAGCATCGCTCAGACGATTACGAAGCGCTCCCAAACCTTCAATAACTGCTGTGCACCCTCCGAGGATTTGCTTGAACACAACCTCTTCATGCTGTGCCTTCGTCAGGTTTAGGAGCGTAGCCGTTTGCTTGTATAGCCTGTTCAGGTCAGGAGTCGTCTCGTGGTCGCTAGTACCGGCTTGGTCAAGAATGTGCTTACACACCGATTCCAAAAGCGTTCGAGCCATCGTGATAGCTCCCTCGGGATCTGCTGACCGTCTTTCAAGCGCCTTTGTCCATGCGATCCGAACATGATCCGCGTCAATGAGGTCTAGTGCCTGCGAAACAACGATATCCGAAGGGTGCTCCACCCCAGACTCAGCGAAGTCAACGAGCGCCCTGAACTCATCCCAGATGAACTTCCTACGCTCGGCATAGCTAGGGAATTTTGGCTGGATGAACCCCCAAAACTGATCCAAGTTCCTATAGCGACGTACCCATGCTGGAACTAGTGACGCCACACGAGGCTCATTAAGAACGCTCTGCCGGAAAAGAGGGTAATCCCGCTCATCATCATCGTTTCCGTTCCCGGTGGCACGATTGATGTAGATCGATTGCAAGCCGTCAACGTCATCAATGAGAGCCATAGATTTCGCACCTTTATCGCATGCATACCAAGCCGTCGTACCAGTTCAGGATTTGCCAAGAGCATAGCGCGTACCAGCAACGAAGCTTTCTTTAAACCGTGCCGTGATCAGCACGTCGCCAGCTAATGGAAGCCTCCAAGTGGCCGGGCAATTGCGGCAGCGCGAATCGAGCAGACTGCCTCCGGAATACTTCCGGCCGCTCATGGGATGGTGAGCGCTCGGAGCGCTGCGATCCGACCTGCCAAATCGGCTTCAAGCTGCCGGACTCCTTGCTCATTTCCCAGATAACGTATGTGCCGCAGATGGGAGATATCGAAAGGAATGTCCACTGAGTTCTGAGTGATGATTATCACTTCTTTCCCCAACGCGTGAGCTATGCCCATTTCATAAAAAACATTCGCGTTTTTGCCTGTACAGTCACACACGACAATGGCTGCTTGGTCAATTAGCGCGACAACATCCTGGATGATGGCGGGATGATCCCAGCGGTTATCTGCTCGACCGCTCTCCATTCCATTTGATGTAGCTGCTCGTTGAATCGCGTCCCATACCGAATCGAAGCCTGCGAAAGGCATCATTGCAGACAACAGATTAGGGCGTACGCGCTGAGGCGAGTCCAGCTGGAAGACGACAGGTAGACGGACTGGCTCACGCCATTCAGCCAACAGTACCTTGAACAAATTAGCGTCTTTTATTGCCCAGTGACTATGTGCGAATGGGCCGAACCCTCTCCGCGGAATGTGGATTCCTAACGCTGGCGCAAGTGCGATCAGATCCACTTGGGGTATTGGGGGAATATCAGGGTCGTATCGGTATTCCACTACTACGGAGCCCCCCTGGATACGCGTGCTAGTGATTTCTCCAACACGTGCAACTTGCCCCGTACCATCACCGTACGTTTCAGGGGCAAATATTGCAGGTAACGTCCGCATCAAATCAAAATTGGGAAGCCCTCCGACCTTCCACTGGGGCTCCTGCGTCTGATCGATATAAACACGCCCTAGCGCAACATCATCACGACGTCCGCTCCATCCTCCTGCCGCGACCAAAAGATTGAACATGAATCCATTCCTGCGTGAGGGGCACTCCAAGCATTTGTATGTGAAGGCAATGTGCAATGCAACCGAAAGCTGGATGCCTATAGCTCGGTTCCAAACTGCAAACCTCGGCTTCCCAGGGCAGCGAGCCACGACCGGCTGGGACATTCTGAGAATAGCGCTGAAACCACTCAGGACCTGGTGGAGACGAATTGCGACGTGTTGCAGATATGACCGTTAGCCAGCCCTCACGGTGGAAGTAAAAATTATTATGAATGCCCGTATGAGCTGTGGCAGATCCCGTGATACAACCAGCTCATTGGGCTGAGCTGCGCCTGAATACTACGGGGGTGTGTGATGGCGTCGCGAAAAAAACATCAGTCTAAGACCAAAGGAGGACCTGTTCACTTCAACCTTGAAATCTCTAAACCGGCAAATCCCCAAGATGCTTCGCACAGAGTTAAGGTTGACCTCTGGACGCTCTTGAATGAAACGCCCGAGCAAAGTATCGATTTCAATTGGGAAAACATGCGACCTGTTGGCAAAGAGTTTCTTTGACTCGCTACCACCGCGGCCTCCATCACCGGCGCCTGCATCCATACGAATCTTCGTAGGGTCGCCATACCGAAGCTGACCTTGGTAAGTAGAGAAGAGTTAGTACGTAGTCGTACTGATCGGAGGACACTTTCATCTCCCGGACAGACGTTCCAATTTCAGCATGAGGAAACCAAATTTTTGCAGGTAACTCGATGCCTCGGCGTTCATGTCTCACTCCCGGCGCGACCGCAAGAGCACCAGCTGGCACCTCAACCGCATGTTTCCGCGTCCTAAAAAAAGCACCTGAACGCGCCGCTTGGCGGCTCGAAAACGACCATTGCATGTATCCGTCACGGGACAACACAAGGACCGCATTCTCCTCGGTGTATTGAATCCATTTCAATACGGCAGCCGTCAACGATACGCCGTATCGATCCGCACAATGTCCAAGTAATTCGAGGTCGACCACCGTTGTGACCTGCGCGCGAAAATCGTCTAAGGGCATCAGCAGATAGGATGAGAACAGATCCGCCTGCGCCTCGATCGTTTTTTCCTCCCAATCGAGCATGTCATCACTACTGCATTGAAACGCGTCCCGCATCTGTCGGTGCAGAATGTAGTGGCCTAACTCATGGGCTTGGGTAAAACGTATGCGACCTGGGGATGACATTGTGCTGTTGAATAGAAGCATCCATTTCTTCCGGCCATCATCTGGAAACAACGCACCATCGAAGCTTTTGATATCAACTGGCGTGACCTCAGATATAGGGTCTGACCAGCCAAAAATGTTGGCTGCTTCCAGTGCGAGCATCGGTACGTCTACGGGAAACCGGTTGCCACCGTGAGCATTACCAACGGTTTCGACGATTTTGGACAGGCGATTAGCCGCTTTCTGAGGTGTCCATACCTGTCCTTCGCTCATCAAGATCCCTTTTTGAAGGTTTCCAAAATCTTTCGTAGTTGCTCTTTCGCGTCCGGTTCGAGGTTCTTGTAGCCTCTGAAGAATGCGTCATCGAGATGGCGCTCCTGCGGCGCACGAACATCTTCTTCAAAAAAATACGGTGTCGCAACGCCTAATACGTCAGCGAGGGCAGTTAATTTCTCAGCGGATGGCCGCTGTGATTCACGATTCTCTAGTTCCCAGAGATAGCTTTTGCTCAGACCTGCCATGTCCGCCAGCTTCTCTAGAGTCAGCCCACGTTGCTTGCGCAATTCGCGAAGCTTTTCGCCGAGACGGGTTGTCACGATCGAGCCTCCCTTTTAATGGTGATCGGTAAAAATACTACCACGGTTCCGAACAAAGCGTTTGACAACCGCGACAAAAAGAGTAGGTTTACAAAAAGTTCGCTATACCGAACTTTTTTTCAGGCCAGCCGATGACCCGTAGCGCGGGTGTAGTCGTCCTGCCTTCAATTGATCTATTTCCCACTGGGGGCAGGTATGTCCAGAGAGCACGTCGACCACCGCGACATCGCGCGATTCGCTGAAGAAAAAGTCAACCTTCCAAAGGACAAGGCTAGCGCATATCGCGAGCAGGCGGGGCGTTTGCAAGACAAGCTGGAAAGTTATCTTTCCGACCATCCTGACTTCTCATTGAAACGGATGATGGTTTCCGGGAGCTTGGCGAAAGGCACCGCTTTGCGCTCCTTGAATGACATCGATGTCGCTGTGTATGTGAGTGGCTCCGATGCTCCACATGACACCAAGGCGCTGCTCGACTACCTGGCGGAAAAGCTGCGTAAGGCTTTTCCGAACTTCAGCCCTGATCAAGTGGTACCACAAACCTATTCCGTAACTGTTTCCTTTCGCGGTTCGGGCCTGGACGTCGACATCGTTCCTGTCTTGTATTCAGGCCTGCCTGATTGGCGTGGCAATTTGATCAGCCAGGACGATGGCTCCTTTTTGGAGACTAGCATCCCCCTGCATCTATCCTTCAACAAAAAGCGTAAACAGGCTCAACCCATTCATTACGCACAGGTCGTCCGCCTCGTGAAATTCTGGGCCCGCCTGATGAAGCAAGAGCGAGAAGGATTTCGTTTTAAATCGTTCATGATTGAAATGATCTTGGCAAAGCTCAGTGACCAAGGCGTCGATTTTTCTGACTACCCTGAAGCTCTTCAGGCCTTCTTCACGTACATCGCACGCACTGAGCTTAGGGAGAAAATTTTCTTTGAAGATAATTACCCGGCTTCGAATGTCGGGACGTTTCATGATTCAGTACAGATCATTGATCCCGTAAACCCTCAAAACAACGTCGCTCGGCTTTATACCAAACAAAACGTCGATGTAATGATTGAAGCAGCCTTGGACGCCGGCGATGCAATCGACGCAGCTTTGTACGCGCCCAACAAGCAGTTAACTGTGGGTTACTGGCAAAAGGTTTTCGGACCTTCCTTCCAAGTGTGAGTGAGGTAGCAATATGTCTTCTTACAGCTATACGGCCACGCAGACTGAAACATTCACGATCACTCACGCTAAGCACATGGGGGCTAAGGTCGCTGCGGATCTCATGCGGATCCAGCGTCTCTACGGATCGCCAAGCACCGCGGATATCCTGGCATACGAACAGGAGGTGGTCCTTTTGCTGAAAGCAGGATTCTTGGGATCCGTTACGTACGGCTATATGCGCAACGAAAAATGGATCGAACCCACACTTAACTATTCCGCTGCCGAACTTTCGGGCACAGGCGCTGACGACTCACCTGGGCGTATTCGCCCGGGGGCGGACGTATCAGGTGCGACCTTCTACAGCTTTCTCACCTATAGCTCTGCCTATAGTTACGCAACGCAGAGCGAAAAAGACGCCGTTGACAAAGAACTGCCGTTTTCCCGTACCGGAGCTTCTACGCCCGGCGTTAATGGCTATTTCGTTAACGACCAATCCTATTCCTCAGGTGGTCGCGCCCTCAATCGCTCGACCGTAAGGAGCTTCTAATGAGCACAAAACCTACGCTGGATGAACTGTTTGAAAACCGTACCAGCTTCCCTGATTTTGAACCGCAAGCGCGCCTAGCTAGGCTCGTAGGCTTAGATGAACAGAAGCAACGTTTGACCAAAGTGCTTGGCCTTCTGGTCAACTCCTCCGGTCTGAGCGAATGGGCAAAAAAGTTCCATCCTGGTTCCGACGCTCTGCTAGAGACAGTTCTACGACGCCCTCCCCTCGTAGTAATGGCTGGAGATGTGGGCTCAGGGAAAACCGAGCTTGCGGAAACCATTGGCGATGCTGTCGCTCGCCAAGAAAAAATTGGGATTACCCTTTTTCCACTGAGCCTTTCGACTCGCGGACAAGGTCGTGTGGGAGAGATGACTCAACTCATTTCAGCGGCTTTCGATTACACAATCGAAGAAGCCCAAAAGCTAAAATCAAGAGAGGGAAGCTCTCGAGGCGCAGTAATTTTGCTAGTGGACGAAGCAGATGCGCTCGCTCAATCTCGTGAAAACGCTCAAATGCACCACGAGGATCGCGCAGGTGTGAATGCTTTCATTCGGGGTATCGACAGGATCGCAAATGCGCAGCTTCCAGCTGCGGTGATCATGTGCACCAATCGCCTAAACGCTTTAGATCCAGCGGTTAGACGCCGCGCAGCCGAAGTGCTCACCTTCAGTCGTCCCAACGAGGAACAGCGTCGCTATATCCTTACAAGGCGCCTTGGATCGCTGAAATTTCCAACGGTAATACTTGACGCCTTGGTAAAGGAAACGGGCCCTCGCGACGGCAACATTCCTGGTTTCACATTCTCTGACCTGAGTCAGCGTCTGATACCGTCCATTGTCTTGGATGCCTATCCTACTCAAGCAGTCGACCCTAGGCGTGCCGTATTGATCGCGCGCCAGATGGATCCGACACCTCCCTTCCAGGACAACATCGTCTAGAAAATTACGACATTCCATCGACTGATCGCAACGCGAATGAGTGCAATATGGCTACTAAAAAAGATCGTATCGCAGACACTGCCTGGATGAAGGAATCCTTCGTTGACGTTCAAACGGAACTCGCAATTAAATTAAAACGGGCGGCTCAATCCATTTCGCACGCTGGCACTCACGGTGCCGTGAATGAAGATCACTGGATCGATATTTTTCGGTCATATTTGCCGAATCGATATGCAGTGGCTACAGGCCTAGTGATCGACAGCCTCGGCAACCGGAGTGACCAGATCGATATCGTCATATTTGACCGCCATTTCACACCCACGCTGCTTGACCAGCAAAACCATCGCTATATACCGGTAGAAGCGGTGTACGCTGTTTTTGAGTCAAAACCACACTTCGACAAAAGCTATATAGAATATGCTGGCGATAAAGCCGCCTCGGTACGAAAACTACATCGAACTTCGGTCCCCATTTCGCATGCAGGAGGAACCTTCGATGCAAAACCATTGTTTCCAATCGTCGCTGGAATCGTTGCTGCGAAATCGAGCTGGGCAGATGGCTTAGGAGAACATTTCCTAAAAAACCTTCCTCAGGAAGATATCAAAAAGCTTGACTGTGGATGTGCTTTGGAACACGGCGCGTTCGATAGTTTCGGCGAGACCCTGAAGATCGTGGACCCGGAAGGAGCACTCATCTACTTTCTGTTCCGCCTTCTTTCACGGCTTCAGTCATTAGGTACGGTACCGGCAATTGATTGGGCGGCCTACGCATCAGTTATCAACAAGTAACTATTGCGAAAATGCTATATTTGGAAAGAACCATGAATGATTTTGCAGGTAGAAAAATAATAAAAAACCTGATCGTATAAAAAACTTTACGAAATCGTGATAAACAGCATAAATATATAAACTATTTCAAGCACTTAACGACCCAATTAACAGCCACTGACGTCAAATTACTCGGAAATAATTGCTAGGAATCCAGCTTCAATTATTTCATATACCAGGAGTCAAAAAATGATTGATGAACTTCGTGCGCTTTTGAGCAGCAGCGAGGCTGTTGGAGTGGCCATCATCGGCATGATCATGGCAGTGTTTAAAGCCGCCAAGACATTCACCGACGCCGCTGAATTGCATGAAAGTCACTTTGTGCGAAAACGCCTGAAAAACCTCAAAGAATCTCGGGCAATTATCCCCAGCGAAGGTCCTTTTACTAAATATTTTGATGACGCCATCCAACTCGAAGCTTTCCGCATTGAGTTTGGTATTCGTGCGTGTAGACTGAAAGCTTTGGCATTATTGAAAATTGCTGAGTTGGGATACTGGAACCATATTGAAATTAAGAGACTTGCTAGATTCTTAGTAATCAGTCCGAATGAGCCATCACCTTTAATTCGGATCACTCCAGCCGACCGGATCGGTGCCTGGTTTGGCTTAGGAACTGGAGTTTTTTTCATTATTATTGGAGCTGCATTTTGGATTTCCATTACATTGACGGGTAAAACTATTTACGCTTATGCGGCTGGGGCTGGTTTATTCTGCGCCTTTACTTTTGCAGCCGGATTATTTGCAAGTGGTTATGGCAGGTATAAAAATGCGCTTCGTGTGCAAGACTACCTACAATCTCACCCTGAAGCATTTTCTTCTCCATTTTCGAATACGGATTACAAACCAAGAGACACGCTTGAAGTTGCTGTCAATGATAAGACTACCATCACTGCGCAGACGAGCGCGCAAAAGAAAACGGCATAATCAGGCATGTTGCACACATTGAAAAAAACATTCAAAGAAGGCCACTGCTTTTATACAAATTAAAGAAAACCCTTCCTCACCATATAGCGGCCAGATCAAATGCTAGATGCATGAAAAGAAAAACCACAACTTAATTTTCTATATCCCCCCCTACCTGAACTTTAGCCACCCCTAAACCGCCTCTCAATAACAAACCAGTGCGAGGCGTTCAGGAAGCTTCTACTGAACGCAACACGAATCATTTAAATCGTTGATAACCAAGCGTCTTACTATAGTCCTATAAGAATTTTCAGGGACCATTACCCAATCATGCTGGCCGGGTTCCAGAAATAGATTACTATAAAAATCGCAATAGCTCCTCCAGCCCTGATCGCCTTACTTACTTTAACTTCCAAGATACCAGGTATGACCGCGCCAATACCACCACACGCCAACGCTAGGACCGCACGAAAAACCTTATATTGAAACTCGCTCGGCTCAGGTTTCAGAAGAGCTATCAGCAACATCACAATGATGAAGCTCACGCCAAAAACAAACGACATAATCTTGTTCATGCCCATGTAATTTTTTGCCTTTTTCTCGAAGCCAAATACAGGTAATGATTCGCCCATTAATTGCTGATGCAACGCCTTTTTTTTCCGGGGAAGATAAGCTACAACCATGCGCTGCATATTCGCAAAAGCAGTGGATATCGGCTCGCAAGTCGCCGGATCCAAGCCTAATCTTTCAAATTCGCTCCGAAGCAACTCCCAATGCCTAGGCATTGCCTCCAGAACAGAATAACAGTCTTCAGCAAATCCCTGAGCCCACTTGGCACTTTCTCTTGCACCCAAGAGATCACTATTACCAACAAACTCTTCTATATAGTTAAAATGCTTAAGGCTTTTCTGCTGGTAATCAAGCAACGCACTGATTTCTTGACGCTTGTCAGTACCTTGAATGCTTATTAAATATCTCAAAGCATCCATGGCTGTAGACTTTAACACCTCTACTTTTTCTTTAGCCTTTACTACATCTTGCTGCGGTGTCATCTCTGGGCAGCCTTCGACCCAGCAATAGCCACCGCTAGCAACGCTTTGTAGTCTGAGTTATCAATCCCCTCGAAAGCCTCATAATAGAGGCCCGGAAACAGCTCTTTAAAGACCTCGAAAGCGTTATCAAATGACGCTGGGTTCAGTTCGGCAAACCTGCGAGCAAGCTCTTCCAACTGTATTTCTGTCGGTACCCAGCCAAATGGCTTAAAAAGATTTTGGATCTTGCTTTTGAAATTCTTTAGGTCAGTAGAGGTCATGATTTTTTCTTAGAGTTTGCGAGAGCAATGGCAAGGAGTGCATTGAGATCAGAGTTGTCGACGCCCGAATAGCCGAAGGATCCGGCGTTAGGGCAATTCTCACGGACCGCGTCTCCCCAATCAGCATGTGTTGGAGAACGACCTCGATCCTTGACTCGCTGGATCGCTGCTTTGATCCCCGCCAGCTGCACAGCTGTCGGCTCATAAGGTGCCAGTCCAAATCTTAATTTAAGCGAATGCGCGAGTTTTTCGTCTTCTGTCACAGTAACCACTCCCATTAAGGCAGTTATACTACCTAGATAATGGCTATATGCAATTACTGAATCCGAGATGCTGTCGGCCCTAAAAATGCCCCCTGCCTTTCGCGCTGACATACTTGTCTGCCATTGTCACTACGCGAGGCTGGAAGACCTAGTACGGATGACGGCGACTCACAACCTTGTCAGTTCAGGTCGACATTGCCACATAAGATCTAGGCACACGATATCTGGCCAGACCGTGCCGGCACGAGGTCATGCGCACGCGACATAAGCACTCGCCGTATGGAAGGCACCGCTTTGCTTCCGATTAAGCCATAGATCGAAGTCGGAGAGGCCGATGTGTACGAGTCCTAAAAGTCTAAATTCGCAGCGTGGCCAAAGCTGAGTTTTGACAGTGGTCCATCTTTCAAAGACGTCCGCACAGTGTGCGTGGTAGTCATCATTTCAGCTTCATCTTGTGCCACGTCTTGTTCCGCTCCCAGATGATTTTTCAGCGACGAGCGAGCCAATGCATTCCTCATCGATTCAGAGCAAGAATTGATCTTTTCATCCCAGAACATGTCTGCGGCTTTGACATCCTCATATTCAGGGAATTTTCCAGTTCGCGTTAAAACATGCACACCGCCACCCAAAAAGGCCCGCATCCGGTTCTGAGGTAGATGGTATTTCATAGAGCGCCCAGATTTCGCTTTCAAAATTGCCCCTAGGAGGAGTGACGCTTTGACAAGCCGCGCCATGATTTCCTCATCATCATCAGATCTTCTTTCGTCGGAAGAAAGCTCTGGAAGCCAGGATGCGAACATGCTGCCGGCGTTAAAATCAGCATCGAATTCGAGAGATCTACTTTCATCAGAGTTTTTGGCTTTGTAATCACAATGCCCAAATACGGCATGCGACACCTCGTGAAAATGAAGGAGAAGACAAACGTCCAAAGCAAGCTCCATCGACTCCGGTCCAACTTCATCGAGTTTCAGCACCTCTGGAAAAAAACGCTCCAATGCGTCATACGTCATGCCACGTTGGCTGTTCCAATTTGTGTGTGAGTAAGGATTTACGGCCTCCAACCATGAAATCTCCAAGGCGGTAGAAAGCGCAATAAGCGGCACTCCTAGGCTCATTTGAATCTCATATCGCCCCGCTCTTCCGCCTACCCGGGCAGTGAAATTGTTATCCACCAAATACTGCCGTTTTATCTCCCAACCATGCTCTTTTAGCCTTGCGCTTTGGAACACCCCAGTAACACACTCTAAATCTACTTCTAGCTTTGCCAGCATCAGTTCGGAAAGCTGCAAGCGCCCACCAGTCAAATTCTGAGCAGGGAAGCACGATTGCAGCTCCGGCCCCAGAGGCAGTGAGCCCAAAACCGAGCCCGCACCCTCCTCGCACTCTACTCCGTCGATAAATTCCACTAAAAGCATTCTCCAAGAAGCGTTAGGGGGGATTGCCACAGCCATTATCCTTGCTGAATCTCGATCGCACGGGATGAAGCTCGTGGCTTAGAATTGCTCAGGTTTTAAGAAGGAAGATCACCAATTTTGAACGGGTAAAGCTGTTAAGGCGCTTTGATGTTGACCTGCCTCAGTTTTTCACAAGCTGCTCATAGACTAGCTCATAGATGTTTTGCGCTAAACCTTCATCGTAAGCGATCATGAGCCCCGTTACAGCCATGCCTTTGCAGCTCCAGCTCCCACCGTCTGATGTGTCTGTGTAAATCCACCAGATCGACTGCCCCTTTACAACCGCAAACCAATTTGAGTAGCCAGAGGCGCGAGTCTCTCGTAGCAATGGTGTTGCTAGCCTCTCTTCAGCCTCTACCCAAGTACGCCACCTGACGACTTTTTCACCATTCTGAGCTATGTGCTTTTGTATGCTGCTCCGCGTGTAGCTCAAGCTCGTCTCCATCTGATGTTGGGAACACACTTAATTTAAAAGAAAACTTAACGTTTGATAGAATTACTCTAACCGAGCTGTTCATTCCGATTTAATCGCTATTAAATCTAAGATTCCTGAGCTTTAACAACCCCATCAAGCTTATCAGAAACATATTTTGTGAAAATGTTCGGATATAAGGCAGCAAACTATTTGCCAGAGCGGTCACAACCGATAGAGATGTCATTCGCCACCCAATACTGCTTTAAGCGCCTTCTATTTCTCAGTAGCGCTTATACGCTGGCACTTTCGCGGACTAAATTCTTACGCTTCGACTCGCCTATAATCCCTGGTAATCTGGAACCCCACCTCGGCCCGAAATGCTCGTTTAACTCAAAGTTTAGTGCCTCGTAATCCAAGAGCTGAATACGTCCTGTCTTTCTAGCAAACTCTATGGCAGGAGGCGTAAATCTACCTGAGGTAACCACCAGCCCAGAACTGGCTCCCGTTTCACTGACTACACCTGCGAGCTGACGGACAACGTCTACACCGATAGCGCCAGAATAATGCTTACATTCAACAAGCATTGTGTGTGGGATCGGTCCGACTGTGGACGTACAAATGATATCAGCTCCACCATCCCTAGTCTCTTTGGTTACCTGAGTTAAATATCTCTTTTTATTGAATAAAGCAGCGACAAAAAACTCGAAGTCTCGTGGGGACATCTCGTTCAAAATCTCGCGAGGGCTCATAGACATGAGGTACTTTCGCTGAATGATTGAAATCACATCGCTCAACCCTGTAATATGCCCATCCGTAAGATATTCGATATGCGCACTTATGAAAGCGTCCACAACATCGATGGCTTTTTTGGGAAAGTCCGGGAGCAAATCAAGTATCCATGTTAACCCTTCCCACCCCTCATTCCGGAGCAGTCGACGCGCGTACTCCGTTTCATCTAGTGCTTGCAGCAATAAACCTTGTGTTCGCCACCATTCAAGGTTTCTTTTATCGGACGCATATATGCCCGGCGATATCAAAAATAAGCGGATTAACGATTTTATCTCCTCATCCGTCCTCTCATGCAACGTTGAAAGGTATCCTTCGGCATGAGCAGCAGTAACAAATTGGTAATCGATAATCGAATTTTTTCGATTCTCTTTAGGCTCAAATATAATTGCCAGCCACTCTTCTAAACCTAGCGTGGCAGCATCAAGGTAAACCTTTTCTTTCTTCGCGCGAGGCATAAGCTTTATTCACTATGGTGGTTACGCTGAAAAATGGATATGGAGGAACTTCAATTCATGAGCGTTGAGATGCTCCTCCTCAAAGTGAAATGCTGGACCGTCTATGCGACCTCTTTAGCCAACATACCCTCCCACGCGTCCATCACTTCATCCGGGGAGTAACTCAATACGGGACGCTGACGCACCACTGCTACGACCACTGGCTTGAGATAGAAATTGGCCATCGCACGTCGCTGATCTTTAGCAGCGAATATAACCTCAAGGCTTTTTTGTGTAAGAGCTTTGTCCAGATTGGCGTTGACGCTGTCGATCTCTTCCTTGGCGAGCATGAAGGCGATAGCCAAATACTCCAACTGAGCCTTGATGATACCGATGATCAGAACGCGATCTTCTTGGACCAGTTTACCCATCAGTTTGGAGGAGACTGCTGTCGCAAAGATACCGCCGATAATGCCGCCCGCGGTGCGACCCACCATGGCACCGATTGGCCCTAGAGGTGCCGCGAGAATCCCACCCGCGATCGAACCCACTGCCCCTCCCGCAACACCCGAGGATGCAACTGCAAGGTTCTTCGCAAATTGAGCTTTAGAGATACGACCGCGGGCTAACTTGATGAGGTCTGGGCCAGTCGTGACTGCAATCACTGCAATCGAACTGATCAACGTGCCTCTCAGAACTTTGTTCAAGCCACTCTTGCTCACCCCCATACCTTGAGCCAAAAGACCACGTGTACTCGGTGCGAGGCTTGTAACGTCAATCAGAGTAAGTGAACGCTGAATAAAATGGACGCGGTGCAGCTGTTGGGCGGCGACATACACCGTCAGGCTCCGACCAAAGCTTTTCCCAGCTTGAATGGACGCCACTCGTAGCGCCTGACGATGGTCTTGAGTCTTCAGATAGAACAGCGTGGCGCACACCCCGAAGCTGATTCCACCTGCCACTGCCCCTACCACCACACCCTCAGTAATGTCATATGCGATGGACTCGAAGGTGCCAAATTTGGTGATATTGCGTGCTTGGCTGTAGGTCAGATGGCCTTTGCGAATGAGCTTTACAGCATCTTTAGGATCCGTAACGCCAGGTACCTTGCCCTCGCTGATTTTTCGTTGGAGCGTGCGCAGAGCATCAACATACTGATCTTTGGGCACCTCGATTTGCATCGGACGCCGTTGTTGGTCGAAATACTTGTAATTGCCTTGTTGCCCGTTGAAGGCAGCTCCCACGCTACGTGCACCCGTGGAGCAATACTTCGTCTGGATCATCTGACCTTGCACCAGTCGGTCAGCACCATTCTTAGCATTGTTGTCGCCAAGAATCTCTGCGTTACGCCCCATCAAGCGATCAACTCGATGGTTCGCTTTTTCTGCGGCGAAACCATGACCTTGTCCGCCGACGGCGAATAGCTTGTGGTTCGCATCCCAAGCGCTCCCAGTTGCCATCAACACAAAACCATTCGTTGCCGCGTCTGAAAGAAACTCCTCCTGCGGCTTGTCGCGCACACTTATGCATACCTTCTCAGTCTCAGCGCAAATCTTCGAGCAGTACCATTCCGCGTCATTCGCACTATTACGAACCTCCGCAAGCCCGCAGGCAGTGCAGCAACTGATTCGCTGCGATAAAGCAAAGGCAGACCAAAAGCGGCCGTCACGAAAGTCGTGGAACTGGCCGAAGCTCATCTCTCGCTCGATGAAGTCTTGCGCTGCATTACCTTCAAATCCAAACGCGCTACGCACGATTCCGCCCAGAGCGTCCGATCGATGTCGGACCTGCTTCAAAAGCACCCCATGAAGAGCCTTGTAGCGGTTCCGATACCAGGTTTCGGCAAAAACCCAACGCTGGCCAGCCACTTCCATTTCTCGCAAAGTACCTGCGGCGATTATGTGAGAGAGACGGCCGTTGAAAATGGTCTCGACTTCCTTAGCATCAAGGAGGCTGTCTTTTCCCAGGTCTTTAAGTGTCTGGCCGACATTGAGTGAGGTTTGTACTTGCAGCACCTCGGAAGCGCGGGATTCGACTTCTGCGCGAGCATGGTCTTGGCTGATAGCGTAAAGCTGTACGACTATTGCCCCCCCCCAATAGGCGTAGGCCGCAACTCCAGCAGCTGGCCAGCGCAGCATTTCAAAAATTCCTGGTACCACTGCGGAAATCAACATCAGCGAGAAAGCACCGTGCAGGCAACAATGGAATTCTTGATCTTTCTTCAGTAACCACTCCTCCGCCAGGTTGTTCGCAAGCACCTTTTTGCTCCTGCGGTGAATGACCAACATGACGATGAACAACACCGCAGGCAGAGCAAACTTCAGACTCGCAAAAGTGCCCGGTGAGTACTCAGGGTGCCAGCCTAATACTCCCCAACAGAGGGTGACCATCAAAGCTGCGGCAGCCGTTAGCCAGGCTAAGCAGAAACGCAGCCTGAGCTGATTGCCGATAGCTTCTATAGCGACGCCATACCCTGCGGGCAGTCCCAGAGCCACCACTGCTACCAAGCCAAGAGCGAACTGGAGAGCTACCCCGACATAGCGAAGCAATTTGGCTAAAAGGGCTATTGCGATTAGTGCGACGATGATGCCGACGATGAACCCCATCAACGTTCATCCGACAAGGTGAGAAGATCAGTTGTGATTTGCGAGCTTCCGTGCAATGGCATAACGCCCTCAATACAGGTCCTGGAGGGCCGAATTGATATCATATAGACACTATTTGGGCTAGTGCGGATGATTTGGACAAATTCGCTGAACGCGCCGAGTTGTGTCTCGTGTGCCTTTTTGGATTTGACTGACCCTATGGCTGGTCTTTTCCCCAGAGGGGTTGTTCAAGAGAAATTGGCAAAATTCGGCCGCAAAATTGACATTTATGGAAGACGCACCAAAACACAGTACAGAAATTCAATTTTGTGCAAGACATATCACCTCGCCAGAGCGAGGTGTTCCGGACTTCTTGGCCACAAAGAAATGGGCCTCTGTAATGATTTGTTGGTCAGCAGGCATTGGTAGAAGGTGGTCTTGAGTCCATTCCACCATCGATGTCAGAGAAGGTCCGACGTATCCAGTGATGAGGCTTGTGTAAGCCCCCAAGAAAACGCCCCCGGTTGCAGAAATGACTGCAAGACGAGCCTTTTTAAATAGCCCAAAATCATCTGGTTTGCTGGCAGTACCCGGCTGAGATTTCCTAGTTCTACGTCTGGCCACGTTGTTTGTCTTCTGGTCAGTTCAATGGAGGTGATGAAGCTGAAAGGGCTTAGCGTTTATCACTCCAGAATGAGAGGCTGAAGTTATTTAGGCCCCCGCCGTATGCCCCGTGTTTGGCTTGAAAGGCTTGAGGAATCTTGCTGCCGTCACCGCCTTTCTGGAAATACTCTTTAACAGAATGCAACGCTAGCCGCCGCAAGTGATCCCAGACGCGGTGCAACTCCGCCTCCCTCTCCGTAGCTTGAGCCGCCGCGCTAAGTTTCCGCGTTGTGTGAGAAGACAGATATGCCGGTGCGAAATGATGCGTATGAGTGAATTCAATGCTGCCATTCTCCCAATGCTCCGTGGCCTGATTACGCCAGCGGTAGCTGACAGACACTGATAGACGATTGCTGTACAAATAAGGCTGATCTACGTAATCATCAACAACAAATAACTCAGCTTCGTTTTGCTCCTGTTTGACCCTGCCTTGCATCAGATGCACAGCAGAAATCAACGCACTCCCAGCTCGCCGAACGTCCTGTTCCGTTTGGACACGTTTTTTCGGAGCCTTTGCTGCCGCGTGTCCTTGCACTGCCCTCTCAAATATCCTCAATTGTTCGCCAATGTAATCGCCACAGTCGTAGAGACGAAGATCGCTCAGTCCGACTAGGCGCTCTTCCCGCAGAGATTGGTCGAGGAGGTTGCCAAGATGGCTGACATCCAATGCGGCGATAGACTTTCGCTGCTCAGTTGGAACGTTGATTTCACTCATTCCCTTTCCTTTTAAAAACCGGGCGGACAGAGCCCCCGCCCGAACTAAGCCAGAGGGGGTTAGCTGGCGGTTTCGGGCCGACCGATTCCCTCTCCAATATTTTCGAAATAGTAGCTCACACGATCACGGAGCATTTTTGCAAACGGCGCAGTGTCAGCATCGGCAATTGCCAGTAGATGAGTATTCAAGTTATCGACCCATTCGTACTCATCCTTCAGGGATTGGCCGGTTTGGAAATTATGCTCATATCGCTTCGCGAGCGACGCGAAAAGCTGGTCATTGATGCGAGAGTCGGCGATCAGGAGAAACGCCAGATCCTCCACATTTGTATGATGAAGAAATGGTGCACCGCCATAGTTTTCGTCCTCAATGCCGTACTCGTATAGCGAAGAGTAGCTTTCAGGCCCAGTCGCCAAGCGCGCCACGTAGCTGTGCGCTTTTACCTTCAACTGCCTACGCAAAACTTCTGCACTGGCTTCCTTCACCATCGTATAGATAGAGGTGAATTCTGGGTTGGTATAGGAAGAATATCCGAGCCCAACAGCGCTCATGCTATCGAAGCCATAAACGCCCTTGTTTGGTATCAAGGTACCCGCGTCTACCAACCTGGACACGTACTCAGTGAAGTACTTCAGTAGGTCCCCCTCGCCGCCTAGCAACTGGTCACCGTATCCACGTAGGGTAATGGCGATTCCTGCCACATGCAGAATCACGCCTGGATGAGTAAGCTTTTCGTCACCCAGCTCACTCAACAGCTCAGTCCTAGCTTTCTCATACTCCGACTTACTCATGCGTGACCAATCCCAGAGAAGCCTCCATGCCGGGATATGAGAGTGGCCGACTACATCTGGATGGCGGGCTAACTCCTCGTTAATTGCGTCTACTGCGATTTTGCCGCTGAAGAACAGATCGGCCAGATGCTTTGAGCTGACGATGGGGTCCGTCCAGCGGACCTCGGGGTAGCGATTGTTGAGCATCTGAAAGGCTTGCTCGGTAGGAGTCTTTTCTGATTTCGAGACCAGTCGCCCCATTGAGAAAGCCGTAGTCGGAAGCTGCCGGAGCATAGCCTCGTTCAACTCTGCACTGCGAGCCTCACATCCCGTCGCGGTCATGTATAACAGCAGCTGCTTTAGCGCATCTGGTGCATCGCTCAATCGCTTATCCACTAACCCCACCAAGCGCTCGAAGTCTGCTAACACGGCGCGCAGATTGCGATAATTGGGCTTCTTCGAGGCATTGAATGTGGCCAGCAACGCAGTCCTTTCAGCAGACACGATCTCCCTAGCAGCGCCTGATTTCAGATCGCTCGTTAGCTTGTCCAGGACTTCAGCAGGATCTGCCTTTACCTCAATGGTCTTGCCTACGAGCTTCTCTTTCTGCCTGTCGTAGTCTTCACGCTGGGTTTTCGGGATCTCGCTCTCGTTAGCGAGGATGATGACTTTGAGTTTCTCATGCTCGACCAGAGTATTAATGAAGCCCATTACATCCGAGATCTTCATCGAGCAGCGCTCTAAGTCATCGATTACTAGAATCTTGCCATCCAGGTTCAGTAGCAAATCCTTCAAAGCCTGAGCGCCACCCTTAGCGCCGGAAAACTTCTCCAGAACCCCAGAGGCCACATTTCCGAAAAGCTGGAAACCTTTTGAGTTGAGCTGAGGATGAATCTGGGCAAAGAATTGATCTTTGATCGCAGAGATAGCCGTGACACCGAATAGGCTCGCATACAAGTAGTAAGGTCCCTTCTCCTCGGTCAGACGAGCCGAACGGTGGTCCAGATATTTTCTGATGAAGTGAGTTTTCCCAGCCCCCCATGGGGCAGAGAGCATGATTGCGTATTCTGTATCAATAGAATCATCAAGGTAATAGTCCAGCAGTTTGGTCGCTTCATTGGATTGGCTGATCGCCATGACTAAAACTCCGGAGTGCTTGGTAACGGATCTGGATACAACTTCCAAAATCAACCATTTATGTAGTTAAGAATCCGCTTGGCACATCCTATCGGCGAATCGGCAATATCTCGACCACTTACTCTTACACTTCTTATACCGACTGCCTCTAATTTCCGATCGATTGCTTCATCCTTGGCAACAGCCTCGGGTGAAGAGTGGTAAGCCACGGAATCACAAAATACTGCGATTTTTTGTTCCTCAAAGAAAAAATCCGCTTCAGTAATTTTTTTAGCGAACGATTTAGTTCTCTTCCCTCGCTCCCACATATTCTGTAGCGAAGGAAAAGTCGATCCATCCGAAAAAATTATCATCTGAATTTCAGGCCTCAGCCCAAGTGAACTCATGCCTTGAAGAAGAAACAGTTCAATCGGAGAGTCGCAACCCCATATTTTTAATGGAGTGATATTTTTGAAGTCTTTGAAATATCGATCAATTCTAAACTTTCTATAATCAGTGAGTACCCCTTTGCTTTCGCCAAGGAGAGATGTACATAGCCCGGGATCACAAACATCTTTATCATTGTATTTCGATGCTAAGAAATATGATTTATAAACGATACCAACCACGTCGGAGCAGATATCTTCGCCAAGCGGGGACTCACCAATTACATAAAGTCCAAACGCGCTGGAAAACGGGTTGTACCCCATATAGCGTGGAAATCCTTCGAGAACTCTAGTTAAATCAAGTTTTCGTAAAAATTCTGGCCCAGTCTTTTGCGGCTTTCCGTTCTTTTGAGCCGGGCGCAAAGATATATGGTAGGGCAGACCAATTAATTTGCCATCTATCCTCTCAAATGCATAGCAGCAAACGACGACATTTATCATTTTAAACTCGTCGCCGCGATCCTTGTAAAAATCAATTGCTTCGTTTGCGGGATTGACCTCAATAAGACCGCCTGTGAGTTTCATAATTTCACCCTCGACAGGCTGGTTGCCATCCAAGTCGAAGAGGTCGTGCGCTAGAAATTTACCAATCGAATATTTCAGATTGATTTCAAACGGCTCGTCCGGCAGCCCCATATAATTAGGAAGTGCCCAAAGCTCCTTTGGTCGATTTTGAATATCGCCTTCCATATAATCGAATCCTCTTATAAAAATGTGGATAGCCTAAAAATCGAAGCATTATGACTCAAGTATCGCTTTGAAGAGCTTGCAAGCGCTTCACCTCCCTGCACATTCTGATCGACCATGCGCTTTACGAACCAACTACCTCTCATCTGAGCACGACCATTTGCTCAACATCAACTTCGCCATCTCACCGTCCACTAAGTGCGGAGAGTGCGGCCTCGCGCGAATTATGGAACGCAGTTCATCAGGACTGATACAATCGAAGGTGAAATTAACTTTCACACCTAGATCTTTAACCAATTCTCGTTTCATAGCCGCCACGACATTGAAACATCCCATGCAGATGACTCCTAGAGGATTCCAAGAAGGACTAAACAGCGTCGGCAAGTGAGTATGGAAGCTGATCTTCCCTTTTTTATAACTCACAACTTCATATTTTGAGCGCGCACATATGGGGCATTTCCAACCCTCCGTGAGCGCTGCCCACATTCGAGCACATCCTGGTAGGGACTCAATGATCACTAAGAAATTTTTAGGCGGAACCTCTCCTTGACGCTGTGTTTCAGTGCGCCACCGGCTGTAGTTTGACAAGTGTCTGACAGTATCGCTCCCCATTTCACGAACAAGTTCCTCGCCACTCACCAACTCCAGCCCGTTGTATCTATGGAATCCATTAGACAGTGTAGGTACGGCCATAGCATCGCCTGGATATCTCTCATACCAATAATCTTGTAGCACTGCCGCCTCTGCAACTTTGTATGCTAGTTTCATTCGTGCGACGTAAGCAGGAAGCACGAGTCGCCAAAGCTCTAAAACTTTGGCAGCATCTATGCTATGTGAAACATGTTCTTTGACGATTATGAAACGACGAATTTGCCCAATTGAGAACGACTGCCATTCGACCTTTCCCCCGGCATTCGAAATAACTTTCTTTGCCGCAGCGTCTGCGTTGTTACAGTCTTCGCAGATCAAAACCGGAGGGTAGGCTGAAAATGCTGGAGCCATCCGCTCGATAAGTGCCAAACCGGTACTCGTAGGCTTATCGGTACCACTCACAACAAACACTTTATTGAACGCAGCCTTCAGTGCATCAGCCATGTGATCGTGGTGCTCGACCAGTTTCGCTAAAATCTGCCCCTTACTGCCAATTCTTGAGATTTCAAATTTTCCACGATTACAGCAAGGACACTTCCAGGACTGTGCTGTCTCAACCCAGTTTCTATTCATTTCAAACTGATCACTTCCATGATGCGCTTGAATTTTTCGTGACAATGGCGATCTGACCCCATCGAGCGACTCTATTGAGCCATCTGCTATTCCCTCCATTGCTAATGCTAGGGCAATCTTTCTTCTTTCTTGAATATCTTCATGGGAAAGCTCGTTCTGCCTAGCCCATACAGCGAGGGCATACTTAGGTGTTTTATGAACCGTCGTATTTTCGCCATCAGAAATATCAGCATGATCCACCACAAACTACTCCTGTCCTCACACTCGCCCTAGTGAGACGTAATTCTTATCGTTCCTCAGCACCCAGTTTCTTAATTAACGCATAAGTGATTCATCGGTTTGCGATCGCCTTGATAGCCTTCTTGGCGGAAAACTCCTGCTCTTTACCATCACTGAATTTCACGACGAAGCCCTGAGTAGTGCCACCGGAAACACCAACACCTCGCCCGATGTTTCGAGCATAAAAAGCTACAGGTTCTGCCGTCATCGGCCAATTGGTGTATTCGCAGTACTTAATGTAAAGCTCCCTTAACAGATCAAACACCGCTGAGCTTGTAATCTCGCCACCGCTCGCAATATTTTCGTCGCGGATTCCGTAGAAAAAATCCTCGGCAGCTTTCTGTGAAGGAAAGCACTGATCAAGAACAGATAATGATTTTGGCATTAAGACTTCCTTATTTTCGCAAAGGTGTGCATCGGACCAACTCGGTGCGATTGAACAAACCCTGCTCAATGTACCGGATACAGTAGGGTGCTGCCTGTGCGTCTGCACATTCAAAGAGGTAGACACTAGGACTGAGAATTGTCCATATCACCACCGAATTGCAAGCTCAAAAGCATGCAAAATCACTGCGATATCGGCTATTGAGAGGTTTGCTAATCCCCTTCTTGGATATTCGGCGGCACCTATGAGGTCAAGGGCGATCCATCCGCGCACTGACATCAACTTCAACGAGATTGTCGCGGCTGAGAGAGCCAATGCTGCGCCTAGGCATAAACGGTTAAACACTCTGCTTTGATTGCAGAACGAATTATCTGTACCGCTCTTAACTTTTCAACTGCGTCATAAAAGACAAAGCGCACGCTTAAACTGCCAATTTTGCCAACTCCACTCACGATATTTTATGTCTTATTTAGCTCTTCACGCTAACAGAAATTGATTCAATCTAACAAAAACCTGAGGACCATGCCCCTCGCGGGAGCTGCAAACATAACAACCCGCATCCAAAAGCCCAAAATGTCATTACAACTGTCAAATACCGTCACTACAACCACGCAACTCCAAACCCAATAATACAGAATGACAAAACTCATTATAAATGGCGCCCTCCAGACCAACTTGACTCGCGAAACTTTTAATCTATCTTGACGTGATCAATGAGGAGTAGTCATGCAAAATCACTTGTATTTCCCAATTAGCAACTATGACTTAGAACGGAAATTGGTCACCCGGTCTGCCAGGCGTCTTATGAAAATTGCGGGTGGGGAAATGAAGCTCTCGAAAACTCGGGAGGTAATTGCGGCAATCTTAGGATACCGTGACTGCCACGACTTGAAGAAGGCGGCGTGTCCAAACGATAGTGCAATCTGCCTGTTGGGGTATGATCGAGCAATTGCTCATCTGTTGTTAGCCCGTAATATCCAAAGACAACTTGATGTGCCCGCAGATACTGCGTCTGATTTGGTGAACCTGCTCGGATTCTATTCGTACACTGCCCTGAAAACGAACGATGTGCTTCCCGAGGGCGCAGGGCAATCGAACGCTCCAGGTGAACTGCCCTCCCTTCAAGTCCCTGATTTGAACAACCCACCCACCAGTAAAATCTCAAACGTTGTTGTGACGGTTAAACGTCGTCGCAGAACCGCGGCGCCCTGAGCTGCGGTTCCTTTACGGCCCTGCTCCATGTTCTAGCCATAGCGAATGTGGAGCGCCCCCACAGTCGCTGCGCTGGAGCAAAGTCTCTCCTGAGCGAAGGGACGGTGTTGGCAGCCAAGCGCTGGTAGCTCTTAAGCGCAATCTTCGCGTCTGAACTCTCTAGTCGCCCTCTAACGCTATCGACTCCTCAACAATGTGAGCGTCTTGAATATCGCGTGCGATTTTCTTTAGCTCTTTCAGAGTCAGATCAACCACCAACCATGCGTCGCAGTCTGGAAATATCGGGTCTTGCTTGACACGCAGGTCAATTATTCTTGAGTGCTCAGTTACCGCTGCTACGAATGTGAAGACATCGTGCAAGCATTCCGCTCGAAAACCATATTTCCTCATCTGTCTCCCCTGTTATAGATTAAATCTCAAACTAATATAATTTTCTTTAAACTATCAGCGATTTTCGAAAGTGCGGCATTGGATAGCGGATTGAGATCACCATTCGCCGTTCACGATGCACTGGCGTTTTACATCGCGCCTTAACAGCATATTTGAGCCATGGATTAGAAACACTTAGCAAACATCACCTGTTCGCAGCCCCTGCCGCAAAACTGTTACTTTTTTTAAGTCCTTTGTTTTCAAGGCATTAAGGGTAGGTAACAGTTACGGTGTCTACTAAGCAACTGAGCTAAGGTGCGCGCTTTATTCATGCTTGCATGGGACTCTATTTATGAACTCCGTTTTTATTGTGGACGATCATCCGGTCATCCGCCTCGCCGTGCGAATGCTCCTGGAACATGAAGGCTACAAGGTCGTCGGCGAGACCGATAACGGTGTCGATGCCATGCAGATGGTCCGTGAATGCATGCCCGACCTGGTCATTCTCGATATCAGCATCCCCAAGCTGGACGGCCTCGAAGTGCTGGCCCGCTTCAACACCATGGGTTCGAATTTCAAGATTCTGATTCTGACGGCGCAGTGTCCTACGCTGTTCGGCATTCGTTGCATGCAATCCGGCGCATCGGGATATGTCTGCAAGCAGGAAGACTTGAGCGAATTGGTCAGCGCAATCAAAGCGGTACTTTCCGGTTATAACTATTTCCCCAGTCAAGCGCTTAATCCGGTGCGCGCCGACGACACTCGATACGCTGAACTTGAACTGTTCAAATCCGTCAATGACCGCGAACTGATGGTATTGCAGTTATTTGCTCAGGGACGTACCAACAAGGAAATAGCCAAGGGCATGTTTCTGAGCAACAAGACCGTCAGCACTTATAAAAAGCGTCTGATGCAAAAACTCAAAGCCAGATCCCTTGTAGAACTTATCGAGATGGCCAAACGTAACGCACTCGTGTGAGACTCCGCATGCCCAGCCGTGTAAAGGACTACCTGATTGCCTTGAGCGCTGTTCTGTACCTGAGCGCCAATGCCCTCGCCGCGCCAAGCGCTTCACCGGACTATGCATTGCTCAGCCGCTCGGCCACCGAGGCCGTTCAAACGGTCCTGCAGCCGTCACAACGGCAATGGCTGCAGACTCGCAGCGAACTGAAACTGGGTACCTCCGCACCTGATTACCCGCCATTCGACATGACCGTCAGTGGCCAGGACCACGAGGGACTGACCGCCGATTACGCAGGGATTCTCGGTCAGGCCACCGGTTTGCCGATTCGCGTGCAACGCTTTCCCTCGCGCGAGGCTGCAATTCGCGCCTTGATCGATGGCCAGATCGACCTGCTTGGCACAGCCAACGGCTACGAAGCAGGCAATGCCAACCTCGCGCTTTCCAGACCCTATGCGATCGATCAGCCGGTACTGGTAACCCGCGAGGACGAAACCCGCTCGCTGACCGAAGGCCTCGCCGGGCTGCGCCTGAGCATGGTGTATCACTACCTGCCGGTGCCCGAGATCAAAGCGCTGTATCCCAAAGCGCTGATCACCTGCTATCCGTCCTACCAGAACGCAATCAACGCGGTGGCCTTCGACCAGGCCGATGTGTTTCTCGGCGACACCCTCTCCACCCATTACATGATCAACAAGGGCTATCTCAACAATGTCCGTATGGCCAACTTCGGCAAGCAGGAAGCCCATGGCTTCAGCTTCGCCGTGCGGCGCAGCAATCCGCAGCTGCTGGGCATCATCGACACGGTGCTCGCAGCGATCCCGAGCAGTCAGCGCGACGACATCGCCAAGCGCTGGAGCGCCGGCAGCGACCTGCTGCTCACTGACAGAAAACTGCAGCTGACTGATCGTGAGGAAAAGTGGCTCAAGCAGCATCCCGTCGTCAGCGTGGTGGTCAATGAAGCTTACGCACCGTTGACCTTCTTCGACAGCGCCAGCAATTTCCGCGGCATCAGCGCCGACCTGCTCGAGCTGATCCGCTTGCGTACCGGCCTGCGTTTCGAGGTTCAGCGCAGCCGCAACGATGCGGAAATGATCAGGCAGATCGACAACCACAAAGCCGATCTGATTGCCGCCCTGCTGCCCAGCGCCGAACGTGAAAAAAACCTGAGCTTCAGTCGCCCGTATCTGGAAAATTCCTACGTGCTGCTGACCCGCAAAAGCGCCGACAGCCCGACCAATCTGGGCCAACTCAAAGGCAAGCGTCTGGCGATCGCCCAAGGCAATCCGCTGGTCGCCTACTTGCATGAGAATTTTCCGGGCATCGAACTGATCGAAACCCCCGACACGTTCAGCGCCGTGTCGATGCTCGCCGACAACCATGTCGACGGTGCGGTGAACTCGCTGGTGATCGCCAACTATTTCATCTCCTCGCGCATATTCGATCGGCCACTGCAAATCACCACCACGATCGGCACCAGTCAGGCAGCCTTCTCGCTGGCGACCGCCCGTGACAACACCGAACTGGCCTCGATCATCAACAAGGCGCTGCTGAGCATCGCTCCCGAGGAGCTCGGCGTGATCAACGGCCGCTGGCGCGGTTACTCCACGGCATCACAGAACATCTGGCAAAACTACCAGCGCCTGTTCTACCAAGTAGTCGCAGCCGCCGGTCTGATCCTGCTGCTGTTGTTGACCTGGAACGCCTACATGCGCCACCAGATCAAACAACGCCAGGCTGCCGAACGTGCGCTGAACGATCAACTGGAGTTCATGCGCTCGCTGGTCAACGGCACGCCGCACCCGATCTACGTGCGAGATCGCCAGGGTCTGCTGCAAAGTTGCAACGACAGTTATCTCGAAGCGTTCAACGCCAGACGCGAGGACATCATCGGCAAAGGCGTGATGCAGGGCACCTTGAGCAACGCATGCGAGGCCGAGGCATTCCAGGCCGATTACCAGAGAGTCATTGCCGAAGGCATTCCGTTGATCCTCGACCGGCCCCTGCACATCGGCAACCGCCGTCTGACGATTTACCACTGGATTCTTCCCTACCGCGACTCCAGCGGTGACGTTCAAGGGATTATCGGCGGCTGGATAGACATCAGTGAACGCCGCCAATTGTTTGAAAAACTGCGTGCGGCGAAAGAACAGGCGGACGAGGCGAACCGGGCCAAAAGTACCTTCCTGGCAACCATGAGCCATGAGATCCGTACGCCGATGAACGCCGTAATCGGCATGCTCGAACTGACCCTGCGACGCATCGATCCGCAACACCCCGATCGCGCATCGATCGACACGGCCTACCATTCGGCCAAGGATCTGCTCGGGCTGATCGGCGATATCCTCGACATTGCCCGCATCGAATCCGGGCGTCTGAGCCTGTCCCCGGAATGGATCAATCTGGTCGATACCGTGACCTCCGTTGCACGCATCTTCGACGGCCTCGCGCGGCAGAAAAACCTTGCCTTGCAAGTCGTCTTCAACCCGCCGCACCCGGCTGTGGATGTGCATCTGGATCCGCTGCGCTTCAAGCAGGTGCTGTCCAACCTGGTCAGCAACGCTATCAAGTTCACCGACAGTGGCCACGTGCGGATCACCCTCGACCTGATCCCGGCAGACGCTGCTGGGCGAACATTGATGCAGCTGACCGTGCAGGACAGCGGCTCAGGCATCAGCGCCGAAGATCAACAGCGCTTGTTCGAGCCATTCTCGCAGGCGGAAAACGGCAGTCGGCAGGCAAAAAACGGCGCCGGACTGGGGCTGGTCATCAGTCGCAACCTGTGCGAAATGATGGGCGGACAACTGCAGTTGAGCAGCCAGCCCGGCATCGGCACTCAGGTGTGCATATCGCTGCCGCTGGACAGCCTGCCGGCAAAGGCGAATCCGCCGAAAAGCGAACCGTTGATCAAGCCCGCGACCATGCCGTTACATGTCCTGGTTGTCGACGACCATCCGGCCAACCGTCTGCTCATGTGTCAGCAACTTGAGTTTCTCGGACATCGCTTCAGCATTGCCGAAGATGGCTGCAGCGGCCTCGAACGGTGGAAGGCCGATCATTTCGATCTGGTGATCGTCGACTGCAACATGCCCTTGATGAACGGCTATGACATGACCCGTGGGATTCGCCAGCTTGAACTGCAAAACCATCGCCCGCCGTGCACCGTGCTGGGTTTCACCGCCAATGCTCAGCCGGAAGAAGTCCAGCGCTGCAAGCTCGCCGGCATGGACGACTGCCTGTTCAAACCGTTGAGTCTGACCCTGCTCGGACAGTGGATCGACGGCATCACGCCGGCTTCACCGGCCTCGGTGTTCGATCTGCAAAGTCTGAGCTTGCTGACCGGCAACAACCCCGGGCAAACCCGACGCATGCTGGTGGAGCTGCTCAAGAGCAGCCGCCTCGACCGCGAGGAACTGCTCAGGCTGTCACCCGAGGATGATCGCGAAGCGCTGGCGGTGGTTGCGCACAAGATCAAGGGCGCAGCACGCATCGCGCAGGCCTCGCGGTTGATCGAATGTTGCGATGAGCTTGAGGCCGCTTGCGAGCAAGCGCTCGCATCACAGGAGATTGCCCGTCGCTGGGCGGCAACCAGTCAGGCGATGCTCGAACTGGCGCAGGCCCTGCAGCAGCAATTGACCCTGGCCGATCAAGGCACAGACAGCGAGTCTTAACTATGCTTGGACGCTGAGCAGTGAGTTAAACATTCATGGAGAGCCAGCAATGCACAGCCCACTGCGCCCCGAGCAACGCCGGTTGCCGCTGCACGTGCACATCAGCGTCATGTTCACCTTTCTTTTATTGCTTACGGGCGTGGTGCTGGGCCTGTTCAATTATCACCAGACCACGCAGATCATCCTGTCGAGCAGCGAAAAGCTGTTTGACCGCATCGAGCAGGATGTACGCCTCGATCTGCAGGCAACCTATCAGCCGATCCGCAACCTGCTGAGCCTGCTGGCGGACACCCCGGCGGCCCACGCGAGCGATCTGCAACAACGCCTGCCGTTGCTCAAACCCTTCAGCCAGTCGCTCACCGATAACCCGGCGCTGGCGTCGTTGTATCTGGGTTACGCCAATGGCGATTTCTTCATGGTGCGCGCGCTGCGCACTCCGGCTCTGAAGGCACAGCTTCAGGCGCCTGAAGCGGCGGCCTATCAGGTCTGGAGCATCGAGCACGAGCCGCAAGGCACTGTACGCTCGCAATCACTGTTCTTTGATCAGGCACTGACGCCGCTCAGCCGCCGCGATCATCCAGACGAGCCTTACGATCCGCGCAGCCGGACCTGGTTCAGCGACGCCCTGCAACAGGCCGGGCAGATCACCACCGAGCCCTATGTATTTTTCTCGACCCACAATGTCGGCACCACGCTGGCCCGGCGCAGCGGCGAGAATGCCGTGATCGGCGCCGATCTGACCCTCGCTTCGCTGTCGACCGCCCTGGGCAAGCACCGGGTCACGCCCTCGACAGAAATCGCGTTGTACGACACCGACGGCAACGCCGTGGCCTATCACGACAGCCATCGCCTGATCATCGATGACCGCACTGCGCGTCTGGCCAGAGCGGCCGATCTCAGCCCTGAGCTGAACGCGCTGCTCAGCTCCGACACTATCGGCAAGCGTCTGCAAGTAAACGATCGGCAATGGATCGTCGCGCGCACCAGCATCGAGGAAGGCGGGCCGAAAGGTCTGCAACTGGCGCTGCTGGTGCCGGAAGACGAATTGCTGGTGGATGCGTTCCGGATGCGCTGGCAAGGCGCGCTGATCACCCTCGCCATCCTGTTGCTGTGCCTGCCATTGGGCTGGGTGATTTCGCGGATTCTGGTCAAGCCGCTGCATGCCTTGGTCAAAGAAGCCGACGCCATCCGCAGCTTCGACTTCAGTTCCCCGCTGGCGCGCCGCTCGCCCGTACTGGAAGTCGATCAATTGAGCCTGTCGATGGCGCGGATGAAAGAAACCCTCGGCAGTTTCTTCCGCATCACCGACAGCCTTTGCGCCGAAACCCGTTTTGCCCCGCTACTCGAACGCGTGCTGTTCGAAACCGTGCAGATCGCTCAGGCACAGGCCGGTCTGATCTACCTGCGCGAAGCCGACGGCGCGCGCATGGAACCTTATGGACTGGTGATTGATGGCGTGCCGCGGAAGCTGGAGGCGTTCGACATTGAGGGACGCGAGCTGCATAAGAACACCGGCCCGGCGTGGTTCGAGCAACTGGCCAGCGCCAACAATACCGTCAGCCATCTGGGCTTCGATCAGGCCGGCGACTTGCAGAAAATCCTCTTGGCCATGGAATCACCGCGCATCCACTTGATCGGTATCCGCCTGCACAACCAGCACGACGAAACCATCGGCCTGCTGATTCTGCTGGTCAATGACAGCGGCGCGCCGGGCGATCTGGAAAAGCTGCGCCCCGATCGTATCGCCTTCTTGCAGGCGGTGTCCGGCGCGGCGGCGGTGAGCATCGAAAGTCAGCGTCTGCAAGCGCGGCAGAAACAACTGCTCGATGCCTTCATCCAACTGCTCGCCAGCGCGATCGATGCCAAGAGCCCCTACACCGGTGGCCACTGCCAGCGGGTTCCGGAATTGACGCTGATGCTCGCCCAGGCCGCTGCGGCAAGCCAGGACCCGGCGTTCAGCGCTTACCAACCGAGCGAGGATGAATGGGAGGCGTTGCACATCGCAGCGTGGCTGCACGATTGCGGCAAGGTCACGACGCCGGAATACGTGGTCGACAAAGCCACCAAGCTCGAGACCATCAACGACCGCATCCACGAAATCCGCACCCGCTTCGAGGTGCTCAAGCGTGACGTGTGGATCAACTACTGGCAGACGCTGGCAAGCGGTGGAGACGAAGCGGCGCTGGCCCGCGCCCGTGATAGTGAGTTGCTGATGCTCGACGACGACTTCGCCTTTGTCGCCCGCTGCAATCTCGGTGGCGAGGCCATGGCCGAGGCCGATCTGCTGCGCCTCGAGCAAGTCGCGCAACGCAGATGGCTGCGCACACTGGATGATCGCCTCGGTGTGTCATGGGAAGAAAACCGCCGCCAGGCAAAAACACCGGCGGCGACGCTGCCCGTCAGTGAAACACTGCTCGCCGACAAACCCGAGCATCTGATCGAACGCGACAAGAACGAGCTGATCCCCGAGGACAACCCCTGGGGCTTCAAACTCGATGTACCCGAGTACAAGTACAACCGCGGCGAGCTGCACAACCTGAAGATCGCCCGCGGCACCCTTACCCGTGAAGAGCGCTACATCATCAACCATCACATGGTGCAGACGATCATGATGCTCAGCCACCTGCCCTTCCCCGGCCACCTGGACAGCATTGCCGAGATCGCCGGTGGTCATCATGAAAAAATGGATGGCACCGGGTATCCGAAACGGCTGAAACGCGAGGAGATGAGCCTGCCGGCGAGGATGATGGCGATTGCCGATATTTTCGAAGCGCTGACTGCCGCCGATCGCCCTTACAAGAAAGCCAAGTCGTTGAGCGAGGCGCTGGGGATCATGGCGACCATGTGCCGTGAAGCGCACATCGATGCGCCGCTGTTCGGCCTGTTCATCAATGAGGGTGTGTACATGCAGTACGCGACGCGGTTTCTTGATCCCGCGCAAATCGACAGCGTGGATACGGCCAGCCTGTTGCACAAGGCTGGCCTCAGCGGTTGATCAGCAGTCGGTCAGGCGCAGGAAAATCGCCGCCAGTTGCTCGATGCCGGCCTGATCCTCGGCGCCGAAACGCGCCAGCTTCGGGCTGTCGAGGTCGAGCACGCCGATCAGGCGTCCGTCCTTGACCAACGGCACAACCAGTTCGCTATTGGACGCGCTGTCGCAGGCGATGTGACCGGGGAAAGCATGCACATCCTCGACGCGCTGGGTTTGCAGGCTGGCAGCAGCAGCGCCGCACACACCGCGCCCGAACGGGATGCGCACGCAAGCGATCTGGCCCTGAAACGGGCCGAGCACCAGCTCTTCGTTGCGATTGAGGTAGAAACCGGCCCAGTTCAGATCATCGAGCTGGTTGAACAGGAACGCCGAGAACTGCGCGGCATTGGCGATGAAATCGCGCTCGTCCGCCAGTAGCGATTCCAGTTGCGCGGCCAACATACCGTAGCCTTCGAGGCCCTGGCCGCTTTGTTGCAAATCAATCATGCCTTGTGCTCCAGCAATTTCAGTCCCACCCAGTAGCGGGCGAATTGATACGCGCAACGTCCGTTGCGATTACCGCGGCCGGTGGCCCAGCGCACGGCGAGGATGTCCAGTGCTTCGTCGCGCTGCCAGCTCAGGCCGGCCTCGGCGGCCAACTGGCCGATCCAGTGCTCGACGACGTTGAGAAAATGTTCCTGGGTAAACGGGTAGAACGACAGCCACAGACCGAAACGGTCAGACAGGGCGATCTTGTCTTCCACCGCTTCGCTCGGGTGCAGTTCGCCGTCGACGCGCTTCCAGTTTTCGTTGTCGCTTTCCTTTTCCGGCACCAGGTGGCGGCGGTTGGAAGTGGCGTACAGCAAGACGTTGTCGGGTGCCTGCTCGAGCGAACCGTCGAGCACGCTTTTCAGCACGCGGTAGTCGCCTTCGCCGGATTCGAACGACAGGTCATCGCAGAACAGCACGAAACGTTGCGGCAATTTGGCGACTTGCTCGACCACCCGTGGCAGGTCAGCCAAGTGATCGCGTTCGATCTCGATCAGACGCAGGCCGGCACCGGCGTGCTCGGCCAGCAACGCACGCACCAGCGAAGACTTGCCGGTACCGCGCGAACCCCAGAGCAAGGCGTGGTTGGCCGGCATGCCATCAAGAAATTGTTGCGTGTTGCGCCCCAACTGCTCCAGCTGACGGTCGACGCCGATCAGGTCGGACAGACGCATGTCGAGGCTGACTTCCAGCGGCAACAGGTAGCCGCTGCGACCGTCACGCTGCCAGCGCGCTGCCAGGCATGTGTTCCAGTCAATGACGGGGCGCGGTGCCGGCAACAGTGGTTCGATTCGCGCCAGAACCGACTCGGCGCGTTCAAGAAAAGCATTCAATCGGGAATCCACGTCTTCTCCTCGGGCACTTTCACAGTGATGATGACGATCCAGCGACGACACACAGATAAAATCGCCTCAGCAAGCCTTGTTACAAGGCGATTCGGGAACCTCGGTATCCCTGCATGATCGACTATGCTTGAGCAGCGAAGGGAAACGGAAGTGGTTCAACAACCCATGGATATCAAATTCACCCACCGGCTGTCTTACAAGCAAGCCAGGCTTACCGTGCTGGTCGGGTTCATTCTGGGCACCCTGCTCAGTCTGCTGCAGATCGGCATCGATTATGCCAGCGAAGACGCTTCCATCAACCGGGAAATCCTCGCACTGCTGGAAATCAGCCACAATCCGGCCTCGCGCATCGCCTACAACATCGATGCCGAACTGGCGCAGGAGCTCACCCTCGGCCTGCTGCGCTCGCCGGCGATCATCGCCGCGCAATTGATCGACAACAACGAGACCGTCCTGGCCAACGTCAAACGCCCGGAACTGCAGAGCAGCTATCGGCTGATCAGCGACTTCCTGTTCGGCGCCAAGCGTCATTTCGAAGATCGCCTGTACCTCGACCATTTGCCCAACGAATCCCTCGGCGTCCTCAAACTGGAAGTCGACACTTACGCCTTTGGCAGCCGCTTCTTGCGCCGCGCGGAAGTCACCCTGCTCAACGGTTTCGCCCGCAGTCTGCTGCTGACCGGGATCCTCCTGGCGCTGTTCTACGTGATGCTCACCAAGCCACTGGTGCGGGTCATCCGTGAGCTCAGCGGCCGCGACCCGCGCAGCGCCGAGCCGACCACGCTCGAGTGCCCCGCCGGCCACGGCAACGATGAGATCGGCGTGCTGGTCAAGGTCGCCAATCAGCAGTTCGAGAACATCGCCACCGAAATCCAGCAGCGGCGCACCGCGGAAAACCGCCTGACCGAATACCTCGCGCAACTGGAAGACATCGTCTCGGCGCGCACCGCCGAACTCAAGGCAATCAACGCCCGCCTCAGTCAATCCAACGAAGAACTGGAAGTGGCCCGCCGCACCGCGCTGGACATGGCCGAAGCGCGTTCGGCGTTTCTGGCCAATATGAGCCATGAAATCCGCACACCGCTCAACGGTTTGCTGGGGATGATCGCGCTGTCGCTGGACGGCCCGCTCAACGCCGAGCAGCAGCAACAGCTGTCGATCGCCCACGACTCGGGCAAGGTGCTGGTGGAACTGCTCAACGATATTCTCGACCTGTCGAAATTCGACGCCGGGCAACTGGAGCTGGAAAACATCCCGTTCGACCTCGGCTCGCTGATCG
>Ga0209795_10000171_pt1 | contig 58913 bp, 48 predicted proteins | sample AgamicOrMarz_FD_187166 | JGI IMG/M metagenome (GOLD analysis project Ga0209795, IMG submission 187166) | Agave microbial communities from Guanajuato, Mexico - Or.Ma.rz (SPAdes) (version 2) | ecosystem: Host-associated > Plants > Phyllosphere > Phylloplane/Leaf | place: Guanajuato, Mexico...
GTAAGGTGATTTCTGACATAACCTTCTCCTTTGTCTGGCTAAAGGTTACGGCGCTCTGGCTTAAAAATAAAATTGATTATATATTTATAATCAATCTTTATAAGTGGTAAGCAACCATGCACATTACTTTGCGTCAGCTGGAAGTGTTTGCGGAAGTGCTGAAAAGCGGCTCGACGACACAGGCGTCGCAAATGCTGTCGCTTTCGCAGTCTGCCGTCAGCGCTGCGTTAACCGATCTCGAAGGGCAGCTGGGCGTTCAGCTTTTCGACAGGGTAGGGAAGCGGCTGGTGGTGAACGAACACGGTCGACTTTTATATCCGCGCGCGCTGGCGTTGCTGGAGCAGGCGACGGAAATCGAACAGCTGTTCCGCGAGGACAACGGCGCAATCCGCGTTTATGCCAGCAGCACCATCGGCAACTACATTCTGCCCGAGGTCATTGCCCGCTACCGCCGCGACTTCCCGGCCCTGCCGCTGGAGATGAGCGTCGGCAACAGTCAGGACGTGATCAACGCGGTAATCGATTTTCGCGTGGACATTGGTCTTATCGAAGGGCCGTGCCACAACGTCGACATTATTGCTGAACCCTGGCTGGAGGATGAGCTGGTGGTGTTCGCTTCGCCAGCCTCGTCGTTATTACAGGGCGAGGTAACGCTCGAGCGCCTGGCGCAGGCCCAGTGGATCCTGCGTGAGCAGGGGTCCGGCACGCGCGAAATCGTGGATTACCTGCTGCTCTCCCATCTGCCACAGTTTCAGCTGGGGATGGAGCTGGGAAATTCCGAAGCCATTAAACATGCGGTGCGTCACGGGCTGGGCATCAGCTGTCTTTCGCGGCGGGTGATTGCTGAACAGCTCGAGGCGGGTACGCTGGTTGAAATCCCTGTTCCGCTGCCAAAACTGGTGCGCACGCTGTGGTGCATCCATCATCGTCAGAAACACCTTTCCAGTTCGTTGCAGCGTTTTTTACGCTACTGCGAGATGTAACCCTCCCCGGTGGCGCTTCGCTGACCGGGGCCAGGCGCGCTTTTCAGCCCCTGTTTTTATGCTTTACTTATAATCCTGGCCGTGTCATGAAGCTCTCTTATAACTGGGTATTTCTGCCGGAAGGAACGCGGATCGTCTGCTACAATCGCGCCTCATTTAATAAATGGACAGCATTTTCACATGGTTTCAGAAAATAAAACCACAGAAGCGCCCGCGCTACGTCGCGAACTCAAGGCGCGTCACCTGACGATGATCGCCATTGGCGGCTCCATTGGTACAGGTCTTTTCGTTGCCTCTGGCGCAACGATTTCGGCAGCAGGCCCGGGCGGGGCACTCTTCTCTTATATCCTTATTGGCCTGATGGTGTACTTCCTGATGACCAGTCTGGGCGAACTGGCCGCTTACATGCCGGTCTCGGGTTCCTTCTCCACTTACGGGCAAAAGTATGTTGAAGAAGGCTTCGGCTTCGCGCTGGGCTGGAACTACTGGTACAACTGGGCGGTAACCATCGCCGTTGACCTGGTGGCATCACAGCTGGTGATGACCTGGTGGTTCCCGGACACGCCCGGCTGGATCTGGAGTGCGTTGTTCCTGGCGGTGATTTTCCTGCTGAACTACATCTCCGTTCGCGGGTTCGGTGAAGCGGAATACTGGTTCTCTCTGATCAAAGTGGCGACCGTCATCATCTTTATCGTCGTCGGTGTGGCGATGATCGTCGGCATTTTCAAAGGGACAGAGCCGGCGGGCTGGAGCAACTGGACCATAGGCGATGCGCCGTTTGCCGGGGGCTTCTCGGCAATGATTGGCGTGGCGATGATCGTCGGTTTCTCCTTCCAGGGAACCGAGCTTATCGGCATCGCGGCCGGTGAATCTGAAAATCCGGAGAAGAACATTCCGCGCGCGGTGCGCCAGGTGTTCTGGCGTATCCTGCTGTTCTATGTGTTCGCCATTTTGATTATCAGCCTGATCATTCCTTATACCGATCCGAGCCTGCTGCGTAATGACGTGAAAGACATCAGCGTTAGCCCGTTCACTCTGGTCTTCCAGCATGCTGGCCTGCTCTCGGCGGCAGCGGTGATGAACGCCGTTATCCTGACCGCGGTACTCTCTGCGGGTAACTCCGGTATGTACGCCTCTACCCGTATGCTCTACACCCTGGCCTGCGACGGTAAAGCGCCACGTATTTTCGCCAAACTCTCTCGCGGCGGCGTACCGCGTAACGCGCTGTACGCAACCACGGTAATCGCGGGTCTCTGCTTCCTGACCTCGATGTTCGGTAACCAGACCGTTTACCTGTGGCTGCTCAACACCTCGGGTATGACCGGCTTTATCGCCTGGCTGGGGATTGCCATCAGCCACTATCGTTTCCGCCGTGGTTACGTGATGCAGGGGCACGACATCAATGACCTGCCGTACCGCTCAGGGTTCTTCCCGCTGGGGCCGATTTTTGCCTTTGTTCTGTGTCTGATCATTACGCTTGGCCAGAACTATGAGGCGTTCCTGTCTGACACCATCGACTGGGGCGGCGTGATGGCGACCTACATCGGCATTCCGCTGTTCCTGGCGATCTGGTTTGGTTACAAACTGGTGAAAGGCACACGTTTCGTTCGCTATAGCGAAATGGATTTCCCGGAACAATTCAAAAAATAACCGCAGTTCCTCTCTTTCAGCCCGCTCAGTCGAGCGGGCTTTTTTATCTCCACAGTATGCAGAACGGATATAATTTTTAACAATTAAATTGATAATGGTTATCGTTTGCTTTATCGTTATCAAAAATTATAACGCGCCAGCCGACCCGCCACAGACGTGGGCGGCATGATGGGCAATGCGAGCAATAATTCATTGATTTAGTTGTGTTCACCTCATGGAGATATGGAATGTTTAGGTTGAATCCCATCGTCAGGGGAGGCCTTTGTGCGTCCGCTATGTCCCTGGCACTGCCTGTTGTAGCGGCGGAATCCGGCGACACGCTGGTTGTCACGGCCTCGGCTACTGAGCAAAACCTGAAGGATGCGCCCGCCAGTATCAGCGTGATTACCCAGGAAGATTTGAAGCGTAAGCCGGTTCAGAACCTGAAAGATGTGTTACAGGATGTGCCGGGCGTGCAGCTCACCAACGAAGGGGATAACCGTAAAGGCGTCAGCATTCGTGGGCTGGACAGCAGCTATACGCTGATCCTGATCGACGGTAAGCGCGTGAGTTCGCGTAACGCGGTGTTCCGCCATAACGATTTCGACCTGAACTGGGTGCCTGTAGATGCCATTGAGCGTATCGAAGTGGTGCGCGGGCCGATGTCCTCGCTTTATGGGTCGGATGCGCTGGGCGGCGTGGTCAACATCATCACCAAAAAGATCGGCCAGAAATGGACCGGTACCCTCAGTGCGGATTCAACCATTCAGGAACATCGCGATCGCGGTGATACCTATAACGGCCAGTTCTATACCAGCGGTCCACTGGTGGACGGTGTGCTGGGGCTGAAAGCCTACGGCAGCCTGTCCAAACGCGAAAAAGACGACCAGCAATCATCTTCTACCTCTTCCACCGGTGAAACCCCGCGTATTGAAGGGTTCACCAGCCGTGATGCCAACGTCGAGTTCGCCTGGACGCCAACGGAGAACCACGACTTCACCGCGGGCTACGGCTTCGACCGCCAGGATCGCGATTCCGACTCCCTCGATAAAAACCGTCTCGAGCGCCAGAACTACTCCCTGAGCCACAATGGCCGCTGGGGTGTGGGCAATAGCGAGCTGAAAGTGTATGGCGAGAAGGTGGATAACAAAAATCCCGGCAACGCCAATGCGATCACCTCCGAGAGCAACGCTGTTGACGGTAAATATGTGCTGCCGTTGGGTGAAATCAACCAGTTGCTGACCTTTGGCGGCGAGTGGCGTCACGATAAGCTGAAAGATCCGGTCAACCTGACGGGCGGCTCAAGCAGCAATACCTCGGCTAGCCAGTACGCGCTCTTCCTGGAAGACGAGTGGCGCATCTTTGAGCCGCTGGCGCTGACCACCGGTATTCGTATGGATGACCACGAAACCTACGGCGACCACTGGAGCCCGCGTGCCTATCTGGTCTATAACGCAACGGATACAGTAACGGTGAAAGGGGGCTGGGCCACCGCGTTTAAAGCGCCGTCTCTGCTGCAGCTTAGCCCGGACTGGATCACCGGCTCGTGCCGCGGGGCGTGTGAGATCGTCGGTAACCCGGACCTGAAGCCTGAGACCAGCGAAAGTTTCGAACTCGGTCTCTATTATAGCGGGGAAGAGGGCTGGTTAGAGGGTGTGCAGGCGAGCATCACCACCTTCCAGAACGACGTAGACGATCGTATCAGTATCAGCCGTACGGCTAACGTCGATCAGGCGCAAAGCTACCCGAACTATGTCGGTCTGAACGCCGACGGCGAGCCTATTTTCCGCTATTACAATGTTAACAAGGCGCGCATCCGGGGTGTGGAAACCGAACTGAAATTCCCGGTGGCGGAAGACTGGAAAGTCACGCTGAACTACACCTATAACGATGGCCGCGATATCAGCAACGGCGGCAACAAACCGCTGTCGGAGCTGCCGTTCCATACGGCAAACGGAACCGTTGACTGGAAAGCCACGCAGGACTGGTCATTCTATGTGCAGGGCAACTATACCGGCGAGAAACGCGCCTTAACCAGCGGTGCCGCGACGCCGGGTGGCTATGTCGTGTGGAACACGGGAGCGTCATGGCAGGCAACGAAAGCCGTTAAGCTGCGCGCGGGCGTGCAGAACCTGCTGGATAAAGACCTCAGCCGTGACGACTACAGCTACACGGAAGATGGTCGTCGCTACTTTGTGGGCGTGGATTATAAGTTCTGATGTCGCTTTAATGCCGGGTGGCGGCTGTGCCTTACCCGGCCTACATTCGAGGGATTTGTAGGCCCGGTAAGCGAAGCGCCACCGGGCAACAAAGGGCGCACTTATCCCATTAAATGCGCCGCATGGAAGCGGAGATGATCCTCAATAAAAGACGCCATAAAGTAATAGCTGTGATCGTACCCCGGCTGAATGCGCAGGGTCAGCGGCCAGTTTTTCTGACGTGCGGCCTCTGCCAGTAGCGCTGGCTGCAGCTGACCGGCGAGGAACTGATCCGCATCGCCCTGGTCGACGAGCGTGGGGATCGCATCCGCCGAATCGCTCGCCAGCATCAGGGCACAGCTGTCCCATTCCTGCCACTGTTCAGCGTTCTCACCCAGGTAGTGCGTAAAGGCTTTTTGCCCCCACGGCACCTGAGAAGGGTTCACAATCGGCGCAAATGCCGACACGCTGGTGTATTTCCCCGGGTTTTTCAGGGCCATGATCAGCGCGCCGTGGCCGCCCATCGAGTGACCGCTAATTGCACAACGCTCGCTCACCGCAAACTCTGCCTGAATCAACGCGGGCAGTTCATCGCGGATGTAATCGTACATGCGGTAATGGTTCGCCCAGGGTTGTTGGGTCGCATTGAGGTAGAAGCCTGCGCCTTTGCCTAAATCGTAGCCAGCATCGTCGGCAACCTCGTCACCGCGCGGGCTGGTGTCCGGCATGACCAGTGCAATACCCAGCTCAGCGGCGACCCGCTGCGCCCCGGCTTTAGTGGTGAAGTTTTCGTCGTTGCAGGTCAGGCCTGACAGCCAGAACAGAACGGGGGGATTTTCCGTCGGTGGCAGAAAAATGCTGAACGTCATAGCACAGTTCAGAACGGTGGAGTCGTGCCGCCAGCGCTGCTGTCGACCTTCAAAACAACGGTGCTCTTCGAGCAGTTCCATGCAGGGCTCCTTATACGAAAAACGATTCATCAAACTCATAATACAGAGTTTTCATTGACCTGTGAGTAACTTTCACTTCCGCTTCACGGCGGGATACTGCATCATAAATTTACTTTTCTTTAACAACTGGAGTGATCATGGCGCTGCGTATCGCGCTCAGCGGATTTGTGGTTCTGGTGGTTGCCATGGGCATCGGGCGGTTTGCCTTTACGCCTCAGGTGCCGCTGATGATTGCCGCCGGGCAACTCACGCTGACCAGCGCGGGGCTGGTGGCGGCGATGAACTACCTGGGTTATCTGGTAGGGGCCTGGGATGCCATGCGCGCCCATCGCTTCGTGGAAACGCGTCTCTGGTTGGGCATGACCGGCGCGGTTGCGCTGACGCTCCTTTCCGCCGCCGCGGATAATGCGCTTGTCCACGGACTGCTGCGCTTTGTTATCGGCTGCATGAGCGGCTGGTCAATGGTGCTGATTGCCGCCTGGACCAACGAGCGTCTGGGCCAGTTGGGAAAGCCGGGCCTGAGCGCGGCGGTCTTCGCCGGGCCGGGGGCGGGTATCGCCCTGAGCGGACTGCTGGCGGTCTATATTCAGGCGAAGGGGCTGTCGGCAGGGGCGGCCTGGCAAATCTATGGCGTGCTGGCGCTGGTGCTTATCGCGCTGGTGGCGCGGTATCTGCCGCGTGCGGGTCAACTCCATCGACCCGGCACGGCGCCAGAGCCACTCACGTTGACCACGGATTTGAAACGGCTGGTCTGGAGCTACAGCCTGGCGGGATTCGGTTACATCCTGCCAGCGACCTTTCTCTCGCAAATGGCGGCCGTGCGATTCCCCGGCAGCGTCTTCGCGCAGTTTGTCTGGCCGCTGTTTGGTGCTGCCGCCGTGCTGGGCATTGCGCTCAGTATCGCCCTGCGTCATCTCTCCACCTCGAACCGCAGGCTGGCCATCGTCCTGTGGCTGCAGGGCGCAGGCGTGCTGGCGGCCTGGCTGTTACCCGGACTTAGCGGACTGCTGATGGGCGGATTGCTGGTGGGCGGCGGCTTCCTGTGTGCGGTTCAGCTCTCCTTACTCTATGGACGCGAGCTGGCGCCGAACCATACGCGCTATATGGCGGGGCTGCTGACCACGGGCTATGCAATCGGTCAATTGATTGGTCCGGTCACCTCCGCTATTTCCACCTGGCTGACCCATCAGCTGGAGCCTGCGCTGGGGCTGGCCGGGGTCGCCTTGTTCATTGGCGGCGCGCTGGTGTGGAACCGTCAGGCCGAAAGGCAGCGGCAATTGCAATAATTATCATCGTGAATACTGGATTATGTGCGTCACCTCACGCACAATGAGCGCACACTTTTGCCACAACGAGGGCAGAAGGAAGCCACACCTGCAGGAGAAAAAAATGTCATCACTCAGTAAAGAAGCTGCCCTGGTCCATGAAGCCCTGGTTGCGCGCGGTCTTGAAACGCCACTGCGCCCGCCGGTTCAGGAGCTGGATAATGAAACCCGCAAGCGTCTGATTTCCGGGCACATGACCGAGATCATGCAACTGCTGAATCTCGACCTGAGCGACGACAGTCTGATGGAAACGCCGCACCGCATTGCCAAGATGTATGTCGACGAGATTTTCTCCGGCCTCGATTACGCCAATTTCCCTAAAATCACCGTCATTGAAAATAAGATGAAGGTTGATGAAATGGTGACGGTGCGCGACATCACCCTGACCAGCACCTGCGAGCACCACTTCGTAACCATCGACGGCAAGGCGACCGTGGCGTACATCCCGAAAGACACGGTGATTGGTCTGTCCAAGATCAACCGCATCGTGCAGTTCTTCTCCCAGCGCCCGCAGGTGCAGGAGCGTCTGACGCAGCAGATCCTTACCGCGCTGCAGACCCTGCTGGGCACCAACAACGTGGCCGTCTCTATCGACGCGGTGCATTACTGCGTTAAGGCGCGCGGCGTACGTGACGCCACCAGCGCGACCACCACCACCTCGCTCGGTGGCCTGTTTAAATCCAGCCAGAACACCCGCCAGGAGTTTCTGCGCGCCGTGCGTCACCACAACTAATCAGGCAGGGCAGGAACCATGGAGCGAAACGTCACGCTCGATTTTGTTCGCGGCGTCGCCATTCTCGGTATCCTGCTGCTCAATATTAACGCCTTCGGTTTGCCGAAGGCGGCTTATCTTAATCCGGCCTGGTATGGCGAGATCGCTCGCAGCGATGCCTGGACCTGGGCGGTGCTCGATCTCTTCGCCCAGGTCAAATTCCTGACGTTGTTTGCCCTGCTGTTTGGCGCGGGCCTTCAGTTGTTGCTCAGGCGCGGCACGCGCTGGATCCAGGCGCGCCTGACGCTGCTGGTCATACTCGGTTTTATCCATGGGTTGTTCTTCTGGGACGGCGATATTCTGCTGGCGTACGGGCTGGTGGGGCTAATCTGCTGGCGCTTGATTCGCGATGCGCCCAGCGTCAAAAGCCTGTTTAACACAGGCGTGATGCTGTACGTCATGGGGCTGGGCGTGCTGGTGCTGCTCGGTCTTATTTCGGGCGATTCAACCAACCGCGCGTGGATCCCGGACGCGGCTAACCTTCAGTACGAACAGTTCTGGAAGCTTAAAGGCGGCACCGAGGCGATAAGCAATCGCGCGGATATGCTGGGCGACAATCTCATTGCGCTGGGCGCACAGTACGGCTGGCAGCTGGCGGGAATGATGCTGATGGGCGCGTCGCTGATGCGCACCGGCTGGCTGAAAGGCGAATTCAGCCCACGTCATTATCGTCTGACAGGGGCAGGGCTGGTGCTGCTTGGCCTGCTGATCAATCTTCCGGCGGTCGTGATGCAGTGGCATCTGGCGTGGAACTACCGCTGGTGTGCCTTCCTGCTTCAGGCTCCACGTGAGCTGAGCGCGCCGTTTCAGACCATCGGCTATGCGGCGCTGATCTACGGTTTCTGGCCACAGCTTAGCCGGCTGTGGATCGTCAGCGCCGTGGCCTGCGTAGGCCGCATGGCGCTCAGCAACTACCTCCTTCAGACGCTGATTTGCACCACGCTGTTCTATCGATTTGGCCTGTTTATGAAATTCGACCGGCTGACGCTCCTGGCGTTCGTTATTCCGGTCTGGGCCGTGAACCTGGCGTTTTCCGTTATCTGGCTGCGCTATTTCCGCCAGGGACCGCTGGAGTGGGGATGGCGTCAATTAACCGCACTTGCGTCGGGTGTATCATTGAGTAATACAACCAGATAACGATCTGGATCACAATCATTAACAAAACGGATGTAAGCGTTTTCATCTGTGTGACCTTCTTCACGTAGTCCCCTTCCGCTCGCTGCCAGAATAGCCTCCTTGCTAAACACAGGGGGTGTCTGTGAGTTGCTGCAATCCTTTGAAGGATGGTGAACATGATCACCATTCGTGACGTTGCCCGTCTGGCGGGCGTTTCCGTAGCGACCGTCTCTCGCGTGCTGAACAACAGTGCGCTGGTCAGCCCTGAAACGCGTGAAGCCGTTGTAAAAGCCGTCACCCAACTGGGGTACCGACCCAATGCCAATGCTCAGGCGCTCGCGACCCAGGTCAGCGACACCATTGGCGTGGTGGTGATGGATGTGTCAGATGCTTTCTTTGGCGCACTGGTCAAAGCGGTGGACGTTGTCGCGCAGCAGCATCAGAAGTACGTGCTGATTGGCAACAGCTATCACGAAGCGGAAAAAGAGCGCTATGCCATTGAGGTGCTGATCCGCCAGCGCTGTAACGCCTTAATCGTGCACTCAAAAACGCTCAGCGATGAGGAGCTGGCCGGGTTTATGGAGCAGATCCCCGGCATGGTGCTGATCAACCGGATTGTCCCTGGCTATGCCCATCGCTGCGTCGGGCTGGATAACGTCAGCGGCGCAATGATGGCGACGCGGATGCTGATAAACAACGGCCATCAGCGCGTCGGTTACCTTGCTTCCAGCCATCACATTGAAGATGACGATATGCGCAGGGAAGGGTGGCAAAACGCGCTGAAAGAGCAGGGCATTGTCCCGCTGGACAGCTGGATCGGCACCGGTACGCCGGATATGCAGGGAGGCGAGGCCGCGATGGTCGAGCTGCTGGGGCGTAATCTTCAGCTCTCTGCCGTCTTTGCCTATAACGACAGCATGGCGGCGGGGGCGCTGACCGCCCTGAAGGACAACGGTATTGCGGTGCCACAGCATTTATCGCTGATAGGATTTGATGATATTCCCATCGCGCGTTACACCGACCCGCAGCTGACAACGGTTCGCTACCCCATTGCCTCCATGGCAAAACTGGCGACGGAGCTGGCGTTACAGGGCGCAGCAGGCATGCTCGATGCGGGTGCAACCCACTGTTTCATGCCGACTTTAGTGCGTCGTCATTCGGTATCCATTCGGCAAATTGTGGCTCCGATCACTAACTGATTACACAGAGTGATGTAACCGTTTTCAATCTGTGAGTAAATTCACAGTATCTTAACAAGCCGCTGACTATGATGTCAGCGTTTTAGGGGCTGAAACGCTATGTAACGGTGATTATTCACTTTGACCATAGCAAACGTGCCGTAAACATCTAAAAAAACGCATTTCTGGAGCCTTACCGATCACGGAAGAGAGAAAGTTTATAAGTGAACTTCGGCTGCCAGTAACGTTTATTTAACATCTGCCCGCCGACCGTTATTCACAAGAACTACCCTGCATAAAAAAAACCGGAGATACCATGAATAAGAAGGTGTTGACTCTGTCTGCTGTAATGGCAAGCATGCTTTTTGGTGCAGCTGCACACGCTGCGGATACCCGTATTGGCGTGACCATTTATAAATACGACGACAACTTCATGTCTGTTGTGCGTAAAGCAATTGAAAAAGATGCCAAGGCAGCGCCAGATGTTCAGCTGCTGATGAATGATTCCCAGAACGACCAGTCCAAACAGAACGATCAGATTGACGTGCTGCTGGCAAAAGGCGTGAAAGCGCTGGCAATCAACCTGGTTGACCCGGCTGCAGCAGGCACGGTAATTGAGAAAGCGCGCGGCCAGAACGTGCCAATCGTCTTCTTCAACAAAGAACCTTCCCGTAAAGCGCTGGACAGCTATGACAAAGCGTTTTACGTCGGGACTGACTCCAAAGAGTCCGGTATTATCCAGGGCGACTTAATTGCTAAACACTGGGCGGCAAACCCGAACTGGGACCTGAACAAAGACGGTCAGATTCAGTTCGTTCTGCTGAAAGGCGAACCGGGCCACCCGGATGCTGAAGCACGTACCACCTACGTTATTAAAGAGCTGAACGACAAAGGCCTGAAAACCCAGCAGCTGGCGTTAGATACCGCCATGTGGGACACCGCTCAGGCGAAAGATAAGATGGACGCGTGGCTCTCTGGTCCGAACGCCAACAAAATCGAAGTGGTTATCGCCAACAACGATGCGATGGCAATGGGCGCGGTAGAAGCGCTGAAAGCACACAACAAATCTTCCATCCCGGTGTTCGGCGTGGATGCTCTGCCAGAAGCGCTGGCGCTGGTGAAATCTGGTGCGATGGCCGGTACCGTGCTGAACGATGCCAACAACCAGGCGAAAGCCACCTTCGATCTGGCGAAAAACCTGGCCGACGGTAAAGGTGCCGCTGATGGTACCAACTGGAAAATTGAAAACAAAATCGTTCGCGTACCTTACGTGGGCGTAGACCAGTCCAACCTGGCTGAGTTTCTCGGTAAATAAGTGAGTTAACCTGTCTCCACTGGGCGCAATTCGTTGCGCCCATTTATAACGCGCTATGCGAGGCCAACAAGGTATAATTATGGTCAGCACAACTACTCAGTCGTCCGGTGAATACCTGTTGGAAATGAGCGGTATCAACAAGTCATTTCCCGGCGTTAAGGCACTCGATAACGTTAATTTAAAAGTGCGTCCTCACTCTATTCATGCCCTGATGGGGGAGAACGGTGCGGGTAAATCAACGTTATTAAAATGTCTTTTTGGGATCTATCAAAAAGATTCTGGCAGCATTCTTTTTCAGGGGAAAGAGATCGATTTCCATTCGGCGAAAGAGGCGCTGGAAAACGGTATCTCAATGGTTCACCAGGAACTGAACCTGGTACTGCAACGGTCGGTAATGGATAATATGTGGCTGGGCCGCTATCCCACCAAAGGTGTATTTGTCGATCAGGATAAAATGTATCGCGACACCAAAGCCATATTCGACGAGCTGGATATTGATATCGATCCGCGCGCCCGCGTGGGAACATTATCCGTTTCCCAGATGCAGATGATCGAAATTGCGAAAGCATTCTCCTATGACGCCAAAATCGTCATTATGGACGAACCCACTTCTTCCTTAACGGAAAAAGAGGTTAACCACCTTTTTACCATTATCCGTAAGTTGAAAGACCGCGGCTGCGGTATTGTCTATATCTCGCATAAGATGGAAGAGATTTTCCAGCTGTGCGACGAAATTACCATCCTGCGCGACGGCCAGTGGATTGCCACCCAGCCGCTGGAAGGGCTGGACATGGACAAAATCATCGCCATGATGGTGGGCCGCTCCCTGAACCAGCGCTTCCCGGACAAAGAGAACACACCGGGCGAAGTGATCCTTGAGGTGCGCAACCTCACCTCGCTGCGCCAGCCGTCGATTCGTGACGTGTCGTTCGATCTGCATAAAGGCGAAATTCTGGGGATCGCGGGCCTGGTCGGCGCCAAGCGCACCGATATTGTGGAAACGCTGTTTGGTATTCGCGAAAAATCCGGCGGCACTATTACGCTGCACGGCAAAAAAATTAATAACCACAACGCCAACGAAGCCATTAATCACGGCTTTGCGCTGGTGACGGAAGAGCGTCGCTCAACCGGCATTTATGCTTATCTGGATATTAATTTTAACTCGCTGATCTCCAATATCCGTAACTACAAAAGTAAAATCGGTCTGCTGGATAATTCCCGCATGAAAAGTGATACCCAGTGGGTTATTGATTCCATGCGCGTGAAAACGCCGGGCCACCGTACGCAAATCGGTTCGCTTTCCGGTGGTAACCAACAGAAGGTGATTATTGGTCGTTGGTTATTGACTCAGCCAGAAATTCTGATGCTGGACGAACCCACCCGCGGTATCGATGTGGGTGCAAAGTTTGAGATTTATCAGCTGATCGCTGAGCTGGCGAAAAAGAATAAAGGGATCATTATTATTTCTTCCGAAATGCCGGAATTGTTAGGGATCACAGATCGTATTCTGGTCATGAGCAATGGTCTCGTTGCCGGAATTGTTGACACCAAAACGACAACGCAAAACGAAATTTTACGTCTTGCGTCTTTGCACCTTTAAGATCAGGGGCTCCTCATGAGTGCGTTAAATAAAAAAAGTTTTCTCACTTACCTGAAAGAAGGCGGTATTTACGTTGTTCTTTTAGTCTTGCTGGCCATTATTATTTTCCAGGACCCTACGTTCTTAAGTCTGCTGAACTTGAGTAACATTCTGACCCAGTCTTCCGTGCGTATTATCATCGCGCTGGGCGTGGCGGGTCTTATCGTCACCCAGGGGACAGACCTGTCGGCAGGGCGTCAGGTGGGCCTGGCGGCGGTTATCGCGGCAACGCTGCTGCAGTCGATGGAAAACGCCAACAAGGTCTTCCCGGAAATGGCAACCATGCCGATTTTCGTGGTGATCCTGATTGTCTGCGCCATCGGGGCAATCATCGGCCTGATTAACGGTATCATCATCGCTTACCTGAACGTGACGCCGTTTATCACCACCCTGGGCACGATGATCATCGTTTACGGTATCAACTCCCTTTATTACGACTTTGTTGGCGCTTCCCCCATTTCGGGCTTCGACAGCGGCTTCTCGACCTTCACGCAAGGGTTTATTGCGATGGGCAGCTTCCGCCTGTCGTACATCACCTTCTATGCGCTGATTGCGGTGGCCTTCGTCTGGGTGCTGTGGAACAAAACGCGCTTCGGTAAAAACATCTTCGCCATCGGCGGGAACCCGGAAGCGGCGAAAGTTTCTGGCGTGAACGTGGCGCTGAACCTGCTGATGATTTATGCCCTGTCCGGCGTGTTCTACGCGTTTGGCGGGATGCTGGAAGCGGGGCGTATCGGCTCTGCTACTAACAACCTCGGCTTTATGTATGAGCTGGATGCGATTGCGGCCTGCGTGGTCGGCGGCGTCTCCTTCAGCGGCGGTGTCGGTACCGTCATCGGCGTGGTAACCGGTGTGATCATCTTCACCGTGATCAACTACGGTCTGACCTATATCGGCGTGAACCCTTACTGGCAGTACATTATCAAGGGCGCGATTATCATCTTCGCGGTAGCGCTGGACTCCCTGAAATACGCGCGTAAGAAATAAGAGAAGTGATGTGAAAAAGCCCGCTCATGTAGCGGGCTTTTTTTTACCGGGCCTACAAAATCGTGATGGCAGGTCGGGTAAGGCGAAGCCGCCACCCGACGGGGGTTAGCGTTTCTTCTGCAACTCCAGCAGCTGTTCCGGCCGTACTGCCGGGTATCCCTGCGCATCTTCCGGCACTTCATGCATCGTTGGGATGGGCACCAGCGGGCCTAAAAAGCGCGGTTCGCGTTTAAAGATGTAGAGGTCAGCCAGAGCACCGAAGCGAGCGCCAAACTCACGCACGCGCACGCTGAGCATATCTTTTGGCGACGGTACCGCGTAGCACTGGGCCTGAATGCCCATATGCAACGCGATAAACAGCGCACGCTCGCAGTGGAAGCGCTGGGTGATGATGATGAAGTCGTTGGTGTCGAAGACTTTGCGGGTACGCACAATGGAGTCCAGCGTGCGGAAGCCGGCATAATCGAGCACGATATCCGCCGGGTCAACGCCGCCGGCAATCAGATCCTTACGCATCGTCACCGGTTCGTTATAGCTTTGCTGGGCGTTATCCCCGCTTAGCAGCAGGTAGTTCACCTTGCCGCTGTTATAGGCGTTCAGCGCGCCCTGAATACGGTAACGGTAATACTGGTTAATGACCCCGGTACGATAGTACTTGGCTGTGCCCAGCACCACGCCGACCTGGCGATAGGGGAGATCCTGCAAATCGTCGAAGATGTAGGGGGCGGTTTTCCAGCTCATCCAGCGGTCAAGGCCAAGCACGACCAACAGCAGTATGCCGACCAGGACAGACAGGCTGTAAAAAACGCGCTTTAACATGAAGATGGCTCGTACCGAAGGTGAAATTTAACTCAGGCTACTTTACCCGCCTGGTTAGCGCAAGAATCGGTGAATCAACTGAGGGGTTTTTCAGCAAACGGGCGGGCATTTCTGCCCGCCGTCAACATTACGCCAACAGTACGCGGTCGATTGTCGAGCAGCCGAGCGCCTTCAGGGTGGCGGCGGTAGCGTCCCACTGGATCAGCGGTGCATCGGCTTTTTCTGCGAGGATCGCGCGCTGGATGTCCGGGTAGTCGTAGCCGTTGAGGCTCAGGAGGTTGAGCGCGCCCTGCAACGGCGGCAGCGTCGGGTTAAATGCGGCGTTCTCTGCGTAGCTGCCGGTGAAGATGCGCCCGTCACGACACTGAAGCGCCACGCCGCTTGGCGATGTGCTGTAAGGGGTGTGGCTCATGTTAGCAGCGGCAATCGCCGCTTCGCTCAGCTCATCACCGGAGAGGGCGAAACCGTGGTTCTGCGCGTCCATCAGCAGCGTTTTGATCTCCAGATCTTTCGGGCCAAACGCATCTGGCAGGTAATCGCCCAGCGTATGCGGTTCACGGCCCGGCAGATTGATGCGCAGCTCAAGCCCGCTGTTCAGCTCGTTCATAAACTGACGGCAGTGGCCGCAGGGGGTGTAGTTAACGGTGATCGCGCGCAGGCCCTTTTCACCGCGCAGCCAGGCGTGGCTGATGGCGCTCTGCTCAGCGTGAACGGTTTGCTGCATGGTGGCCCCGAGGAACTCCATGTTCCCGCCGAAGTACCAGACGCCGCTGACGCCGCGCGCGATGGCGCCAACGTTGAAGTGGGAGAGATCGGCGCGGGCGCAGGCGGCAGCCAGTGGCAGCAGTGCAAAAGCCAGTTCGTCTTCGTCCAGTCCCGTGGCTTGTTTAAGCGTCGTGACCTGCTCCGCCGTCAGCAGGGCGGGGAAATGCATATCCGCCAGAACCGGGGCCAGGGCTGATTGCAAATTCTCTGCAAGCTGGGCGAAAGCTGTTTGAAAACGTGGGTGCATGGCGTTGCCTCATCAAGGTTAATGGATCGGTAGTGTACGGAGCCGATGGGCCTTAATATGTGATCCACTTCTCATAATGTATGCAACTTATGAAATCAAAATGAAATTTGCGCGACGCATCGCAAAATTTTAGCCCACCACGGCCAGGATCACCGGGAAGAGGAACGGGGCAATCAGCGAGGTCATGATCCCGCAGATGACCAGCGCCAGGGAGCTGAATGCGCCCTCCTGGTAATCCATTTCGGCACAGCGCGCGGTACCCAGCGCGTGTGAGGCGGTACCCATCGCCAGACCCCGCGCGGCTTTAGTATGAATTTTCATCACATTAAGCAGGGTGTGGCCAAACACCGCCCCCAGGATACCCACGAAGATCACGCACATGGCACTGATGGCCGGGATCCCGCCGATGCTGCCGCCCACGGCCATGGCAATCGGCGTGGTGACGGATTTAGGCATAATGGAGGCGGCAATCTCGGGCGATGCGCCCATCAGCAGCGCTACCGATGTGCCGGTGATCATCGCCACCAGGCTGCCCAGAAAACAGATGGTAATGATGGATTTCCAGCGGGCGCGGATTTGGTGCAGCTGTTCATATAAAGGAAACGCCAGCGCCACGACGGCAGGCTGCAGCAAATCGTTTAATATTTTGCTCCCGGCGAAGTAGCGTTCGTAAGGAATGCCGGTGAGCATCAGGAAAGGAATAATCACCACCATCGCCACCAGCAGCGGGTTAAGCAGCGGCATCTTAAAACGTGCGGCCAGTTTACGCGCGGCGAAGAAGACCACCAGGGTTAACGGCAGCGACCACCAGATATTGGCTATCATTGTTTGGTTCCTTTTTGCCCGACCACTTTACGTTCGCCGTGTACCAGATGCGAACTCCAGCTCACCACCAGCAATACCACCAGCGTACTGACCGCGCAGGAGACCACAATCGGGCCGAACTGCGCTTTGAGCAAATCGAAATACTGCATTACCCCCACGCCGATAGGCACAAACAGCAGCGCCATATAGCGGATAAGGACGAAGCAACCGGGATTGACCCACTTCGCCGGCAGCACCTGCAGCGCCAGCAGCACAAACAGGATCAGCATGCCGATAATGCTGCCGGGGATCGTGATGGGCAGCAGCGAGGCGATAAAGATCCCGGCATAGAGACAGGCGTAAATCAGGACGAATGCGCGCAGATATTGCCAGACAGTATTCAATGATTTGCTCATGGTAAAAGTCCTTGAAGAAACGCATTCATCATACAATTAAACCCAGAAGTGTGCCACGGATCACATCATGAAATTTGAGAATACCAGACATTCCGAAAGGGAACGTTGGGCATTTCACCAAATGGACAGCAGCCCGTTTGCATGCCAGTATTAGTTTCATTTATGAATCAAACGATTAACAGCCTGCGCAGGAGACGATCTATGCCGTCAATCATCATTAAAACCGCCGATGAGTTCGCCAGACAGCGCCACGCCGGGGAACTGTTAGCCTCCGTCTTTACCATGTTAGACGGATTTATCGCGCCCGGCGTGACCACCATGGCGATAAACAACCGTGTTGAGGCGTTTATCGTCGATACGCTTCAGGCCCGCCCGGCCAGTAAGGGGCAGTATGATTTTCCTTATGTGCTTAACACCTCCGTCAACGAGGTGGTCTGCCACGGCATTCCTAAAGAATCTGAACATCTGAAGTCCGGTTCAATTGTGAACGTTGATATCACCCTTGAAAAAGAGGGCCTGATTGCCGATTCCAGCAAAATGTATCTGATTGGCGATGTTTCACCGCTGGCGCGTCGGCTGGTGAAAAAAACCTACGAAGCGATGTGGAAAGGGATCAAGGCGGTGAAGCCCGGCGCGACGCTAGGGGATATCGGCCACGCTATTCAGTCGCACGTTGAAAGCAATGGCTACAGCGTGGTGCGTGAGTACTGCGGCCACGGTATCGGCAAAGAGATGCACGAGGAGCCGCAGGTGCTGCATTACGGTAAACCGGGCGAAGGTGCGGTGCTGAAAGAGGGGATGGTGTTTACTATCGAGCCGATGGTCAACCAGGGCGACAGCCGCATCAAGACTAAAAAAGATGGCTGGACGGTGGTGACGCGCGATAAAAAATTGTCGGCGCAGTGGGAGCATACCATTGCGGTTACCGCAGACGGATTTGAGGTGCTCACCCTGCGTCCTGAAGAAACGATCCCGGATTAACCTCCGGGCTTCCCACTGACCCTGCGAGCAGATACCATAGCGCGTCTTTTTTCACAGGTACTCTGCATGCGTGTTTTACTGGCCCCAATGGAAGGCGTGCTCGATTCTCTCGTGCGCGAACTTCTGACCGAGGTGAACGATTACGATCTCTGCGTGACGGAGTTTTTACGCGTGGTCGATATGCTGTTGCCGGTAAAATCTTTTCACCGACTCTGCCCTGAGCTGCACAACCAGAGCCGGACCTCCTCCGGCACGCTGGTGCGCATCCAGCTGTTGGGCCAGTATCCCGAATGGCTGGCAGAAAACGCCGCTCGCGCGGTTGAGCTCGGCTCTTACGGCGTCGATCTCAACTGTGGCTGCCCGTCGAAAATGGTCAACGGCAGCGGCGGTGGGGCGACGCTGTTAAAAGATCCTGAGCTTATCTATCGCGGCGCAAAAGCCATGCGTGAAGCCGTGCCGTCGCATCTGCCGGTAACGGTTAAAGTGCGCCTGGGCTGGGACAGCGGCGCGCGCCAGTTTGAAATCGCCGATGCGGTACAGCAGGCCGGGGCAACCGAGTTGGTGGTGCATGGCCGTACTAAAGAGGATGGCTACAAAGCGGAGCGCATCAACTGGCAGGCCATCGGTGAGATCCGCCAGCGGCTCACCATACCGGTTATCGCTAACGGTGAAATCTGGGATTACGAGAGCGCCCAGGCCTGCCTGAAAGAGACGGGCTGTGACGCGGTGATGATTGGCCGTGGAGCGCTGAACGTGCCGAACCTTAGCCGGGTAGTGAAATATAACGCGCCGCGGATGCCCTGGGCCGACGTCGTGGCGCTGCTGCAAAAATACAGCCGCCTGGAAAAGCAGGGTGACACCGGTTTATATCACGTCGCACGCATCAAACAGTGGCTTAGCTATTTGCGCAAAGAATACGACGAGGCGCTGGGATTATTTCAGGAGATCCGTACGCTGCAAACGTCGGCGGATATCGCGCGGGTAATTCAGTCAAAATAATAAGCGTTAATTTGCTCACAATTTTTTAAATAAGAAAACATCGAAGGTTTTCAACGTGGCGCGACGGTGTTAAGGTGCCACTGTTTTCAACGCAGGATTGTTACTGGTTAACAGGCAAAACCTAAGCGTTCCGCAGCATACGCCGCTGTGGAACGCTTAGGTTTTTTTTTGCCTGTCATTTACGCAGGAGAAAAACCTGGCTTAACGCTATTCAAAGAAATTAATAAACAGATCGCGACAGGAAATTAAAAAATTTCCTGCGACCGGTTACGCACTAATACTCTTTCACAGGTGGTTATGATGGAATATAAAATTATTCCCTGTAAGCTGTGCGCGCTCGCCATATTGACGTTTTCCTCGTTGTCGATGGCGCAGGAATGGAACGGAACCGTATTAGGCTTCGAGGCCCCACCGGATCCGATTCTCGGTGACATGCTCGGAATACGAAAGATCCTTAACGATAACGGGTTTACCTATAATCTCGGTTATCTGAATGAAATTGCCTCGAACGGCGGGGGTGGCTACAACCATGATACCCATGTGGCCTATATCGATCAGTTTGCGCTGACCTTCAACCAGGACCTGGCGCGATGGACCGGCATACCGGACGCGCGGATCGAAGGCAATATCGTTAACCGCAACCACAATGACGATCTCACCACTAAACGCCTGCAGGACCCGCGGGTAAACTTTAACGATCTGACCCAGGAGAGTTGGGGCGGACAGTCGATTACGCGCCTGGGCTGGCTGACCTTCGCCAGAAGCTTTGACGATCGGCGTCTTACCTGGCGGGTGGGGATGATGAACAAGGTACAGACCTTCGATCAGATCATCCCGTGTGACTTCCAGATGCTTTCCCAGTGCGGCGGAAAATCGGCCAACTCGCTCACCTGGAACAACTGGAACGTGCATACATGGGGCACCACGCTGGAGTATAAAGTGACGCCTACCGTCACGTTGAAAGGCGGCGTGATGGAGCAAAATCCCAATGCCGCAAGCCGCAGTCACGCCTGGAGTTGGTCAACGAAGGGCAGTAAAGGAGTATTACTGCCGGTCGAGATCGACGCCCGTCCGCTGATTAACGGTCTGCCGGGCGCGTACAATTTGGGCGTGGTGTTTACCAATGCATCGCAAACCGATCTTTATCGCGGGAAATCCGGCGGGGCGGGTGCGGCCGACCCGGACGGATATGATCATCACAACCGGACGTGGTTTATGTACGCCGGTCTGAACCAGCAGCTCACGCAGCATCACGACGATCCAAACCGCGGGTTAAGTACCTCTGTCAGCATGAGCCTGGCCGATCAACGCAGCAACTATATGCATCAGGTCTATGCCGCCTCGCTGCGCTATCGTGGGCTGTTTGATGCCCGTCCGGAAGACTGGATAGGCTTTGGTTTGACCTGGATAGACATGAGCAATCAGTACGCGCGTAACCAGCGTGAGATGAATGCCCTGAACGGCGTCGCAGACTATAACGACCCGGCGTATCATCCGGTCCCCGGCCATTCCCTCAACGGTGAGTTTTACTATCGTTTCCGTCCCGTTGCCTGGCTTGAGCTTCAGCCGGGTATTCAGTACTGGCACCATCCGGGCGGCGTTTCACGTATTCAGGATGCATGGGTCACCGAGCTCAAAACCGTGGTGACCTTCTGATATCGCCCTGACAAGCACGATCTGCATCACGTTTTTACGCGTGACAGATTGAGGCTACGAATGAAACTGATAGAGTGCCAGAACTGGATTGTTACTGCTTAGGCAGGCAAAACCTGATTTTCTGGCTTCTGCCGGAGGTCAGGTTTTTTTGTTTCTGGGGTTCCGATGAAAATCGCCAAGATTCTGAATAATAATGTGGTGGTTGTTCTGGATGAGCGCGGGCGCGAACAGGTGGTGATGGGGCGCGGGCTGGCCTTTCAGAAGCGCATGGGTGACGCGCTGGATACCGCGCTGATTGAAAAAGTCTTTGCTCTGCAAAGCGACGAGCTGGTACGGCGTTTGGGTGAGTTGCTGAACCAGATCCCGCTGGAAGTTATGACCACCTGCGACCGCATCATTGGGCTGGCGGCGCAGCGGCTGGGCAAATTGCAGGACAGTTTGTATATCACCCTGACGGACCACTGCTTCTTTGCGATTGAGCGTCAGAAAAAAGGGCTGGCAATCAAAAACGTGCTGCTGTGGGACATCAGGCGGCTGTATCCAAAGGAGTTCGAACTGGGGCAGGAGGCAAGGGCCATTATTGCCAAACGCCTTAACGTTGAGCTGGCGGAGGATGAGGCCGGGTTTATCGCCCTGCACCTGGTCACCGCGCAGCTGAACAGTGAAATGCCGGAAGTGATGCACGTCACCCGGGTCATGCAGGAGATCCTGCAACTGGTGAAGTATCAGCTGCAACTGGAGTATGACGAGGAGTCGTTGAGCTATCAGCGCTTTGTCACCCATCTGAAATTTTTTGCCCAGCGGATGCTGACCCGCACCGTGGTGCAAGATGATGACGTTACGCTGCATACGGCGGTGAAGGACAACTACGCGAAAGCGTGGAAATGCGCCGAGAAAATCGCCCAGCATCTGAACAAAAGCTATCAGCGAGCGCTGACAACCGAAGAAATTATGTTCCTCGCTATTCACATTGAGCGGGTGAGAAAAGAGGGGCGTTAAGCCTCAACGCTGGATTGTTACTGCATCATGCAGGCAAAACCTGAGTGCGGCCTTCGACAGGAGGACGCCTCGGGTTTTTTTATTTTTATACTCAGTCAACAGGTGCCTGCGGGCATCGGATGTAAGGAAATTGCGATGGAATACCAGGCATTAGCAAAGGATATTCTCAGCCACGTTGGCGGAAAAGAGAACATCGTCAGTCTTGTTCACTGCGCTACCCGGCTTCGCTTCAAACTGAAAGATAATCAAAAAGCGGATGCCGACGGGCTGAAGAAAAATCCGGGCGTCATTATGGTGGTTGAAAGCGGCGGACAGTTTCAGGTGGTGATTGGCAATCACGTTCACACAGTCTGGCAGGCGGTGCGCGATGCCGCAGGGCTAACGGATGATGCCCCCGTGGTGGACGACAAGGGTGATAAAGGACATTTACTGGGGCGCCTGATAGATATCGTCTCTGGCATTTTCACCCCTTTTATCGGCATTCTGGCGGCCTCCGGTATCCTGAAAGGACTGCTGGCGCTGGCGCTGGTGTGCGGCTGGCTCAGTGTGGAAAGCGGGACCTATAAAATCTGGTTCGCCGCGAGCGACGCGCTGTTCTTCTTCTTCCCGCTGGTGCTGGGCTACACCGCCGGGAAAAAGTTTGGCGGCAACCCGTTTATCACCATGGTGATCGGCGGGGCGCTGACCCATCCGATGATGATTGCCGCATTTGACGCCAGCCAGCAGTCGGGCGCGGTTGCCCAGACGTTTCTCGGCCTTCCGGTCACCTGGTTTAACTACAGTTCGTCGGTGATCCCCATTATTCTCGCGGCGTGGGTAAGCTGCTGGCTGGAAAAGCGGAGCACGGCGCTTTTGCCTCCGTCGATGAAAAACTTTTTTGCGCCGCTGATCTGTTTAGCCGTCACCGTACCGCTGACGTTTCTGGTGATCGGCCCTCTCGCCACCTGGCTGAGCCAGCTGCTGGCGAACGGTTATCAGTGGATCTATGTGCTGGCTCCGTGGCTGGCGGGCGCGGCAATGGGCGCGCTGTGGCAGGTTTGCGTGATTTTCGGCCTGCACTGGGGGCTGGTGCCGCTGATGATCAATAACCTGGCGGTGCTGGGCCATGACTCGATGCTGCCGATGCTGCTTCCCGCCGTCTTTGGTCAGGTGGGCGCGGCGCTGGGGATCTTCCTGCGTACCCGCGATGCGCGCCAGAAAATGCTGGCCGGCTCTTCCGTCACGGCAGGGATTTTTGGGATCACCGAACCGGCTGTGTATGGCCTTAACCTGCCGCTGCGCCGCCCGTTTATCTTTGGCTGCGTGGCGGGTGCGATCGGCGGGGCGATTGTCGGCTTTAGCGATACGCACGTTTACTCGTTCGGCTTTGCCAATATCTTTACCATCGCACAAATGATCCCTCCGGACGGCGTAAACGCCACGCTGTGGGGCGGCATTATCGGCACGGTGGTCGCCCTGGTGCTGAGCTGTGGCCTGACGCTGGTGGCGGGCATGCCGGGGCACACAACCTCAGAGGTCGCGGCGTCAGCGGGTGAAAACGAGGTGCTCTCTCCGATGACCGGCACCGTGCTGGCGCTTGATCAGGTGCCGGATACGACCTTTGCCAGCGGCCTGCTGGGCAGCGGTGCGGCAATTATTCCCGCCACTAATCAGGTCGTTGCGCCGTTTGCCGGCGAGGTGGCCTCTCTCTTTCAGACTAAACATGCTATCGGCCTGCTCAGCAAAAGCGGTATTGAGGTGTTGATCCACGTCGGGATCGACACCGTGAAGCTCGACGGCAGACCGTTCACCGCCCATGTGAAGGTGGGCGACAGCGTGCAGCCGGGCGACCTGCTGCTGGAATTTGACCGTCAGGCGATTATTGACGCCGGATATGACCTGACGACCCCGATTATTATCAGTAACAGCGATGAGTATCGCGACGTGGTGACCGTGGCGGCAACGTCCGTAACCGCCGGTGCGCCATTGCTCAGCGTAAGCCATCAATAACAGGAGAACGTGATGAAGACTTTCCCGGATGATTTTTTATGGGGCGGCGCGCTGGCCGCGAATCAGGTAGAGGGGGCTTATCGGGAAGATGGCAAAGGGCTGTCTACCTCTGACGTGCAGCCGCAGGGCGTGTTTGGCCCGGTGGTGGAGCGCGTGGCGGGTGACAGCGGCATCAAGGACGTCGCCATCGATTTCTACCATCGCTACCCGGAAGACATCAAACTGTTTGCCGAAATGGGCTTTAGCTGCCTGCGCGTGTCCATTGCCTGGACGCGGATCTTCCCGAACGGTGACGAGCAGCAACCAAATGAGGCGGGGCTGGCGTACTATGACAGGCTATTTGACGAGCTGGCCGCGCACAACATCACCCCGCTGGTAACGCTGTCGCACTACGAAATGCCGTGGGGGCTGGTTAAGCAGTACGGCGGCTGGGGCAATCGCAAGACGATCGGCTTTTTTGAACATTACGCTCGCACCGTATTTGCGCGCTATGGGGAGAAGGTCAAGCTGTGGCTGACCTTCAATGAAATCAACATGTCGCTGCATGCGCCGATGACCGGCGTCGGCCTGCCGGAGTCCAGCAGTAAAGGCGAAGTGTATCAGGCGATCCACCATCAGCTGGTGGCGAGTGCCCTGGCGGTAAAAGCCTGTCACGACATCATTCCGGACGCCAGAATTGGCAACATGCTGCTGGGCGGTTTGATGTACCCGCTGACCTGCAAACCGGAAGACGTGCTTGAAGCCTTGCAGGAGAACCGTGCCTGGCAGTTCTTCGGCGATGTGCAGTGCCGCGGTGCCTATCCGGGGTATATGCTGCGTTTCTTCCGTGACAACGGTATTGAAATAGCGATAACCGATGCTGACCGCGAGGCGCTGAAATCGACCGTTGATTTTATCTCGTTCAGTTACTACATGACGGGTTGTGTCACCACCGATGAGGCGTTGAACCAGCAGGCGCGCGGCAATATTCTGAGCATGGTCCCAAACCCGCACCTGGCAAGCTCCGAGTGGGGCTGGCAGATTGACCCTGTCGGCCTGCGTACGCTGCTGAACGTGCTGTGGGATCGCTATCAAAAGCCGCTGTTTATCGTGGAGAATGGTCTCGGCGCGAAGGATAAACCGGACGCCAGCGGCGTGGTACAGGATGATTACCGCATCAGCTACCTGAACGATCATCTGGTCCAGGTGCGCGAAGCCCTTGACGATGGCGTGGAGGTGATGGGGTATACCAGTTGGGGACCCATCGATCTGGTCAGCGCATCGAAAGCGGAACTGTCCAAACGCTACGGCTTTATTTACGTTGACCGCGATGACAGCGGAGAAGGTACGCTGGCGCGCAGCCGCAAGAAAAGTTTCTACTGGTATAAAGAGGTGATTGCCACCAACGGCGGCTCCCTCAAGGGCTGATTGAAAAAGTGTTTGCCCGGCAACTCGCCGGGCAGACGCGTCAGAAAATCATCTTGAATACACCGGTGACCACCAGCAGCCCAATCAGAAATATAATTAAAATAACCCACAATAGTATTTTCATTCGCTTCTCCTGCGCATGTTTGTTCCCGGTAAGTGTAGCAGTCAATTTATAAGTGCGATGAATGCATCCATATAATTAATTACTAAGGGAAATAATTTTCTGATTATGAAAATGTATGACAAAGTGCGGATTGCCACGCGTTACTAAAAAAAGGGACGGTTTCAAGCGTAATTTGCGCCTTTATTTTTTGAGTGCATAACGTCATGAAGCGTTCTCTTATTCTTTCTCTTAATACCTCTCTGATTTTATTCCTGACCGCGTGCGCCCCGCAGCATCCCACAGTGACGGGGATAACTGCGCAACCGGTCGCCTCTGCCGTTAACGCCCACCTGTCCCGTATCGACTGGCCAAAAAGCGAATGGTGGAAAGACTTCAACGATCCGCAGCTTAACGAACTGATTGCCAAAGCCTTGCAGGACGCGCCGGATATGCAGATTGCCCGGCAGCGAATCACCCTGGCCGAGGCGCAGGCCAAAGCCACGATGGCCGCCGACGGCCCGCAAATCGATTTTTCAGCCGATGCCGAGCGGCAAAAAATGTCGGCAGAAGGGCTGATGGGGCCGTTTGCCCTAACTGACCCGGCAGCGGGTACCACCGGGCCATGGTATACCAACGGCACCTTTGGCCTGACGGCGGGCTGGGATCTGGATTTGTGGGGGAAAAACCGCGCGCAGGTCGAGTCCCGTATCGGCAGGGTCAATGCCCAAAAAGCCGAACTGGAACAGACCCGCCAGCTTCTTGCCAGCAGCGTGGCGCGGCTCTACTGGGCGTGGCAAACCCAGTCTGCGGTCGCCGGGGTGCATACCCGGATCAAGCATGAGCAGGAGAATATCATTGGGGCCGACGTTGAGTTATATCAGCACGGGATCACTTCCTCTGTGGAGGGGATAGAAACCGATATCAACGCCAGCAAAACCGATGAACACATAGCCGATGTGAACGGCAAAATGAGAACGATTGAGGCCCGGCTGGAAGCCTTGACCCATACTACGTCGCTGAAACTCACGCCTCATGCGCTGCCCGCTGTCGAAGCGTCATTGCCGACCACGCTGGGCTACGAACTCCTGGCCCGCCGGCCCGATCTGCAAGAGGCCCGCTGGTATATCGAAGCCTCCATGAGCGAGGTCGACGCCGCCAAAGCCGCTTTTTATCCGGATGTGAACGTCATGGCGTTTCTGCAACAGGATGCCCTGCACCTGAGCGATCTGTTCCGCTCCTCGGCGCAGCAGATCGGCGTGACGGCCGGGCTGACGTTACCGATTTTTGACAGCGGCAGGCTGAACGCCAGCCTGGATATCGCTCAGGCCCAAAATAATCTTTCGGTGGCGAACTACAACAAAGCCGTGGTGGAAGCCGTCAATCAGGTGGCGCGCACGGCCAGCGAAGTGGAAACCCTGACGGCGAAAAACCAGCATCAGCAAAAGATTGAAAAAGAGGCGGCGCGCGTGGTGTCACTGGCGCAGGCGCGCTTCAGGGCGGGGATCGTGGCAGGCTCGCGCGTCAGCGAAGCCAGCATTCCGGCGCTGAAGGAGCGTATCGCCGGGCTGACGCTTCAGGGCGAGTACGTCGACGCCACGCTGCAGCTGACGTCTGCCCTGGGCGGCGGATATCGCCACGGCTAAATCCGGGCGTTATCTATACTTACCTCTCTGCACATTTCAGGAGGTGAGTATGACCCGAGTTGCAATTGTCACCGCTTCAGATTCCGGGATAGGTAAAACCACGGCGCTGATGCTGGCTGAAAGAGGCTTTAATATCGGCGTAACCTGGCACTCCGACGAGGAAGGCGCGCTCGAAACCTGCCGTGAGGTGGAGGCGCTAGGACAGCGGGCCGAAGCCATCCATCTGGATTTGAGTACGCTCCCGGAAGGGGCAAAGGCGATTGAAACGCTTATCGCGCGTTTTGGGCGGCTGGACGTGCTGGTCAATAACGCTGGTGCGATGGCCAAGGCGCCGTTTCTCGAGATGAAATATGAGGACTGGCGGGGCATTTTCACCGTGGACGTTGACGGGGCGTTTCTCTGTTCGCAGATCGCCGCCCGCCAGATGGTGAAGCAGGGGGAGGGCGGAAGGATCGTGAATATCACCTCGGTGCATGAGCATACGCCTTTACCCGATGCCAGCGCCTACACGGCGGCAAAACACGCTCTGGGCGGGCTAACCAAGTCGATGGCGCTGGAGCTGGTGGGCCACAACATTCTGGTGAATGCCGTGGCCCCCGGCGCTATCGCCACCCCGATGAACGACATGGACGACAGCGAGGTGAAGGCGGGTTCGATGCCGGCTATCCCGCTGGCGAGACCGGGGCACACCAAAGAGATTGCCAGCTTGGTGGCGTGGCTTTGCGACAATGATGCCAGCTATACCACGGGGCAATCGTTTATTGTCGACGGCGGATTTATGCTGGCGAATCCGCAGTTTAAACCTGCGGAGTAGGTTTTCCCTCACCCTGACCCTCTCCCAAATGGAGAGGGAACGTGATACCCGAGGGGGCGGGGGTAAGGGCATCAGGCCGCACTACTCCTCCCGCTTTTTCTCACGGTGCTTCAGCCACAGCCTCACCGCAATCACCGCCACGACCACCAGAATCAGCCACGCCCAGTGTTTGAGATGCTGATCGAGGTTATGCAGCCACGGGCCAATCACTTCGCCACCCGCGTAGCCGAGAGTGGTAAAGATCAGCGCCCAGGCGATCGCGCCAAGGATATTCAGCGGCAGGAAAATTTTAGGGGGTAACCGGCTGGCCCCGATCAGTATCGGCCCGATGATGCGGAATCCGTACATAAAGCGGGTGCCAATGACGAAAAGATAGGGATGGCGCTGGATAAGCCTCTGCGCCCGGTTGATTTTCTTGCGGTGCTTCGAAAACCGCTTGAGCAGCGTTGGCCCAAAGCGTAACCCGAGGAAGTAGAGAAGCTGGTCGCCTATCATGCCGCCCAGCGCCACGGCGGCGACAACCAGCGGAAATTTCAGCAATCCCTGATGTGCCGCAACACCCCCTAACAGGGTGATGGTTTCGCCTTCTGCCACGCTTCCGACAACCAGCGCAGCGTATCCATAGTGTTCAATCAGACCATTAATATCCATTAAGTAAGCGTAGTCTCCCTCAGCGTGCCTGCATTAATCATATACCCCATGAATAAATAACGCGGCAATCAAGGCAAATTTCCTGCTGTACATAAAATAATCGACAGCCTGCATTATACTTAGGCTATCGCTGACGGGCCGACAACAAGGGGGCGCTATGAACCATGTCTGGGGACTCTTCTCCCATCCCGATCGTGAAATGCACGTAATCAGAAGCGAGAACGAAACGGTTGCGCATCATTACACGCACCATGTACTGCTGATGGCAGCGGTGCCGGTGATCTGCGCGTTTATTGGTACGACTCAAATCGGCTGGAACTTTGGTGATGGCACCGTGGTCCAGCTCTCCTGGTTCACCGGGCTGGGGCTTGCGGTGCTGTTCTATGGCCTGATGCTGGCCGGTGTTGCCATCATGGGACGCGTCATCTACTGGATGGCACGCAACTACCCGCAGCGTCCATCGCTGGCGAACTGCATGATCTTCGCCGGATACGTCGCGACGCCGCTGTTCTTAAGCGGCATTGTTGCGCTCTATCCACTGGTCTGGCTGTGCGCGCTGGTCGGTACGGTCGCACTCTTTTATACCGGCTATTTGCTGTACCTGGGTATTCCCACCTTCCTGAATATCAATAAAGAAGAGGGCCTGAGCTTCTCCAGCTCAACGCTCGCCATTGGCGTACTGGTACTGGAGGCGTTACTGGCGCTGACGGTGATTCTTTGGGGCTATGGTTACCGTCTCTTCTAGGCGTATTGCATTGCTGGCGTAAATGCCAGCAATGCAGCATCTGTTCACGATTAACTGCTGGCGACAACGCACCGTGCCCGCTATGATGCCGAAGCCAGCCTGCATTTACCCATCCATGCAGGCGGTGTACGTCATTACGTGCGTGAATAATTACCAGAAGTCTCACCATGTTAAAATTCCGAGTCTCTTTACTTAGCCTGGCGCTGTTGCTGGGAGCGTCTGTTGCCGCACCGGTGATGGCCAAAACGCCCGCGGTAACCACCGCTGCGCAACCGCAAATTGCGTCCGGCAGCGCGATGATCGTGGATCTGAACACCAACAAGGTGATTTACGCCAGCCATCCGGACCTGGTGCGCCCGATCGCCTCGATAACCAAATTAATGACCGCGATGGTGGTGCTTGATGCACGACTGCCGCTGGATGAAAAGCTGAAGGTGGATATCAGCCACACGCCGGAGATGAAAGGGATCTACTCTCGCGTGCGTCTGAACAGTGAGATCAGCCGTAAAAATATGCTGCTGCTGGCGCTGATGTCCTCTGAGAACCGTGCGGCGGCGAGCCTGGCGCATCATTATCCGGGCGGCTATGACGCGTTTATTCGTGCCATGAATGCCAAAGCCAAATCGCTGGGGATGACCAACACCCGCTTTGTGGAGCCTACGGGCCTGTCGATTCATAACGTCTCGACGGCGCGGGATTTGACGAAGCTGCTGGTCGCCAGCAAACGCTATCCGCTGCTCGGCCAGCTCAGCACCACGCGTGAAGATATGGCGACGTTCTCGAACCCTCCGTACACGCTGCCGTTCCGCAACACCAACCATCTGGTGTATCGCGATAACTGGAATATTCAGTTAACCAAAACGGGCTTTACCAACGCGGCGGGACACTGCCTGGTGATGCGCACCGTGTTCAACGGCAAACCGGTGGCGCTGGTGGTGATGGATGCGTTTGGGAAATATACCCACTTCGCGGATGCCAGCCGCCTGCGTACCTGGATTGAGACCGGGAAAGTGCAGCCGGTGCCGGCTTCAGCGCTGGCGTATAAGAAGCAGAAAGCAGAGCAGATGGCGACCGCGCAGAACGATTGAGCCGTTTGTGAGCGCCGGGTGGCGGCTTCGCCTTACCCGGCCTACAAGGGCGTCGCATGCAGGCCCGGTAAGCGAAGCCGCCCAGGGCAACAGCGACTTACTCCGGCAGCGTCCAGTCCCCGTCGTTAAGCGGGCGCTGCATAATCAGCGTATCCCGCCAGTCCCCTTTCTTGTAGCCCACGCTTCGCAGCTGGCCGACGACTTCAAAGCCGTGCTTTTTATGTAAACGCAGCGACCCGGCATTGTTATTCCCGTCACCGACAACCGCAATCATCTGTCGCCATGGACCCTTTTCACAGCGCGCAATCAGCGCATCCATCAGCGCCGATCCAAAACCGCGTCCGGTGGTGCTGGCGTCGACGTAAATCGATTCTTCAAGCGTGAAACGGTAGGCGGGGCGGGGGCGGTAGTAGGTCGCATAGCAATAGCCCACCACAATCCCACGATAGAGCACAACCAGCCATGGCAGACCTTTGTCGGCAACGTTTTGCATGCGCTGACGCATTTCATCGACGGTGGGGGGAACCTCTTCAAACGACGCGCGGCCGTGAAGGACATGCCATGCATAGATGGCCGAAATGGCATGCGCATCGTCAGGAAGGGCGTCGCGCACGTCGACTTCAGTTTCAGACAAAATATCAACAGCCGACATGATGTGCCTGCTCCTCAACATGGAAAGCCAGAGAAACGTTTCTCTGGCGTCAGGCACCTACTCTAGTACGTTTGAGGACTGCTTAACAATCTCTTAAATTTGGCTGTAGGAACTAATCAGAGGCTTGCGTATTGTGCGGCTCCGCGTCGGCCGACTCTTTCCAGTATTTATTCCGCGTAGTCTTACCAATGCCGGGATTCATACTGTTTGTAGGGTCATTTTCGCGATAAAACCGTTTAAGCGTCTCGGGCGCTTCGTATAAATGCCCAACGTTATGTTCCGCCGGATATTGTGCCCCACGAGCGCGCAGCAGCGTCAGCATCTGCTCTTTCAGGGCGTGTGCATCGACCCCTTTCTTGACGATGTAATCCTGATGGAAGACGTAGCACATAAAGTGACCGTAGTAGAGCTTGTGCACCAGCTTGCTGTCGAACTCCGGCGGCAGGTGTTCAAACCATTCGGTATCGTTACGCCGCAGGGCAATGTCCAGCGCCAGGATATCTTCCACCTCGTCGGAATGAACCGCCTGATAGCGAATGGCCGCGCCCGCCGCCGCGAAGCGGTGCAGGAAGGCTTTGCTGCCTTCTTCCGGCGTACAGGCAAAGAAATCCCCGTCGGCGGTTTTGAAGAACTCGGTCAGCCAGGTCTGCGCTTCGGCAATGCCATCGCCGGCCATCTTCAGCAGCAGATGATGTTCGTACCTGTCGCGCCAGGTTTTCATTCTTTCAGGTAAATGCGCCGGGAAGACGTTGCCGAGTTTTTGCATGAAGCGGTCGGTAAAGTGCGGCTTAAACAGCGGCACTTTTTCCAGCATTGCGTCGGTGCGGCCCTTCATCGTAAAGAAGAACGGCATTTTGTCGGTACCGAGCTTGTCGATCATCAGGAAGGTGTCTTTACCGTAACGCTCGGCGATATCGTAGATATCGCGATGCATATACTCGCCTGCCACCGGCAGATGGGTAAAGTTGCCAAGAATGTGGCGGCGGATCTCGGTCAGTACGCCTGGCTCATTGGTGCCGATGTAGAATACCTGCTGGTTTTTTTCAGCCGGGAAAGTGTCCAGGCGCACGGCGAAGACGGCAAGCTTGCCCGCGCAGCCGGAGGATTCAAACAGACGGTCCGGGTCAGCGTTATAGCGCGCCGGGGTCTGGGCTTCAATGTCGCGCACGCGGGTTACGTAGTCATGGTCGTGAGCATGACGTCCGTCGTGCTGAACGTCTTCATCCCGCACGCGATCGTCGTCGAGCTTGCTGAGAATTTGCTCCGGCGTCACGCCCAGATCGATCCCCAGATGGTTCACCAGCGTCAGTTTGCCGTTCTCGTCGATACGGGCGTAAAGGGACATTTCGGTGTAAGCCGGGCCGCGCTGCACCAGCGAGCCGCCGGAGTTGTTGCAGATCCCGCCCACCACGGAGGCGCCAATGCAGGAGGAGCCGATCACCGAATGCGGTTCGCGTCCCAACGGCTTGAGCGCTTTTTCCAGGGAGTACAGGGTGGTGCCGGGGAAGGCAAGCACCTGTTCGCCTTTATCCAGCAGGTGCAGTTTGTCGAGACGCAGCGTGCTGATAATCACAATGTCGCGATCGTAATCGTTGCCGTTCGGCGTTGAGCCTTCCGTCAGACCGGTATTGGCGGCCTGCATCAGAATAATTTTGTCGGCGGTGACGCAGGCGCTCAGTACACGCCACAGTTCCAGCAGCGTGCCGGGGAAAACCACCGCCAGGGCGTCGCCCTGTCCGGAACGAAAGCCCTTGCGGTAGCGCGCGGTTTTGGCCGGGTCGGTAAGCAGGTGAGAGGAGCCAACCAGGCGCGACAGTTCGTTAATAAATGCGGTGTTATCGTGAGATCGAACAGAAGACATCTTCCACTCCTTGTGGTGGGGCAAATTTCTCGCTGTAAAGCATAGCGCGATTAATCGTCAAGCGGTCTACTATTCATGAGAAAAATCAGAGAATAACCCTGCACGGATCAAAGGGTTTATGGCACACTGCGCTTTTCGCACGGGCTGGCCGAGGGCTGCCGGCGGTTATTGATGAGAGAGTAAAACGACATGAAATGGCTATGTTCGGTAGGTGTCGCCGTTAGCCTGGCGCTGCAACCTGCGCTGGCAGACGATTTGTTTGGTAATCATCCGCTCACGCCTGAAGCCCGTGATGCATTTGTCACCGAGCTGCTCAAGAAGATGACGGTCGATGAGAAAATTGGCCAGCTGCGTCTGATCAGCGTCGGCCCGGATAACCCGAAAGAGGCTATCCGCGACATGATCAAGGAGAGCCAGGTCGGGGCCATTTTTAACACCGTTACCCGCCAGGATATCCGCAAAATGCAGGATCAGGTGATGGAACTCAGCCGCCTGAAAATCCCTCTCTTTTTCGCCTATGACGTGCTGCACGGCCAGCGCACCGTCTTCCCAATCAGCCTCGGCTTAGCCTCCTCCTTTAACCTCGACGCGGTAAAAACCGTCGGGCGTATTTCCGCCTATGAAGCGGCGGACGACGGCCTGAACATGACCTGGGCACCGATGGTCGACGTCTCCCGCGATCCGCGCTGGGGCCGCGCGTCGGAAGGCTTCGGTGAAGACACCTACTTAACCGCCACGATGGGGAAAACCATGGTGGAAGCGATGCAGGGCAAAAGCCCGGCGGACCGCTACTCGGTAATGACCAGCGTCAAACACTTCGCGGCCTACGGCGCGGTGGAAGGCGGAAAAGAGTACAACACCGTGGACATGAGCCCGCAGCGCCTGTTCAACGACTATATGCCGCCGTATAAAGCGGGGCTGGATGCGGGCAGCGGCGCGGTGATGGTGGCGCTGAACTCCCTGAACGGCACGCCTGCAACCTCCGACGCCTGGCTGCTGAAAGACGTGTTACGTGACCAGTGGGGCTTTAAGGGCATCACCGTCTCGGATCACGGCGCGATTAAAGAGCTGATTAAACACGGCACGGCCGCCGATCCGGAAGATGCGGTACGCGTGGCGCTTAAGTCCGGCATCAACATGAGCATGAGCGACGAGTATTACAGCAAATACCTGCCGGGGCTGGTGAAAAGCGGCAAAGTGACGATGGCCGAGCTGGACGACGCCACCCGCCACGTGCTGAACGTCAAATATGACATGGGGCTGTTTAACGATCCGTACAGCCACCTCGGGCCGAAAGATTCTGACCCGGCGGACACCAACGCCGAAAGCCGTCTGCACCGCAAAGAAGCGCGCGAAGTGGCGCGTGAAAGCCTGGTGCTGCTGAAAAACCGCCTCGACACGCTGCCGCTGAAGAAATCCGGCACCATTGCCGTGGTCGGCCCGCTGGCCGACAGCAAGCGCGACGTGATGGGCAGCTGGTCCGCCGCGGGCGTTGCCGATCAGTCCGTAACCGTGCTGACCGGCATTAAGAGCGCCGTCGGGGATAATGCGAAAGTGGTGTACGCCAAAGGGGCGAACGTCACCAACGATAAAGATATCGTCACCTTCCTCAATCAGTATGAAGAAGCCGTGAAGGTCGATCCGCGTACGCCGAAGGAGATGATCGACGAAGCGGTTAACGCCGCGAAGCAGTCCGACGTGGTGGTGGCCGTGGTGGGTGAAGCGCAGGGGATGGCGCACGAAGCCTCCAGCCGTACCGACATTACGATTCCGCAGAGCCAGCGCGATCTGATCGCCGCCCTGAAAGCGACCGGTAAGCCGCTGGTACTGGTGCTGATGAACGGTCGCCCGCTGGCGCTGGTGAAAGAAGATCAGCAGGCTGATGCGATTCTCGAAACCTGGTTTGCCGGGACCGAAGGCGGTAACGCCATCGCCGACGTGCTGTTTGGCGATTACAACCCGTCCGGCAAGCTGCCGATGTCCTTCCCGCGCTCCGTCGGGCAGATCCCGGTGTACTACAGCCACCTTAATACTGGCCGTCCGTATAACGCCGGTAAGCCGAATAAGTACACCTCCCGTTACTTCGACGAAGCCAACGGCCCGCTGTATCCATTTGGCTATGGCCTGAGCTACACCACTTTTACGGTGTCTGACGTGAAAATGTCGGCTCCGACCATGACCCGTGACGGCAGCGTCACCGCCAGCGTGGACGTGACCAACAGCGGCAAGCGTGACGGCGCAACGGTGATCCAGATGTACGTTCAGGACGTTACCGCGTCCATGAGCCGTCCGGTGAAGCAGCTGCGTGGTTTTGAGAAGGTGGATCTCAAGCCTGGTGAGACCAAAACGGTGAGTTTCCCGATTGACGTCAACGCGCTGAAGTTCTGGAACCAGCAGATGAAATACGATGCTGAACCGGGCAAGTTTAACGTCTTTATCGGCGTAGATTCCGCCCGCGTGAATAAAGGCGAGTTCGAGCTGCAGTAACCCTTCCTTTCTCTGACATCCCCCGCAGGCCGGGGGATGTATCTTACCTTATGCTAAAAAGGCATTTTGACGGTTAAATCCGCCGTTTTAAGCTACGCTTTTCTCTCAAGCCTCTGAAAAAGGCGATAAAAAAATGAGGACAGCGGAATGACGAAGACAAAGGGGATTTTAGGCGCGGCGGCATTACTGGCGGCGCTGAGCCTGCCATTGCAGGCCGCCGAGCCGGTGAAGGTTGGCTCAAAGATCGATACCGAAGGGGCGCTGCTCGGCAATATCATTTTGCAGGTGCTTGAGAGCCATGGCGTGAAAACCGTCAATAAAGTGCAGCTTGGTACCACGCCGGTGGTGCGCGGCGCGATCGTTTCGGGCGAGCTGGATATCTATCCTGAATACACCGGTAACGGCGCTTTCTTCTTTAAAGATGAAAACGACGCGGCATGGAAAAACGCCAAAGCCGGTTATGAGAAGGTCAAAAAGCTGGATGCGGAACAGAACAAACTGGTCTGGCTGACGCCTGCACCAGCTAACAACACCTGGACCATTGCGGTGCGCAAAGATGTTGCTGAGAAAGGCAAGCTGACGTCGCTTGAGGATCTGAGCCGCTATCTGAAAGAGAAGGGCGACATCAAGCTTGCCGCCTCTGCGGAGTTCATCGAACGCCCCGACGCGCTTCCTGCCTTTGAAAAAGCCTACGATTTTAAACTCGACCAGTCGCAACTCCTCTCCCTGGCGGGCGGCGATACCGCAGTGACCATTAAGGCGGCCGCGCAGCAGACCTCTGGCGTGAATGCGGCGATGGCCTACGGCACCGACGGCCCGGTGGCCGCGCTGGGCCTGCAAACCTTAACCGATCCAAAAGGCGTCCAGCCGATTTATGCCCCGGCACCGGTAGTGCGTGAGGCGGTGCTCAAAGCCTATCCGCAGATTGGCGACTGGCTTAAGCCGGTCTTTGAAAAGCTGGATGAAAAAACGCTGCAGCAGCTCAATGCCAACATTGCCGTTGAAGGACTGGATGCCAAAAAAGTGGCTGCCGACTTCCTGAAACAACAAGGGCTTGTGAAGTAACAGGGAAAGGCTGTGCCAATAAAATGTCATAACCGCGTACTGCTGCTGTTGGTAATTGTCGCCCTCGCCGCCGTCGCGTTACCCTTTGTGAACGTTGCGCCCAATCGCCTGGTCTCGGGCGAAGGGCGCGCGATCTGGACTATCTGGTCATTTACGCCAGCGCTGCTTGCCGCCGCGCTGGCTGTGCTGATCGCCTTATCCCTGTGGTCATCGCGTTTATCCCTCTGGCTGTCACTCGTGCTTTGTGAAGCGCTGTTTATTGCGCTGTTCTGGAGCGCGGGGCTGGCGGCGACGCAGATGACCTCGCTTGAAAGCCCCCTTGCGCGAACGTCGATAGGCAGCGGTCTGTGGCTGTGGCTGGCGCTGTGCCTGCTGGCCTGCAGCGATGCGATCCGCCGCCTGATGCCGATGTCCGCCTGGCGCTGGCTGCTTAACGCCCAGCTCTGGTGTATCCCGCTGGTGTTGCTGTTCAGCGGCGAGCTGAACGACCTGTCGTTATTAAAAGAGTATGCCAATCGTCAGGAGGTGTTTGACGATGCGCTCGCGCAGCACCTGACCATCCTGTTCGGTACGCTGGTGCCGGCCCTGCTGGTGGGCGTACCGCTGGGCATGTGGTGCTATCGCCATCCCTCGCGCCAGGGTGGGGTGTTCACCGTGCTTAACGTTATCCAGACCATCCCGTCCGTTGCGCTGTTCGGCCTGCTGATCGCACCGCTGGCGGGGCTGGTGCAATCCTTTCCGGCGCTTGGCTCGTTGGGCATCGCGGGAACCGGGCTTACGCCTGCGCTGATTGCCCTGGTGCTGTATGCGCTGCTGCCGCTGGTCCGTGGCGTCGTGGCGGGGCTGGGGCAGGTCTCGTCTGACGTGCTGGAGAGCGCGCAGGCGATGGGCATGAGCGCTCGCCAGTGTTTCTGGAAAATCCAGCTGCCGCTTGCGCTTCCTTTGCTGGTGCGCAGCCTGCGGGTGGTGACGGTGCAAACCGTGGGCATGGCGGTGATTGCAGCGCTGATTGGTGCAGGCGGCTTCGGTGCGCTGGTATTCCAGGGGCTGCTCAGCAGCGCGCTGGACTTAGTGCTGCTCGGGGTGATCCCCACCATCGCGCTGGCGGTTGTGCTTGATGCGCTGTTTGCCTTGTGGCTCGCGTTGCTCAGGAGAAGAGCCAATGATTGAATTTAACGATGTCAGTAAAACCTTTGCGGGCCGTCCGGCGGCAAGCCATCTGAACCTGAATTTTGCCGAGGGCGCATTTTCCGTGCTGATCGGCACCTCGGGGTCAGGTAAATCCACCACCCTGAAGATGATCAACCGCCTGGTCGAGCACGACAGCGGGCAGATCCGCTTTGCCGGGGAAGAGATTCGCAGCCTGCCGGTGCTGGAGTTGCGCCGTCGCATGGGCTATGCCATTCAGTCCATCGGCCTGTTCCCGCACTGGACGGTGGCGCAAAATATCGCCACGGTGCTACAGCTGGAAAAATGGAGCCGACGCAGCATTGACGAGCGCGTGGATGAGCTGATGGCCCTGTTAGGGCTGGAGCCTGCGCTGCGCGACCGTTATTCGCACCAGCTTTCCGGCGGGCAGCAGCAGCGGGTCGGGGTGGCGCGCGCACTGGCCGCCAACCCGCAGGTACTCCTGATGGATGAACCTTTCGGCGCGCTCGATCCGGTTACGCGCGCGGCCCTTCAGGCAGAGATGACGCGCATCCACCGCATTCTTGGGCGCACCATCGTTCTCGTGACCCACGATATCGATGAAGCGCTGCGGCTGGCCGACCATCTGGTGTTGATGGACAACGGCGAAGTGATCCAGCAGGGGACGCCGCTGGCGCTGTTGAGCCATCCGACCAATGATTTTGTCCGCGAGTTTTTTGGCCGCAGCGAGCTGGGCGTCAGGCTGCTCTCCCTGCGCACGGTGGGCGAGTACATGCGGCGGGGCGATGCGTCGCCTGGCGGCGAACCGCTTAAGGAACAGATGAGCCTGCGCGATGCGCTTTCGGCCTTCGTGGCGCGCCAGTGCGAGGCGCTGCCGGTCTGTGATGCGCAGGGGACACTCTGCGGCGCGCTGCATTTCCGCGATCTGCTGGTGGGGGAGGTGGCGCGTGAAGTGGATGCGTGATCCGCTGCCCTGGCTGGTGGGGCTTTTTCTGGTCTTGCTGTGGGCCATGCCGTACAGCGCCGGGCTGTTTAGTACCCTGTTTCCTGACCTGCCGCGTCCGGTTTATCAGCAGGAGAGCTTTATTAATCTTGCGCTGGCGCACGCCTGGCTGGTGATCCTCTCAAGCGTCGTGGCGATTGTGATTGGCGTGGGGGCCGGGATTGCGGTAACGCGCCCATCTGGCAAGGAGTTTCGCCCGCTGGTGGAGACGATAGCCGCTATCGGACAAACTTTTCCGCCGGTCGCGGTGCTGGCCATTGCGGTGCCGGTGATGGGCTTTGGTCAGGTGCCAGCGATTGTCGCGCTGATCCTGTACGGCGTCTTGCCCATTCTTCAGGGCACGCTGGCGGGGATTGCCGCGGTTCCGGGGTCGGTGCTGAGCGTGGCGGAAGGGATGGGGATGAGCGCCTGGCAGCGGCTTGGCAAGGTGGAGTTGCCGCTTGCGGCACCGGTGATCGTGGCGGGGATCCGCACGTCGGTGATTATTAACATTGGCACCGCGACCATCGCCTCAACGGTGGGAGCTAATACGCTCGGAACGCCGATTATTATCGGCTTAAGCGGGTTTAACACGGCCTATATCATTCAGGGTGCACTGCTCGTCGCGCTGGCGGCTATCGTGGTCGATCGCCTGTTTGAGCGCCTGGCCGTTTATCTCAGCCGACACCGCCGCGTACAATAAATGAGTAACCCGCCAGCATCACGCCGCCGATACCGCTGAGGGCCATCAGCACGAAAAGGGTTATTACGGCCAGTTTAGTTGCCTTCATCATCTGCTCCTGTTGTTAACGGAACAATTATACGGTGAAGCGCAGCTGTTAATGAACCATTAAATGTCGTTAAGGCTCATTCGGACCAAGCGGGTAAACGGGGTAGCCATGCTCACGCCACTCCGTGAGCAGCTGCTGCTGCGAGGCGGTTGGCACTTCGCCGCACCACACCAGCAGGGTTTGTCCGTCGAAAAGGTCGGGGCGAAGCTGGGGGAGGGAATGTGCCAGTACGTCCACACGCCAGCCCCGCTGGGTGGCGATCCACGCTTCCAGCCATAGCCGGGTGGTATCGTGAACGTTCCAGCCGACAACCAGCGCATCTTTTCCGCCTTTGTTTCTGGCCGATGCAAGAAAGACGGCGATGTAGTTGATGAGTACCCCGTCCAGCATGCTGAGCAGCGCCTGCAGGGTGGTTTGCTGACACTGCAGCCGTCGACGCAGCGGGATAAAAAGATGGGTGATCAAGGTCCGGGCGGGATAATCGCGCCCCTGCTCTTTAATCCAGGCGCGCAGGCGCTGAAGGTTGCCCGCCTGCAGGAGCCGCAACAGCGTTTCCTGATGCTCGCGCCAAAGATGCTGGGTGTCCGGGTCGTCCTGGCTGAGCAGATCTTTGACTTTGCCCACCTGCACGCCATTGTCGATCCAGCCTTTGATCTCGCGAATGCGGTCGATGTCTGCCTCATTGAACAGACGATGACCGCCGTCGGTTCGCTGCGGTTTCAGTAATCCATAACGTCGCTGCCACGCGCGCAGCGTGACGGGATTGATATCACAAAGGAGTGCCACTTCACCTATCGTGTAAAGCGCCATAGTTGCCCCCGGCTTGCGCGTTCCCAGCTTAACTGTAGACCCAGTTTGGCGAACCAGGAAGAATTGTCGTTTTTTTGAACAAATAATGCCAGTTATGCGACATATTCGGCAAAAGGTGTGACAGCGAACACGAAATGCGGCTTTTTTGGAATACTTCAAAGAAAGTTTACCGCCATCAGTGTATGTTACGCGTTTTTGAAATGTGCGGTCCCTGCGTATGTACGAGTTCAATCTGGTGCTGCTGCTGCTTCAGCAGATGTGTGTGTTTCTTGTCATCGCCTGGCTGATGAGTAAAACGCGCCTGTTCATCCCGCTGATGCAAGTGACCGTTCGTCTCCCGCACAAGCTGCTTTGCTACGTCACCTTCTCCATTTTTTGCATCATGGGCACCTATTTCGGGCTGCACATTGAAGACTCCATTGCCAACACGCGTGCCATCGGCGCGGTCATGGGCGGTCTGCTCGGTGGCCCGGTCGTGGGCGGGCTGGTTGGGTTAACCGGCGGATTGCATCGCTACTCAATGGGCGGCATGACGGCGCTAAGCTGCATGATCTCGACCATTGTTGAAGGGCTGCTCGGTGGCCTGGTGCACAGCTACATGATCAAACGCGGACGCCCGGATAAAGTCTTTAGCCCGATCACCGCCGGGGCAATTACCTTCGTGGCGGAGATGGCGCAGATGGCGATTATTTTGCTGATCGCCCGGCCCTACGAAGACGCGCTGCATCTGGTGAGCAGCATTGCCGCGCCGATGATGGTAACCAACACCGTCGGGGCCGCGCTGTTTATGCGTATATTGCTCGACAAGCGCGCGATGTTTGAGAAATACACCTCGGCGTTCTCCGCAACGGCGTTAAAAGTCGCCGCGTCGACCGAAGGGATCCTGCGCCAGGGCTTTAACGAAGAAAACAGCATGAAGGTGGCGCAGGTGATTTATCAGGAACTGGATATCGGCGCGGTCGCGATTACCGACCGTGAACGGCTATTGGCCTTTACCGGCACCGGGGACGACCATCATCTGCCGGGCAGGCCGATCTCTTCTGCGTACACCCTGCGCGCCATCGAGACCGGTGAAGTGGTCTACGCCGACGGCAACGAAGTGCCGTACCGCTGCTCCCTGCATCCGCAGTGCAAGCTCGGCTCTACGCTGGTCATTCCGCTGCGCGGTGAAAACCAGCGGGTAATGGGCACCATCAAGCTTTATGAAGCGAAGAACCGCCTGTTCAGCTCGATCAACCGCACGCTGGGGGAGGGGATCGCCCAGCTGCTGTCGGCCCAGATTCTGGCCGGACAGTATGAACGGCAAAAAGCGCTGCTGACGCAGTCAGAGATCAAGCTTCTGCATGCTCAGGTCAACCCGCATTTCCTGTTTAACGCGCTCAACACGCTGAAGGCGGTCATTCGCCGTGACAGCGATCAGGCGGCCCAGTTGGTGCAATTCCTGTCGACGTTTTTCCGCAAGAACCTCAAGCGTCCGTCGGAGATTGTCACCCTCGCGGATGAAGTTGAGCACGTTAACGCCTATCTGCAAATTGAGCAGGCGCGTTTTCAGTCGCGCCTGCAGGTGTCACTGTCGGTGCCGGATGAGCTGGCGTACCAGCACCTTCCGGCCTTTACCCTGCAGCCTATCGTCGAGAATGCCATCAAGCACGGCACGTCGCAGCTGTTGGGGATTGGCGAGATCACGATTTCTGCCAGCCGGTTTAACCACCATCTGGTACTCGATATTGAAGATAACGCCGGGCTTTATGCGCCAACCGCATCAGGCGGTTTGGGCATGAGCCTGGTGGATAAACGCCTGCGTGCGCATTTTGGTGACGACTGCGGGATCACCGTCGCCTGCGAGCCAGACCACTTTACCCGCATTACCTTACGACTGCCGCTGGAGGAAAACGCATGCTGAGAGTGCTGATTGTGGATGATGAGCCGCTCGCACGGGAAAACCTGGGCGTTCTGTTGCAGGAGCACAGTGATATTGAGGTGGCAGGAGAGTGTGCCAATGCCATCGAGGCGATTGGCGCGGTGCACAAGTTGCGCCCGGACGTGCTGTTTCTCGACATCCAGATGCCGCGCATCAGCGGCCTGGAGATGGTGGGGATGCTCGATCCCCAGCACCGTCCCTATATCGTGTTTTTGACGGCCTTTGATGAGTATGCCGTGAAAGCCTTTGAAGAACATGCGTTTGATTATCTGCTAAAGCCGATCGAGGAGAAGCGTCTGGAAAAGACGCTGACCCGCCTGCGCCAGGAGCGTGGCGTGCAGGATGTGACCCTGCTGCCGGAGAACCAGCAGCCGCTGAAGTTCATCCCCTGCACCGGACACAGCCGAATTTATCTGCTGCAAATGGATGACGTCGCCTTTGTCAGCAGCCGGCTCAGCGGCGTGTACGTCACCAGCGCCGAGGGCAACGAAGGGTTCACCGAACTTACGCTGCGCACGCTGGAGAGCCGCACCCCGCTGATCCGCTGTCACAGACAGTATCTGGTTAATATGGCGCATCTCAAGGAGATCCGTCTTGAGGATAACGGCCAGGCCGAGCTGGTGCTGCGGGCCGGACAAACGGTTCCCGTCAGTCGTCGCTACCTGAAAAGTTTGAAAGAAGCGATTGGCCTGTAAAACTGGTACACTGCGCGCCATTGCAACATCGAAAGTTAAAGGCACTCATGATTAGTAATGATATTCTTCGTAGCCTGCGCTACACCCTGAAAGCAAACAATAACGACATGGTGCGCATTCTTGCGCTGTCCGATATGGAAGCCACGTCGGCAGGTTTCGATACCTGGATGACCAAAGAAGATGAAGAGGGTTTTGTTCGCTGCCCGGACATTATTCTGTCTGGCTTCCTGAACGGCCTGATTTACGACAAGCGCGGCAAAGATGAGTCTGCGCCCGAGCTGGCGCTGGAGCGCCGCGTGAATAACAACACCGTGCTGAAAAAACTGCGTATCGCCTTCTCACTGAAAACTGACGATATTGTGGCGATCATGACCGAGCAAAAATACCGCGTATCGGTGCCGGAAGTGACCGCTATGATGCGCGCACCGGATCATAAAAACTACCGCGAGTGCGGCGACCAGTTTCTGCGTAACTTCCTGCGCGGGCTGACCCACCGGGTGCATCACCCGAAAGCGTGATTTTAGCCGGGTGGCGGCCTGATGCCCTCACCCCGACCCTCTCCCAGAGGGAGAAGGAGAAAACACGTTGCAAAAAAAAGCCGGAGATCAACTCCGGCTTTTTTGTTATTTCACCTGCTGACCCGGCTTCGCGCCTTCGTCAGGGCTTAACAGGAAGATATCTTTCCCGCCAGGACCTGCCGCCATCACCATCCCTTCAGAGATGCCGAAGCGCATTTTGCGCGGCGCAAGGTTCGCAACCATCACCGTCTGGCGACCAATCAGCACCTGCGGATCGGGATAGGCAGAACGGATGCCGGAGAAGACGTTACGCTTCTCGCCACCCAGATCCAGCGTCAGGCGCAACAGCTTGTCAGAGCCTTCGACGAATTCCGCGTTTTCAATCAGCGCCACGCGCAGGTCGACTTTGGCGAAATCATCAAAGGTAATTGTCTCCTGAATCGGATCGTCTGCCAGCGGGCCGGTTACCGGCGCAGCGGCAGCCTTCACCTCTTCTTTGGAGGCCTCGACCAGGGCGTCAACCTGCTTCATTTCGATGCGGTTATACAGCGCCTTGAAGGTGTTGACCTTGTGGCCGAGCAGCGGTTGCTGGATGGCATCCCAGGTCAGCTCGGTGTTCAGGAATGCTTCAGCACGCGCAGAGAGCTGCGGCAGAACCGGCTTGAGCCAGGTCATCAGCACGCGGAACATATTCAGGCCCATGGTGCAGATAGCCTGAAGGTCCGCATCGCGGCCTTCCTGCTTAGCGACAACCCACGGTGCCTGCTCGTCAACGTAGCGGTTAGCCACGTCAGCCAGCGCCATGATTTCACGAATCGCTTTACCGAATTCACGGCTTTCCCAGGCGTCGCCAATCGCAGCGGCGGCGTCGGTGAAGGTTTTGTACAGCTCAGGATCGGCCAGTTCGGCAGACAGCACGCCGTCAAAACGCTTGGCGATAAAGCCCGCGTTACGGGAGGCCAGGTTCACCACCTTGTTGACGATGTCCGCGTTAACGCGCTGGACGAAATCTTCGAGGTTCAGGTCGATATCGTCGATGCGTGAAGAGAGCTTCGCGGTGTAGTAGTAGCGCAGGCTGTCCGCGTCGAAATGGTTCAGCCAGGTGCTGGCTTTAATAAAGGTGCCGCGGGATTTAGACATCTTCGCGCCGTTCACCGTCACATAGCCGTGGACGAACAGGTTGGTTGGCTTGCGGAAGTTGCTGCCTTCCAGCATCGCCGGCCAGAACAGGCTGTGGAAGTAAACGATATCTTTGCCGATGAAGTGGTACAGTTCGGCGTCGGAATCTTTCTTCCAGTATTCGTCAAAGCTGGTGGTGTCGCCGCGTTTGTCGCACAGGTTCTTGAACGAGCCCATGTAGCCAATGGGCGCATCCAGCCAGACGTAGAAATATTTGCCCGGCGCGTTCGGGATTTCGAAGCCGAAATAAGGTGCATCACGGGAGATATCCCACTGCTGCAGACCGGATTCGAACCACTCCTGCATTTTATTGGCGACCTGCTCCTGCAGCGCACCGCTGCGGGTCCACGCCTGCAGCATTTCGCTAAACGACGGCAGATCGAAGAAGAAGTGCTCAGAGTCGCGCATGACAGGCGTTGCGCCGGACACCACGGATTTCGGCTCGATAAGCTCGGTCGGGCTGTAGGTCGCGCCGCACACTTCGCAGTTATCGCCGTACTGATCCGGGGATTTACATTTCGGGCAGGTGCCTTTGACGAAACGGTCCGGCAGGAACATGCCTTTTTCCGGATCGTAGAGCTGAGAGATGGTGCGGTTTTTGATAAAACCGTTCTCTTTCAGACGGGTGTAGATAAGCTCAGACAGCTCGCGGTTCTCGTCGCTGTGCGTCGAGTGGTAGTTGTCATAGCTGATGTCAAAACCGGCGAAATCCGTCTGGTGCTCCTGACTCATTTCACCGATCATCTGCTCCGGGCTGATGCCGAGCTGCTGCGCTTTCAGCATGATCGGCGTGCCGTGGGCGTCGTCTGCACAGATGAAGTTGACCTCGTTGCCGCGCATTCGCTGGTAACGGACCCAGACATCAGCCTGGATATGCTCCAGCATGTGGCCGAGGTGGATTGAGCCGTTGGCGTACGGCAGTGCGCACGTTACCAGAATTTTTTTCGCGACTTGAGTCATAGTAGTCATTACTTCTTTTAACTGTGAAAAGGGTTTTTGATATTACCAAAAGGGGCATTATTAAGTAAGCACAAACCACGGCCTTTCAGGTAAACTTGTCATCTAAGGTCTTATTCACAAGAACAAAGGAGTCGGGATGAGTTCTCAATCCCAGGCCAAATCACCGGAAGCCTTACGAGCAATGGTCGCCGGGACGCTGGCTAATTTTCAGCATCCAACCCTGAAGCACAATCTCACTACGCTGAAAGCGCTTCACCACGTCGCATGGCTGGACGACACGCTGCATATTGAACTGCAGATGCCGTTCGTCTGGACCAGCGCATTTGATGTCCTCAAAGAGCAAACCAGTTCCGAACTGCTGCGCATCACCGGTGCAAAAGCGATTGACTGGAAGCTGAGCCACAGCATCGCCACGCTTAAGCGCGTGAAAAACCAGCCGGGCATTAACGGCGTCAAAAATATCATTGCCGTCAGCTCTGGCAAGGGCGGGGTAGGTAAGTCCTCCACCGCGGTCAACCTGGCGCTGGCGCTGGCTGCCGAAGGGGCAAAAGTCGGTATTCTGGATGCGGATATTTACGGTCCGTCGATCCCGGCTATGCTGGGCGCAGAAAACCAGCGTCCCACCTCGCCGGACGGCACCCACATGGCACCGATTATGGCGCACGGTCTGGCAACCAACTCTATCGGTTATCTGGTTACAGACGATAACGCGATGGTCTGGCGTGGCCCGATGGCCAGCAAAGCGCTGCTGCAAATGCTGCAGGAAACGATGTGGCCGGATCTGGATTACCTGGTGCTGGACATGCCGCCGGGCACCGGTGATATTCAGCTGACGCTGGCGCAGAACATTCCCGTGACGGGCGCAGTGGTTGTGACCACGCCGCAGGATATTGCCCTGATCGACGCCAAAAAAGGCATCGTGATGTTTGAGAAAGTTGACGTGCCGGTGCTGGGCATTGTCGAGAACATGAGCATGCATATCTGCAGCAACTGCGGGCATCATGAGCCTATTTTCGGCACCGGTGGTGCAGAGAAACTGGCCGCGCAGTATCACACTCAATTGCTGGGTCAGATGCCGCTGCACATTACCCTGCGTGAAGATCTGGATAGCGGAAAACCGACGGTCGTCAGTCGTCCGGACAGTGAATTTGCCGAGATGTATCGTCAACTGGCGGGGCGCGTTGCGGCGCAACTCTACTGGCAGGGCGAAATCATTCCGGGCGAAATCGCCTTCCGCGCGGTGTAATTCTTCTGCGTTGAGTGCCGGGTGATGGCTTCGCCTTACCCGGCCTGTGAAATACGGTTTTGTAAGTCAGGTACGCGAAGCGCCACCTGACTTAACCAGGCCGATAGTGCATCAAATAATACTCGCCTTCCGGCGAATCTCCCGTCGCCTCGATGTGCCAGCCGTGACGCTGGTAAAACGCAACCGCCCGTTCATTCTTGACCAGACACTTCAGGGCGCCAGTGCTGGTGAAGGTCTTTTGTACCTGCTCCAGCAATACGCTGCCAACCCCAAGTCCCTGATGCTCCGGGCCGACGAACAGGTTGTGCAGGAAGTTATCGTTAGGCAAGGCGGAGGCAAACCCCACGCGATGGCCGTTTTGCACCGCCACCCAGATTTGCTCGTCGCGGGTGACCGCGTCAAAATCCTCCAGCTGCCATTCTTCGCTGTTCAGCCAGGGCCAGGCCTCGCGCCGGGCATGAAGAAACAGCGTGCGCAGGAAAGGACGATCGCTTTCCTGCCACGGACGGACGAAAACGGGATTAGCGGTGATAGAAGATATCGCCGTTGTACGCTTTGTAGATCTTGCCATCGGCATCGCCAATCAGGACGTAATTCTCGCCCATGTAAGTCCAGTGTGTGCCAGCATCCGGCGCCGGAAGGTTACGGAGCTGATACTGCTTGATCGTGTATTCTGGCGTTTGATACATCGCAGGTGCCGTATCGCCAATTTTGAACTTAGTGAAATCGGCAATGAACTCTTGCTCTTCATAGGCCTTGATGCCAGAAGGCGCAGACGCTGTTTGCGGGGCCGCGGACGCTGCACCCGCCAGAGACATCATTACACCCAGAAGCAGCCATTTATGCTTAGCCATTTTTTCTCCAGTTATACCGTTACTGATACTCACAGCCTGCTGTTGCGTTGACAGTGTGGCAGATAGCCTATTTTAAGTACCCCAGCAGAGGTTGTTCGAAAAAAAATGTAACAAAAATGGACGGTTTTGTGTAGGGCAAAAGGTTAATGATATATTTTTCGTGAATATAAAAACCTCAGACTAATTCATTGCTGTGATATTTTTTTTAATTAATTCTGAAAATGCATGCCAGATATAATTTTATAATAAATATGGCATGCATTTTATCAAAAGAAGTTTTAAGCTAATAAAAGCAGAGCCGTTTAAACATTGCTCGCGGATTTTTGGTAGCAATGTTAATTCTGCTCACCATTCGATGACGCATGCTTTATCTGTTTTATTTAATTCAGTTTTTAATAAAAAGTGGTGACATCAGTATGTTGCCGTATGCGCGTCCGTCGCGTTCATGAATAAAAAATTTATACAAATGAAAAGCACAACAACATTCTCTGTAATTTTCTTAACAATATCTCAATTAACGGGTTGCGTATTTTCTCCAGGGCAGAATCTCAGCACGACCGGAAAAAATATTGTCGCATCTTCGGATGAAACTAATTTAGATAAACGCATAGACGTCTATCCTCTAACACCTTCAATTATCGAAAAACTCCGTCCTGCGGAATCGAAATCTCAGCCGAATCCTAAACTGGATGAGCAGATCAAAAACTGGGAATACCGCATCGGAGCGGGTGACATTTTGACCGTCACCGTGTGGGACCACCCTGAACTCACCACCCCGGCGGGGCAGTACCGCAGCGCAAGCGACACCGGTAACTGGGTGAATGCGGACGGTACGCTTTTCTATCCTTACGTCGGCAAGCTCAACGTGCTGGGAAAAACCGTGGCAGAGGTGCGCGAAGCGATTACCCGCAAGCTGGATAGCGTCATTGAAAGCCCGCAGGTCGATGTCAGCGTGGCCGCGTTCCGGTCGCAAAAAGCGTATGTCACCGGCGAAGTGGCTAAATCCGGCCAGCAGCCCATCACCAACATTCCCTTGACGGTGATGGATGCGGTCAATGCGGCGGGCGGGTTGTCTGTCGATGCGGACTGGCGAAACGTGGTGCTCACCCACAACGGCGAGGACTCACGCCTCTCGCTCTACGCGCTGATGCAAAAAGGCGACCTGACGCAGAATAAACTGCTTCATCCCGGCGACATTCTATTTATTCCGCGCAACGACGCCCTGAAAGTGTTCGTGATGGGCGAAGTTGTTAAGCAAAGCACCCTCAAAATGGATCGCAGCGGCATGACGCTTGCCGAAGCGCTGAGCAGTGCAGGCGGCCTGAATCAGGATATGGCGGATGCCACGGGGATCTTTGTCATTCGATCCGTTGCGAAGAAAGGCCAGCAGGACAAAATTGCCAGCATCTACCAGCTGAATGCACAGGATGCGTCTGCCATGGTGTTAGGCACGGAATTCCAGCTTGAACCCTATGACATCGTCTACGTCACGACCGCGCCGCTGTCGCGCTGGAACCGTGTGATAAGCCAACTTGTTCCGACGATCAGCGGCGTTCACGACCTTACCGAAACGGTGCGTTACATCAGATCGTGGCCGCAATAATGTTTAATTCAATATTAGTGGTTTGCACCGGCAACATTTGCCGTTCACCCATTGGGGAGCGGCTGTTGCGCCAGCAGTTACCCGGCAAGCAGATCTCCTCTGCTGGCGTGTGGGGGATGGAAGGATCGCCGGCGGACGAAGGCGCGCAGTATGTGGCGTTGCGTCATGGGATCTCTCTCGACGACCACAGAGCGCGCAAGCTAACGCCAGGACTGATGCAAAAAGCCGATCTGATTCTGGTGATGGAGCCGGAACATCTTCACTTTATTTCCGCCATTGCGCCTGAAATTCGCGGGAAGTCGCTGCTGTTTGGGCAATGGCTGGAATCGCAGAGCATTCCTGACCCGTACCGTAAAAGCTATGCAGCATTTGAATATGTTTTCGAGCAGTTAGGAAAAGCCAGTCGGGAGTGGGCTCGCCGTTTGGGTCAAAAAGGAATAACGCATTAATGACGTCTTACAGCACAGACAACTATGGTGCAGCCGCACCTCAAGCCAGTGAAGTTGATTTCGTTCGACTGCTCGGCGAAGCGATCGATCATCGCGTCAAGATCGTCTGCATCACGCTCCTGTTCACCCTTTTGGCGGGCGCGTGGGCGTTCTTTACCACACCGGTCTACCAGGCGGATGCGCTGGTACAAATTGAATCAAAACAGGAAAACGGGCTGCTTAAAAACTTAGGCCAGCTTGATTCTGGTCTGTTACCGGATGCCACGCCGGAAATATTGCTGCTCAAGTCGCGCATGATCCTTGGTGAAACGGTGGAAAATCTCGGGCTGACCCAGCAGGTTCATCAGCGCGTTTACCCGGTGATCGGGCGTTTATGGGAGCGCATTCAGGGACGCAAACCGGGTGATATTCAGCTCGGCTGGCTGCAGATCCCCCATCAAGACGGTAAACCCCAGACGCTGGTGCTGACCGTACAGGCGCAGGGCCAGTATTCTCTGGATGGCGACAATTTCCACGCGCAAGGCGCAGTTGGCAAGCCGCTTGCGAAAGCGGGGGTCTATGTCAACGTCCAGTCGATTGACGCAGAGGTGGGGACCGAGTTCACGCTGAAAACGCTCACGAAGCTTGAGGCGATCAACGCGTTAAGTAAAAGCTTTACGGTCAAAGAAATGGCCAAGCAGAGCGGCATGCTGGCGTTAACGTTGACCGGCAAAGATCCGCAGAAAATTACGAAGGTGCTCAACGGCATCACCAGCAATTTTCTGAAGCAGAATATTGCGCGTCAGGAAGCCCAGGACACCCGCAGTCTGGCGTTCCTGGAGCGCCAGCTGCCTAAAATCAGCGGCGAGCTGGATGAGGCCGAAGAACGGCTTAATGCGTATCGTAAACAGCGGGATTCCGTCGACCTGACGCTGGAAGCGAAGTCGATTCTCGATCAGGTGGTTAACGTTGAAAATCAGCTTAACGAACTGACCTTCCGCGAGGCGGAGATCTCGCAGCTGTTTAAGAAAGATCACCCGACCTATCGCGCGCTGCGGGAAAAGCGGCAGACCCTGGAGAATGAACGCAGCCGGCTTAACCACCGCGTCTCAACCATGCCCACCACGCAGCAGGAGATCTTGCGTCTGAGCCGTGACGTTGAATCCGGACGCACCATCTACCTCCAGCTGCTGACGCGCCAGCAGGAGCTGAATATCTCGCGTTCCAGCGCGATTGGCAACGTGCGTATCATCGATCAGGCTGAAACCCAGCCTGATCCGATCAAACCCAAAAAAGCGCTGATTATCGTACTCGGGTTTGTGGCGGGGCTGGCCCTTTCACTGGGCTACGTCATCGCCAGCGTGGCGCTAAAACGCGGCATCATGAGTTCGGAACAGCTGGAGCCGCTGGGCGTTCCGGTTCTGGCCACGCTCCCGCGCTCGGTTTGGCTCTGGAAGAAAACGCACCTGCGCAGCAAAAGTTTGTTTGCCTCACGCTGGCGGCACACCACCTCGAACGTGCCGTTTTTGCCTGTCGACCGTCCCGCAGACAGCTACGTCGAAGCGGTGAGGGGCCTGCGTACCAGCCTGTACTTTACGATGATGGATGCTGCAAACCGCATTGTGATGTTCTCTGGCCCGACTCAGGACTGCGGGAAAACCCTGGTCAGTACCTCACTGTCGGCCATTGCTGCCCAGTCGGGACAAAAGGTGCTTTTTATCGATGCGGATATGCGTGAGGGCTACGTTCATAAAATCTTTGGCCTGAATAACGACTGCGGGCTGTCGAGCGTGCTTGAAGGAAAATGCGACGGCGTGCAGGCGATTCAGCGTTTCGAGAAAGCGGGCATCGACGTGATGTCCAGCGGACCTACGCCGACCCATCCGGCGGAGCTGCTGATGAATGAACGCTTCAGGACGCTGATGGCATGGGCCAACGAGCGCTACGATCTGGTTGTGATTGATACGCCGCCGGTGCTGGCCGTTACCGACGCTTCCCTGGCTGCGCAAACGGCGGGAATTACACTTCTGGTGTCCCGTTATGCCAAAACCAGCGTGAAAGAGATCGAGAACAGCTTAAAACGCCTGCAGCAATCTGGCGTGGGCGTCAGCGGTATTATCCTGAACGATATTATTAAATCCGCTGCGCTGTATTACAGCGAGGGGTATAGCCAGTATGACTACGGCTACACCCCGAAGCGTAAGCAGCGCAAAGGTTAGTGCTTCACCAGCGTCGCAAAGTAGTACACCAGGGGAATGGCGAGGATCCACAGACCAACGGGGATTTCACGCCATTTCCCGGCAATTGCTTTAATCACGATGTAAAACAGCAATCCTCCCGCAATGCCCGTGCCGAAGCTGTTGGCAATCAGCGTGATCATCACCATCATCAGCACCGGCAGGCCGTCGGTGAAATTCGCCAAATCCACTTTTCTCAGCCCGCTAAACATGTTCAGGCCAATCAGAATCAGCGCTGGCGCGGTGGCTTCTTTCGGGATCATCAGCGCTACCGGGGTAAAGAGCAGCATCAACAGGAACATCACGGCGGCAGCCAGTGCCGTCATGCCGGTTTTGCCCCCGGCTTCGGCAGCCGCTGAAGATTCAATCAGCGCGGTCGCCGCAGGAATGCCAACCCACGGGCCAATCGCAGCGGCAATCGAATCCACCATAAACGGACGGTTGATGTGGGGCATGTTGCCTTCCTCGTCCAGCAGACCCGCTTCACCACCTACTGCCAGCGTGGTCCCCATGGTGGAGAAAAATTCCGATGCGAAGAAGACGAACAGGAAAGGCAGAAAGGCAATGTTGAGCGCACCCAGCATATCGATATGGCCCAACACCGGGGTCAGCGAGTGGGGGAGATCGAGAAAACGCGCGGGCAATTTTGTTACGCCAGCCGGGATGCCAATCAGCGTGGCAAACAGAATTGCCCACAGGATCGCGCCCGGTATACGACGCGCCTGAAGGGCAATAGCCAGAAACAGGCCCGCCAGGGCGACCAGCGCGGCGGGAGAGAGAAAATCCCCCAGCATCAGCGCGTTGGTTTTGGCGTTCGCCAGCACCAGCCCGGCGTTGCGGAACCCCAGCACGGCGACGAACAGTCCGATGGAGGCCGTCAGCCCGAGCTTGATTGACTGGGGAACGGAGCGGGTCACCACTTCACGCAGGCCAAAACGCGTCAGCAGGAAAAACAGGATCCCTGACCAACAGGCGATACCCAGGCCAATTTGCCAGCCAATGCCTTCGCTTCCCGCCAGGGTCACGCCGACCAGCACGGAACCACCAATACCTGGCCCGACGATAAACGGCAGATTGGCATAGAAAGCCATCAGCAACGTGCCCGCGACGAAGACCAGAATGGTGCCCGTTGTGGCTGCTCCCTTGTCCATACCGCCCACGGCCAGCAGCCCCGGTATCACCACCAGCAGATAGGCAGCGGCCAGAAAACCGGTGATCCCCGCCAGACACTCGGTGCGCACGGTACTGCCCCGCGCCCGCAGTGCAAAACGTCGTTCAAGCCAGCTCCCTGGTGCTGGCGAATTAACGGTGTTGTCGGCCATTATCCGGCTCTCCTTCGCAATTATGATGTAATGTCCGGGGTTTCCCGGTAAGAAATCAGTGGATCGACAATTTCGCGTGTCGATCCATCCGTCAGTCCAAGATCGGTCAGATGCGGCCCGGCGTTACAGGCGAGACAGGTTCCCTCTATCGCCTTAAAGACGCGGTAGGGCGGCTCCCAGTCGGCAATCAGGCTGCTGCGATCGCGCAGCGCCTTGAACTGGCGGGCCAGCTCATCAGCAGGCAGTTCAGAGAGCATCCCCGCAATCGGCATGGCGACATGGGCAATCACCTGGCCATGCTGGGCCAGCGCCATTCCGCCGCCGCTTTGGATAAGCGCGCGGGCGGCCAGGGCCATCTCTTCGGGATCGCGCCCCAGGACCACCAGGTTATGCGAGTCGTGAGAATAGCTGGTGGCAATAGCGCCGCGCAGTTCTCCCCAGCCTTCCAGCAGGGCCATCTGCGGTTTTGCCGCGTGCCGCGCGTGGCGATGCTGAACCCAAATCAAACTGAAACCACTCGGGATCTGCACCCGCCCGTTGCGCACCTGAACCTCGGTTTCTCCCCAGCGGGTGAATCGCGCGCCGCTGATATGGCGCAACCGGGCAACACCGTGGTGGGCGTTTGCGATGCGCATCTGGAAATCATCGACGCCTGGCGCGGGCAGCTGCACCGTATCGCGCGGGAGCGTCAGGGGGGTATCGGGCAGAGAAGTCAGCATCTTCCCGTTGCGGGCGATCTCTTTTCCGGCAACATAGACCTGGCGAGCCGTGAGCTTTTGCAGCGAATCAAAGACGACCAGATCCGCGCGGCGCCCGGCGGCAATCAGCCCCAGATCGTTGCGCTGCAGGCGAATGGCCGCGTTCAGCGTGGCGAAGCGCAGCGCGTCCGTTGCCGCTAAACCGTGCCCGATGAGCAGGTTCAGCAGCGCGATAATGCCGCCTTTCTCCAGCAGGATGTCCGGCGGCACATCGTCGGTACAGACCGTGATCTGCGAGGAGAGATGCGGCAACGTTTTCAGGGCATTAACAATATCGGGCAGCAGATAAGGGTGGGAGCCACGAATTTCCAGCGTCAGCCCGGCGCGCAATTTCTCCAGCGCGTCGTCTGCGGAGGTCAGCTCATGGTCTGAGGTGACACCCGCGGCCAGATAAGCCTGTAGATCGGCACCGCTAAGCCCGCGCGCATGGCCCTCAATGAGCTTACCGCTCTCCAGCCCCGCCTGCATGATCTCCAGCATGCGCGGGCTGCCGTTGAGCACACCATGCATATCCATTACTTCCGCCACGCCGCGCACGTCCGGCCAGCTCAGCAGCGTTTGCATTTCCTGTCCGGCAAAATCGGCCCCGGACATCTCGAGGCCAGGCGTGGAGGGCACGCTCGACGGCGCGGCGACCATCACCTGCAGGGGTAAATTCCGGCTGGCCTCAATGGCAAAACGGACGCCCTCAATGCCCAGCACGTTCGCCAGTTCATGCGGATCCCAAAATACCGCCGTGGTGCCCTGCGCCAGCACGATTTCGGCGTAGCGGGCGGGCAGCAGATGCGAGCTTTCCAGGTGGACGTGCGTGTCCATCAGCCCCGGCGACACGTACTGATTGTTCAGATCCTGTATCTCATGCGCGTCGGTACGGCTGCCCCGGGGATGTACGCTGGCGATTAGTTCGCCAACGATGCCAATATCCGCCTCGCGGATCTCGCCCGTGGCCATATCAATAATGCGCGCGTGGGTGAGCAGCAGATCAAAGGGCGTTTCGCCTCGCGCGGCCTGAACGGCGCGGCGTCGGGTTTCGGAAGTCATGCAATTAACGGTTCCAGCTTTAAAACAATGGCGCTACTCTATGCACGCGGCAAACGTTTGCCCAGCTGATAAAATTTATCGCCCGATAACGGCGGGTTATTCTGTGACGTGTAGACAAAGATAATGATGATGGAACCCTGGCAGCGCTTGCCCGCGCTTTCGCTTCGACAGCTACAGTATTTTGTGACGCTGGCGCAGCTGCGACATTTTACCGACACCGCTAATAAACTGGCAATCAGCCAGCCGGCGCTGAGCAGCGCGCTGCGGCAAATCGAGACGGTGCTGGGCGGCAAACTGGTGAACCGCACGGCCTCGGCGGTTACGCTGACGGAGCTTGGCGCTGCCATTCTGCCGCACGCCCAGCGGGTACTCAGCGTGGCGCAACTTGCGTTCGATGATATGCAGCACATCGTGCAGGCCGGGGGCGACGGCACCGTGCGCATTGGGCTGATCCCCTCCGTGAGTTCGCTGCTGTTTCCCCGCCTTCCGCAGATCCTCGCCCAGGCTTTTCCCCGTCTGAGGGTAGAGTTTCTCGATCAAACTAACGATGAGCTGGTCGCCCAACTGCTAAAAGGGCAGATCGATTTTGGCGTGGGTGCTATCGATAATACGGTGCCCGACCGGCTGGACCTCTTTCCGCTACAGGACGATCCTTTTGTGGCGGTGTTCCACCGCGACGACCCGCTGGCCGCGTCGGCACACATACCCTGGAAGCAGCTGGCCGGGCGCGATATCGCCGTCTTTTCGAAAGGCAATATTCAGCGGCTGGTGGCGGCGCTGGCAGAAAGCCATCGTCTGTCCCTGCAGACGCGCTACCAGGTCGACTACATCGAAACCCTGTATGGTCTGGTGCGTTCCCGGCTGGCCGTGGCGATTTTACCGCAGCTGTATACCACCCATCTGCAGGACCCGCAGCTTTGCGTGGTGCACCTGCAACAGCCCGCGCTGGCCCGCACGGTGGCGCTGATGCGGGCACCTCAGACGCTCCCGCCGTTTATCGAATCCTGCTTTACCCTGATGGTCGACACCCTGCGGTCATCCTGACCTCTATGCGACACTTCTTTACAGCGAGGCGGGGCGATGCTCGCTAAGATAACCCTCGTCAATAGATGAGGGCACAATGGATAACCGTAAAGTGAGTAAACTGCGCCGCTGGGTGCGGGAAGGGTGTGTTTTAATCCTGCTGGTTATGGTCGTGATGTGGGGAGTGGATCAGTTCCGCAAACCGACGTTGCCTGCCAGCTTCAGCGCGACACCCATGCAAAGCATCGACGGCAAAACGTACGATATTGCCGCGCTCAGCCAGGACCGGCCGCTGCTGATTTACGTCTGGGCGACCTGGTGCAGCATCTGCAGGTTCACTACCCCGTCCGTCAGCGCTCTGGCAGAAGAGGGCGGCAACGTCGTGAGCATTGCGCTCCGCTCCGGTGATGATGCCAAACTGCACCGCTGGGTAGAGAAGAAACAGCTCGCCATGCCGGTCATCAACGATGCCAACGGCGCGCTGTCGCAGGAATGGCAGGTGAGCGTCACGCCGACGCTGGTGATTTTATCGAAAGGCAAAGTGGTGAGTACCACAACGGGCTGGACAAGCTACTGGGGAATGAAGGTCAGACTCTGGTGGGCGGGAATATAAAAATAACCCCTCTCCCTGACGAGAGAGGGGCTGAGATTACTTCGCCAGAACTTCCTGAGCGGTACGCTCAACCAGCGACAGCAGGACTTTCACATCTTCCAGCGTCACGGTTGGGTTCAGCAGGGTCAGCTTCAGGCAGGTGATGCCGTTATGCTCGGTCACGCCGACGTTCGCGCGGCCTGACTCCAGCAGCGCGTCGCCAATTTTCTGGTTCAGCAGGGCGATGCCCGCGTCGTCCATCTGCGTCTCTGGGCGGAAGCGGAACAGCACGCTTGCCAGCTGTGGCTGCATCACCAGTTCCAGAGCAGACTGCGCTTTCACGTAGTCCGCAACCTGCTGCGCCAGCGTCACACCGTGATCGATAATCGCCGCATACTGCTCCTGACCCAGCGCTTCCAGGCTCATCCACAGCTTCAGCGCGTCGAAACGACGGGTTGTCTGCAGAGACTTGGACACCAGGTTTGGCACGCCTGCTTCTTCATCGAACTCAGAGTTCAGGTAGGCCGCCTGATAGCGCATCAGCTCATAGTGACGCGCTTCTTTCAGCAGGAACGCGCCGCAGCTGATGGTCTGGAAGAACTGCTTGTGGAAGTCCAGAGTAACGGAATCCACCAGCTCAATACCGTCCAGGTAGTGACGATACTGCTCGGACATCAGCAGCGCGCCGCCCCAGGCTGCATCAACATGCACCCAGATGTTCTGCTTCGCCGCCAGTTCAGCAATCGCACGCAGCGGATCGATAGCACCGGCATCGGTGGTACCTGCCGTCGCAACAATCGCCAGGATCTGTTCGCCGTTGGCATTGCACTGCTCGATTTTCGCCGCCAGATCGTTGAGATCCATACGCGAGAATTCGTCCGTTTTCACCTGGAGCACGGACTGATAGCCGAGGCCCATCAGCGCCATGTTTTTCTGCACGGAGAAGTGCGCGTTTTCGGAGCACAGCACGCGAATTTTACGCAGATCGCCGACCAGACCGTCCTGCTGAACGGAGTGGCCCTGACGTGCGAAGAACGCATCGCGCGCCAGCATCAGGCCCATCAGGTTGCTCTGGGTGCCGCCGCTGGTGAAGACACCCGCGTCGCCAGCCTGATAACCCACGCGGGTACGCAGCCATTCGATCAACTTGATCTCAATAATGGTTGCGGACGGGCTTTGATCCCAGGAGTCCATGCTCTGGTTGGTGGCGTTGATCAGCACTTCCGCCGCCTGGCTTACCACCAGGCTTGGGCAGTGCAGGTGCGCCACGCACTGCGGGTGATGAACGGACAAACTGTCTTTCAGGAAGAATTCCACGGCGCGTTCAATCGCCGCGTCGTTGCCCAGCCCTTTCGGGTTGAAATCCAGCTGAATACGGTCGCGCAGCTCCGCGACCGTTTTGCCCTGATACATCTCAGGCTGTTTCAGCCACTGCATCACAGCCTGAGTGCTTTGTTCAATCGCCTGCTTGTAAGCATCAATGCTCTGCGCAGAGGAGAACAAAATTGGGTTTGAATCAGACATCGTAATCAACAACTCCGGTTACGCCGGGCGAACGCCCGCAGCAAGCAGCGCCTGCTCGAATTTATCCAGGAACACTTTCAGCTCTTCATCGCTGATCAGCAGTGACGGCAGCAGACGCAGCACGACGCCGTTACGGCCACCGCGCTCCAGAATCAGGCCCGCTTCGAAGCACTTCTTCTGGATCAGCGCTGACAGCTCGCCGTCGCCAGGGAAGCAGCCCATGTGGTCAGCGGCTTCGTCTGGCTTGACGATCTCAATACCGATCATCATGCCCAGACCGCGAACGTGGCCGATCACCGGATAGCGTTTCGCCATCTCTTTCAGCTGGCCTTTCAGCCATTCGCCCTGTGCAGCCACTTTGTCTGCAATGTTCTGGTCTTTCAGGATTTTCAGCGTCGTCAGACCGGTTGCCATCGCCAGCTGGTTGCCGCGGAAGGTGCCGGTGTGGTGGCCTGGTGCCCATGCATCGAACTGCTTTTTGATACCCAGCACAGCCAGTGGCAGACCGCCGCCAACCGCTTTGGACATCACGATGATGTCTGGCTCAATGCCTGCGTGCTCGAAGGCGAAGAATTTACCGGTACGGGCAAAGCCCGCCTGCACTTCGTCGAGGATCAGCAGAATGCCGTGTTCCTGAGTCACTTTACGGATGCGCTGCAGCCACTCAGCCGGAGCCGGGTTCACGCCGCCTTCACCCTGAACGGCTTCAAGGATCACCGCCGCAGGTTTACGCACGCCGCTTTCAACGTCGTTAATCAGGTTGTCGAAGTAGTAGGTCAGCGCTTTCACGCCCGCTTCACCGCCGATACCCAGCGGGCAGCGGTACTGATGCGGATAAGGCATGAACTGCACTTCCGGCATCATGCCGTCTACGGCTTCTTTCGGAGACAGGTTGCCGGTCACGGACAGCGCGCCGTGGGTCATGCCGTGGTAACCACCCGAGAAGCTGATGATCCCGCTACGGCCGGTGACTTTTTTCGCCAGCTTCAGCGCCGCT
>Ga0209795_10000173_pt1 | contig 58527 bp, 42 predicted proteins | sample AgamicOrMarz_FD_187166 | JGI IMG/M metagenome (GOLD analysis project Ga0209795, IMG submission 187166) | Agave microbial communities from Guanajuato, Mexico - Or.Ma.rz (SPAdes) (version 2) | ecosystem: Host-associated > Plants > Phyllosphere > Phylloplane/Leaf | place: Guanajuato, Mexico...
TGGCAGTCAGTTCTTTATCGAGCGCCGCGTTGCGGCGCGCGCGGAATTGCATCAGCCAGTCGGTGGTGATCGCCACGCCGGTCCGCGCTTCGATCAACGGTGCTTCGTCCTTCACTGCCTTGCCGACGAAAATCCGCATCGTCTCTTCGATGCTCAATTGCCAGCCCAATTCGCCGAGCATTTCGGTGAGCACGCGGTTCGTAATCGGTTCTGAATCGACGAGCACGCCGTCGCAATCGAAGAGTACTGCGTCGAAGGGGAAATCGGCCATCGGTTGGAGTAGGGCAAGAGGTCGCGGAACCCGCAAGGATACCTCAACGGCCCCCGAGGCGCTGCGCAGCCTCACTCACGAGCCGCCCTCGCGATAGCCATCGCTCAGCGTCTTCATAAACGCGATGATGTCCTGAATGTCCTCCTCGCTCATCGCGGGCTCGTCGCCCGGTTTGCGGTCGAAAGGCGCGTCGGAAACATCCACGTTCGCGTGATATTGCGCGGGCAAATCGTTGTACTTCTGCACGTGGCCCGATGCATCGCGAGGATAGATTTTTTCGGGCGATGTATTGCGCAGATTGTAGAAGTCCATCACCTGCTTCAGGTCGTGATAGACGCCGTTATGAAAGAACACCCTGCGGTTCGCGACATTGCGCAGCGTCGGCGTGAGGAACATGCCGCAGTACTGCGTCTGTTTCGCGAGATCATCACGAAACGGCCCACATACCCCCATATCGAAGAACTTCGGATCCCTGTTCGCGGGAATCGCAGGATTGCGCGGCACGCCAAGCGCTTCATATTGCGTGTCGGTGAATACGGGCGGCAGGCCGTCCCTGGTCGGCTGACTCAGGTGGCAGCCCGCGCAGTTGGCCTTGTCTTTATCGTTGAACAATTGCAGGCCGTGCAGTTCGGCATGCGTGAGCCGCGCTTTGCCTTCGAGCCAATAATCGTACTTGCTCGTGAATGCGTGAAACGACGGATCTTCGATCTGATAGCGGCCCACTGCGAACATCGCCTCGGAGATCAGCAGGCTCGGGTTCGCGGCAATCGCCGGCCCGAAGATCTGTTTGAACTGGTCGATGTACTTTGTCTGTAGCAGCTTGTGCGCGACGTCTTCCGGCGTCTTGTTGGCCATTTCCACTGGATTGGTCAGCGGGCCAATTGCCTGGTCCTGCAAAGTATCGGCGCGGCCGTCCCAGAAGAGTCCGCCTTGCGGCACCATCGCCGGAGCGGCGGGCGCGGCGAGGGCGGTCTTCTGTGCGCGCTGCACGCCGGCGGCTTGCGAAGCGAGTTGCGTGAGATCGACCGGCGCGTCGGTGTCGCCCTGATCGGGGCCAATGCTGAACGGCGCCTGCCGATACAGATAAGTGAGCGACGGCGGCGGACGATAACCCGCTTCGTTCATATGCGCGCCTCCGAGCTGAACCGGAAATGCGTTGTCCGGCGAATACGAATTCTTTGGCGAGTGGCACGACGCGCAGGATTGCGTGCCCGAAGCTGACAGCGACGGGTCGAAAAAAATCTGCTTGCCGAGCAATGCCACGGCGCTCAACGGCGCGCGAGCCGGTCGCATTAGATGCACGGGTTGCGGATTCGCGCCGGTGATCTCTTCAACGATTGCGCCGACAGAAACCGGCATGCGCTCGGGATACACCAGTGCATACGCGCCAAGCGCAACGGCCGCAATCCCGCTGCACGCAGCGGCCCATGCAGCGAGTTTCAGCAGCGAGCGGCGAGTGACAATGGGACCCGGTTCGCCGCCGGCGGGAAGGGTCGGCGGCAGGGCGGCGTCTGAAGATCGGTTCATGGCGATGATGACGAATAGTGCTTCGTATACGATAAAAAAAGCGAATCGAGCCAGCATGCAGGGGCTGGCTCGACGCCTGATTACGCTTGTGCGATGAGTTGCGCGCGGCCGTCGAAAGACGGCAAGGTTCGCGCGCAACCCAGGCTCACGCTTACGCTCAGATTGCCGGCGCGGTCGCGAGCTTCGTGCCGAGGTTCTGATCGAGATACAACGGCGGATTGTTGCCCGAGCCCGCGAAGTCGAACATGTTCATGATGCTGCCCGCGGTCGCATCGAATGAACCGCCACCAATGCGCTGGCCACCCAGCCAGTTGTCTTCGATGAACTTCACGACCGATGCCTGCGTGATCGCCGTGTCGTCGACGAAATTGGCCTTCGCCCACGGCGACACCACGACAAACGGCGTGCGCGTGCCCGGACCGCAACGGCCGTTCACCGCGCCGCCGTTCACGCCTTGCGGCTGCACCGCGCCGGCTGCCGTGCATTGGCCCGCCGCGCTCAGGTTGTCGCTGCCCGCCACCGTCTTGCCGCCCGCCGATTGCGCGGTCGTCGAGTCGAACGACGAACTCGTCGGCGCCTTGTAGCGATGGTCGTACCAGCCGTCCGAATCGTCATAGGCAATGATCACGGCCGTGTTCTTCCAGTCAGGCTGCTGTTGCAGGAAGTTGACGACCTTCGTGACGAATGCCTGTTCGTCGATCGGGTCCGAGTTGCCCGGATGGCCGTCCTCGACAGCCGGCGCCTTCAGGAAGCTGACCGACGGGTAGTTGCCCGCCTTCACCGCGGCAAAGAAATCATCGGTGTCGTACTGGTGATGAACCGGCGTTGCCGTGTTATCCAGCGGATCGGTCGCGCCGATCACCGCCGTCGACGAAGGACGCGTATGCGCGAGGTTCGCCGTGCTCGCGTAGTACTGGAACCACGCATGGTGCTGCACGTAGTCGGTCTTCGTCGCGTTGAGCACCTGCGAGAACGTCGAGCGCGCGCAGCCGGTTGTGCCGTTTGCGTTGACCGTCTGCAGATTGAAGCCGCCCATGAAGCCGCCCCACGTGATGTTCTTCGCGTTGAGCAGGTCGCCGATATTCTTGTTGTTCGACGACATCGTGCCCGTCACGGCGCTGTTCGCCGCGAGCGTGCAGACGTCGCCCGTCGGGTCCAGGTCGCCGACCATCGTGAAGCCGCCGGCCGAATCTGGAATCGCGTTGCCCGACGTGCCGCCCGCAACGATCACGCCGTTGTTCTGCCCGGACACGACTGCGAGCGCGCCCGGTGTCGACGGACCATACGTGTCGGTGTACGCGTTCTGGTTCATCGCGAAGTGCTGCGCGTAGTTCCATAGCGCCGTGACTGTGTTGCCGTCGAAATAGCCGAGCACCTGGCCCTTGGTCGCGAATGCGCCGGTACTGCCGGCGATGGTGGAACCGGCGGCCGTGAAGAGCGGGAACGAGTCCATCGCGCCGTTGTTGTACGCGAGCTGTTCCGCGGCGTACGCGTGGTTCTGGCTCGACGTGTTCGCCTGCGAGCGGTCGAGGCGAAACGGCAGCAGATCCGCGGCGGGAAGGCCGAGACCGGCAATCGTCACGGCACCGACCGTGCGGCCCGCCGTATTCGGCGACGTGGAAAGCGCATTCGGATTCGTAGCGATCAGGTTGTTGTTCGCGAGGTTGTTGACCGCCGGCGTGCCCGCGGCTGCCGTGAATTGCGGCTCGCCGACGGGATTCGCCGCTTGCGGATAAGTGGCGAAGTAGTGATCGAACGACACGTTCTCGCCGAAGATCACGACGACGTGCTTGATCGGCGTCGCGGTCGCCACGGCGTCCTGCGCGGTCACCGTGGGCGCCGGCGACGAAGCCGGCGTCGACGACGCAGTCGAATTGACGCTGTGATCGCTGCACGCGGCGAGCGTCAGCAACGCGGCAAACGGGATGGGTAACAGGGTTCTGCGCAACATGTGACAGGCTCCAGATTCGACTTCGCCGTTCAGCGCTTCCATTGATGCACGCGTGGAGTCCGCTGAAGATCTTGTTTATTGGAAATGGTGCTGTGCCTGTCGACGTGCGCGCGGCAGCCCCGACAGGCTGCGCGCATTGAAGCATTCGATGATTAAGATTTAAGGGCGCGCATATTACGCTGGCTCTCGATCGCCATTCATTTGCATAACGCTTGCTGACGGTCGGCTGTCATGCCGGGCTGCGAGCCGCGCGGCAATTGGCGGAGCGGGGCGCGGCGCGCGGGATTTGCTCGAGCAACACGAGTCGGCACGCGAGATGCTGCAACACGCGAACCCGGCTCGCGCAGCGCGCCGTCTCCACGGTTAGCTGCCGCCATTCGTGACTTCTTTCGAGGACTTTGCCATGACAGTGAAGCTCAAACCCGTCTCCCAGCAGGTCATCGTCATTACCGGCGCGACGAGCGGCATCGGTCTTGCGACCGCGCGTCTGGCCGCCAGCAGGGGAGCGCGCCTGATGCTGATCGCGCGCGACGAGGAAGCGCTCCGCACGCTCGCCACCCAACTCGGCGATCAGGGGGCGCTGGTTGAATACGCGGTCGCCGACGTGAGCAACCAGGCGCAATTGCAGGCCGCCGCGGACAAGGCCATCGCGCGCTTCGGCGGATTCGACACATGGGTGAACAACGCGGGCGGCTCGATTTTCGGACGCTGCGCCGATGTCCCCATCGACGAGCAGAAGGAATTGTTCGAGACCAACTTCTGGGGCGTCGTGCAGGGATCGATGATTGCGCTTGCGCACCTGAAGCAGCGCGGCGGTGCGCTCATCAACCTGGGCAGCGAGCTATCCGATATTGCATTGCCGCTGCAAGCCGCTTACGTTGCGTCCAAACATGCAGTGAAGGGATACACCGACACGCTGCGCATGGAGTTGATCGAAGAGCGCGCGCCCGTTTCCGTCACGCTGATTAAACCATCGGGCATTCATACGCAGTTCGTCGAGCACGCGCGCAATCATCTCGACGTGCAGCCGAAGTTGCCGCCGCCCGTCTATGCACCGGACATCGTCGCCAAGGCGATTCTGCATGCGGCGTGCACGCCGGTTCGCGATCTGTATGTCGGCGGCGCATCGGCGGCGATGGTGACGTTCGCGCGTCGCGCGCCGAATCTGTACGACCGTGTGATGAGCCGCATCGGCATTGCTTCGCAACGTACGCAGGAACCGCCGCGTACGCCGGACGGCAATCATGGCGACGACGGCGCGTTGCGCGAGCGTTCGGGACAGAAGCGCAGGGTGCTGGAGTCGAGCCTGTACACGCAGGCGTCGATGCATCCGCGGCAAACCGTCATGCTCGCTGCCGGTGCGGCCGCGGTGTGGATGCTCGCGCGTTATGCGAGGTCGTCGCATGCGGGGCGCGTGTGAGCGGCGCGCCGTCGGGCTTGTGATTCACATACCGGGACAAAGGGTAGCGCCGTATGCGCGTAAAGCAGTGCGAGGCGCAACCCTTCGTCGTCCGATGCAATCCGCCAGGACGCCGTTGATCATGTGAAGCCGGGCGTTCAACCTCCGCCGTTCGGCGTGGCTACGGTCAGCTTGTTGGACACCGATTTCACACCGGCGACGTTCTTCGCCACGTCCTCGGCCTGCGGAATCTGCGCACCGTCAGGCACCGATCCGGTCAACGTGACCGCGCCGCCGCGAGCCCGAACGTATACGTTCGACACGTCGAAGCCTTGTGCTTTGGACAACGCCTTGCGCACGTCGAGGCCGAGCTTGCGGTCCGTCTTTTTCACCGCTTTTGTGCGCGCAGTCGACGATGCGGTCGTGTCGGCCATTGCCGCATCGCTCGCTTGCGCATACGCGCTCGACGCCGTGGCGACGCACAATGCAATGCCGAGCGCCTTTAAAAGATTGACTGTTTTCACGTTTTCTCCATCCTCGAAAAGTTAATGTCGCTTCGTTGCATGCAAAAAAACACACGCCTGTGAGCGGTTTTCTTCTCACTGGGAGCGTCCTGTTTTGTTCAAGCGTGCCGCGGCGGCGCTCCCGGCGCGCTTAAACAATAGCTCAGCATGCGCGCTCATGCATGAAAAAACTGGCCGTGGCGCGAACTGCCGAGGTGCTGGCAACAACACGCGCGATGCGGTTTGGCATTAAGCTCTGACTGCGGCCGTGCATGGCATCATCGCGCGGTATCCGCGGCAGTGAACGATGCGTTCTGAACAAACTGAATGCAATTGCCAACTTGAGAGGAGTTAGCCATGAAGACCATTGCCATCAAACAGATGATGCTCGGCCTCGCAGTATCCGCGCTGGTAGCAGGCGGCATGCCGCTTGCCGCCGCGCAAACCACGACCGACACGAACGCGCAGACGGCCCAACCTGGCGCGACCGGCGCGAGCAGCACCGCCAAGCCGACCAAGGCGGAGCGCAAAGCGGCACGCAAACAGGCTCGCGCAAAGAAGAATGCCGAGTTGAAGAAGCTCGAGGATGCGGGCTATCAGCCGTCGCGCAACGACCCCAACTATCCGGACGATCTGCAGAAGGCGCAGAAAAAAGCGGGCATCGGTACGGGCGCGAGCCAGTAGGTATTCATCCGCAATCATTGCAGCCGTGCGGCGCGATGCTCGTGCTGCACGCGTAAAAACGCGTGATAAGGCGCTGACCTCGGCAGCCTTCGCAGGCGGCTGCTGCAATGGCTCGCCGCTCGTTGAGAGCCCTTAGCGGACGCGTTGTCTCCTGGTGTTTCGCGTGTCATCTGCGTTTCGCCAGACGATTCCCGACGCGAGTTGGCGTTGACCACCAACGTCTGTTGCGCCGCGACACCCCCGCATTTCGTATTTCCTCGCCGTTTTTTGCTCCAAAAAAGCCTTCATTTGGCTTGGAACGACATCTTCGGCGCACTTCGTCGATACACGTCAAACCCTTGCCCAGCAAGGCTTCCACGCTGGCGCGACAGCAACCACGCGACATAGGTGTCGTATTTCCACATGTGGTTGTCGCAAATAGTCGGCTAGTCGCACTTTTTTCTGGCAACTATGTATGCACAGCGCGGACGGACGTCCGCCACAGCTTTGCATGGGACCAGAGTAAGGTGCTAAAGCACCAACTCTGCCCGACAGCTTTGCATGGGACCAGAGTAAGGTGCTAAAGCACCAACTCTGCCCGACAGCTTTGCATGGGACCAGAGTAAGTGCTTTGCACCAACTCCGGCCCACATAGGAGAGCATTCAATGAATTCCCCCAAGGTCGTGGTCGAAGGGCTGTGCAAGGTGTTCGGCACCAACCCGAAACAGGCGCTCGGCATGCTGGCAGGAGGCGCGACGAAAGAAGAAGTGTTCGCGCGCACCGGTCAGATCGTCGGCGTTCACAACGTATCGTTCGAGGTCAAGGAAGGCGAGATCTTCGTGCTCATGGGCCTGTCCGGCTCCGGCAAGTCGACGCTGATTCGCCTGATCAACCGGCTCGTCGAGCCGTCGGCAGGCAAGGTGCTGATCGACGGGCGCGATGTGGCAAGCGTGCCGCGCGGCGAACTGACCGCGCTGCGCCGCAAGGACATGAGCATGGTGTTCCAGTCCTTCGCGCTGATGCCGCAACGCACGGTGCTCTCGAACGCGGCGTTCGGGCTCGAGGTGGCGGGCATCGGCCGCAAGGAACGCGAAGCGCGCGCGATGACGGTGCTCGAGCAGGTCGGCCTCGCGCCGTTCGCGCAGAAGCTGCCCGCGCAACTCTCGGGCGGCATGCAGCAGCGTGTGGGTCTCGCCCGGGCGCTGGCCGTGAACCCGTCGCTGATGATCATGGACGAAGCGTTCTCCGCGCTCGATCCGCTCAAGCGCAAGGAAATGCAGAACGTGCTGCTCGATCTGCAACGCGAGCAGCAACGCACGATTCTGTTCGTCTCGCACGATCTCGAGGAAGCGATGCGCATCGGCACACGCATCGCGATCATGGAAGGCGGCAAGGTCGTGCAGATCGGCACGCCGCAGGAGATCATCACCAATCCCGCCGACGACTATGTGCGCGCGTTCTTTGAAGGCATCGACACGAGCCGCTATCTGACGGCCGGCGATCTGATGCAGACCGACGCCGTGCCGCTGATGCATGCGCACTCGCCGCAGATCGACGTGTCGAGCGTGGCCGCCACGCTGAACGGCAGCGCCGATTACGCTTTCGTGCTCGACAGCGAGCGCAAGATTCGCGGCTTCGTGTGCCGCGACGAAACGGGCAACGCGTCCGCGAAGCTGAACTACGTCGAGTGCATCCGACGCACGACGCCGCTCGACGATGTGGTCCAGCGCGTCGTCGCGAGCCGCGCGCCCCTGCCGGTCGTCGAAGCAGACGGCTCCTACTGTGGTTCGGTCAACAAGACGAACGTGCTGCACGTTCTCACGCGCCATCGAGGTTCCCATGTCTGAAATCATTCCACTTGGCGCCTGGGTCGATCACGGCGTTCACTATCTGCTCGACCACGACGCAAAGACTTTCGATTCCATCGGCAAGGTCATCGAGAGCTTTGCGGCGATCGTCGAACACGGTCTGCAAGCGGTGCCCATGTGGGCGCTGATGGCGTTTTTCGTTGGCATCGGTTTGTGGCGGGTGGGCTGGCGTTTCGCGCTCTTCACGTTGCTCGCGATGCTGCTGATCTACGGCACCGGCTTCTGGGATCAGATGGTGATCACGCTCGGCCTCACGCTGTCGTCCACCTTCATTAGTCTCGTGCTCGGCGTGCCGCTCGGCATCTGGACCGCGAAGAGCCGCACCGTCGAGATGATGGTGCGTCCCGTGCTCGATCTGATGCAGACCATGCCCGCGTTCGTCTATCTGATTCCGGCCGCGATGCTGTTCGGTCTTGGCCGCGTGCCCGGCATTCTGTCCACCGTGATCTTTGCGATGCCGCCCGCAGTGCGTCTCACGTCGCTCGGCATCAAGCACGTGAACCGCGAAATTGTGGAAGCGGGTCAGGCGTTCGGTTGCACGCCGTGGCAGTTGCTCTACAAGGTGCAGTTTCCGAACGCGCTGCCGTCGATCATGACGGGCGTGAACCAGACCATCATGATGGCGTTGTCGATGGTGATCATCGCGTCGATGGTCGGCGCAGGCGGTCTCGGCAACGACGTGCTCGCCAGCATTCAGCGGCTCGACATCGGGCTCGGTTTCGAGAGCGGACTCTCGGTCGTGATGCTCGCGATCATTCTCGACCGCATCACGGAGAGCTTCGGCCGCTCGCCCGGCATGGCACGCGCGCCGCTGCTTTCGGGTGTGCGCAATCTGATGAAGGTGCGCCGGGCGCCGGCGGCGCAGCATAGCTGAGCCGCCCATGAAGCGCGACGCGATCACTCCGATAGAAGCCCCGTCCGGGTCGCCGCTTTCCCGACTCGCGCACGTCGGCTTCCTGACGCTGCCGAATTTTTCGATGATCGCGTTCACGAGCGCGGTCGAAGTGCTACGGATGGCTAACTATGTTGGCCGCGCGGAGCACTACAGGTGGTCGGTCATTACACCGGACGGCGAGCCGGCGCGAGCCAGCAACGGCATCACCGTCAAGCCGACCACCACGCTCGAACAGGCCGGCATGCCCGATGTGCTGATCGTCTGCGCCGGATGGCACGTGCGCGATTACGTGGACGACACGGTGATCGCGCTGCTGCGCGACGTGGCCGCGCAAGGCATTCCCCTCGGCGGCATCTGCACGGGACCGTATGCGTTGCTCGCGGCGGGTCTGCTCGACGGTTATCGCTGCACCGTGCATTGGGAAGACATGTCGCCGCTGCACAAGAGCTTCCCGCATGTGCGTTTCGCCGACGAGCTGTTCGTGATCGACCGCGACCGCATGACGTGCACGGGCGGCACGGCGCCGCTCGATCTGATGCTGAACCTGGTCGGCATGCGTCTTGGTCACTCGGTGGCGGCGCAGGTGTCCGAGCAGTTCATCGTGGAAAGGATTCGCGGCTCGACCGACTACCAGCACATTCCCGTCGATGCGCGCGTCGGCTTCACGCGCGCCGAACTGATCGAAGTCGTGCGGCTGATGGAGGCGAACATCGAGGAGCCTCTGTCGCTCGACGAACTCGCGCGGCTCGTGCGTTTGTCGCAGCGTCACTTGCAGCGCATGTTCAAGATGTTCCTGAGCGTATCGCCGACGCACTATTACCTGACGCTGCGCCTGCGCCGCGCGCGTGAACTGCTGCGTAACACCGACGCGTCGATCGCGCGCGTGACGGCGGTCTGCGGGTTCCATTCGCCGTGCCATTTCAGCAAGGCGTATCGCGCGCAATTCGGTCATGCGCCGAGCGTGGAGCGGCGGCTGTCGGCATAAAGAAGCAGTCAAGCATTCATCACCCTGAGACCCTGAGGAACCGCCATGAAACGTTTGTGGGCTGCGTCGTTGTGCGCGCTGTCTGTGTCGTCCGTCACTTCCGCTATTGCCGCCGAACCTGCTGCGTGCCGCGACGTGCGCTTTGCCGACGTCGGCTGGTCCGACATTGCGGCGACGACCGGGCTTGCGTCGACGGTGCTCGAGGGACTCGGCTACAAGCCGACCAAAACGATCGCTTCGGTGCCGATCACGTTTGCCGGCGTGAAGAGCAAACAGATCGACGTGTTCCTCGGATACTGGTCGCCGACGATGGACCCGATGATCGATCCGTTCAAGAAAGCCGGCCAGGTGAATGTGCTGCCCACACCCAACCTTACCGGCGCGAAGTACACGCTGGCGGTGCCGGATTACGCGTATCAGGCCGGCATCAAGTCGTTCGCCGACATCGCGAAGAATTACGACAAGCTCGGCGGCAAGATCTACGGCATCGAACCCGGTAACGACGGTAATGCGCTCATCAAGAAGATGATCGACAGCAATCAGTACGGGCTCGGCAAGTTCAAGCTGGTGGAGTCGAGCGAGGCGGGCATGCTGGTCGAAGTGAACCGCTCGATTCGCGACAAGAAGCCGATTGTGTTTCTCGGCTGGGAACCGCACCCGATGAATGTGCAGATGAAGATCGATTATCTGTCCGGTGGCGACGACGTGTTCGGTCCGAATTACGGCGAAGCAAAAGTGATGACGGTGACGCCGACCGACTATGCGACGCGTTGCCCGAACGTCGCGAAGCTGGTGTCGAATCTGCATTTCACGACCGACATCGAGAACCACGTGATGATGCCGATCATGAATAAGGTCGATCCGAACAAGGCCGCGCGCGAGTGGCTGAAGGCGAATCCGGCGGTGCTGGATCAGTGGCTTGCGGGGGTGAAGACGTTTGATGGGAAGGATGGGTTGCCGGCGGTTAAGGCGTTTGTGGCGGGGAAGTGAACGTTTGAGTTTTCGCGCCGCGTTGTATGCGGCGCGAAAATTGGTGCCGCGCGATTTGAGGCCACGAATAAGGGCCTCAAATCAAGGCTTCAAATCGCCTGCGCCCGCCCCGGAAACGTCTCATCATAATCACCGCTATCTTCCGCTTCCGCCGCTGTGCCGCGCTGCTCGCGGTACATCATCGGCGGCAAACCGAATTGCTTGCGAAATTCGCGGCCCAGATGTGACGCATCGGAAAAGCCGCAACTCGAAGCAATGTCAGCCACCGTTTTGTCCGAACTCGTCAACAACCACGCAGCCGTGCGCAACCGCACCTGCTTCGCGTAAGCCTGCGGCGCCTTGCCGGTTTGCGCCTTGAAAAGCCGCTCCAATTGACGCGGCGACAAGTCCAGCTTGCGCGCCAGTTCGTCGAGCGATAACGAACGCCCCACGTGCTGTTCCATCAGCAGAATCGCACGCTTAACCTTCGGATGCGCGGCAGGCGCAAGTCCCGGCGGATGCGGCTGCGGCGCGTTGCCTTTCTGCATGTCGTCGACGAGCAGAATGCGCAGCGCCTTCTGCACCGTCGCCGTTTCGAAGTGGCGCAACAGAATAGCCGCGGCCACGTCGATGGACGCGCGTCCGCCCGAACACGTAATACGCCGCCGATCGATAACAAATAGCCGGTCGGCCACCAGCGCCTCTTCATTGACCGACGGAAATCGCTCGATGAAGTCCCAGTAGTGAAACCAGCTCACGCAAATCCGATAGCCGTCGAGCACACCCGCGCGCATCAGCGAGAACACGCCGGTGCACATGCCGACGAGCGTGGCATCGGCGGCAGCGGCGCGTCGAATGAAGGCGAGCGTCGCGTCGCTCGCAGCCGGTCCCGAATGCAGCAGGCCACCCACCACGACCACGTAATCGAATGGCTCGGCGCCGTCGAACGTTTCCCACGGCGTGATCTGGATGCCGCAGCTCGCGCGCACCGGAGCAAGGGTTTCCCCTATCACGCTCCACGAACAGCGCACGGGTTTGCTGAAGTCGCCTTCGTCCGCGGACAGACGCAGCAGGTCGACGAAACCCGAGAACGCCGTCAGCGTGAAGTTCGGCAGAAGAATAATGCCGAAGCGGATGCGCTGCTTCGGCGCACCGTCGATAGATTGAAGGGGAAGCGGTTCAGCGGAGTTCATGCAATGCAGCCGGAGCGAAAGAAGAGTTGAGCCAAGCATAGCACCGCGATGCGGCGCGGCATGCATCGTAATGCGGCCGAAGCGGCAACGGCAATCGCCATCGGGCCGGGCCAATGCAGCGCCAATGCCGCGCCTGTCGAAAATACGTCAGAAGCCTTCGTAAATACGCCGCGACGCTTGGCGCGCAAGGCGCTTGACGCCACTATCCCACTGTCATGCCGTTTTTATTCTATCGGTTCAATTTGACGTGCGGTGCAATAGGGCCTGTTTCAACGGATATCCCGCCAAACCGGCATTGCAACGCACAAGGAACGCCATGAACGTCAGCGTCTTCGATCTCTTCAAGATCGGCATCGGTCCCTCAAGCTCGCACACGGTCGGGCCGATGATCGCTGCTTGCCGCTTCGCGTCGCATATCGAAGATGCCAATCTGCTCGCCTTCGTGCGCCGCGTGAAGGTCGAACTGTTCGGCTCGCTCGGCGCGACCGGCAAGGGGCACGGCACGGACAAGGCGGTGTTGCTCGGACTCGAAGGCAACCTGCCGGAACTGATCGACCCCGACACGATCGAGCCGCGTTTGCAGGCCATCCGCGAGACGAAGCAGCTTGCGTTGCTCGGCAAGCACACGGTGAAATTCGACGAGCGGGAACACATCGGCTTTTTCCGCAAGCTGATGCCGGGCGCACCGGGTTCGAGCGTCGTGCATCCGAACGGCATGCGCTTTCAGGCATTCGACGAAAACGGGCAACTGCTCGTAGAAAAAGAGTATTACTCGATTGGCGGCGGCTTCGTGGTGAATCGCGAAGGCGATCGCGTGAACGGCGTGCGCGCCGGCGCGGAAGTGCCGCATCCGTTTCGCACCGGCGATGATCTGATGCGCGTGTGCCGCGAAACCGGCCTGTCGATCGCGCAAATCACGCTGAAAAACGAATGCGCGGCGCGCCCGGAACAGGAAGTGCGCGACGGCCTGCTCGCGATCTGGCGCGCGATGTCGGCTTGCGTCGAACGCGGCTGCAAGGTGCGCGGCGAATTGCCCGGACCGATGCATGTGAAGCGCCGCGCCGCCGACCTCTGCGCGCAATTGCGCTCGCGTTCGGAAGAGTCGCTGCGCGATCCGCTTTCGATGCTCGACTGGGTCAATCTCTACGCAATGGCCGTCAACGAAGAAAACGCCGCGGGCGGCCGCGTCGTGACCGCGCCGACCAATGGCGCAGCCGGCGTGATTCCCGCCGTGCTGCACTACTACGTGAAGTTCATGCATGCATCGAACGACGAAGGCATCGTCGACTTCCTGCTGACCGCTGCCGCTATCGGCATCATCTACAAGGAGACCGCGTCGATCTCGGGCGCCGAAGTGGGCTGCCAGGGCGAAGTCGGCGTGGCCTGTTCGATGGCCGCCGCGGCGCTCGCCGCCGTGATGGGCGGCACCCCGACGCAAGTGGAAAACGCCGCGGAAATCGGCATGGAACACAACCTCGGCATGACCTGCGATCCAGTCGGCGGACTCGTGCAGATTCCGTGCATCGAACGCAATGCAATGGGCGCGATCAAGGCGCTCAACGCCGCGCGCATGGCGATGAAGGGCGACGGCCAGCACTACGTGTCGCTCGATAACGTCATCAAGACGATGCGCGAAACCGGCGCGGACATGAAGACGAAGTACAAGGAAACGTCGCGCGGCGGCTTGGCCGTGAACGTCATCGAATGTTGAAGCACGCTTTGCATATTTCATGAAGCACCAGGCAGCAAGCACCGACAGTACCCACAAGGATCAATGATGAGCCGCTATTCGATATTCAGCCTATTGCGCAACGGGATGTCGTATCACGAGAACTGGGAACGGCAGTGGAAGAGTCCCGAGCCCAAACGCGAGTACGACGTGGTGATCGTCGGCGGCGGCGGGCATGGTCTCGCCACGGCCTATTACCTCGCGAAGGAACACGGCGTGCGCAATGTCGCCGTGCTCGAAAAAGGCTGGATCGGCGGCGGCAATACGGCGCGCAATACGACCATCGTGCGCTCGAATTATCTGTGGGACGAGTCGGCCGCGCTTTACGAAAAGGCCATGAAACTGTGGGAAGGACTGTCGCAGGATCTGAACTACAACGTGATGTTCAGCCAGCGCGGCGTGATGAATCTCGCGCATACGCTGCAGGACGTGCGCGATACCGAGCGCCGTGTGAATGCGAACCGGCTGAACGGCGTCGATGCCGAATTCCTCACGCCCGCGCAGATCAAGGAAATCGAGCCGACCATCAATCTGAATAGCCGCTATCCGGTGCTGGGTGCGTCGATTCAGCGGCGCGGCGGCGTCGCGCGTCACGATGCGGTGGCGTGGGGATTCGCACGCGGCGCGGATCAGGCCGGCGTCGATATCGTGCAGAACTGCCAGGTCACGGGCATTCGCCGCAACGGCAGCCAGGTGACGGGCGTGGACACCACGAAGGGTTTCATCAAGGCGAAGAAAGTCGCGATCGTGGCCGCGGGCAATACGTCGACGCTCGCGGACATGGCCGGCGTTCGCTTGCCGCTCGAAAGCCATCCGTTGCAGGCGCTCGTGTCGGAGCCGATCAAGCCGGTGGTGAATACGGTCGTGATGTCGAACGCGGTGCACGCGTATATCAGCCAGTCCGACAAGGGCGATCTGGTGATCGGCGCGGGCGTCGATCAGTACACGGGTTTCGGTCAGCGCGGCAGTTTCCAGATTATCGAAGGGACGCTCGAAGCCATCGTCGAAATGTTCCCGGTGTTCTCGCGCGTGCGGATGAATCGTCAGTGGGGCGGCATTGTCGATGTGTCGCCGGACGCCTGCCCGATTATCAGCAAGACCGACGTGAAGGGCCTTTACTTCAATTGCGGCTGGGGCACGGGCGGCTTCAAGGCGACGCCGGGTTCGGGCTGGGCGTACGCGCACACCATCGCGAAAGACGAGCCGCATGAACTGAATGCGCCGTTCTCGCTGGACCGCTTCTATACCGGTCATCTTATCGACGAACACGGCGCCGCCGCCGTCGCCCACTAACGCACTCAGGCACTCACGCACTTGAGCCAGATAGAGAGACAACCATGCTGCTGATCGAATGCCCCTGGTGCGGGCCACGCGCCGAAACCGAATTTTCCTGCGGCGGCGAAGCGGACATCATGCGTCCGCTCGACACCGAAAAACTCACCGACAAGGAATGGGGCGACTACCTGTTCATGCGCAAGAATTCGCGCGGCGTGCATCGCGAGCAATGGATGCATGCGCAAGGCTGCCGCCGCTGGTTCAAGGCGCAGCGCGACACGGTGAGCTATGAGATTCAGGGCTATGAAACGTTCGACCGTCCGCTGCTGAAGATGGACAGCAACGACGGCAACGCACAAGAGGGCAAGACGCAATGAGCCAGAAAGACCGACTCCCGAATGGCGGGCGCATCAACCGCGCATTGCCGCTCACGTTCACCTTCAACGGACGCCAGTATCAGGGCTATCAGGGCGACACGCTCGCGTCCGCGTTGCTCGCGAACGGCTTGCATTTCGTCGCGCGTAGCTGGAAGTATCACCGGCCGCGCGGCATCGTGACCGCCGGCGTGGAAGAGCCGAATGCCGTCGTGCAACTCGAAACGGGCGCGTACACGGTGCCGAATGCGCGCGCCACTGAAGTCGAGCTGTATCAGGGGCTCGTCGCGAACAGCGTGAACGCGAAGCCGAGCATCGAGAAGGATCGCATGGCGGTCAATCAGAAGATCGCGCGCTTTATTCCGGCGGGCTTCTACTACAAGACCTTCATGTGGCCGCGCAAGTTCTGGCCGAAGTACGAAGAAGTGATTCGCGACGCGGCGGGTCTCGGCAAGGCGCCGGAGCAACTCGACGCCGATCGCTACGACAAGTGCTTCGCGCATTGCGACGTGCTGGTGGTCGGCGGCGGGCCGACGGGTCTCGCGGCCGCGCATGCAGCGGCGTTGTCGGGCGCGCGCGTGACGCTCGTCGACGATCAGCCGGAACTCGGCGGCTCGCTGCTGTCGTGCCGCGCGGAGATCGACGGCAAGCCGGCTTTGCAATGGGTTCACAAGATCGAAGACGAATTGCGGCAAATGCCCGGCGTGAAGATTCTGTCGCGCAGCACCGCGTTCGGCTATCAGGACCACAATCTCGTGACGGTCACGCAGCGTCTGACCGATCATCTGCCGGTGTCGCAACGCAAGGGCACGCGCGAACTGATGTGGAAAATCCGCGCGAAACGCGTGATTCTCGCGACCGGCGCGCATGAACGGCCCATCGTGTTCGGCAACAACGATCTGCCTGGCGTGATGCTCGCGTCGGCGGTGTCGACGTATCTGCATCGCTATGCGGTGCTGCCGGGACGCGACGCGATCGTGTTTACGAACAACGACGACGGCTATCAATGCGCGCTCGATCTGAAAGCAGCCGGCGCGCAAGTCACGGTGATCGACCCACGCGCGGGCGAATCGAAGGGAACGTTGCCCGCGCTCGCACGCCGCTACGGCGTGAAAGTGATCAGCGGTGCGGTGATCACGGCGGCGCACGGCAAATTGCGCGTGGCTTCCGTCGATGTCGCTTCGTACGCGAATGGTCAGGTGGGCGCCAAGCAGGGCGAATTGCCGTGCGATCTGCTCGCGATGTCGGGCGGCTGGAGCCCTGTGCTGCATCTGTTCGCGCAATCGGGCGGCAAGGCGCACTGGCATGACGACAAAGCCTGCTTCGTGCCCGGCAAGGCGATGCAGCCGGAGACGAGCGTGGGCGCCTGCAATGGCGACTTCACGCTGGGCCAGGGCATTCGTTTCGCCGTCGATGCCGGCGTCGAAGCGGCGCGCGCCGCGGGCTATATCGTCAAGCGGCCCAACACGGTGCAGGTCGCCGAGATCACCGAAGCGAAGATGCAGCCGCTGTGGCTCGTCGGCGGACGCGAACTCGCCACGCGTGGGCCGAAGCAGTTCGTCGACTTCCAGAACGACGTATCGGCCGCGGATATTTTCCTTGCCGCGCGCGAAGGCTTCGAGTCGGTCGAACACGTGAAGCGTTATACCGCGATGGGCTTCGGCACCGATCAGGGCAAGCTCGGCAACATCAACGGCATGGCGATTCTCGCGCAGGCGCTCGGCAAGACGATTCCGGAAACCGGCACGACGACGTTCCGCCCGAACTACACGCCGGTCACGTTCGGCACGTTCGCGGGGCGCGAGCTCGGCGAGTTTCTCGATCCCGTGCGCAAAACGGCGGTGCACGAATGGCACGTCGAAAACGGCGCGGAATTCGAGGACGTCGGCAACTGGAAGCGCCCCTGGTACTTTCCGAAGAAGGGCGAAGACCTGCATGCGGCCGTCGCGCGCGAATCGCTCGCGGTGCGAACGAGCGTCGGCATTCTCGATGCGTCCACGCTCGGCAAGATCGACATTCAGGGCCCCGATTCGGCGAAGCTGCTGAACTGGGTCTATACGAATCCGTGGAGCAAGCTCGAAGTCGGCAAGTGCCGCTACGGTCTGATGCTCGACGAAAACGGCATGATCTTCGACGACGGCGTGACCGTGCGCCTCGCCGACCAGCACTACATGATGACGACCACGACCGGTGGCGCCGCGCGCGTGCTGACGTGGCTCGAACGCTGGCTGCAAACCGAATGGCCCGACATGCGCGTGCGCCTCGCGTCGGTCACGGATCACTGGGCGACCTTCGCCGTGGTCGGCCCGAATAGCCGCAAGGTCTTGCAAAAGGTTTGCCACGACATCGACTTCGCGAACGCGGCGTTTCCGTTCATGAGCTATCGCGAAGGCACGGTCGCGGGCGCGGCGTCGCGCGTGATGCGCATCAGCTTCTCGGGCGAACTCGCGTATGAAGTGAACGTGCCGGCGAACGTCGGACGCGCGGTGTGGGAAGCGTTGATGGCCGCGGGCGCCGAATTCGACATCACGCCGTACGGCACGGAAACGATGCACGTGTTGCGCGCGGAGAAGGGCTACATCATCGTCGGTCAGGATACCGATGGTTCGATGACGCCGTATGACGTCGGCATGGGCGGGCTCGTCGCGAAGTCGAAGGACTTTCTCGGCAAGCGTTCGCTCACGCGCTCGGACACGGCGAAGGCGGGGCGAAAGCAACTGGTCGGACTGCTCGCGGACGATCCGTCGTTCGTGATACCCGAAGGCTCGCAGATCGTCGCGGGGCCGTTCCAGGGCGAGACCGCGCCGATGCTCGGACACGTCACGTCGAGCTATTACAGCCCGATTCTGAAGCGCTCGATCGCGATGGCGGTCGTGAAGGGCGGCCTCGACAAGATCGGCGAAACGGTCACGGTCCCGCTTTCGAGCGGCAAACAGATTGCAGCGAAGATCACCAGCTCGGTGTTCTACGACAGCGAAGGAGCGCGTCAACATGTGGAATGAAACGAAAACGGCGGCGTCGGTGGTGGATCGCGCCGTCGGCAAGCAGACCGGCGTGTGGCAGGAGTCGCCGCTCGTGGGCGTGGATGCGCTCCTGAAGAAGCATCAGGCTTCGGCAACCGCGGCATTCAGGCTGAGCGAGCGGCCGTTTCTTCAGCTCGTGAATGTGCGCGGCGATACGCGCGACGCCGCGTTCGTGCAGGCAGTCGAACAGGTGCTCGGCTGCAAGCCGCCGGAGACACCCAACACGATCGCGCGCGGCAACGGCTACGACATGCTGTGGCTCGGCCCGGACGAGTGGCTCGTGCGTTCGGCGATGACGCACGACGCGACGCGCACCGCGCCGTTGCAAGCGGCGCTCGGCACTGCGTTTGCAGGGGTATTCGCGTCGGCGGTGGACATCGGCAGCGGCTATACGGTGCTCGAAATCAGCGGCACGCGCACGCGTGAAGTGCTGTCGCGCGGCTGTCCGCTCGATCTTCATCCGAAGCTGTTCGGCGAAGGGCAGTGCGCGCAAAGCCATTATTTCAAGGCGTCGATCACGCTCGTGCCGACCGGCGCGGACAGCTTCGACATCGTCGTGCGCCGCAGCTTCGCGGATTACTTCGTGAAGATCATGCTCGACGCAGCCGAGCCGCTGATGTCGTGACGGCCGTCACGCCGCGAGCGCTGCTCTCACGTGCCGCTCGCGGTTTTCCCGTTGCGGGACTCACATGACGTCGACCCGTGTCGTCACCGCGCGACTCACCGAGCGCGCGTGCCACCAAGGCGATGCCGATGCCGCGCTCGCGCTGCTCGATCAAAGCATGCTGCTGCGGCACCGGCGCATTGCGCTGATCCGCTATCTGCTCGCGCAGCAACTCGGCGCGCCGTTGCAGGCGCGGCATCATGACTATGTGCGAAAAGTCGCCGCGCGTTTGAGTGCGGAGACGCTCGCGCGCATTGCGGGCGCGGCGCGGGCGCGCATGCGTTCGTAGGCGTCGCGTTGGGTCCGGCGTTGTGATGTGTTGGCTCGCGCTGTTACCGGGCACCGCGTTGTCTTTGACATCGTAAGACGTGCCCACGAGTGGGCTCATCGAGCCTACGCGGGCTGCTCTGGAAATGACGCGCTTGCTGTCGAACCGCTCGCGGCCTCGATCGCGACAATCGCCCGTTGCGCGGACGGCGACAGCGCGCGCTGCGTCAGGCTGACCACGGCGAATTGCGCGGAAAGGTTGAATATCGCCGGGACCGTCAACTGCACGAGGCTGCCGGTCTGCAATTCGTTCTGCACCGCGCGCGTCGGCGACAGCAGGACGAGATCCGAGCGACGCGTGACGTGAACCAGCGCATGAAAATCGTTGGTGACGACCTGAAAGCGCAGGTTCTCGCCCGGCAGACAGCCGAGAACCTCACGCATCCTTTGCTGCGCACTATGCGGCGCGCGCACACAAGCGAGCGCGGCTTGCCGCAGACGTTCCACTGTCATCTCGCCCGCCAGCAACGGATGCTGCGGACGAACGAAACAGCCGGCAGGCTCCACAGGCAAGCGGTGAATTTTCAGTTCCGCGGAGAGCGGGGCGTAACGATGTTCGACCACGACGAAGTCGAGCCGCTCCGTGCGCAGCGATTCGACCAGCGCTTCTCCTTCATTGACTTCCGCGTTCACGCGCAGCCCAGGCCAATCGCGATTGAGCGTGCAGAGCACCTCCGGCAGCATGATCGCGGCCGGCAGCGGCCCAAGCCCGAAGTCCACACTCCCCACTTCATGCTGCTGTAGAAGAACCAGATCGCGGGCGAGGCTGTTGGTCTCGAACAGAATGCGCCTTGCCCGTTCGGCCACCATCTGCCCCGCGGCGTTCAGTTTGACGCCGCGCGGGCCTCGCTCGCACAGCGGCAAGCCGGCTTGCGCCTCGAGCGCCTGAATGCTGCGCGTCAACGCGGGTTGCGACAGGTGAACGCGCCGCGCCGCGGCGGCGAGCGACCCCGCTTCGACGACAGCGATCAGATGTTCAAGCCGTTTCAGGTTCAAGGCTATGCGTCCTTTGCAGCGTTGCGATGACAAACTTGCAATTGAATTATATGTGTGACCAGGCTCCAATAGGGCACGCTTTTTTGTCCCGGCACTTCCGACAAACCGGGCTGGCCATGTGGCCGCGTGCGTACTGTCGATTGTCTTAACGCCTTTGGAATCCACCATGTCGTCTGTTCAATCATCGGAAGCTCCGGCGCAGCCTGCCGTGCCGCGCGCCGCCACGGCGGCCACCATCGCGGCCCAACAGCAGGCGCGGCGTGAGTTGCCCGTCGAGGACTATCTCGACGAAGAAGAAGCACGACGCGGCTTCATTGCGACGATTCCGAATGCGGAAGTGCGCGACGCCTATGGCCGCCTGGTGTGGACTCTGGCGGATTACGATTTTCTCGACGATCCCGAGGCGCCGGCAACCGCGCATCCCGCGTTATGGCGTCAGGCTCGGCTCAACGCGATTCACGGCCTGTTCAAGGTGACCGAGCGCATCTATCAGGTGCGCGGCTTCGATTTGTCGAACGTGACTATCGTCGAAGGCGATACGGGGCTGATCATCATCGATCCGCTGTCGACACAGGAAACCGCACAGGCCGCGTTTGCGCTGTATCTCGCGCATCGTCCGGCGCGGCCGGTCGTGGCGGTGATCTACAGCCACAGCCACGCGGATCACTTCGGCGGCGTGAAGGGCATCGTCACCGAGGCGGACGTGCGCGACGGCAAGGTCGCCGTGATCGCACCGAACGGCTTCATGGAAGAGGCCGTCGCCGAAAACGTGCTTGCGGGGACGGTGATGATCCGCCGCGCGCAATTCCAGTTCGGGCATACGCTCGCGCGCAGTGCCTGCTGCCAGATCGATTCGGGCCTCGGCAAAAATGGGCCGCGCGGCACGCTGACACTGATCGAGCCGACGCAACTGATTTGCGAGGAGACCGAGACGCATGTGATCGATGGCGTGGAAATCGTCTTTCAGTTGACGCCCGATAGCGAAGCGCCGGCGGAGATGCACTTTTTCTTTCCACAACTGCGCGCGCTCAATCTCGCGGAGAACGGCACGCGCACCATGCACAACCTGTGTCCGTTGCGCGGCGCGCAGGTTCGCAACGCGCTGTTGTGGTCGCGCTATCTGTCGCGCTCGCTCGAGCGCTACGCGCCGCATGCCGATGTGGTGTTCGCGCAGCATCACTGGCCGACGTGGGGCAGTGCGCGCATGACGAGCTTTCTTGAACAGCAGCGCGACCTGTACAAGTTCCTGCACGACCAGACCGTGCGCATGATGAATCACGGCATGACCGCGCTCGAGATAGCGGAGTGCATGCAGCTTCCGGAGAGCCTGAGCGCGGAGTGGCATGCGCACGGCTATTACGGAACGGTCTCGCACAACGTCAAGGCGATCTACCAGTATTACCTGAGCTGGTACGACGGCAATCCGAGCAATCTTCACGCGTTGCCGCCGGAGCAGGCCGGCGCGCGCTACGTCGAGTACATGGGCGGCGCGCAGGCGGTGCTCGAGCGGGCGCACCGGGATTTCGAACTCGGCGAGTACCGCTGGGTAGCGCAGGTGATGAACCATCTGGTGTTTGCACAGCCGGACTTGCGCGAAGCGCGCGAGCTCGGCGCGGCAGCGCTCGAGCAGATGGGCTATCAGGCGGAATCCGCGACGTGGCGCAATGCGTTCCTGCTCGGCGCGCGCGAGCTTCGCGAAGGGCTGGGCCTTGCGCCGGCCTACGGCAAACGCAGCGCCGACATGGTGCGCGCGATGAGCGACCAGATGTTCTTCGACTATCTCGCGGTGCGCGTCGACGGCCTGAAGGCGCAGGCGCTGGAATTGCGAATCGACTGGCAGTTCACGGATACCGGCAAGCGCTTTGCGCTGAATCTTCAGCATGGCGCACTTAGCAGTTGGCCGGGCGTTCATCGGCAAGCGCCGCACGTGACGCTCACCATGACCCGTGCAACGCTTAACCGCATCTTGATGGGCGAGACGGGCTTTGGCGACGCGATCCGGCAGGCGGAGATTCAAGTCGCGGGTGAGCAGCAGCAGTTCCTCGCGATGCTCGCCACGCTTGACACGTTCAACGGTCACTTCAACGTTGTTGAGCCTTGAGCCTTGAGCCGATTCGACGCTGGCCATCAGTCCGCGTAACACCATCGAAGGATGAAATGAATATGCACTATCAGCCGCGAACCGCCTGGCGCATGGCGCTTCTGCTACTCGTTTTCATGATGGCCAACTTTGTCGACAAGATCGTGGTCGGCATGCTGGCCGTCCCGATCATGAGCGAGCTGAACATTTCGCCCGCGCAGTTTGGGGTGATCGGCAGCAGCTTCTTCTGGCTGTTTTCGCTCGGCGGGATAGCCGGCGGTTTCCTGTCGAACCGGGTCGCCGCCCGATGGCTGCTGCTCGCGATGGCGCTCTCGTGGGCCGTGTGTCAGATTCCGCTGGTGTTCTCGGCGTCGATGGCCGTGTTCATCGCGGCGCGCGTCGCGCTCGGGTTCACCGAGGGGCCGGCTTATCCGGTCGCAATTCATGCGGTCTACAAATGGTTTCCGGCCGGCAAGCGCATTCTGCCGGTGTCGCTGATCGGCGCGGGTGCGGCGCTCGGGCTGCTGATCGCTGGTGTGACGGTTCCGTTGATCACGCTGCATTGGGGATGGCGCGCGAACTTCCTGATCCTGTTCGTGGTTGGCATGGCGTGGTCCGCGGCGTGGCTGATGTTCGGCAGGGAAGGCACCATCGACGACGCGCCTGCTGCCGCTGTGACCGCCACCAACGCCGGCGCGAGCGCCAACGCCGCTGTCCGCGCTCGCGTGCCTTACCGTCGACTGCTGACGGACCCGACCGTGCTTGCGAGCATGCTGATGCAGTTCGTCGCCTATTGGGCAATCGTGCTCGTCTTCACATGGCTGCCCGCGTATTTCCAGCGAGGTCTCGGCTACGACGCGCTCACCTCCGGCCGTCTTTACGCGGTGGCGATCGCGTTCGGCATACCGCTCTCGCTGATGGTGTCGTTCGGCGTGCAACGGCTGATCGCGCGCGGCGTGCCTTCACGCTTCGCGCGCGGTTGGACAGCCGCCGCGTGTCAGGTCGTGGGCGGCACGATGTTCATCTGTCTTGTCATCCCGGATCTCTCGCTCGTGGTCCGCGAAATCGCCATTATTTGCGCGATAGCGTTTGGCACGTTGAGCTACTCGATGTGCCCCGCGATTCTTGACGAAGTCACGCCTTTCAAGCAGCGCGGCGCGATACTCGCAATCGGCAATTCGATTGCATCGCTTGCGGGTGTCGTTGCTCCCGTACTGACTGGCCGCCTGGTGCAAGCGGGGAGCGCCGCAAGCGGCTACGAACAGGCTTTCGTATTGTGCGGCGCGCTGCTGGTGGCGGGCAGCGCAGTGGGCGTCGTGTTCATCAACCCGGCACGTTCGCTTCGACGGCTAGGCGGCGAGTCGGCCGGTGAATCGGCGAATAACGGCGCCCGGGATACGGCCGCTAGTGAAATCGTGGCGCGGTGACTGAGCAGATTTGCTTGAGGCACCGCTGATCTGCGAAATCTGATCTGCAAAACGAAACAACGCTCCGGCCAGTAAGCAGGCCGGAGCGTTGTTTGGTGTCCGGCTTTTGCGTCCGCTTTTTCGCCCGCTGGCCTCACGCGATGCAGCGCGAGATGATGAGCTTCTGGATGTGGCTCGTGCCTTCATAAATCTTGCATACGCGCACGTCGCGCAAATAGCGCTCCACCGGAAAGTCGCACAGGTAGCCGTAGCCACCGTGGATCTGCAAAGCGGTCGAACACACCTTTTCGGCGATTTCGCTGGCAAACAGCTTGGCGATCGACGCTTCCTTCACGCAATCGACGCCGGCGTCCCGCAACCTGGCCGCATGAATACAGTATTGGAACGCGACGTCGACCTGCGCGGCCATGTCGGCGAGATCGAACGCAACGCCCTGAAGCCGCGCGATGGGCGCACCGTAAGCCTCGCGCTCGTTGGCGTATTTCACCGCGGCGTCGAGCGCGGCGCGCGCGGCCCCCGCGGCGATGAACGCAATGCCGATACGCCCGTCGGACAATCCGCCCATGACCGTTCGGTAGCCGTCGCCCTCGGCGCCCAGCATGTCCGAAGCCGGCGCGCGATAGTTGTCCAACGTGATCTGCGCCGTGTGAGCCGTGTGCTGCCCCAGCTTGCTTTCGACGCGCGTCGTGACATAGCCAGGCTTCGACGTATCGACGATAAACGTAGTCGCGCCGCGTTTGCCGGCAGCCTTGTCTGTGATCGCGAACGCAATGCCGACGCCGGCCTCGCTGCCGTTCGAAATGAATTGCTTGCTGCCGTTCAGCACGTAATGGTCGCCGTCGCGCACGGCGCTCGAGCGCAATGCCGCAGTGTCGGATCCGGCATGCGGCTCCGACAGCAGGAACGCGCCGATCGCCTTGCCGCTTGCCATGTCGGGCAGAAAGCGGCGCTTCTGATCGTCGGTGCCGTTCTCGGCGATGCACATTGCCGTGAAGTTGTGAACATGCAGGATGGTCGCAAGCCCCGCATCTACGGCTGCGAATTCGTGCTGTGCGAGGCAGAAGTCGAGAACGTCCGCTTGCGTGCCGCCGTATTCCTCGGGAATCAGCATACCGAGAAAGCCGAGCTCGGCCAGGTCCCTCAGTTCCTTATGCGGCCACGCGGAATCCAGATCGCGTTGCGCGGCTGTCGGCGCGACGATTTCCCTCGCCACGCGCCGCGCGGTATCGCGAATCAGAATCTGCTGCTCACTGAGGAACAGGCTGGATACATCTTTATTCATCTGTCGTCCTTGCGTTAAGGGAATGTGCTCGACGGCGATGACGAGCGCGGCTGCAAGCCCGCTTGTGAGCCCGCTTGTGAGCCCGCTTATGAGCCCGCTTATGAGCCCGCTTATGAGCCCGCCGCCCAGTCGCTCAGGACCGTCTGCGTATGTTCGCCGCGACGGGGAATGGCCCTTGGGCCATGCGCCGGTGTTAGCGAAAAGCGCGGCGCGGGGTTGGGCTGCAAGACGCCGCTTTCGCGCGTGTACGCTTCGCGCGCCCGCATGTGCGGGTGCGCGGACGCTTCTTCCGGGCTCAGGACCGGCGCGAAGCATGCGTCGGTGCCTTCGAGCAACGCGCACCATTCGTCGCGCGTGCGGCTCGCAAAAATCTGCGCGAAGCGCTGGCGCAACACGGGCCACGCGCGCCTGTCGTGGGCGTCGTTAAAGGCGGGGTCGTCGGCCTGGCCGAGCTTCTCGCGCAACAGCCGATAGAACTTCGGTTCCATCGAGCCCACGGAAATCATGCCACCGTCGGCACAGCGATACGTGTTGTACCAGTGCGGACCGTCGAGCAGGCTTTGTCCGCGCGCCGTGGTGAACTGGCCCGCCGCCTGTAGCGCCAGAAGCAGGGACATCATGTGTGCGCTGCCGTCGACGATAGCGGCATCCACCACTTGCCCCGCGCCGCTGCCGCGCGCATGCATGATGCCCGCGAGCAGTCCGACGGCCAGATAGAGCGCGCCACCGCCGATGTCGCCGACGAGACTCGGCGGTGTCATCGGCGTCTCACCCGGTTGCCCCGAATACCAGAGCGCGCCGGATAGCGCGATGTAGTTCAGATCGTGCCCCGCGGCATGAGCGAGTGGGCCGGTTTGCCCCCAGCCCGTCATGCGCCCGTAGACGAGCCGCGGATTACGCTGTAGGCAAACCTCGGGACCCAGGCCGAGCCGTTCCATCACGCCGGGGCGCATGCCTTCGATGAGCGCATCGGCATGCTCGACGAGATCGAGCACCGCTGCCATGCCTTGCGGCGTTTTCAGATCGGCCACGACCGAGCGCTTGCCGCGCTTGGGAATATCGTGTTGCGCGAGATCGATCTGGCCGTCGCCGCTGTCCAGTCGGTCGATCACCACCACGTCCGCGCCCAGATCGGCCAGCAGCATTCCGCAAAACGGTGCGGGCCCGATGCCCGCAATTTCAAGCACGCGCACCCCGCTCAGCGGGCCTTGTCTCTGCTGCGTCATGGTCTGCCTCGCGCCGAATCAATGCAGCCAATCATAGAGAGTGCAACGCGCGGGCGCACCCCCTCGGAGAGACAGGGGTCTTTAACGTGGAACAGCGGAATGCGACGCGCAAGACCCCCTATCCAGGACAGGGGCAAGGGCGCTGCAGCTCAGGTAGGCTTCATTCGATGTAGCCGTGCTCGCGCGCCCACACCATTGCGTCGTAACGGGTCGACACACCGAGCTTGTTGAGGATATTGCGCACGTTCCATTTGGTTGTGCCGACCGAGATGTTCAAGGTAAGCGCGATGCGCTTGTTGGACATGGCTTGCGAGATCAACAGCAGAATCTCCCGTTCGCGCGGCGTGAGGTTCACGCTTTCATTGTGCAACGAGTGATCGGCGGAGCGGGCGGGCCCTGCGGGTTGGTCGGTCGGGTTGGCTCGGGCGTTCGGCAGGTCGAGTCTGGTCAGCACCGTGTCGAGCAACGACGCTGCGAGCGGAGTCAGCGATGCGTCGCCGCACAGCGCGACAAGGCGCGCGGCCACTGGCTCGCCGTCGTCGACGAAGGTGCGCACGAGTCCCAGTTCGGCGCCTAAGTTGAGCGCCTCAACCAGGCTCCGATGTGCGGCGTCGAGTTGTTCCAGCAAGACCCATGCGGCCGCAGCGAGCAGGTTCACTTGCACGAGCGTTCTTTCGCGGCCCGCGGCGCGCGCAAAGGTTCGGACCTCGTCGAGCGCGGCGAGCGCTTCCTTCGCGTTGCAGTCGACGAGCGCGAGCCGCGCGCAGGTGAGCATGGTAATCGCGCGAATTTCAGCTGTGGTGTCGGCGGCCGCTCGCGGCATGGAGGCGAGCGCCTTCAATCTGGCCACGACGCTTTGCGCCCGCACGTGATCGCCGTCGGCGAGCAGCATCCGCGTCTGCTCCGCGAGCATCACGGCGGACGGGCGGGGCAGATTCATGTCGTGGAAATGCTCGGCCTGCTTCTGCAGGAACGCGATGGCGGCCTCGCGTCCCTGTTCCAGGTCATCGAGCCGCGCATGACATAACGAGGCGTCGATCATCACGGCGGGCCACGATGCGCCTAACAGGCCGGTGCGGCTCGCAAGCGCGTCGCGTGCGTCGACGATATGGTCGAGTTCGTAATACGCGGCGCCTAGCATGGCGGCGCACAAACCGGCGGCCACCGAGTGCCGTCCATACGCTGCCTCGGCCTGCTGGAGCAGCGGCGCCGCGAGCCTCGCGACCTCGCGAACGTTACCGTGCACGAGATGCACTGCGGGCCGCGTGGCTTCGAACATCAGTGCAATTTCGCTGCCCTGGTCGGCGCTCGGAACGGCGTGCTCGTCGTGCAGCCGCAGCGCTTCGGGCACGCGACCGGTATGCGCATAGGCCGTGACGAGCGCGGCGACGTGAACATAGCGAAGCGTGCGGTTCGCGGGCCACGAAGCGGGCTCGCTTGCAAGCAGTTCGATGACGCGTTCGCTCTGGTCGCGCTGCGTCGCGATAGCGGCTTCGGCGAGCGCCAGTTGCGTTTGCATGCCCGGATGCTGCGTCGCCTCGCTGCGCCTTAACTGATCGAGCCAGCGTTGCGCCGCAGTGGGGCGTGCGCTCAATGCGCAGCTCAGGCAGGCGAGAAACGAAAGCTGCGGACGGGCGACGAGCGCATCCTGCGGCAGATGATCGAGTAGCTGGACCATTGCGCTGACAGCGCTAAAGCGCCAGTCAGGCGGCATCGACCGCTCGATCGTCCGCACGGCGAGATCGAGATCGCCGCCGAGATTCGCATGCCGCACGGCATCGCCCAGCATCTGGCGGCTCGCGAACCATGCGCTCGCACGCCGGTGCAGCGCCTGCACGATGCCGTCGCCGCGTTGCGCGAGCCGGTTGGCGAGAAACTCGCCGAGCAGCGGATGAAAGCGATACCACGGCGTGCGGTCGTCGATGTCGACGCGCTGGATCAGCAGGAATTCTTCTTCGGCGCGTCGCAGCAGATCGTCGGACTGTGCGTTCTCCGTAACCTGCGCGGCCAGCGCGGCGTTAAAGCGCCGCAGCGGCGCGAGCGTTTCCAGGAACGCGATCATCGCGGGCGGAGCCGGCGCGATCACGTCTTCGGCCAGGTAGTCACGCAGGTCGCCTGAGCGGCGCAGAAGCACTGTCAACTGGTTACGCGCGGCCGGCCGGTTGCGAAGCATGATCGCGACGAGTTGCAGACTCGCGGGCCAGCCGCGCGTGACGTCCTGGATCAGTTGCACCTCGTTGGCGGTCAGCTTCATCGTGGCGAGATTCTGCTCGAAGAACGCCTGCGTTTCGTCAAGACTGAAGGGCAGATCCTCGAAGCCCGTCTCCGCGAGCTGACCGTACACGCGAAGGCGGCTCAGGCCGAGCGGCGGCGTGGTGCGCGACGCAATCGCAATGTGCAGATTCGCGGGACTGTGCGTCACGAGCTTCTGCATCAGGTCGTGGGTCCAGGCGTCGTCGACGTGGTGGTAGTCGTCGATAAAAAGATAGAGGTCCCTGGCAACGCGCCGCACCCCGGCGATGATTGCCGCTGCCACGGGCTCGACGGGTTGGAGGCGTTGAAGCGACTCGAGCGGCTCCATGTACAGCGCTCGCTCGTCATTGCTCACGGCGAGCGCTTCCTTAGACTCGACGCCAAGGCGCCCGAGCGCTCCGATCAGGTCGCGGCAGAACACATCTCTGCGCCGGCTGTCCGGCGTGAGCGCAAGCCATGCGACTTCGGCGCCAGCCTTCATCAGTTGCTGGCGCCATTGCGCGAGCAGAATCGTTTTGCCGAAGCCCGCGCTGCCGGTAATGAGCGTGAGCGCGCAATGCTGCGCATCTCGCAGGCGCTCGAGCTGTTTTTTGCGGACGATGTGGCGCGGGCTGATGCGCGGCGGCGTGAATTTCGCCGGCACACCGGTTTCGTCGAATGGCGATGTCTGATACGTCATGAGTTTGGTTCGTCGGTGAGGGGATGCTAGCACGTATGCCGCGCTCGCAAACCTCGTCTTGTCCCTGGTCAGCTCCTCTAATTTCGCGCCATCCCCCCCGCAAATGCAGGGGAATCCTTACGGCTTGCACTCTATCGTTTGTCAGGCACAAGCGGCGCGTTTGCGCCGCGTGAATACACATGTGAAAACCGATTTTTTCAGCGCACTCGCACCGATCGAGGAGCAAATAGATGAGCGTCACCTTTGAACTGAAAGGTCCAGTCGCCTGGATCACCCTTGCGCGTCCCGACGCGATGAACGCGCTGTCGCGCGAGATGGTGGAAGGCATCACAGCGAAGCTGGTTGAATGGCGGAACGATCCACAAGTGCGGGTCGTCGCCGTTACCGGGACGGGCCGCGCGTTCAGTGCCGGCGCAGACCTGAAAACGGCATCGGCGCCAGTGCAGCCGGGCGAAAAAGACTTTCTCGACAAGATCGTCGATCTGTTCGACACACTGCGCGCCTTTCCGCGTCCGGTTATTGCGGCGGTGAATGGCCTTGCGCTCGCGGGCGGTCTTGAAGCCGTCATGGCCTGCGACTTCGTGATCGCCGCGCAGAGCGCGCGCTTTGGCGATGCTCACTCGAATTTCGGCGTGTTCCCCGGCGGCGGCGGCGCGGCCGTGTTGCCGCGCAAGATCCCCGTGAACATTGCGAAGTATCTGCTGTTCACGGGCGACTCCGTTTCCGCCCAGGACATGAAGCAATACGGCCTCGTCGCCGAGGTTGTCGCAGATAACGAACTGCTCGACCGCGTGCAGGCAATCGGCGAAAAGCTGGCGGCGAAAAGTCCGCTCGTGCTCACGAAAATGAAGCGTGTCGCGGACGAATCCGCTGACAAGCCGGTCGCGGACGCGCTGCGTCACGAAATGCTGGAACTGCGCAATCACCAGCGTTCTTACGACATTCAGGAAGGGCTGCGCGCGTTCGTCGAAAAGCGCAAGCCGGAATTCAAGGGCTACTGATCGTCGCTTTCGGAGCGGCCACATGCGTCGGCCACATGCGTCGGCCATATGCGTCGGCCACATACGTATCAGTACAGCGCGGGCACGCTTGCGCGATGAACCGCATCTTTGCGACTGGAGGAAGACATGGAAGACATTTATATCGTCGGCGTGAGCATGACGCCGTTTGGCCGTCATATGGACAAGAGCGTCAAGCAGCTCACAGCATGGGCAGTCGAGGACGCGCTGAAAGACGCCGACTGCGACCGCAAGTGGATCAAGGCCGCGTTCTTCGGCAATACAGCGCAAGGCCATTTCGACGGCCAGCACATGATCCGCGGCCAGGTGGCGCTGTTGCCGATCGGGCTCGGCGGTATTCCGATTTACAACGTCGAAGGCGCATGCGCATCGTCGAGTGCGGCGTTCAATCTGGCGACCATGCAGTTGCGCGCGGGCGCGGCAGACGTGGTACTGGCCGTGGGCGCGGAAAAAATGTACTCGGACGACAAGGCGAAGATGTTCTCCTGCTTTGAATCGGCCTGGGACATCGAAACATTGGAAGAGAACAAGAGCTGCCTGGCGGGCATGGGTAAAGACATCATACCGCCGCCTGGCTCCCAGTCCGACAAGCCGTATAGCCCATTCATGGATGTCTACGCGGCGCTCGGACGCGCGTTCATGTCGCGCTTCGGCATCACGCAGCGCCAGATCGCGGCGGTCGCCTCGAAGAATCACAACCATTCGGTCCACAACGAGCGTTCGCAATATCGCAAGCCGATGACCATCGACGAGGTGCTGGCCGCGCCTCCCATCACCTATCCGATGACTTTGCCGATGTGCTCGCCGATTTCCGACGGCGCGGCCGCCGCGATTCTCTGTACCGAAAGCGCGCTCAAAAAGTATGGCTTCGATCGCAAGCGCGCGATCAAGGTGATGGCGAGCGTGCTCCGCTCCGGTTCGGCGCGTGCGGCGGATGATTACGCAAAGGCGTGCACGCCGTTGGCCGCGAAAGATGCATTCGAGCAGGCGGGCATCAGCCCGTCTGAAATCAACGTCGCCGAGTTGCACGACGCGACCGCGATTGGCGAGCTGATTACTTTTGAAGGTCTGGGCCTGCGTGAGCCAGGCATGAGCGGCGTTCTCGCGGAGCGCGGCGAGACGTCGCTCGGTGGCTCGATCGTGGTCAATCCGTCGGGCGGTCTGGAGTCGAAGGGACATCCTATCGGCGCGACCGGTCTCGGGCAGATTTTCGAACTTGTCGAGCAACTGCGAGGCAATTGCGGACCGCGTCAGGTCGAAGGTGCCCGCTTTGCGATCCAGGGCAACGGCGGCGGGCTCTGGCGCGTGGAAGAGGCGCTCGAGCATATCGCCATTCTCGGTAAGGCGTGACGCAAGACGCGGCGCGAAGCGCTGCTTTAATGCACGCGTGACAAAGGACGCCGGTTGTTGCCGCGGCGTCCTGTTGTCGTTTGCTGCACGCCGGGGCGCTGCGCAGGTTTCATCATCGTTTGCTAGCCGGCAAAGTCGGCGAGGGAGTTATTCAATGGTCGAAGTCAGTTGGGAACAGAGCGTCGCAATCCTCACGATGAAGGGGACAACGCCATGGAACGTGATGGACCGCGCCATGCTCGAGCAACTCGGGGCAGCGTTGGCGCGAGCCGTCGCGGATGGCGCGCGGGCCATCGTCCTGACAGGAGCGGGGCGCGTGTTCTCTGCGGGCGGTGACGTCAATGCGTTTAACGCGCTGGCGCAGGAAGGCGAAGAAGTGCTTTCCAGCGCCATTGGCATGCTGATGGAGGACGTCGGTAATCCGATCGCGCGCTTTATCGCCGAATCTCCAGTGCCCATCGTCAGCGCCGTGAACGGACCGTGCGCGGGCGGGGCAATGGGGTATGCGCTGGCTGCGGATATTGTGCTTTGCGCGCGTTCAGCCTATTTTCTGGTCGCTCAGGTTGCGCAGCTTGGCGTGGTGCCCGATCTCGGCATTAACTGGGTGATCGCGCGCGCGCTCGGACGTCCGCGCGCCCTTGGCATGGCGTTGCTCGGAGATCGCGTCAGCGGCGAGCTGGCAGAGCAGTGGGGGCTCGTGTGGCGTTGCGTGGACGACGCGGAGCTCTTGCCTCACGCGCTGGCGATCGCGCAAAAGCTCGCGGCGCTGCCGAAAGACGCGGTCGTGGAATGCCGGCGGCTCATCGACGGCGCAGGTCAGATGTCGATGAAGCAGTCGCTGGCAGCCGAGCGCGAGGCGCAGCGTGAGCTTGTTCGTTCGTCGTTCTTTCGCGAGGCTTGCGCCAGATTCGCGGCGAAGTAGCGTGCAGGCGAGCGGCGTCGTTCGTGTATCTGCTGATGTTGAGTTGTCTCGTTGAGGTGCTGGCTTTGAAGTGCGGCTTCTTCTAAAAAGGGTGCCCCGGTTGACATGTCGGGGCCTCCTTTGCTCCAAGCCGAACACTGGCCCGCTCGCTCAGTACTCAAAGATTGCGCGAGATGATAAGTTTCTGGATGTGGCTCGTGCCTTCGTAGATCTTCGTGACGCGCACGTCGCGATAAAAGCGCTCGACGGGGAAGTCGTTCAGATAGCCATAGCCGCCATGAATCTGCAACGCATCCGAGCAGACTTTTTCGGCCATCTCGGTTGCAAACAGTTTCGCCATCGACGCTTCCTTCGCGCAGGGCAGGCCCGCCGCGCAGAGCCTCGCCGCATGAATCACGAATTGATGGGCGATCTCGACCTGGGTGGCCATGTCCGCGAGGTCGAAGGCGACGCCTTGCAATTCGATGATGGGCGCGCCATAGGCTTCACGTTCCTTGGCATAACGAACTGCGGCGTCGAGCGCAGCGCGCGCAGTTCCGGCCGCGATTGCCGCGATGGCAATGCGTCCTTCGGACATACCGCGCAGCATCTTCTTATAGGCACTGCCTTCCTCGCCGATGATGTTGGCGGCGGGCACGCGGCAGTCGATCAACTGGATCTGCGCGAGATGCGCGGAGCGCTGACCGAGCTTGTTCTCGACGCGCGCGACATGATAACCGGGCTCGGACGTATCGATGATGAACATGCTCGCGCCTTGCTTGCCCGAGCCCTGATCGGTGATGGCGAGCGCCACGCCCACGCCCGCCTTGTTGCCGTTCGAAATGAACTGCTTGGCGCCGTTGAGCACGTAGTGGTCGCCGTCGCGCCGGGCGGACGTGCGGAACGCCGCAGTGTCGGAGCCTGCTTGCGGTTCTGAAAAAAGACCTGCGCCAATCGTCTCGCCCGTTACCATACGCGGTAAGAAGCGCCACTTCTGTTCTTCCGTGCCCTGTTCCGCGATCAGTCCTGTGATCGTATTGTGCACGTGGACGATTGTCGCGAAGCCCGAGTCGGCCGCCGCCAGTTCCTCCACGGCCAGACAGTACTCGACAAAAGTGGCGCCCGAGCCACCGTGCGATTCGGGCGCGAGCATGCCGAGGAAGCCCAGCTTCGCGAGCGCACCCAGTTCGTCGGCGGGCCACGCGTGCGTACGGTCACGCTCGGCGGCTGTCGGAGCGACGATTTCCGCCGCGACGGTGCGCGCGGAATCGCGGATCATCACGGCAACTTTGGCCAGGCGAACTATGGCGCTGCGAAGATGGCGCTGATCGGGCTGATGAACGTGCTGAGCGTCGAAGGCCGTAAGAACAACATCAAGGTCAATACGATTGCGCCCGTCGCGGCAACGCGTATGACGGAAGACGTGATGTCCGCGGAGGCGCTGCAACGCATTAAGCCGGAGCGCGTGACGCCGGGCGTGCTTTATCTGTGCAGTGAACAGGCGCCTTCGAAGGTGATCCTGGGCGCAGGGGGCGGCACGTTCTCGACCGCGACCATCATGGAGACAGCCCCGGTGCATCTGACCGACGACGAACTCACGCCGGAAGGCGTAGCGGCACGCTTCCCGCAAATCTCCGACTGGAAGACAGCGCGCGCTTATGCAGAGGTGCTGGAGCAGGTCCAGGTGTTTCTCGCGCCTGCGGCTTGATTCGAAGCGGGAATAGATTCGCGTCGGTTGATCCAGGTTTGGCCTGGATCGGATGTGAGCGCCGCGTCCATTGAGGGCGCGGCGACTGATGACGGCGGGGCGGTGCCGCGAGAGGGGCACCCGAGCGTCCCACGCGAGAGAGCGCGGAATAAGACGATTCGCGGACCGAGACCACAAATTGCGGGCCGCACCTTGGGCTTCGTATCGCTTCGTGAAGCGCTGCTCACGGATCTTCCAACGCCACCAACTTACCGCGGTCCCTAAAAAACCCGGCGCTGCACATGCCAAAGCAGCCCCGGGACCCCTCAAGCCGCGAGCGCTCAACCCACGCGCCGCGACTGCCCCGTCCAGTACTTCTCCCGCACATGGCGACGCAACACCTTGCCGACTGCGCTGAGCGGCAGGGCGTCGACGAAGCTGATGCTCTTCGGCGCCTTGAACCGGCCTACAGAGCGCTTAACATGCTCGATCAGCTCCTCGGCACTCACCTGCATATCCTGCTTGAGCACAACTTCGGCATGCACGGTTTCGCCCCATTCGGCGTGCGGAATGCCGATCGCCGTCGACATGCTGACAGCCGGATGCGAATTCAGCGCGGCTTCGACTTCGATCGCATAGACGTTGAAGCCGCCGCTGATAATCACGTCTTTCTTGCGATCGACAATGAACAGATAACCCGCGTCGTCGAGATAGCCGAGGTCGCCCGACTTCCAGAATCCGTCGACGAACTCAGCCGCCGTGCCCTGCGGATTATTGAAGTATCCGCAGATGGTGCCGCGGCAGCGCACGCAGATTTCGCCGGTCTGCCCGGGCGGGACTTCGTTGCCGGCGTCGTCGACGATCTTCAGTTCGATGCCCGTGCCGACGCGGCCCGCCGACGCCAGACGCCCCGTCTCGATGGCCGTCAGGTGGTCGGCTTTCGACAGTATGCCGACAATCTGCAGGCATTCCGTCGCGCCATAAATCTGCTGGAAGATGTTGCCGAAACGTTTCTGCGCGAGCTCGAGCTTGGCGGGACTCATCGGCGCGCCGCCGTAGTAGATGGTGCTGAGCGACGACAGGTCGTAAGCGGTGGTCTCCTTCACTTCGAGCAGCCGGTAAATCAGCGTGGGCACGAGAAGCGCGTTCGTGATCCGCTCTGTCTGCACGTTGACGCACCATTGCCGCAGATCGGGCACATTCTGCGTGACATTGCAGCCGCCGCGAAAGTAAGTGGGCAGCACGCTGAAACCCGAAGCGTGGCTGATGGGCGCCATGTGCAGATTGCGCGTCGTGTCGCGGAACGTTTGCTCGTTCTCGAAATAGGACGCGTCGCGCATGGCCATCCAGTTGTCGATCGTGTACTGCGCGCACTTGCTTTTACCCGTGGTGCCGCCCGTGAAGCGATAGATCAGAATATCGTTCAACGTGTCGCTTTCCACTGCCGGATTCGCGTCGCTGCTGTCTTCGACGAGTTCCCAGAAGCAGCGCAAGCCGTCGCGCGGCGACTCGGGACGATCCATGCAGACTACCGTGATGCCGCGTTCCGTCAGGATATCGAAGTAGCTCGCCAGAAGCGAATTTTCGATGAACACGACTTTCGGCTTGATGAAGTCCACTTGCCAGCAGTGCTCTTCGAGCGAATCGCGAAAGTTCGTGTAGACCGCGCCGGCTTCCCCTTTGAGTGCCGTCCACGCGTGCAGCAGCGACATGTTGTCGTTGTCGAGCAGGCACATGTATGCGTCGCCACGGCGCAGATTCAGGCGCTCGCGCATCATGTTGACGATCTTGTTGGTCAACAGATGCAACTCTTTAAACGTATATCGTCTCTGCCGCTCGATATTCACCAGCGCTTCGTTGTCCGGATACCGCATGGCGGTATAGCCGAACGTCCGTGCAAAGTTCATTTTCATCTCGTGTCTCCTGATTCTTGTCGTCGGGCCGGCGCGTGTGCGCCGAGCCTATGCGGTCGAGCACTGCGTCGATTTTAGGCACTTGCGATTCGCGCCGCCCCTTTCTTTTCGCGGGGTCGATTTCGCGCACACACGGCCGCGCGCAACAAGTTCGCCGCCGCGCCGCGAGCGCCCGGCGTTTTTGCTTCCTTTGATCGCCGAAATTTCCGAATCGCTTTCGCACCCATCCCATGTAAACCCGGCCCCCCTCCTTTTTACAGGGGATAGAGACGCTGGCGGCTGGCACCCTCTGTCATGGCAATCCGCATCGGGTAACGGCTGCACGGTTCACCGGCTGCTGGAGAGCTATGGGGCGGAGGCGTCGCGGCACCAATTGCGCGAGCGTTACCGGGGGAGGGCGCGAGCGGATGGAGTCGCTCGCGGTTAAAACAAGAGGAGACAAGCAGATGTTCGGCAGAAACAAGAAAGACCGCGGGGCAACGACCCTGCCGCGCCTCACCGTGCTGGCCAGCGTGATCGCGGCCACAGTTCCGCTGCACGCCTACGCGTTCAGGTTCGATACCGGTTCATCGGACTGGGAAGTGAACTGGGACAACACGATCAGTTATAACCTCGGCATGCGCGCCCGGGGCATCGATCCCATGATCGGCAACAACCCGAATTACGACGACGGGGACTACAAGTTCCGTCACGCCGGGGACATCGTCACGAATCGTCTCTCCGTGCTTTCAGAGTTGACGGCCGCGTATCAGGGCTACGTGGGTATCCGTCTTTCCGCTTCGGCATGGAAGGACTTTGCGTATGGCAGCGGCAACGTAACGAACCCGGGCATGTACGCGCCCGGCGTCTCATATCAATCGTTACGCGCGTATCCGAACGGCACCTACGGTTCATACACGAACCGCTACTACGTGCAAGGCGCGCAACTGCTCGACGGCTTCGCTTTTTACAACACGCAGATTGCCGGCCGTGCGGTCTACCTGAAGGGCGGCCAGTTCACCGAGTATTGGGGCAATTCGCTGCTGTCTCCCACGCAGGGCATCTCGTACGCCCAAGGCGCGACGGACGGCATCAAGGCCTACAACTCGCCGGGCACGCAGACGAAAGAGCTTCTGTTGCCGCGTCCGCAAATCAGCATGACGGCGCAGCTCACGCCGGAAATTTCGCTGTCGGGCCAGTATCAACTCGGCTGGACCCACAACCGGCTGCCGACCGGAGGCACCTACATCGAGGCGAACGACGCCGTCGCGCAAGGGCCGTCGGGTCTTTTCATCACCACGTTGCCAGGCGCCGTGCGCCCGATTCTCGGCTTGCCGCCAGGCGGGCCATTCGGCTATGTGATTCCGCAAGGTCCGTCGATCAAGCCGCCGCAGGTCGATAACAACTTCGGCATCAAGGTCGGCTGGACGCCGCAGTTCCTGAGCGGCAACGTGGGGTTCTATTTCCGGCGGCTTGACGAAACGCAACCTTGGGTGCTCGCGAACTGGCGGACCATCCCCGCGCTTCGCACGTCGCTGCCGACCGACTACCACCTCGCCTATAACCGCGGCGTGCAATTGTTCGGTTTTAGCTACGACACGACGGTCGGGGATGCGGCCGTGGGCTTCGAGGCTTCGTACCGTCACAACACCGCGCTCAATACCGCGCTCAGCCCGAACATCGCGAACCAGACAGCCGGTGCGAAGGGCGACATCCTCAATATCGTGACCAACGCGATCATACCGTTGTCGCGCACGCCGCTCTGGCAGACCGGCACGCTCACGGCGGAACTCGGCTATACGCATCTGCTGTCGGTCACGCAGAACGCGTCGCTCTTCAACGGCGTCGGCTATGCGGGATGCCCGAGCAACAACAAGTGGAACGGCTGTTCGACGAAGGACTACGTGGGCGCGGGCGTCGTGTTCTCGCCGCAGTGGCTGCAGGTATTTCCCGGCGTCGACCTGAGCATGCCGACGTCACTCTCCGGTGGCCTGTACGGCACGACGCCTATCAATCCGGGGCCGTCCGCCGGCGCACAGGGCTTCTTCACTTATTCGATCGGCGTTCAGGCGCTGATCCGTCAGCGCGCGACGCTGACATTGTCCTACATCGGCTATCACGCACACGTGAACGGCACCGCCGTCACGCCGAGTGGTTTGTCGTACAACAGCACCGGCAACGGTCTGATCGACCTCAACGACCGTCCGTGGGTCTCGCTGACCTTCCAGTCGTCGTTCTGAGGGATTCATTGCAAACAGGAGAAAGACCTATGAAAACTCTGCTTCATGTGGCAGCGGCCGGCCTCGTGACCTTGCACGCCGCCGGCGCATGGGCGGCTGTGCCGGCCGACGAGGCGAAGCAGCTCGGCACCACGCTCACCGCGTTCGGCGCGCAGAAGGCGGCCAGCGCGGACGGCGTCATCCCCGAGTACACCGGCGGTCTGACTACGGCGCCCGCGGGTTATTCGCCGAAAAGCGGCAAATGGCCGGACCCGTTCAAGAGCGAGAAGCCGACCGCGAGCATCACCGCGACGAACATGGCGCAGTACGCGGACCATCTGACGCCGGGCGTTCAGGCGCTGCTCAAGCGCTTTCCCGAGTATCGCGTGGATGTGTATCCGACCCATCGCTCGGTGTCGTATCCGCAATGGGTTCTCGACAACACGGCGAAGAACGCGACAAATGCGAAGCTGGTCGGGAAAGTGGAGGGCGACGGCGTTGAGGGCGCGTTCGGCGGCGTGCCGTTCCCGATTCCGAAGAACGGCTATGAGGTGATGTGGAATGCGCTGCTGAGCTACCAGCGCACGCAGTTCTCGGTGACGAATTTTGGCGGCTGGCTTATCGATACATCGGGTGGCCGCACGCAGCTTCCCGTGCTGAACTTCATCGAGTATCGCCCGTATTACGACCAGAAGAACGCCGACAGCAAAGAGGGCTATCCGTACGATCGCCTGTGGGCGCAAATTCAGACGCCGCCGACGCTCGCGGGTCAGACCGCGCTGGTTAACTACTCGATGAACTATTCCGAGCGCGATCAGGAAAGCTGGGCTTATTTTCCGGCGCAGCGCCGCGTGCGTATGGCGCCCGACTACAAGTACGACACGCCGGCGGCGAGCTACGGCGGCGTCGAGTTCTGGGACGAGGCGGGTATGTTCCGCGGCCGTATGGACCGCTTCGACTTCAAGCTGGTCGGTAAGAAGGAGCTGATCGTTCCATACAACAACTATCGCCTCGCGCAGCTTTCTGCCAACGACGTACTGGGCCAGAAGAACGTCAAGCCTGATGCAATGCGCTGGGAGCGTCATCGCGTGTGGGTCGTGGAAGCGACCTTGAAATCTGGAGCTCGCCACGCGTACGCCAAACGAGTGCTCTATGTGGATGAGGATAGCTGGGCCTTCGTGGAAGCGGATGGTTATGGGCATGACGGCAAGCTGTGGCGCGTCGGTCTTACGCATACGTTCCCGTTCTACGACGGTGGCGGCATCTATACCTTCCAGAACAATTTTTACGATCTGGAAAAGGGTAATTACTTCATCACGGGCGTGACGGCCGAAAACGGTCAGCCGCTGGTGCGCGTGTCCGACAAGCTTGACAAGCCGAATCTCTTCACGCCGGCAGGCATGGCGGGAACCGGATTGCGCTAACACGCGAAGCGTCGCTGATGACGAGCGAAGCCCGCGTTCCCGACGCCGCGCCGGCCCAACGCTGGCGCGGACTTGGGAATCGCTGCTTGGAACCGCAAGTGCAAGCGCAAGTGCAAGGAATACGATGCTTCAAATGAAACTTGGGAGAACTGCGCGCGCTGCGTCGCTGCTGGTCGCGGTCGTCGTTGCTTGCGCATCGGGCGCGTGTGCGGCGCAGGACGCACCCGCCGTGGCCGCCGCAGGCAAGGCTTCGTTCGTCGATCCGCTCGACGCCCCCGCGCTGATGCACCCAAACGTAGCCGGGCGGCCCGTTATTGCGGTTTCACGAGCCGGCTCACGTGTGGTTGCGGTCGGCATGCGCGGCCTGATCATCGTTTCGGATGACGAAGGGAAGAACTGGCGGCAGGTCGTCGTTCCGGTTCGCAGCGATCTGCTTGCGCTGAACTTTCCCACCGCGCAGGAAGGCTGGGCGGTCGGCCACGACGGCGTAGTGCTGCACACCACGGACGCCGGCAACACATGGGCGCGTCAGTTCGACGGGCGCATGGCCGCCGCCCCGCTGCAGGCGTCGTATCAAACGAGAATCGCGCGCGGCGACGCCACGTTGCAGCCTTATCTCGACCAGGTCGCGCTGAACTACAAGCAGGGGCCGTCGCTGCCTCTTCTCAGCGTATGGTTCGATGACTCGCTGCATGGCATGGCGGTCGGGCCGTTCGGTTCGGCCATCGCCACTGACGACGGCGGCAAGACCTGGGTGTCGATGCTAGAACGCATCGACAATCCGCAGTTTCTGCATCTGAACGCGATTCGCGGCATCGGGGGCCATGTTTTCATTGCGGGCGAGAAGGGCACGGTGCTCCGCCTCGACAAAGCGACCGGCAAGTTCGCCGCGATCAAGACTGGCTACACGGGCAGCTTCGTCGGTATCGCGGGAGACGAGCACGCGATCTTCGCCTACGGCATGCGCGGCTCGATCTACCGCAGCACCGATTCCGGCATGAGCTGGGCAGCGATCAAAAGTCCGCTGCATGGCGCGGTCACGAGCGCCGCGCCGATAGAAGGGCGCCGCACTGTCGTGTTCGTCACTTCCAGCGGCGAGGCGGTGCGCTACGACGAAATCGTCGACACGTTCAGCCCTCTGAAAACGCGCGGAGCCTCCGCACTGACGGACGTGGTCCCACTCACCGCCGGCATGCTCGTGTTCACGTCGCTGAACGGGCCAAGCCTCCTCCCGGCGCAGTGACGACCCGTGGAACCAGTCAAGAGAGTATCGCTATGAGTCTTCAATCCCCACGTGGCGACGCCACGCCGGTCATGCGTTCCCGGGCGGAATTCGAGGCGAAATCCGGTTCGCGGCTCGAATGCCTGATTTTCAACAACCGGCTGTGGATCGTGGCGGTGTGCGTTCTGCTGACCGTGCTGCTCGGCTTCCAGGCCACGCGTTCGAACGTCAGCGCAAGCTACGAACGGATGATGCCGCAGTCGAGTCCGTTCATCCGCAACTATCTCGCGAACATCGACTCGCTGCGCTCGCTCGGCAACTCCGTGCGCGTGGTCGTCGAGAATCGCAACGGCACGATTTACGACCCCGTGTACCTCAAGTCGCTGCGTGAGATTAACGACCGCGCGTATCTGTTGCCCGGCGTCGACCGCGCCTTCGTGAAGTCGCTCTGGATGCCCGTGGTGCGTTGGGCGGAAGTGACGGAAACGGGCTTTCAGGGCGGCCCGGTGATGCCCGACGACTACGACGGCTCGCCCCAGGGCATCGCGAAGCTGCGCCAGAACGTGGCGCGTGCGGGCATCGTCGGCTCGCTCATCGGCGACGATCTGCGCTCGAGCACGGTCTTCTTGCCGCTGCTCGATCATTACGCGGACAGCGGCAAACCGCTCGATGCCCGCGCGTTGCATGACGCGCTCGAACAGATTCGGCACGACTATGCGCGCGATGGCATTGAGATTCATGTTATCGGCTTCGCGCAACTCGTGGGCGATCTCATACAAGGGCTGCTGCAGGTCGCGCTTTATTTCGCCGCGGCCGCCGCGCTCGCCACCGCGGCAATCTACGCGTACACGCGCTGCGTGCGCAGCACCGCGCTGGTGGTGGGTTGTTCGCTCACGGCCGTAGTCTGGCAACTGGGCATCGTGCATATGCTCGGCGTCGACCTCGATCCGTACTCAATACTGGTGCCGTTCCTGATCTTCGCGATCGGCGTGTCGCACGGCGCACAAAAGATGAACGGCATCATGCAGGACGTTGGACGCGGCACCGATCGCTACGTCGCCGCGCGCTACACATTCCGGCGGCTGTTCCTCGCCGGCCTGACAGCGCTGCTCGCTGACGCGGTCGGATTCGCCGTGCTGATGCTGATCGACATTCCGGTGATACGCGGTCTCGCAATAGCCGCGAGCGCCGGTGTCGCGGTGCTGATCTTCACGAATCTCGTCTTCCTGCCCGTGATGCTTTCGTACACGGGCGTAAGTGCCGCGGCAGCGGCGCGCAGCTTGAGCGCGGGCAACCGGCATCTGTTGGCAACGTTGCTCGTGCCGTTCACGCGGCGCGGACCGGCGTGTATCGCCATCGGCTGTGCAGCGGCGCTGCTGGTCGGCGGCCTGGTCGTCGCGCAGCATCTGAAGATTGGCGACCTCGACCCCGGCGCGCCGGAACTGCGTGCGAATTCGCGGTACAACCGCGACAACGCTTACGTCACACACCACTATGGACTGTCGACGGACCAGTTTGCCGTGATCGTCAAGACGCGGCCTGGCGGCATCAACGATTATCAGACGCTGATGGAGATGGACAATCTCGAACAGATGTTGCGCGACGTGGACGGCGTGCAGACCACGCAATCCATCAGCGGTATCAGTCGCCGCAATACGGCCGCGGGTTTTGAAGGCGATCCGCGCTGGATGACGATCAGCCGCGATCCGTTCGTCTCGACGGATGCCGTAAATAACGCCTACGTCGCCAATCCAGAACTCGTCAATGGTGCCCGATCGGTGGCGCCTGTGATTGCGTATCTGGCCGATCACAAGGCGAAGACGCTCGAGCAGGTGGTGAAGGCGGTCGAAGGTTTTGCCGCGCAACACGACACGGCCACGCTGCAGTTCCTGCCGGCTGCCGGTAGCGCGGGCATCGAGGCGGCCACCAACATCGCCGTCGAGAAGGCGAACCGGATGATGCTGGTACTCGTGTATGGCGCTGTGGTCGCGCTATGTTTCGTGACCTTCAGGAACTGGCGCGCGGTGGTGGTGGCCGTGGTGCCGCTCGTGCTGACGTCGATCTTGTGCGAGGCGCTGATGGTTGCGCTCGGCATCGGCGTAAAGGTCGCGACGTTGCCGGTAACGGCGCTCGGCGTGGGTATCGGTGTGGATTATGCGCTGTATCTGGTGAGCATCCAGCTGGCGCTTCAACGACAGGGCGCGACGCTCGAAGCGGCATATCGTGAGGCATTGGGTTTCACGGGCAAGGTGATCGCGCTCATCGGCGTGACGCTGGCGGCGGCAGTCGTCACGTGGGCATGGTCTCCGATCAAATTCCAGGCCGACATGGGCGTGCTGCTGACTTTCATGTTCGTATGGAACATGGTGGGGGCGCTTGTGCTGATTCCAGCGCTGTCGCATTTTCTGCTGCAGCGTGCGCCAGTGGGGCGCAGTAGTTGTGCGCATGCGATGGCTGAGTAACAGGTGGCTGTGTCTAAGGGCTAGCGATCAAGGGTTGCGGCGCTCGGCAGCCGCAACGTCGCAGGAGCTGTCCTGTCATGCGACGGCCGACTAACGGCTAATGACTAACGGTTGCTGTGCTTAGCGGCGACATTGGCGCACGCGGCGCGCACCCGCGGGCTCCGGCGGCTGCGTGCCGCCAAAGCTGCGCTCACACACACAAGCTTCCACGGGCGCAGCGCGCCAGCCGGCCACTCAGCCGATGAGCTTCTGATTGCGCGCCCAAACCATCGCGTCGTAGCGTCGCGAGACGCCAAGCTTGCAGAACACATTGCGCAGATTCCACTTCACCGTTTCGACAGTAATATCGAGCGCTAACGCGATGCGCTTGTTCGACATGGCTTGCCCAACGAGCCCGAGAATCTGCACCTCCCGCTGCGTGAGCTTCGTGTGGCTATTGCGCTCGCTGCTGCGTGGTCCGGGCGTGGAAGCAGCGCGTCCCGGCGGTGGCTCGGCCGGGTAGGTGCCCAGCAGATCGTGCGCGAACTGCAATGCGGGACCTTGCAGTACTTGTGCCTCCACGGTCAGCGCGAGTTCGTCGCGCGCAAGGGCTCCTTCGTCGAGGAACGTACGCATGAGTCCGTAGCGGCACCCGTCTTGCACTGCCCGGTTGCGCGATGCCATTGCCTCGTTGACGCGGCCAAGTCGCGCAAGCGTATGTGCGCTCAGCAGGTCGATCTGCGTAAGAACACGGCCGCGCGCAATCGACAAAGCATACCGGCGCCCAGTCTCCAGTGCTTTGTGTGCGCGTTCCGGATGGCTGGAAAGATGCACGCGTGCACGTGAGAGCTCAGTGGCGAGCGGTATCTCCATCAGAAACGCCTGACTGTGCCGATAGCGGGCGGCGAGCGTGTCGAGCGTTTGCATAAGCGACTCTGCATCGGCCAGGTTGCCGCAGCTTGCGTGAATGCGGATTTGCTCGGCGAGCATCAGCGCGAGCGGTCGATCAAAGCCGAGGCCGCGAAAACGTGCGGCCTGCTCCCGAAGAAACGCGAGGGCCGTTTCGGCACCTTCCTGAAGCAGATCGAGCCGCGCGCGACACAACGATGCAAACACGGTGACCTCGACACCGGATGACTCGAGCAGGCCATGCCGATTCGCAAGCGTCGCGCGTGCGTCGTCGATCTGATTCAGTTCGTATTGAGCGTCGGCGAGAAACGCCGCGCAGACGTTGGCGCAAACCGACCGCTCGCCGGAGGTTTTCACGGCGCGGGCATGCAGCGTTGTCGTAAAGCGAGCCGCTTCGCGTGCGTTTCCTTCGAGCAGCAAGGCCAGCGCATAGGTGCTCTCTGCGATGATCGTGATGTCGTTGTTGCGGTCGGCAGCCTGGATCGGCTCTCTTTCGAGTACCGTGCGCGCCCGCGCGTAGCGACCCGCCGCTGCATACGATACCGACAATGCGGACAGTCTCAGATAACGCAGAAACGGATTGCCGGTGGTGTCGACGCGATGCGATTCGAGCAGAGCGATAGCTTGCTGCGCGTCGTCCCGCTGCAGCGCGATGACGGCGCGCACGAGCGGCAGTGTGCGTGCCGCGCCGGGCCAACGTTGTGCGTCGTCGATGTCCAACTGGTCGAGTTGTGCTTCCGCGTGGTCGGGGAACGCAGTCATCGAAATTGCGAGGCATGCGAGTTCGGCAAGATCGGGATGATCGAGCAGCGTTTCGCGCGGCAGCCGCTCGAGCAGCTTGAGAAGCGGACCGAAGTAGCCGAGCGTCCACGTCGCCGGGCCCGCGCGTTCGATCACCTGCGCGGCGAGTTCGACGTCGCCAGCAAGACTCGCGTGACGCACGGCTTCCGTGAGCAGATTGTGGTTGGCGAACCATTGGCTCGCGCGCCGATGCAGTTGCGCCACGGCGCCCGTGCCGCGCCGTTCGATGCGCGTGTCGAGGAACTCGCCGAATACCCGGTGAAAGCGGAACCAGGGCATGTCGTCGTCCAGATCGACGCGCTGAAGCGGCAGGTTCTCCAGCTCGACGCGAGAGAGCAGCTCGGCGGCTCGCGGATTGCCCGTCACGAAGGCCGAAAGCGACGCATTGAAGCGCCGGAAAATCGACATGTCCTCGCAAAACGTGACGAGTTCCGCCGGCAGGGTGGCCATCACTTCTTCGCTGAGCCACGTTTGCAGATCGTTCGAGCGCCACACCAGATGGCGCAGCCGGTTGCGCACGCCTGGGCGGTTGCGCAGCATGATCGCGATCAGCTGCAGGCACGACGGCCAGCCGCCTGTCAGGTCGTGGACCATGCTGGTGTCGTCGGCGCTGATAGTGCCGGCGCCCAGGTTGCCTTCGAGAAAGCTGCGCGTTTCGGTAGAAGAGAAGAGCAGCCCGGTGCCGTCGAGTTCAACTAGCTGATCCATCACGCGAAGGCGGCTCAATCCAAGCGGAGGAACGGCGCGCGATGCAATCAGCAGGTGCAGATTCGGCGGGCACCGTTCGAGCAACTGCCTGATCAACTCGTGAGCGCGCGGATCTTCGACGTGGTGGTAGTCGTCGAGGATCAGATACAGGTTGTCCGCCAACGGCTCGATCACGCTCAATATGGACCCCACCGCGTGGTCGATCGAGACCATGCGGGCGCGTTTGCAGGACAGTTCCGGCCCGCTCGCGGCGCCGAGATTTTGCACTGCCGCCAATAGCGCAAAGCAGAAATCGGCGAAGCCTTTGTCGTCGCTGGTCAGCGAAAGCCACGCGACGCGCCTGTTGTTCTCCATGCACCGCTGGCGCCATTGCGCGAGCAGCGTGGTCTTGCCGTAGCCCGCGCTTCCAGTGATTAGCGCCAGCGTGCGTTGCTCGATTTGCGCGAGCTGCGCCAAAAGGCTGGCGCGCGCAACGTGTTGTATGCCGATGCGCGGCGGCGCGAACCGCGTCTCGATCAGTAGTCTGTTGAATGGCATCGTCAAAGCGTCGTCAGCGGCGAGTGGTGCTCAAGCCTGGGTTGAACCGGGCTGTGGGCCGTCCGGTTTCGCCCTTCGCGCGACCGGCTTGTGACCGGTAGCGCCCCATCGGGATACAGCGAGTGTACGGCCCGCCAGAGCGATGTCCGCCCCCCTCGTTTGGAGGGGGATGATTGGAGACGCCGAGCGTGGATGCTCCGAGAAATCCCACACCAAAAAGGAAGGGGCGCCTGGATGCGGGCGGATCTAGACTTGTTTTCCGCTGGCGTCGTCACGCAGCAAGAGCGATATAGGGGGAAACCATGAAGCGATGTTTGCGCGTGCTGTGTGCCGTCGTCCTGTCGCTGATCGCGTGCGCCGTGCCGTGGGCTGCGGCGCAAGGCACGCCGGCCGTGCCTGGTGCGGTCGCCGTCACCGTCGACAATTTCGAGCGCGCCGAGTCGGACATGTATTTCGTGTCCCTCGCCAGGCAAGGCGCTTTCGGCAAGCTGTTTCACTATCGCGAACTAATGCCGGTCGAACGGCAAGCCGTCGTGCGTCCGAACCGCGACACGCTTTACTCTGTCGGCGTTTTCGATCTCGATGCCGGCTCCGTCACCATCACGCTGCCGGATGCCGGCACACGCTTTCGCTCCGTCGCGGCCATCAGCGAGGACAACTACGTGCCCGTCGTGGCTTACGGCAATGGGCCCTACACGTTCACGCGCGAGCAGATCGGCACGCGCTATCTGCTGATCGGCGTTCGCATGCGAGCCGATGTGCGCGATCCCGCGGACCTGCGGGCGGCGCATGCGTTGCAGGACGGCATCGGGCTGCAGCAGGCCGCGCCGGGAAGCTTCGAGGCGCCCGCGTGGGACAAGGTGAGCCAGAAGCGCGTCCGCGAGGCGCTGGTTGCGCTCGGCGAAACGCTGCCCGATCTCAACGGCGCATTCGGCACGCGGGGCCAGGTGTCGCCCGTGCGTCACCTGATCGGCACGGCTATCGCGATGGGCGGCAATCCGGATAAGGACGCGGTGTACCTGAACGTCACGCCTTCGCGCAACGACGGCAACACCGTCTATCGGCTGAAAGTAGCGGACGTTCCCGTGGACGGATTCTGGTCGATCAGCGTGTACAACGCCAAAGGCTTTTTCGAGCCCAACGCTCAGGGCGCTTATACGGTCGACAACGTCCTAGCGAAGAAAGATGCCGACGGAACGATAGCCGTGCAATTCGGCGGCTGTGACGGCACAGCGCCGAACTGTCTGCCGATCACGCTCGGCTGGAACTATATGGTCCGCATGTACCGACCTCGCGCGGAGGTATTGGACGGCCGCTGGACGTTTCCCGCAGCGCAGACGCTCTGAAAAGCGGCATGCAAATCCAGGACCATTCGCTGAGGAACTCATGAATCGAGCGCTCCGGGCATGGCGTTTATGCTGTGCACTTGCTCTTGCGAGCCTTCTGCTGCAATCGGTCGTTGCGCAGACAGTTGCGGCCGCACCGCCTGCGGCTGCGATCGTGCAAGCCGCTGACGACGGCTCGCGCATCCGTGACGCATTCGAAGCCGCAGTCTGGGGCATGCCGATGGTCAGCGTGGACGCGATGCGCGACGCGTATTTTCACGACGCGGGAGCGCGTTACAACGACATCGTCTACTGGTCGCGTCCGGCCGACTGGAAGAACCAGACGTCCACGCCCAACTCGTCATCGCTTTACGTCTACTTCAATTACAACCTGAAGGACGGCCCGCTCGTCGTGAACCTTCCCGACGCGGATGGCGTCGGCGTGTTCGGCAGCGTGCTCGACGCGTGGCAGATACCGCTCGCCGACATTGGCCAGGACGGAGAAGACCACGGCAAACGCGCGCGCTACCTGTTGCTGCCACCTGGGTTCGAAGGCGAGGTGCCGACGGGTTACATTCCCGTGCCGGCCAACACCTACAACGGCTACGCGCTGATTCGCGTGACGCCGGCCACGATGTCGGCGGGCGGGCTCAGCCAGGCCAATGCCTTCATCGAGAAATTGCATGTGGCGAGTCTGTCCGATGCATCGCGCGACACGCCGCAGCGTTTCATCAAAATGGACGGAAAGGTATTTGACGGTATCGTGCAGTTCGACGACACCTATTTCGTCCGGCTGACGCGCATGGTGAACGAGGAGCCGCCTCTGCCGCGCGACGCTGGCGTTTATGCGCGGTTGCAGGCGCTTGGCATCGAACCGGGTAAGCCGTTTGCTCCGGACCCAACTACGCGCGCGCAATTGCGCGCGGCGGCGAGCCTCGCACGAGCCAGCTTCCGCCAGACTCTTCTATCGGGCGCGCGCGCGTGGTGGCCCGGTTCGCGGTGGGGCACGTCCTCGCCGGTTCCATTAGCTGTCAAAACCCGTTTCACGTTTGACGATGGAAGCGGCGTCGACACCGCCATGCGCGGTGCACTTTACTTCCTGGCTTATGCACCGCCGAAAAAGCTCGGCAAGGCGACTTTCTATTTGACAACTTGGCGCGACAAGAACGGCCAGTTGCTCGACGGATCGACTCAATATCGTCTGCGGGTCCCGCCGCAGGTGCCCGCGCGGCAGTTCTGGGCCGTGAACGTGTACGACGGCGAGACCTGCGGATTCATCCGCGGCGCGCCGCGCGTTGGCGCGGACTCCTACGACAAGACACTTCGGCGCAACGCGGACGGCTCCGTCGACATTGACTTCGGGCCCGTGCCGCCAGCCGGACACACGACAAACTGGATCTACACGGCGCCCGGCAAACCGTGGTTCGCCGCGTTCCGCCTCTACGGACCCGAAGCGGCGATTTTCGACAAGTCGTGGAGCTTGCCCGATATTGCGCGAGAGTAGGGTCGATCATTCCGGACCGGGGCATCAACGGTTAAGCAGCGGTTGGCTTGCAGCGTAAGCGCGTCATGCTGTCGGCGCGCAAGACTGACGAACTGCTTGATGCGATGAAGCGTGCGCATTCACGAGGCATCGAGGCCGGCTGCATCGCCTCCGCCGACGCATGTGAAGACGCTATCCCGCGAGTCGCGCTCAATACGCTGGCCGCCTTCGGCCGCGTCAACATCCTCGTGAACAATGTAAGGGCGACGTGGGGCGCACCCGCCGAGCACTCAACGATCTTCGCGCAAGCGTAACCTCTCGCCATTCCCGACCCCCAAAAAAGGTAGGGGCGTACACCGGCGCACGGCCCCTATGATGAATCGTCAAAGTTCGCCGATGCGGCGAAAACAACAGAAGACGAAAAGGAGCAGACATGACGCGCAAAGTGGTAGTGGCCGGAGTGGGGATGGTTCCCTTCACGAAGCCTGGCGCCAGCGAGACTTACGATCTGATGGGCGCGCGCGCAGCGCGACTTGCGCTCGACGACGCCGGCGTCGAATATCAGGCAATCGAGCAGGCGTATGCGGGTTTCGTCTACGGCGACTCGACTGCGGGACAGCGTGCGCTGTATCACGTCGGCATGACGGGTGTGCCGATCATCAACGTGAACAACAACTGCTCGACGGGATCGACGGGACTGTATCTGGCTCGCCAGGCAATCGCGTCCGGTGCGGTGGAGATTGCGCTCGTCGTCGGCTTCGAACAGATGAACCCTGGCGCGCTCAATAGCTGTTTCACCGACCGGCCGCTGCCGCTCGACCTGTTCTTCGATCAATGCGACCGTCTCGGTGTGCCGCCCGAAGTGCCGCCCGCATTGCGCATCTTCGGCGGCGCGGGCATGGAACACATGAAGCGCTTCGGCACGCCGCTCGAGTCGTTCGCAAAGATTCGCGCGAAGGCGAGCCGGCATGCGTCGAACAATCCGCTGGCTGTGTTTCGTCAGGTCCTTACTCCTGAAGAGGTGCTCGCCGACAAGGTGATGTGGCCCGGCGTGATGACGCGTCTGATGGCTTGCCCGCCGACTTGTGGCGCGGCAGCCGCCGTGCTGTGCAGCGAGGAATATGCGCAGAAGCACAAGCTTGACTCGCGTGTGTGGATTGCCGCCCAGGCATTGACGACCGATCGCCCGATCGCGCTCGAAGGCGACGACTTGCGCTATGTGGCCGGTTATGGGCTAGCGAAAGAAGCGGCGGACAAGGTTTACGAAGCGGCGGGTGTCGGTGCGGAAGACGTCGATGTCGTCGAACTTCACGACTGTTTCGCGCACAACGAACTGATCATGTACGAAGCGCTCGGTCTGTGCCCCGAGGGAGACGCCGCAAAGTTCATCGACGCGGGCGACAACACCTATGGCGGCCGCTATGTCGTCAACCCGTCGGGCGGACTGTTGTCGAAAGGACATCCGATCGGAGCGACAGGGCTCGCGCAATGCAGCGAACTTGTCCAGCAGCTACGCGGCAATGCGGGAAAGCGCCAGGTCGACGGCGCGCGCGTCGCGTTGCAACACAACGTCGGTCTCGGCGGCGCGTGCGTCGTGACGATGTACCGCATCTGATCCGGAGAAACCCATGGATTTCCAACCCGATCCGGGGCTGGACACGTTTCGCGAGGAAGTGCGGGCGTTCCTGCACGAGCATTTGCCCGACGAGCTTCGCGACACAGGGATCGGCCGGGTTCGGTCCTCGCGCGAACATATCAGGCGCTGGCAACGCATTCTGAACGCGCGAGGGTGGGGCGCGCCCTATTGGGCACGCGAGCATGGCGGCACCGGTTGGACGGTGCAGCAGCGTCTCGCATTCGATGAAGAGTGTGCAACGGTCGGCGCGCCAACGCAGGATTTTTTGGCGCAAAAGCTTCTGGGCCCCGCACTCAACGCGTTTGCGTCGAACGAGCAATGGGAGGAACACGTCGCGCGCATTCTGACTGGCGAGCGTCTATGGTGCCAAGGCTTTTCCGAGCCGGGAGCGGGCTCCGACCTCGCATCGCTGCGTACCAGCGCGCAGCAGGACGGTGATCATTACATCGTGAACGGTCAGAAGATCTGGACGAGCTATGCACACGAAGCCGACTGGATCTTTTTGCTCGTGCGCACGGATAGTACCGTCAAGAAGCAGGCCGGCATCAGTTTCGTGCTCGCCGACATGAACACGCCAGGAATCATGGTGCGGCCGATTCTCAGCATCGACGGCTGCCACCATCTGAACGAGGTCTTTCTGGACAACGTGCGTGTGCCGCGGAGCAATCTTGTAGGCGGCGAGGGCGACGGGTGGAAGATCACCAAATTCCTGCTGAACAACGAACATGCCGGTGCTGCCGAATTGCCGGTTCTGCGCCGGTGCATGACGCGACTCAAAGCGCTGGCGCTGAGCCGGTCGGTCGATGGGCGGCTCCTCATCGAAGATCGCGGCTTTGCGTTGAAGCTTGCGCGTCTCGAAGCCGAGCTTGATGCGATTGTCATGATGGCGCAGCGGGTCGCGGCCATGGAGCAGGATCACAGCCCCGCTGCGCACGCGCTCGGTTCGATGCTCAAGGTTCGCGGCACCGAGTTGCAGCAGAAGTTGACAGAGCACCTGGTCGAAGCGCTCGGCGAAGATGGCGCGGTGGCTTATCCCGAGCCGCACGATACAGCGAACAAGGAACCGTTGCCGCGCGAGGATAGCGGCCGCGGCATCGCCACGGAAATGTTTTTCCGCCGCGCCGCGACCATTTACGGCGGCGCGAGCGAGGTGCAGCGCGGCATCATCGCTAAAACGCTGTTTCAACTCTGAGAGAAGAACTGGTTATGAATTTCAATCTCGACTCAGAGCAGCAGATGCTGCAGGACAGCGTGCGTCGCTTTATCGTCCGTGACTACAGCTTCGAGACGCGCAACGCCGCGCTGGCAGTGGGAAGCGCGTGCAGCGAGCCGCATTGGCGTACGTTTGCCGACAACGGCTGGCTTGCGGCGGCGCTGCCCGAGGCCCACGGTGGTCTCGGCGGCACAGTGATAGAGACGGTATTGATCGCGCAGGAATTCGGCCGAGCACTGGTTCTCGAACCGTATATGGGCTGTGCGGTGCTGGGCGCGCAGGTTGTCGTCGCGGCCGGCACGCCCGCGCAATGCGACAGTCTGTTGCCGTCCGCTGCCGACGGCGCGCGAAGACTGGCGCTCGCCCACGCAGAGGTGCAACGAGGCGTGCTCGCGGCGACCGTGCAGACGCGCGCCGAACGCTCGGGCGAGGGCTACCGCCTGTTTGGCATCAAGACGCTCGTGCCAGGAGGCGCGGACGCGCATACGTTCATCGTCTCGGCAATGACACCGGACACCGACGGCCTCACGCTATTCATCGTCGATAGAAACACGCCGGGACTGATGCGCCGCACGCTGCCGCTTCATGACGGCAGCCAGGCCGCCGAACTGACACTCGACGGTGTATCCGTGACGCGCGCGGCGGTTCTCGGCGAACCCGGCCACGGTCTGCCCGCTGTACGGCATGCGTTTGCGCACGGCACGGCCACGCTGTGCGCGGAACTGGTCGGCGGCATGGAGCAGGCCATTGCGATGACTGCGGATTACCTGAAAGTCCGCAAGCAGTTCGGCGTGCCGCTCGGCAGTTTGCAGGCGTTGCAGCATAGGCTCGCCGATATGGCTGCCGAACTCGAAGTGGCGCGTTCGATGTTGTTCGGGCTGCTTGCGTCGATTGAGAATGACAGCGCCGATCAACGCGATTACGTCGTTTCGCAGACGGCGTCCATTGTGGTGGCGGCGGCGAAATACGTCTTCGGCCAGGCTATCCAGTTGCATGGCGGTATCGGCATGACCGACGAATATCAGGTCGGCAACTACTACAAACGGGCAATCGTTGCGCAGGCCCTGCTTGGCGGCGGCGACCGGCACGACGCACGGCGCGCTCAATACTTGCAGCGCACACTGGTTCATGGAGACATCCGGGTATGAGAGAGTTCAAAAAGATCGCCGATCTTCAGGCAATGCTGGGTGAGTCGATCGGCACGAGCGACTGGCTGCTGATCGACCAGGCGCGCGTGAATCAGTTCGCCGAGGCGACAGGCGACCATCAATGGATACACGTCGACGTCGAGCGTGCAAAAGCGGGCCCGTTCGGCGGAACCATCGCGCACGGGTTCCTGACGCTGAGCCTGCTGCCGGCGTTTCTCGCGACCGCGTTCCGTATCGAAGACGTGCGCAGCGGCCTGAACTATGGTCTCGACAAGGTGCGCTTTATTGCGCCTGTGCCGGTGGGCAGCCGCGTGCGTGCGAGCTTTCGTCTGGTCGGCTTCGAGCCGCTCGCCAACTCGGGCGTTCAGGTCAAGTTCGAGATGGCCGTGGAGTGCGAGGGCGCGGGCAAGCCTGCCTGTATTGCTGAATCGATCATGCGTCTTTTTTGCTGACGGTGGGTGTGGGTGTTTTCAAGTGTTGGTGGCTCGTCGCTCTTGCATAAGCTTTTTGGCCTATGAGCTACGGCTACGCTCGCCGCTATTTCAGCTACAACAGCCTCACGGTGCCGATGGATATTGGCACGTGGCAATGCACGCTCCTGCTGCGCCGCGACTATGCCGAGCAGGCGCGACAGTGGAAGTCATCGCGCGATCGGGATCGCCGCTCGTCAAGCGAGTGGGCCCGCGACCGACCGTACTCGCGAAGCGACTCGATCTTCGATGACCGCGACGACGAAGCGGCCGAGAAGCGTCAGCGTGAGGACGACGTGCGAGCCTTTGCGTTGTACTTCCGGCCGAATTACGACTTTCGGCGGCTGATCCACACAGACATCGACGCGATCACGTCGTTCGTCAGCGAGTTCCTGAATGTCGCGCACTGGAACCTGCCGACCGACAACGCCGGCGTAGAGCGCTTGCTCAAGCAGGCCGTCGCGGACGGCAGGCTGGTGCCGATCATAGATCGCGATCGGCGCACGCCCGCGCGAACTTTTCGGCCCGCGCCTGCGCCGCTGCGCTGGCTGTCAGACGGCGGCAGTGGTGAGGCGCGTCCGGCGTACTTGTTCCCGCCGGGCACCACCGCGTTTGACGGCGAGCCCGTGCTGTCCGGGCCGTACAATCCTGCTTCGCAAGTTAGGCAAGGGGCTGCTTTGCGAACGAGCGCGTCGAGTGACGCCGCTTGCGGCAGCTTCGACTGGCTCGGAGCAGCCGAGACGGCCGTTGAGACCGTGCTGCGACACAATGAAGGTCCCGACGAATTCGCAAGCGATGCCGACGACGATGCGTCAATGCAGTTCGCCGATGCGCAGCCGTTCGAATACACGCCAGACACCCCAAGTGGCGATGTTGAAGAGCTGGCCGCAAGCACTCGTAATCCCGACTACGCGGCAAAGATGCTTGGCTATGAGCGCGACGTATTCGGCGACATGATCCATGCGATGAAGGACCATCTTGAGCTTGGTGGAGCCGATAACGTTATCTGGCACGACAACGGCGATGTCGAATTCAACCGGAAGGTTATCGGCAACATGCATGACTACAACTAGGAGTGCCGATATGGGCTCACGGCAACTTGCGTACGCGTCATTTTCGATCGCCGGGGATGAGGTGATACTGGAATTCTGGACTGACTACTTCGGCGTCAAACCTGATATGGTGATTATCAAAGGAGAGCCATTTCTAACTCCATCCGGCCGGATGAGTCGCGCTCCCGGACGGACCAGCATTTGGAGCGTCCGTAGCAAATCCGCCATCCAAAGCGACCACCTGGAGCCGCACTTACGGTATCTCGTCGAACGTCTCGGTCTGCCTCGCCCCGACCTTCGCGACCTACTCAAAACCCAGTCCGCGCGAGTGCGCTTCTTCTGCTACTGGTTCAACGAGCCGGGCCATTGCGTGCCGGACGTGCCCGACGACATCCGCGCGATGATGGAATCCATGGGCGGCATAGTCGACATCGACGAATACCGGTAGATTCGCGCCACGCATGAGCCCAGCCAATTTCACGGCAAGACGCCCACAACACAACCTACTCGATCAACTCATTCTTACGCGCCCACAGCATCGCGTCATAGCGGCTCGAAACGCCGAGCTTTGCGAAGACATTGCGCAGATTCCATTTGACCGTTTCGAGCGTGATGTTGAGCGCAAGCGCAATGCGCTTGTTCGACATCGCTTGAGCGACCAGCGTGAGAATTTCGCGTTCGCGCAGCGTCAAGGCCGGCTGACCCTGGCCGCTCCCGCTCCCGCTCCCGCTACAGCGAGTCGGCGAAGATCGGTTAGCCACCACGAAGCCGGCGCTATCCGCGCATTTCTCCAGCAGACCGACCACGTACCCCGCAGCAGCGTCGTCGAACCACTTTCCCGCGAGCGCACGTTCGAACAATGCGGCAGTCGTGGCGCGCTCGTCGATGAATGTGCGCACGAGCCGCAAGCGCGCACCGTGTTCGACGGCTTGAACGACAAGCGGCTTCGCCTCATTCACGCGTCCAAGCTCTACAAAGACCGACGCCGCTAAAAAACAGGCCAGCACAACAAGCCGTCCTCGCCCCAACGCCTCGGCGCGCGCCTTGGCGAAGCACAGCGCATCGAGCGCCCGCTCGGGTTGAGTCGCGCGCAGCACGCGGGCCCGCGCAAGCGCAGCGACAGCCGCAATTTCGGCACGGATTCCCTGGTCCGCGTCGTGACTTCGCGCAAGCTCGCCGAGCAGCACGTCGAGTTCGGCTGCACGCGCAGTATTGCCCTCCAGCATCAGTATGTTGATCTGCTCAGCGAGCATGTACGCGACCGCACGGGGCTGTCCAGCGTTACGCAGATGAGCCGTCTGCTCGTCAAGAAACGACAGCGCGACACTGGCGCTCACTTGCAGCAAGTCCAGCCGCGCACGGCAAAGCGAGGCGCGTATCGTGATGTCCGGCCCCGACGCCCGCAGCAGGCCGGGGCGATTCGCGATGGTCTCGCGTGCGTCGTCGATACGGTCCAGTTCGTAATAGGCATCCACCAGCACGCTCGCGCAAATATTGGCGCTGATCGAATGACGCCCGACCGCATTCACCGAGCGCGCCAGCAACGGCGTGCCGAGCCGCTCGGCCTCGCGTACGTCGCCTTCGCCGAGCAACGCGGCCACACGCGCCGATTCGACCACGAGCGCCATGTCGTTGTCGCGGTCCGCGGGCGGCACGGGGCGCAGATCGAACTGGCGTCGCGCGTCTGCGTAGCGGCCCGCGGCCGCATAGGCGACGCACATTTCCGCGACCAGCAGATAGCGCAGGAACGGGTTGTCGATGCTCACATCGCGAAGCGGCTCGAGCAGTTCCAGCATCCGCGGCGTGTCGTCGTTCTGAAATGCGATGGCCGCGTGGATCAACGGGATGCATGTCGTGAGCGCACGGTCTCGCGTTATATCGCCGGACTCCAGCCGCGTGAGCCACGCCGCCGCTTTGCCGGGGCGCGTCGTCAGCGCGACAGTCAGGCAAGCAATAAACAGCAGCCGTTGATGTTGAACCAGCGTCGCTTCGGGAAGCCGCTCGAGCAGATGCAGCATCGGGCTCAGGTATTCGAGGCTCCATGTCGCCGGCTCCGCGCTTTCGATAACCGTGGCCGCGAACTCGTGATCGCCGCCGGCGCTGGCATGGCGCACGGCTTCGGCGAGGTAGCCATGTTCGGCGAACCAGCGGCTCGCGCGCAGATGAAATCCTTGAGCGCCGGATGGATCGGCAGCGACAAGCCGAGCCGCGAGAAAGTCGCCGAACAGAGGATGAAAGCGATACCAGGCCAGACGTTCGTCGCAATCGATGCGGTTGATCAGCAGGTTCTCGTCCTCCATGCGCTTCAGCATGTCGCCCGCATTAGCATTACCCGTGACATGCCGCGCGAGCGGCGCGCTGAAGCGGCGGAACAACGACAACGCTCCGGCGAACGCGACCAGCTCAGCAGGCAGGTTCGCCATCACTTCTTCGCTGAGATAGGTCTGCAAATCGCCGTGGCGCCAGGCCAGATCGCGCAGTGTGCCGAGCGATGCCGGCCGGTTCTTCAGCATGATGACGATCAACTGCACGCACGACGGCCAGCCGCCCGTGACGTCCTGAATCAGACGCAGATCGTCCGCGTGCAGTGTGCCCGTTCCCAGATTCTCTTCGACGAAGCTCCGGGTTTCGGCCATGCCAAAAGGCAAAGCCGTGCTGTCGAGTTCGGCGAGCTGATTTGTCATTCGAAGCCGGCTGAGCGCAAGCGGCGGCGCGACGCGCGAGGCGATCACCACATGCAGCGTGCCCGGCGCCTGATCGAGCACCTTCTGCATGAAGCGGTGCACGGGCGGGGCATCGACGAGATGATAGTCGTCAATGAAGACGTAAATGTCCTTCGACAGGTCGAGCACGCCGTCCACGAGCATCGCGACGAGCGCATCCATGCCGGCAGGGTTTGCGTCTTCGAACAGCAGTTCGGGCTCGGCGCGCAGGCCGACGCGTTGCATCGCCATGAACAGCGTCGCGCAGAACGCGGCGTAATCGGCTTCGTCCGCGCTCAGCGATAACCACGCGACGTCCGCGCCCGCCTTCACGCATCGCTCGCGCCATTGGGCTAGGAGGGTCGTCTTGCCGTAGCCCGCGCTCCCGGTGACGAGCGCAAGCGTGGCGTGCCGCATGCGCTCGAGATGCGTGAGCAGGTCGGCGCGCCGGACCGTTTTCGAGCCGATGCGCGGCGGCGAAAACCTCGTGGATGCCACTTGTCTGGTGAATGCGGTCGTCAAATCGTTACCCGAATCAGTGCCCAGTCCGAACAGCCATTGTCCGCAGAAAATCGCGCGCGCCGCAATCGGAGCCAACGTCAGGAGGCAACGTCAGGACCGTGCCTTCGCGTAAAAAAAGCCGCAAGAAAAAAAGGAGGCGATCAACTTAACACAACGTCCTCACGACGCCCTTGTTCCATCCGGATGACGTATTTCTTCTATGTGGCCGATTTATGTCGGCGTCTACTGAAAACGCTGCTCGAAACATCATTCGCGGCCGTCGCCGCATCATTCAGGGGATGCCATGCCTACCGCTTCTCAGCCTCG
>Ga0209795_10000174_pt1 | contig 58423 bp, 53 predicted proteins | sample AgamicOrMarz_FD_187166 | JGI IMG/M metagenome (GOLD analysis project Ga0209795, IMG submission 187166) | Agave microbial communities from Guanajuato, Mexico - Or.Ma.rz (SPAdes) (version 2) | ecosystem: Host-associated > Plants > Phyllosphere > Phylloplane/Leaf | place: Guanajuato, Mexico...
GCTTGCGTCGGCAGCTTTTCATGCACGAGCAGATAGGCGATTTCTTCGAATTCGCAATTGCCCGCGATGTCGAGAATGTCGTAGCCGCGGTAATGCAGATCGTTGCCGGTCTTGCCGACCGTGCACAGCGCCGTGTTGCCCGCGGTCACGCCGGACAGCGCGACGGATTTTTTCGGTTTGAACGCGCCGGCGTTGGTGGTGCTGGTGCTGTTGTCTGCTTCGCTCATCGTTGTCTCCAGATGCGTTAGGGATTCTCGAACGCGGCCTTAAATGCAAGGAACGGGCCATCGTCGCAGGCTTGCGCTAAGTGCCTGATTTATCACGGCAGACCGCTTTGCGCGAAACGGCGAACGTTTCGACAATGAAATCATGAAATTTCATTTTTGAAACCGACGCGCGCATAATAGCCGGACCCTGCCACTCACCTCGCGCGAGCCGCAACTTGAGCACTCCATCGTTCGATACAGCCCGACGCCCGCGCATCTGGGCGCTCAGCATTAGCCGTCTGCGCGATCTGTTTATCGACATCGCGGGCGAATACGTGGAACGCGCGGATCTGCGCATCGTCGCACAAGGTTTCGAAGACGCCGTGCGCGAAATCGACGCCGCCGGCGCGGGTCGTCCCGACGTCGTGATTGCGGGCGGCTCCAACGGCGCTTACCTGAAAACGCGCGTCGCGGTGCCGGTCGTAATGATCACGCCGACAGGCTTCGACGTCATGCACGCGCTCGCCCGCGCGCGCCGCGACGGCGCAAAGGTCGCGCTGGTCACGCACGGCAACACGCCCGACGAAGTGCGCCGCTTCGTCACGGCGTTCGGGCTCGACGTGACGTTCGCCTCGCATCAATCCGCGCAGGACGCCGAAAGCGTCGTGCTGGACCTGCGCGATCGCGGTATCGACGTGGTGGTCGGTCCCGGACTCGTCACCGATCTCGCCGCGCACGCCGGCATGGGCGCGGTGTTTCTATACTCGCGCGATTCGGTGCGCGCCGGCTTCGACACGGCGCTCGAAGTCGCGCAGGCGACGCGGCGCGAAACGATACGCCGTCAGCGGCTCGACAACCTGCTGCAACACTTGCGCGACGGCGTCGTCGCGCTCGACGCCGAAGGACGCGTCGAGGCGATGAACCAGCGTCTTGCCGCCGTGCTCGGCGTCGACGCCGCGAATGCAGCCGGCCGCGCGCTGCTCGAACTCGCGCCCGATCTCGCCGGCAGCTTGCCCGACTCGGATGGCGACGCGTTCTGCACGGTGCGAGGCGCGAGCTACGTCGTGCATCGCGGGCCGCTTGCGAGCGGCGGCGCGGCGGCGGGCACGGTGCTGACGTTTCAGGAATCGCGTGCGGTCGAACGGCTGGACCGCACGCTGCGCTCGCGTCAACGGGTGCAGCAGTTCAGCGCGCGTTACCGCCTGGAAGATATGGTCGGCGCGGCGGAATCCATGCAGCGCGTGCGCGCGCTCGTGCAGCGCTACGCGAGGTCGGACGCCACCGTGCTGATTCTCGGCGAAAGCGGCACAGGCAAGGAAATGGTCGCGCAGAGCATGCATCAGTTGAGCGCGCGGCGCGACTTCGCCTTCGTCGCGATCAATTGCGGCGCGTTTCCCGAGGCGTTGCTCGAAAGCGAACTGTTCGGCTACGAGGAAGGCGCGTTCACCGGCGCGCGCAAAGGCGGTAAGGCGGGGCTCATTGAAGTCGCGCACCGCGGCACCTTGTTTCTCGATGAAATCGGCGAGATGCCGTTGTCGTTGCAGAGCCGTTTGCTGCGCGTATTGCAGGAGCGCGAAGTCGTGCGGCTCGGTTCGACGGAACCGACGCGCGTCGACATTCGCGTGGTTGCCGCGACGCACCGCGCGTTGACCGAGGGTATCGAAGCAGGCCGCTTTCGCGCCGATCTTTACTACCGGCTCAACATTCTCAGCATTGCGCTGCCGCCGCTGCGCGAGCGTCCAACCGATCTGCTGCCGCTTGCCGCCGAACTGCTGTTGCAAGCCGCGGCGCGTGAGCCGAGGCTCGCCGCGCGCCTGCCCGACGCCGCTGCCGCCGAACGCATTCTGGCCGCGCTCGCCGAGCCGTTGCGGCGTTACGCGTGGCCGGGGAATGTGCGCGAGTTGCAGAACGTGATCGAGCGGATTGCAGTGGAGCTTGCCGAGATGGAGTCAGACGCCGACTCGCCGGCGGAGACGCAACCGCTCATCACGCGAGACATGCTGCGGACCATCGCGCCGGAAATCGTCGAACCGCAGCAACCGCGCGCTCACAAAACGGCGCTGACGTTGCGCGAACGCAGCCGTCATGTCGAAGCCGATGAAATCCGCGCCGCGCTGGCTGCGCACGACGGCGACCGCGACGCGGTGTGCGACGCGCTCGGCATCAGCAAGACGACGTTATGGCGGAAGCTGAACGGGGCGCGCTAGCTTTTGCGATGCTCGCGGCAGCGCCGTGCTTGCCCGCATTAACCGCCGCGCGCTGCTGGATGAACATGCTCGGCGTCATGCCGCAGCATCGCTTGAAATGCCGGCCAAAATGGCTCTGATCGAAGAAGCCGACCTCGGTCGCGACCACCGAACCAGGCACGCCTTCGAGCAACAGCATCTGTGCCCGCTGAATCCGCACGCCGCACAGATAGCGATACGGCGACGAGCCGTACTGCTGCCGGAACACCGTCGCAAAACGCGACACGCTGAGCGCGGACAGCGCCGCGAGTTGCGCGAGCGTCACCGGCTCGTTGAAATGCGCTTCGATAAAAGCCCGCGCGGCATTGAGGCTGAGGGACTGTTTCATGACGTCGCGATGGGCTCTTTTGCAAAACGCTGGATGGAGAACCTGTCGAGCGGAATCGGCGTGCTGCCCGTATCGACGAGTTCCGCCATCGTCTCGCCGACGCCCGGCCCGATCTGAAAACCCGAGCCGCTGAAGCCGAACGCGTAGAAGAGTCCGTCGACCTTGCTGCTCGGGCCGATCACCGGTTCGCTGTCAGGCAGATAACTTTCCACGCCGCTCCACACGCGGATCACGTGCAGCGGTGCGAGCGCGGGCACGAGCCGCCGCATCTGCGCGAGCTGGCGCACCGTGTTCTGCGGCAGCACCGACGCGCGGCTCGTCGCGGCATCGGCCGGACCCGCGGGACCGCCGCCGACGATGATATTGCCGCGCGGAATCTGCCGGAAGTAAATGCCCTCCTGCTTGATCGACGTGAACACGCCCATCGACGATTTGAAGACGTACGGCACCGGCTCCGTCACGCACATTTGCGGTCCGCTGACGACGAGCGGCGCGCTTTCGCCGAACTGTTCGGTCAGACGCGTGGCCCACGCGCCCGCGCAGATCACGAGTTGCGCCGCGCGATACACGTCGCCGCGCGCGCTTTCCACGCGAAAGCGATCGCCCTCTTTTTCGACGCGCACGATCTCCGTGTTCTCGATCACCTGCGCGCCGAGCCGCGCGGCCGCGCGTCCGAACGCGGGCGCGGCGAGCCGCGGATTCGCGTGGCCGTCGAGCGGCGAACTGGACGCCGCCAGCACTTCGCGGCTCAGAAACGGAAAACGCCGGAACAACGCGTCGCCATGCAGCACTTCGAGTTCGAGCCCGTAGGCGCGCGCGTCGATTGCATACTGATCGAAATTCTCGACGTCCTTCTGGTGATAGCACACGCGCGTGTGGCCGACCGGCAAAAATTCGACGTCCTCGCCGAGCAGTTCCGCCGAACGCTGCCAGGTGCGCAGCGCGCGATTGGCCATCGCGAGTTGCGGCAATGCGCGGCCTTGCCGCCGCACGCCGCCGAAGTTCACGCCGCTCGCCTGCTGCCCGGTCAGCCCGCGTTCCAGCAGAATCACCGAGCGATTGCGCTGGCGCAAAAAGAACGTGGTCGTCGTACCCATGATGCCGCCGCCGATCACGATGACATCCGCTTCGTTGCGAGTCGCGCTCATTGCGCTGCCTCCTCGGTGAGCGCCACTGGCAGCGGCTTGACCGGCGCCTGGCCGCGCAGGCGTCCCACGGAAGCGAGCGGCACGCACGCCGCCGCGGCAATGACTTCCGCGCCCGCATGTCCGCAATAACGCCCCTGGCAACGTCCCATACCCACACGCGAAAACGCCTTCGCGCGATTGGCTTCCTGCGCGCCGGTTTCGCGAACGACGCGGCGCAATTCGCCCGCCGTGATCGCTTCGCAGCGGCACACAATCGTCTCGTCCGGCAACGCGGCGGCGAATTGCGCGGGCCACGGAAACGCTTCACGCAAGCCCGCGGCAAAGCGCGAGAAGCGCGCGAGCTCGTCGCGCAAACGCTGCATATCGCCGATGCCCGCCGCTTGCACGCCGTGATCCTGCAGCGCGGCGAGCGCGGCGAGACGGCCCGAACGTTCGGCTGCGTCCGCGCCGCGCACGCGCGCTCCATCGCCCGCGAGATAGACGCCCTTGACGCTGCTGCGGCCGTCGCTGTCGATTTGCGCGAGCCACTGCTGCGCGGCGTCGTCGAAGATAAAACGGCAGCCGGCGAGATCCGCGAGCTGCGTTTCCGGGCGCAAGTGATAGCCGAGCGCAACCGCATCGCACGCGAACTCGATGCGCTTGCCGCCGGCCAATGCGACTTCGACGCCGCTCACACCCGTTTGCGGCGAACCTTTGATTTCGATGGGCTGCACGCCGCGATAAACCGGCACGCCCGCCTTCGACAACACGCGCGTCAACGCAATGCCTTTTTTCAGCGCGGCGGGAATCGCCAAGAGACGCGGCAACGCGGCGATGCGCTGCATGAACGTCGACGTATCGAGCACCGCCGCGATCTGCGCGCCGGCCTTCACGTATTGCGCGGACACGAGGTAGAGCAGCGGCCCGCTGCCCATCATCACGATGCGCGAACCGATCGCGCAGCCCTGCGATTTCAGCGCGACCTGCGCGCCGCCGAGACTATAGGTGCCCGCCTGATGCCAACCCTTGACGGGCATGAGCCGATCGGTCGCGCCGCTGCACACGATGAGCGCGTCGAACGGCAGCGTGCCGTAACGCGTGCCGCTCACCGTATGCACCGCGTTCGCCGAAATATTCCACACCAGCGTTTCGGGCAAATAGTCGATGCTGCGTTTCAGCGCATCGAAGCCCGTATGCAACGACGCCGCGCGCTCGGCCTCCGTGCCGTACAGCGTGTCGTAGCTGCGCGAAAAGCCTTCCGGTTGACGCCGGTAGATCTGTCCGCCGTCGCGCCGGCCTTCGTCGATCACCGTCGGGCGCAGACCCGCTTCGACGCATGCCTGAGCGGCGCGCACGCCCGCCGGCCCCGCACCGATGACGACTACACGCGGGGCCATACGCCCTCCCCGGCTTCAGCGAGACTCGTGACGATCGACATGCCCGGCGCCGCCGGCGTGCTGCACGCGCGCACGCGCTCGCCTTGCGCGGTCCACACCCAGCAATCCTGGCACGCGCCCATCAGACAGAAACCGGCGCGGCGGCCGTCGCCGAATTCGGAGTCGCGCAGCGTGGTGCCGTTGGTGAGCAGCGCGACCATCAGCGTGTCGCCTTCGGCGGCCTCGCGCACTACGCCGTCGACGGTAATCGGAAAGGTCTTGCGACCGGTTTCCGCGAGCCGCACAAATCGCTGGTTCATGCCGGGATCGTCTCCAGGTTTTGCAAACGGCTCAACTCGGCCGCCGAGTGATGACAAAGAATCTCCGCGCCCGAAGGCAGTTTCTTCAGCGACGGCGGCGTCATGTTGCAGATACCGTCGATGCGCACGGGACAGCGCGAGCGGAACGAACACAGCTCGGGCACGGCGGCGCTCTCGCCCATCGCGGGCAACTTGCAGGCGGCGACGTGGCGGCGCGCGTCGAGCCAGCCCGGTTTTAGTTCGGGCACCGAATCAACCAGCAAGCCCGTGTACGGGTGATACGGCGGCGCGGCGAGCACGTCGCGCTGCCCGGCTTCGACACGCTGCCCGGCGTACAGCACGATCACTTCGTCGCAGATCGCGCGCACCGTCGAAATGTCGTGGCTAATGAACATGTACGAGACGCCCAGTTCGCGCCGCAATTCCGCGAGCAGATCGAGAATCGCGGCGCCCACTACCGTATCGAGCGCGGACGTGACTTCGTCGCAGAGAATGAGCGCGGGATCGGCGGCAAGCGCGCGCGCGAGGTTCACACGCTGCTTCTGGCCGCCCGACAGACCCGCGGGGGTGCGCGTTGCAATCGAAGCCGGCAGCTTCACCAGATCGAGCAACGCGAGCATGCGCTTCTTCGCCGCCGCGCCACGCAGATGGTGATAAAACGCGAGCGGCCGGCCAAGAATATCCGCGATAGAATGGCTCGGATTCAGCGCGGTATCCGCATTCTGAAACACGATCTGAATCTGCCGATACTGCTCCGGCGTGCGGCGCGATAGCTGCGCGGGCAACGGCTCGCCGTTGAACAGCACATCGCCGCGCGCACGGTCGACGAGACCCGCGACCACGCGTGCCAGCGTCGTCTTGCCCGAGCCCGATTCGCCGATCACGCCGAGCGCGCTGCCGCGAGCAATGCTGAGGCTCACGTCGTCGAGCACACGAACGGCTGGCACGCCGTCACGGCCGATACGTCCGTAGCCCGCCGACAGCCCGCGAATCTGTAGCAGCGGCGGCACCTGTCCCGCGCCGTCCTGCAACGCGGCCGAGGGCGCTTCCGGGCGGCGCGTCGCGGCGAGCAACTGGCGCGTGTAGGCATCCACGGGCGCATCGAGCACTTGCGCGACCGCGCCGTTTTCCTTCACCGCGCCGCCGTTCAGCACGACGATGCGGTCGGCCATCTGCGCGACGACGGCAAGATCATGCGACACGTACACCGCCGTCGTGCCGAGTTCGCGCACCACCTTCTTGAAGGCCGCGAGCACTTCGATCTGCGTGGTGACATCGAGCGCGGTGGTCGGTTCGTCGAACACGACGACCGCCGGATCGGTGATCAACGCCATCGCCGCCATCAGACGCTGCAATTGCCCGCCGGAAACCTGATGCGGATAACGCTCGCCAATCGTCTCCGGCGCGGGCAGCGCGAGCGCGCGAAACAGTGCGATCGCTTTGGCGCGCGCGGCCTCTTTCGTCATCAACTGATGCAGCAGCGCGGGCTCGGTCACCTGATCCATGATCGTGCGCGCCGGGTTGAAGCCCGCCGCCGCGCTCTGCGCGACATACGCGACCGTGCGCGCGCGCAACGCGCGGCGTCCTTTGGCATCGAGCGAGAGCACTTCCACCTCGCCGATGCGCACCGAGCCGCCGCTGATCGAACAGCCCGCGCGTGCATAACCGAGCAGCGACAGCGCAATCGTCGTCTTGCCCGAACCGGATTCGCCGATCAGCGCGAGCACCTCGCCCTTCTTCACCGAAAAGCTGACGCCCTTGACGATCTCCGTCACCGGCCCGTGCGCCGCGCCCGCGACGACACGCAGCCCTTTCACTTCAATCATGTCCCGGTCGGCCATCATGCGTCTCCGTGGCTACGGCTGCGACGCCGCAAGTTGTCGATCAGCAGATTCATGCCGATGGTCAGCGTGGCAATCGCGACGGCCGGCATCAGCACCGCAGGCGCGCCTTCGGACAAGCCGCCGATGTTCTCGCGCACGAGCGAACCCCAGTCGGCGTTCGGCGGCTGCACGCCGAGGCCGAGGAAACTCAGCCCGCTCAGCAGCAGCACGATGAACACGAAGCGCAGGCCGAAATCGGCGAGCATCGGATGGATCATGTTCGGCAACACCTCGACACGCGCGATATATAAGAGCCCTTCGCCGCGAGCGCGGGCGACCTGCACGTATTCGAGTCCCATCAGGTTCAATGCGAGCGAACGCGAGATGCGAAACGCGCCGGGAATGTAGGCGAGCGCCGCGACCGTGGTCAGCATCGGGATCGACGAACCGAATGCCGCGATCACGACGAGCGCAAGCACCTTGCTCGGAATCGAAATGAGCGCGTCGAACAGGCGGCTCAGCACTTCATCGACCCACTTGCCCGACACCGCGGCAAGCAGACCGAAGAACGTGCCGATCACGCTCGCGAGCACGGCCGCCGCGAGCGCGAGGCCGACCGTATAGCGTGCGCCGTAGAGAATGCGGCTCAGCATGTCGCGGCCGAGGTAGTCGGTGCCAAGCGGATACGCCGCGCTATAACGCCCGAAAATTTCCGTCGACGTCAGCGCGCCGCCCTGGTAAGGCGCGACGAGCGGCCCGACGAACGCGACCAGCAGCCAGAACAGCACCATCACGAGGCCGAGCAGGCCGAGCACCGAAAAGCGGTGGACGAGGCGTTGCAGCGGGTTGTACTTCGCCGGTGCGCTCGTGGTTGCGGTATCGGCGGCCAGCGTTTCAGCCGCCATGTCAGCCGGTATATCGGCGACGAGTTCGTCGCGGCTCACGCCGTACAGTTCGGTGCCCGCGTGAGGGACGTGGTGATCAGGTTGGCTCATCATCGACGTAGCCTCGGGTTGGATACGATTTGACACAGGTCCGCGATCAGCACGAGCGCAAGATACGCGGCGCAGAACACCATCACGCAGCCTTGCACGAGCGGCATGTCGCGGTTCGTCACGGCGTCGACCATCAGGCTCGCGAGGCCCGGATAGTTGAAGATCGACTCGACAATCACCACGCCGCCGAACAGGTACGACAGACTCAGCGCGACCGCATTCGCAATCGGCCCGATGGTGTTCGGCAGCACATGCCGCAGCACGACGCGCACGGGCGACGCGCCCTTGAGCATCGCCATTTCCACATACGACGAATTGAGCTGGTCGAGTACTGCGGCGCGCGTCATGCGAGCCATCTGCGCGACGATCACGCAGCACAGCGTCATGACGGGCATTGCATAGATGCGCAACAACGCGCCGAACGAATTCACTTCGGACAGGTAAGACAGCGCGGGCAGCCAGCGCAGCTTCACGGCGAAGATCAGCACGGCGATGGTCGCGACGAGAAACTCGGGCACGGCTACCGTCGAGAGCGTCAGCACGTTCAATGCGCGATCGAGCAGCGAGCCGCGGAACATCGCGGACGAAATGCCGATCAGCAGCGCGAGCGGCACCGAGACCACCGCGGTCAAACCGGCGAGCACCAGCGAGTTCGGCAGACGCGTCGCGATCAACTGACTAACGGGCAGATTGTTCGACATCGACGTGCCGAAGTTGCCGGTGACGATATGAAAGAGCCACTGGCCGTAGCGCTGAAGCGCCGGCTGATCGAGCCCGAACTGATGCCGCAATGCGGCGACGGCCTCGGGCGTGGCGGCCTGGCCGAGCGCCTCTTGCGCGGCGTCGCCAGGCAGCAGCCCTGTCACGCCGAACACGATGGCCGACACCAGCAGCAGCGTGAGCAGCGCGAGGCCGAGGCGCGCGGCGATGAGTCGTTGCGCGTGTGCTTTCATTGAAAGTCGCCTCCAGTTGAAGCATGCGCGCGGCGTCGCGGCGCCGCGCCAGTGCATGTATTGCGTGTATTGCGCGCAGGTGCGAAGTCGTGGCGCTCCGGCTCAACGAGCCGGAGCGCCTTCGCGTTACGCCTCTAGCCAGACGTTTTCCGCGAACGCAAAACCCATCAGACCGGCAAGCGGAATCGAACCGAGTCCTTTCAGCTTACTCGTATAGCCATCGAGCGAGCTATGAAAGAGCGGAATACCGATGCCGCCGTTTTCATGCACGAGCACCTGCATGTCGCCGTAGATCTTCTTGCGCTTCGCGTCGTCCGGTTCGCCGCGCGCGGCGACGAGCATCTGGTCGAACTTCGGGTTCTTCCAGTTGGCTTCGTTCCACGGCGCATCGGACTTGAAGAACTGCGTGAACAGCACGTCCGCGCTCGGGCGCGCATTGATGTTGCCGAAGCCGAGCGGATGCTTCATCCAGTGATTCGACCAGAAGCCGTCCGAGGGCACACGGCTCACCTGAAGGTTCAGGCCCGCGCGCGGCGCAGCCTGTTGCAGCAGCATCGCCATTTCGACCGAACCGTCGGCGGCAGGCGACGCGAACACTTGCAGCGGCGCCGAGCCGAGCTTGGCCTTCTGGAAATAGAACTTCGCCTTGTCGGGATCGAAGCCGCGTTGCGGCAGGCCGGCGAGATAGTATTTGTTGGTCGGGTCGATCGGCTGATCATTGCCGATCGCGCCGTAGCCGCGAAACACCGAGCGGCGGATCTGCTCGCGATCCATCAGGTACATCATGCCGCGGCGGAAATCGTCGTTGCCGGTAATGCCGCCCTCGTCGCGAACGATCAGGTCCGTGTAGCCGCCGGTCTTCGTCTCCAGCACCTTGAAACCCGGCGCGGTCTTCAGGCGTTCAGCCGAATTCGGCGTAAGGCCGTTGATCAGTTGCACGTCGCCCGACAGCAACGCGTTCACGCGCGCCGATTCGTCGCCGATACCGATCAGCTCGATCTCGTCGAGATACGGCATGCCCGGCTTCCAGTACTTGTCGTTGCGCACGCCGACCGTGCGCACGCCCGGCGAGAATTCCTTGACCTTGTACGGACCCGTGCCGACGGCCGTTTTGAAATCGCTCGTGCCGTCCTTGATGATGAGGAAGTGCGACGTGGCGAGAATCACCGGCAAGTCGGCATTCGCGCCGTCGAGCGTGATCGTCACTTCGTTCGGGCCGGTGGCCTTCACTTCCTTGATCTGATCGGCGATCGTCTTTGCCTTCGAAGCGGTGGCCGGATCCTTGTGGCGCATGATCGAATAGACGACGTCGGCGGGCGCGAGCGACTTGCCGTCGTGGAATTGCACGCCGTTGCGCAGCTTCACGACCCATACCGTCGCGTCTTTCGTCTCGATGGATTCGGCGAGCGCCATCTTTGCGCCGAGATGCGAATCGAGTTCGGTCAGGCCGTTGTAGAACATGTTGCAGCGGACGTAGTCGGTGCTGAGCGCGCCCTTCGCCGGATCGAGCGTGTCGGCCGCGGAGGCCGACTGCGTCGCCACGCGAATCTTGCCGCCCTGCTTCGGCTTCGCTTGCGCGAGCGCGGAACCGCTTGCGGCCATCAGCCCGGCGCCCGTCAGCGACATCATCCCGGCCGCGGTCAGCGCGCGCAGCACGTCGCGCCGCGACGCGCCTCTCGCTGTCAATTGCTCGAGCCCGTTGTCGAGGCCAGGAGCGCCGTGGGGTGAGTTTTCCTTATTCATCGAACTTCTCCGCGAGGTAAGGCAGTTGTGGGGGCTGCGTGGGTTTGTAGTTGTCGACTGCAACAGCGGGTGCAACAGCGGGGACTTCAACAGCGAGTGCAACAGCGGGACTTCAGTAGAAGATGTCCTTGATACGGTAGTACGTGCCGACCAGCGGCAAGAACCAGGGCTTGCCGGTGTGCCCAGGAATCGCGGCCCATTCGGACTCGTCCCACGGGTTGCGCTCCGCGCGGCCGTCCATCACATCGGCCATCACCTGACCCATGTGCGTCGACATCTGCGTGCCGTGGCCGCTGTAGCCCATCGAAAAATAGATGCCGTCGTGCTGCCCGGCATGCGGCAGGCGATCGGCGCTGATGTCGACGAGACCGCCCCAGCAATAGTCGATGCGCGCACTTGAGAGCATCGGAAACATCGCGGCGAGACCTTGCTGCAGGATGCGCCCGCTCTTGGCATCGGATGGCCGCTCGGACGCCGTGAAGCGCGCGCGTCCGCCGAACAGCAAGCGCGAATCGGGCGTCACGCGAAAGTAGTTGTGCATCAGCCGCGTGGTCGTGTACGCGCGCCGGTTCGGCAACGTCTGCACGAGCAACGCGGGCGGCAGCGGCTCCGTCACGACGATGAACGAGCCGACCGGCGCAAGCCGCCGCCGATACCAGCCGAACGGTCCATGCCGCGACGGCCCGGTCGCGATCAGCACCTGCTTCGCGCGCACTTCGCCGCGCGCGGTGACGACGCGATGCGCGCCGCCGTCTTTCACGATCGACGTAACCGGCGCGTGTTCATACACCTTGGCGCCGCGCCGAACCGCCGCTTCCGCAAGCCCGACCGCGAACTTGCCCATATGCATCTGGCCGCCGTGACGATGCAGCAGCCCGCCGTAAAAACTGTCCGACTGCACTTCGCCGCGAATCCGCTCGCCGTCGATCAGTTCGATGTCGGGATCCACCGCGCGACGGATCAGATCCGCCGTCTTCTCCAGATGCGCAAAATGATGCGGCTTCGACGCGAGCTTGAGCTTGCCGGTCGCGGCGTAATCGCAGTCGATCTGTTCTTCGTCGATCAGACGCTCGACCGTATCGACCGCATCCGAATACGCGCGATAGCACGCGCTCGCACGCTCGAGGCCGAGTTGCGCAGCGAGCGCGACGAAGTCTTGCGCGACGCCCGTGTTCACCTGGCCGCCGTTGCGGCCCGACGCGCCGCCGCCCACGCGTCCCGCGTCGACCACCACGACCGACGCGCCGCGTTTGCCGAGCGCCAGAGCCGCCGACAAACCCGTGAAGCCCGCGCCGATCACCACCACGTCGGCGTCACCGTCGAGCGGGCCTTCGCACGCCGACACAAAGGGCGGCGCAGTGTCGAGCCAGTAAGAGTCGAGCTTCAAATCGAGCTTCATCCTGTGCGGGTCCATGATTGCAATCAGCGAGGCAACGTGGCGGGCGGCGGGTTCGTCGCGCGCTTACAGGCCGAGTTCGGCGGCCAGTTCCGGAATGCCCTTCACTTCGTAGTACTGGTAGTACGGCGTCGACGGTTCATGGCCGCGGTTGATGAACGCCTTGTGCTTGACACCCATGTCGTGCACGGTCATCAGGTCGTAGCGCAGGCTCGACGACACATGCAGCACGTCTTCCGGATTGCAGCCGAGCTTGTCGAACATGTACTCGAAGCCTGGCATGCGCGGCTTGTACGACTGCGCCTGCTCGGCGGTGAACACCGCATGGAACGGCGCGCCGAGTTTGTCGACGTTGCTCTGGATCTGATCGTTCGACGCATTCGACAGAATCACGAGCTTGTACTTCTTCGCGAGCCGCGACAGACCTTCGGGCACGTCGGGATGCGGGCCCCACGTCGGCACCGCTTCATAGATCTTTTGCGCGCCGGCTTCGTTGAATTCGACGTTCATGCGCGCGCACGCACGGCGCAGCGCATTGACCACGACGTCGCGATACGGCTTCCATGCACCCAGCACTTCGTCGCGGCGATAGCCGGCGTAGAACGCGACCAGCTTTTCGAGGTCGTCGCTCTTCAGAATGTGGCCGTACAGTTCGCGCGTCATGTCCGCCATGCGGAATTTGGTCAGCGTGCCGTAGCAGTCGAAGGTGATGTATTTCGGTTCGAATTCGATCATGGTGCAGTCGTCCTATCGTGGTAAGGAACTCGGCGTCGAGCTCATTGGCGAAAAGTAAAAGCTGATTCCTGTAAAAGATTTAATCAGCGCAAAAACATAGATGTTCCTGATTCGCGCGCTGCCTGTGACACAAACCATGCGTTTTGAGGCCGTTGCGCAGCAGAGTCTGCCGTGATCCGGCGCAACCCTTAGCCGGCTTGGGTTTGCGGCGTTACGAAGGGAATCTGTCGGGCGTCGGTCAGGCTCCAGGGCGGCTGCAACACCGCCCCTGCATCACTGCCGCAAATCGATCAGCACGCTTTTGAAGCGCAGGTTCGCCTCGTAAGCCTGGCGGCCGAGATCCTTGCCGATGCCGGAGCGCTTGTAGCCGCCCGTCGGGATCATGAAGTCGGACGTGCGGCCATAGCGGTTGACCCACACGGTGCCCGCTTCCAGCGCGCGCACGAAGCGCAGCGCGCGGCCGAGATCGGCGGTATGCACGCCCGCGGCAAGCCCGTACTCGGGATGCTGCGCGAGCGCGAGCGCTTCTTCTTCGGTATCGAAGGTTTGCAGCGTGAGCACCGGACCGAAGACTTCCTCGCGCACCGCCTCGGACTGAGCGGTGACATCGGTGAGCAAGGTCGGCGTATAGAACGCGCCCGCCGATGCGCCGCGAACCTCGGCACGCTTGCCGCCGTGGCGCAAGGTCGCGCCCGCGTCGAGCGTGCGCCCCACGATGCTTTCGATGCGCGCCGCCTGCGGCTCGGAAATGATCGGCGAGAGCGTCGTGCCCGCGGCCCAGGTCGCGCCCGGCGTCAGCTCCGCGAAAATTCTGCCGATGCGTTCGGCCAGCGGCTCGGCAAGACTGCGCTCGACCAGCAGCCGCGAGCCCGCGACGCACACCTGCCCCGCGTTGCCGGTGATCGCGCCCGCGATGCGGCGCGCCACATCGTCCAGACGCGGCGCGTCGGCGAAAACGATTTGCGGGCTTTTGCCGCCCAGTTCGAGCGTGACCGGCTTGGTGCCGCTCGCCGCGCACGCCGCCATGATCGCGGCGCCCGTGCGCGTCGATCCGGTGAACGTGACCTTGCTGATCTTCGGATGACGCACGAGTTCGTCGCCGGTCGTGCGTCCGTCGCCCTGAATCACATTGAAGATGCCGGCGGGCACGCCGGCCTCGACAGCCAGTTCCGCGAGGCGCAGCACGGAAAACGGCGTCATCTCCGAAGGCTTGAGGACGACCGCGTTGCCCGCGGCGAGCGCCGGGGCGATCTTCCACGAAGCCATCACGAGCGGGAAATTCCACGGCGCGATGGCGCCGATCACGCCGTACGGCTCGGCGATCGTCATGCCGAGATGATCGTGGTCGGTGGCCGCGACGTCGCCGCCCAGCTTGTCGGCGAACTCCGCGTAAAAGCGGATGCCCTCGGCGGTGAACGGCACGTCCCACGACACGGCCTGGGCAACCGGCCGCGTCGAGCCGAGTGCTTCCAGGCGGCCGAGCGCGGGTGCGTCGGCTTCGACCAGATCGGCAAAGCGGCGCATGATCCTCGCGCGCTCGCGCGGCGCCATGCGCGCCCAGCCGCTCGTGCGAAACGCCTGCCAGGCGTTCTCGACCGCGCGATCCACCATGTCCGCGTCGGCGACCGGCACGCTCGCGTAGACGACGCCGTCGGACGGCCGCGCCACGTCCATGCGGCGCGTGCCCTGCCCGCTGCCTTCCACCCACTCGCCGCCGATGAAATGGCCGCTGCGAATCGCGACGTCGTCCGGATTGAAGCTGTCCATGAGAAAGTGTCCTAGTGAATGACGCTGATGGAAACCGCCTGCGCCGCGCCGTCGCCGCGACGCCCGCCATAAGTAAAATCGTAGAGCCGCGCGCCTGGCATATGTCGCCGACAAAAATCGCCGCGCAGCAGAACCCGCCTGTAATGCGGGCGCATACGGCATGTTTTGCATCGAATTGCGATGCGGCCTTGCGCGGCGCGCCGGATAGAAAGATCGTCCTAGTCACACCGCGCCGTGGATGACACAGTGACGCGTAAGCCTTTAGCCATTCAGGAGCACGGCGTGCCCGATTCGAAGACAGATCCGATAGCTGATCCGATCACATACAGACGCTTCACCCTCGACGACGTTGCCGCGGCGCATGCGTTGACGGTCGAACTCAAATGGCCGCATCGCGCGGACGACTGGAAGTTCGTCGCGCAACTGGGCGTGGGTTTCGTCGCCGAAGATGCGAGCGGCGTGATCGGCACCGCGCTTTGCTGGAAGTACGGCGCGGATCGCGCGTCGCTCGGCATGGTGATCGTGTCGCCGGCGCGGCAAGGGCTCGGCATCGGCAGAAAGCTGATGGAACTGCTGCTCGAGGAACTCGGCGGCCGCATCACCTTCCTGCACGCGACCGCCGCCGGTCAGCCGCTCTATGAAAAGCTCGGCTTTCGCGCGACGGGCACGCTCGATCAGCATCAAGGCGCGGCGTTCCAGCCGCCGCTCGTGTCGTTGCCGGCGGGCGAACGCTTGCGGCCGCTAGGGTCGAGCGACACGGCACGGCTCGTCGAACTGGCCTCACAGGCAAGCGGCCTCGATCGCGGCGAAGTGCTGCCCGCGCTGCTCGAGAACGCCGACGGCATCGCGCTCGACCGCGACGGCGAACTCGTCGGCTTCGCGCTCTTTCGCCGTTTCGGACGCGGCTTTGCGATCGGCCCGGTGGTCGCGCCTGCCTCGGAAGGTTCGAGCCGCGCGAAGGCGCTGATCAGCCACTGGCTTGCGCTCAACGAAGGCGTGTTCGTGCGCGTCGACACGCCCGGCGACAGCGGCCTGACCGAATGGCTCGAACAGCTCGGGCTGCCGCGCGTGGACACGGTCGTCAGAATGGTGCGCAACGCGCAACCGCAGAGCGTGGCGGCCAACGCGACACCTTATGTGCAATACGGCATCATCAATCAGGCGATTTTCTGACCCGTCATGGCCTTACTCTATAAAGCCGACCCGGCGCGCGGCCTGCAATGGGCGAGGCTCTTCGCCGAAAAGGCGCCCGGTTTGCCGTTCCATATCTGGCCCGATCACGGCGATCCCGCTGCGATCCGCTATCTGGTCGCATGGCAGCCGCCCGAAGACCCGACCCGCACGTTTCCCAATCTGGAAGTGGTGTTCTCGGTGGGCGCGGGCGTCGATCAATTCGATCTGTCCGGCGTGCCTGAGCATGTGCCGGTTGTGCGGATGATCGAACCGGGGCTCGTCGAAGGCATGGTCGAATACGTGACGCAGGCGGCGCTCACGATTCACCGCGATCTGTTCGACTACGGGCTTCAGCAGCAACAGCAGGTATGGCGCGAACTGCCGCTGAAGCCGGCCGCGCAACGACGCATCGGCGTGCTCGGGCTCGGCGTGCTCGGCACCGCGGTATTGGAGCGGCTGCGTCTCTTCGGCTTTGCGTGCGCGGGCTGGAGCCGCTCGCCGCGCGAGATCGAAGGCGTCGAATGCTATGCGGGCGAAAGCTCGCTCGACGCTTTCCTCGCCCGCACCGACATCCTGGTTTGCCTGCTGCCGCTCACGCCGGCCACGCGCGGCCTGCTCGATGGACGCCTGTTCGCCAAGCTGCCGCGCGGCGCCTCGCTGATTCAAACGGGCCGCGGCGCGCATCTGAATCAGCAGGACTTGCTGACGGCGCTCGACAGCGGCCAATTGCAGAACGCGATTCTCGATGTGACCGATCCCGAGCCGTTGCCCGCCGGTCATCCGCTGTGGACGCATCCGCGCGTGCGCATCACGCCGCATATCGCCAGCGCGACGCGGCCCGACACCGCCGTCGACGTCGTGCTCGACAACCTGCGCCGCCATCGCGAAGGCCTGCCGATGCTCGGCCAGGTCGACCGCACGCGCGGCTATTGAGCGCTCCCGCATTCCACCGGATACGCGCGCGCCACGGCTTTTCAACGTCCGCAGCACAAAATGCTAAGGGCATGCATCAAAACGCGTCGCGCGCGCTTTTCAGGCAATTGTTTAGGTAAGCGGACCATCGCCGTGGATCAGTAGTATGGAACCGTCAACAGCCCTTTCGCGACGAGAACCCACCATGCCGATCCAATCGCTCATTGAAGCCGACCGCCAGCACCTGATCCATCCTGTCATCAACTACCGTGCGCACGAGGCGCGCGGCGTCACGGTGCTCGAATCCGCGAGCGGCGCCTTTCTGCGCGACGCGGCGGGCAACGAACTGCTCGACGCCTTCTCCGGCTTGTGGTGCGTGAACGTGGGCTACGGCCAGCAGAGCATTGTCGAGGCGGCCACCGCGCAGATGCAGAAACTGCCCTACGCGACGAGCTATTTCCATTTCGGCTGCGAGCCGGCTATCGAACTGGCGCAAAAACTCGCGCAGGTCGCGCCCGCTTCGCTTCAACACGTGTACTTCACGCTCGGCGGCTCGGACGCGGTCGACTCGGCAATCCGCTTCATCACGCATTACTTCAATGCGACGGGCCGTCCGTCGAAGAAGCACATCATCGCGCTGCAACGCGGCTATCACGGCTCGTCGAGCATGGGCGCGGGGCTGACCGCGCTGCCCGCGTTCCACCGCAACTTCGATCTGCCGCTGCCGAACCAGCATCACCTGCCGTCGCCGTATGCGTACCGCAATAATTTCGCCGACGACGCCGCGTTGATCGCCGCCTCGGTCGCCGCGCTCGAAGCGAAGGTCGCGGAACTGGGCGCGGATAACGTCGCCGCATTTTTCTGCGAACCGATTCAGGGCTCGGGCGGCGTGATCGTGCCGCCGGTCGGCTGGCTGAAGGCGATGCGCGAGCGTTGCCGCAAGCTCGGCATTCTGTTTGTCGCCGACGAAGTCATCACCGGCTTTGGCCGCACCGGGCCGCTGTTCGCATGTCAGGGCGAGAACGTCGAGCCGGATCTGATGACGGTCGCCAAAGGTTTGACCGCCGGCTACGCGCCGATGGGCGCCGTGCTGATGTCTGACGAAATCTATCAGGGCATTGCCGATGGCGACGCCGAGGCGATTGTCGGCCACGGTCATACGTATTCGGCGCATCCGGTCAGCGCGGCGATCGGTCTGGAAGTGCTGCGCCTTTATCACGAAGGCGGCTTGCTCGCGAACGGCGTCGCGCGCGCGCCGCGTTTCGCGCGCGGCCTTGATGCATTGCTCGCGCATCCGCTCGTGGGCGATTCGCGTCACCGCGGCCTGCTCGGCGCACTCGAACTCGTCACCGACAAGGACACCAAGGCGCAGTTCGACCCCGCGCTGAAACTGTCGGAGCGCATTGCCGTCGCGGCCTATGAAAATCGCCTGATTTTCCGTGCGTTCGGCGACAACATTCTCGGCTTCGCGCCCGCGCTTTCGTACACGGAATCGGACTTCGACCTGATGTTCGAGCGGCTCGAGAAAACCCTGGACGACGTGCTTGCACAAGCCGACGTGCGGGCCGCGCTGCGCGGCAAAACCACGGCTAAGCACCAGGCCAAAAGTACCGCCGCTGCATGCTAGAGTAGAGGGCCGCCTGAGTCCCTTTTCTCAACCGCCGGAGCCACAACGTTACGATGAGCAGCGACTGCAAGCTAGACCGTATCGACCTGCGCATACTTTCGCAGTTGCAAAAGAAAGGCCGTATCACCAACGTCGAGCTTGCCGATGCGGTCGGCCTTTCGCCGAGCCCCTGCCTGATTCGCGTCAAGCGGCTGGAAAAGGCCGGCTACATCGTCGGCTATGGCGCGCAGATCCAGCTCGAAAAGCTCGGTGACGTGCAGATCGTGTTCACCGAAGTCACGCTCGCCGATCATCGGCGGGAAGACTTCGTGAAGTTCGTGAATGCGATTCGCGACGTGGACGAAATCGTCGAATGCCATCTGGCGAGCGGCGGCTACGATTACCTGCTGAAGTTCGTCACGCGCAGCGTGAGCCATTATCAGAGCATTATTGAAGGCTTACTGGAACGCGACATCGGCATTGAAAAGTACTTTAGCTACGTGATCATCAAGTCGCCGTTCGTGAAGAGCCACTATCCGCTCGAAACGCTGTTCTCGCAGAATCACCACTAAGCGGTAACCACTAACGGCTAGGCGGTGTCGTCCGGCGGGTTCCACTGCGCGAACTCTTCGCTGAGAAAGTCCACGCAAACCCGCACTTTCGCCGACTGCGCGAGTCGCGCCGGATACACCGCCCACAGGTTCGCCGGCTGCGTCACCTCCGGCAACACCTGCTGCAACTGGCCGCTTTCCAGCAGCGGCCGCACGTCCCACATCGAACGCAGCACGATGCCGCGCCCGGCCAACGCCCACTGCACCGCAACCTCGCCGTGATTGGTCGACAACGGTCCCGTGACCTTGATCGACGCCGCCTCGCCGCGCACCGTCAAACGCCACAAGCCGAATGGATGATCGCGCTCCTTGATCGCGAGGCACGCATGCGCCGACAGATCCGCCAGTTGACGCGGCGCGCCTTCTCGCGCGAGATAATCGGGCGACGCGCACAGCACGCGATGATTCGACGCGAGCCGCCGCGCGATCAGATGCGGCGCGATGTCGTCGCCGATGCGAATGTCCAGATCGAAACCCTCGCCGGCGACATCGACGAGACGGTCGAACAGATCGAGCCGCACGCTCAACTGCGGATAACGCTCGGAAAAACGCGCAAGCGCGGGCGCGACGAAACGCCGGCCGAAACCGAAGCTGCTCGAAATGCGCAGCTTGCCGCCCGGAATGCGGCGCGTGGTGGACACGTCTTCAACGAGCTGATCGACGTCGTCGAGAATTTTTTCGGCCCACGTGTAGACGCGCTCGCCCGCCTCGGTGATCGCGACGCGGCGCGTGGACCGGTGCAGCAGGCGCGTGCCGAGCGTAGTCTCCAGCACGTTGATGCGCTTGCTGACATACGCCGCGGACACCGACAGCGATTCGGCCGCCGCGCTGAAACTGGCTTTGCGCGCGACTTCGCAAAACACGCGCAGGTCGCCGAGATCGGGTGACGGGACGGCGTTCATAGGTTGCCTGGTAGTGTTCGGTGGCGTTCCGCTTTGTACACGAATCGTGCACAGTGGCTTAACTAAAGCGACCATTTTATGGCCAAACAGCAGGAATAAAATAACTGTTATCGGATCGGTACAAGCCCTAATGGAGGAGCACAGCATGTCGAAGAAATATCGGATCGCAGTCATTCCCGGCGACGGCATCGGCGTCGAAGTCATGCCCGAGGCGCTGCGCGTGCTCGACGCGGTGAAGACGCGCTTTGGCATCGAGCTCGAGTATCAGCACATTGAATGGGCGAGCTGCGACTACTACGCGAAGCACGGCCAGATGATGCCGGACGACTGGAAAGCGCAACTGCAATCGGCCGACGCGATTCTGTTCGGCGCAGTCGGTTGGCCCGACACGGTGCCCGACCACGTTTCGCTGTGGGGATCGCTGCTCAAATTCCGCCGCGAATTCGATCAGTACATCAACCTGCGTCCGGCGCGCCTCTTTGCCGGCGTGCCTTCGCCACTCGCGGGCCGCAAGGCGGGCGACATCGACTTCTGGATCGTGCGCGAGAACACCGAGGGCGAGTATTCGTCAGTGGGCGGCGTGATGTTCGAAGGCACCGAGCGCGAGTTCGTGTTGCAGGAATCGGTATTCACGCGGCACGGCAGCGAGCGCGTGCTGAAGTTCGCGTTCGATCTCGCGCAGCGCCGCGAGCGCAAGAAGATCACGGTCGCGACGAAGAGCAACGGCATTGCGATCAGCATGCCGTGGTGGGACAAATGCGCGGCCGGCATTGCCGCGCAATATCCCGATGTGACGTGGGACAAGCAGCACATCGACATTCTGTGCGCGCGCTTCGTGCTGAATCCCGACCGCTTCGACGTGGTGGTCGCGACCAATCTGTTCGGCGACATTCTTTCCGACCTCGGCCCTGCATGTACCGGCACGATCGGCCTCGCGCCGTCGGGCAATCTGAATCCGGACCGCAAGTTTCCGTCGCTGTTCGAGCCGGTGCACGGCTCGGCGCCGGACATCGCCGGCAAGAACATTGCCAATCCGATTGCGATGATCTGGTCCGCCGCGATGATGCTCGACTTCCTCGGCAACCACGAAGGCAAGGAGCGCGAGGCGCACGACGCGATTCTGGCCGCCATCGAAGCAACGCTCGTTGAAGGCCCGCATACCGGCGACCTGGGCGGCAAGGCGAACACCACACAAGTCGGCGAGGCGATTGCGGCGAGGCTCGGCTGAACATGGAAACCTACCCGATCGAAGTCGCGTTTCCCGATATTTCGGTGCACGAACAATCTACGTCGGGCATTGCCTACGTTCACACGTTCGACTCCGGCGTGGACGGTCCGCACGTCATGATCAACGCGCTCACGCACGGCAATGAAGTGTGCGGCGCGATTGTTGTCGATGAACTCTTGCGCCTGAAGCTGCGCCCGCGCCGCGGACGGCTCACGCTCGCGTTCGCCAATGTCGACGCCTACCGGAGCTTCGATCCCGCGAAGCCGGACGCGGCCCGTTTCGTCGATCAGGACTTCAACCGCGTGTGGACCGCGGCGGTGCTGGACGATGCCGCGCGCAACTCGAGCGAACTCGCGCGCGCACGGGCGATGCGGCCGGTGATCGACAGCGTTGACGCGCTGCTCGATCTTCATTCGATGCACGAAAAAAGCAAGCCGCTGATCGTGGCCGGGCCGCTGCAAAAAGGCATCGACCTCGCCGTGCAGCTCGGCACGCCTGCCACCGTGATCTGCGACGAAGGCCATCCCGAAGGCCGCCGCATGCGCGACTACGAAGGCTTCGGCGACCCGGCGAGCGCAAAGAACGCGTTGCTGATCGAATGCGGGCAACACTGGGAGGCGAGCGCCGTCGCAGTGGCGCGCGACACCACCGCGCGGTTTTTGCTGCTTGCCGACGTGATCGACGAAAGCGATCTGCCGCCGGACTGGCTCGCGCCGTTACCGCCCGTGCAGCACATCGTGCGCGTGACGCAACCGGTCGTCGCGACGAGCATGGATTTTCGTTTTGCCGGTCCTTATACCGGGCTCGAAATCTTTCCCGAAGCCGGCGCCGTGATCGGCTGGTCGAACGGCGAAGCCGTCGCCACGCCTTACGACAACTGCATGCTCGTGATGCCTTCGTTGCGGCAATTGCGCCCCGGCGTCACCGTCGTACGACTCGGCAAGGTCGAGCAGACCGTTGCGAACTCATCAACCCGCAGCCTGTGAGCAGGCTGCGTGCATCCATCGAATAAAGGCGCTGAAAGCCATGAAGGTTCAACAAATCAAACAGAGCGTGACTCTGCCGAATCTCGAGGATTGGGGCACGGCCGGCTTGCCGGGCACCACGCCGATCCGCGTGTCGGGTGTGCAGCGCGTGCTCAGTAGCGCCGAGGCGATCGACACCGGCATCTTCGAATGCTCGGCCGGCACGTATCGCCGCTCGGTGAAGCAGGCGGAGGTGATGCACATTCTCGCCGGACGCGGACGCTTTACGCCGGACAATGAAGAGACGGTCCATTTCGCGGGCGGCGACACGCTATTTTTCGAAGCGAATACTGAGGGTCTCTGGGAAGTCGAGGAGACCATGCGCAAGGTGTACGTCATTCTCTGATTTAAACCGCTGTATCTGCTCTTCAGTCTTACCCGGCGCGCGCGAGCGCGCGCCGCGGCTGCCTCGCCCTTCCCCATTGTCCTTTCGACGCCGACCGGCCACAGTGTCGGGTAATCCCGCGTTGACCCTTCGTCGGGAAATTCCTTACAGTGTCGCTTGTTCGCTGAGAGAATCACAGTTCTATATACGAACAAATCAAAACTCATGGCGACAGGCACACCGTCCGCATACCATGCATGAATGAAGCGGACCGTGCGACGCGCATCGTAAGGTAAGACAAGGCTCGCTCCGACGAGCCTTTTTGCAGTCAGGAGACCCATCATGAATCGCAGCGACGCTGTGAACGTTCAGACCTTCCTCAACGAGCATCCGTTTTCGCCGTTCCAGTGGCTGGTCTTTGCCATGTGTTTCGTGATCGTCCTGCTGGATGGTTTCGACACGGCCGCCATCGGCTTCATCGCGCCGTCGTTGCTGGCGGAATGGGGCATCACCAAACCGGCGCTCGCGCCCGTGCTGAGCGCGGCGCTGTTCGGCCTCGCGTGCGGCGCGCTGGCCTCCGGGCCGCTGTCCGACCGGCTCGGGCGGCGCTCGATGCTGCTCGGCTCGGTGCTGCTGTTCGGCGCCGCGTGCCTCGGCTCGGCGTTCTCGACGAGCATCGAATATCTGACGGTGCTGCGTTTCGTTACCGGCGTCGGTCTCGGCGCAGCCATGCCGAACGCGGTCACGATGATGGGCGAATACTGCCCGGACAGCCGCCGCGCGACGATCATCAATCTGATGTTTTGCGGCTTTCCGCTCGGCGCGGCATTCGGCGGCTTCCTCGCCGCGTGGATGATTCCGCACTTCGGCTGGCGCAGCGTGCTGTTGCTCGGCGGCATCGCACCGCTCGTGCTCTTCGTGCTGTTGCTGATCAGGATGCCGGAATCGGTGCGCTACATGGTCGCCAACAATCAGCCGGTCGCGCGCATTCGCGCGGCGCTCGGGCGCGTCTCCAGCACGGCCGCCGACGCAGAAGCGTTCACGATGACCGAGACCGCGCCGGCAACCGGCGGCAAGGGCGTGGCTGTCGTGCTGTCGCGCGCGTACATCGTCGGCTCGGTGATGCTGTGGATCACCTACTTCATGGGCCTCGTGATTTTCTACGCGTCGATCAACTGGATGCCGATTCTGCTGAAGGACGCCGGCCTCACGCCGCAACGCGCGACGCTCATCTCCGCGTTGTTCCCGCTGGGCGGCGTGGGCGCGGTGGTGTGCGGCGTGCTGATGGACCGCTTCAACGCGAACCGGATCATCGCGGCCTGCTATGCGCTGACCGCCGTGAGCGTGTACTTCATCGGCCAGGCGGCGGGCAATGTCGGCGCGCTCGTGTTCATCGTCTTCGTCGCGGGCGTGCTGATGAACACCGCGCAATCGTCGATGCCCGCGCTCGCCGCCGCGTTCTACCCGACACAAGGCCGCGGCACGGGCGTCGCGTGGATGCTCGGCATTGGACGTTTCGGCGGCATTGCGGGCTCGTTCCTCGTGGCCGAACTGACACGCCGTCACTTCACGTTCGCCGGCATCTTCGCGACGATCGCGGTCGCCGGCATCATCGCGTGCATCGCGTTGCTGATCAAGCAGATGGCGCGGCCGTATGTGGCGAACGCGCCGGTGTCGAAGGCGGAATCGTTTGGGCATTGATTGAGGAGCCCAGCGCGCGAGAGCGCGTGCCGGTTTGCTCGCTTCGAGTTTGTTCAAAGCCGCCTTTCGAGGCGGCTTTTTTATTTGGCGGATCAACGTGCGTGAGCGGGCTCGCGGTTTGCTGAAATCATATGGACTCTCCTTTGGAGCGCACGTCATGAACCTGAATCCGATTGCCTATACGCTGCCCGCTCGTCACATTCTGTCGATGATGACAGCCACCGAATCCGACCCGCCCGCCGGCGAAAACGACGACGACCTCGACGACGAACTCGACGACGAACTCGATGAGACCGGCGCCGTCACGAACAGAAGCAACGGCAAAAGCGGGACGAACACCGAAGCCGAGCCCGACAAGAAATAGCAGCAGCCAGCGACGAATCGACGCGGGCAGCTATCGCTTGCTCGCGCGTAAACTGCGGGCTTTGCGCCCAACAGGATTCGTCGTCATGAAACGCGTAGTCGTATCGGCATTGCTTGCAACGTGTCTCGCACAAGCGGCGACTCAGGCCGCGGCACAAACGGTCAGCAATCAATGCTTTGCAATCGGCGATATTGCCGGTCAGGTGGCGTCGTGGCGCGCGCACAAAAAGACCAAAGCGCAGGCGCTCGATCAAGCCGCAAAGTACTATCGCGACGATGCGGACCGCCAGACCTTCGCCGCGATCATCGAGAAGATCTATGCGCCGAACGCGCCGCGCATGACACCGGATCAGGCCAGCATGGCGTTCACATCCGACTGCGTCAAGGCGCGCAATGAGCAGACGTCAGCGCGCTAACGCCTGCCGTGGGTGGCTCGATCAACGTTTAAAGTTTGCGAAACGCATCCAGCGAACTCAGCACGTTGCCGTGAAAATCGAACAACGTGTTGTTGTCCCACTGATCGCCCGCGCCGACTTTCCAGCCGACATTCGGCGTCGGAATCCATTCCGGCTCCCACCAGAACACGCCTTTGCCGTGCCCGTCGGGTATTGCCTTCACGATGTCCGCAACAGCCGCAAGAAACTGCGCCTGGCCTGCGGGCGTTTGCGGGAAAGTCGTTGAACCCGTGTTAGTCATCGCATTCGGCTCGGAGTCGCCGTCGCTCGTCGTCCACGGATACGCGGTCTCCACCACCATCACGTCCTTGCCGTAGCGCGTCGCGAGATCGTTCGCATTGGTTTGCAGATCGCTCAGCGCGCCCTGCCATTGCGGGTAATACGACAAGCCGATCATGTCGAAGCTCACGCCTCGCTGGATCGCGCTGTCGAACCACCAGCGACTCGTCGCGTTGTTGCCGCCGCTGTCGATATGCAGCATGACCTTGATGCGCTCATCGACCGATTTGACCGCATCATGCCCGGCCTTCAGCAATTGCGCGAGGTTGTCCCACTGATCGTATTTGCCGAGCGGCCACAGCATGCCGCCGGTGATCTCATTGCCCACTTGCACCCACTCGGGACGAACGCCGTCGCGCTTGAGCATATTGAGTACATTCGACGTGTACTCCGACAGCAACGCACAAGTCTCCGTAATGTTCTTGCCGGCCCACGCATGCGGCGGGTACTGCTTGCCCGGATCGGCCCACCAGTCGCTATAGTGAAAGTCGATCAGGATGCGCATGCCGAGCGCCGCAGCACGCCGCGCCAGCACACGCACATGTTCCGCGTTGTTGTAACCGGCGCGCGGGCTTTGATCGGCTGGAAAATAGTTCGGATTGCCAGGATCATTCCAGACCTTGATGCGAATGGAGTCGACGCCGTGACTCCTCAGAAGCAGCAGACAGTCGTGCGGCACGCCATGATCGTAGAACTTCGCGCCGTTCGCTTCGAGTTCGAGCAGCGTGGAAACGTCCGCGCCCTTTGCAAACCAGCCGCTACGTGAAGCCGTTTTGACGTCGTCAGCGGCCATTGCCGGCGTGCCGATCATCGAGCCCGCGCCGGCCGCTGCCGCCGCGGACGCGAGCCATCCCAGCATTTCTCTTCTGTTCATCTGTCATCCTCCATCTATTGAATGGCGACTCGTCGTGGCTCGCCTGGTTCAGATTGAAGCTGCTCAATGCCACTACTGACTTGCTGCTCGGTACTTCATGCGTCTTTCCATGCGCAGACATCGCCGGTGCGCAGTTGCGGCTGTCCAAGCACGAACGTTGCATTGGCCGGCGCGGGAACCTGCACCTGCTGCGCGCCGAAGTTGAACGCGAACGTCAAATCCGCACGACGCCGAATGCGCAAGCCTTCCGGCAGCAATTGCGTCGCAATGCCGGCTTCTTGCGCCGCCCGCTGCAATACCGCGCGATGCAATGCGTGCGAAAGCCAGGCCGCCACGTAACTAACGCGCCCGTGAGTGAGAATGGCGGGCCACGTGTCCGCGAATTGCGCATCGACGCGCGTTTCGCTATTAGCGCGCACATGCTCGCGCCAATGCATTGCGATACCGTCGACACCATCAATAGAAACAGCGGGTGCGAGCGATGCACGCAGCGACTCGACTTCGAGCACTTGCATCGGCAGTACACGTTGCAGCGCGCCGGGCGGCAGTTGCTGTGGAATCGCAAACGCCTCGGTCTTTGAGCCGCTGCGCGGCCCGAATACCCATTGCGCCGAACCACGCTCGACTTGCGCGACCAACGCATCGTCGATCACGGCCAGACTCGGCACGACCACGAGCCGGTATGAGGAAAGATCGGCCTTACTCGAAACAATGTCCACGTCGAGCCCAAGTTCGCGCAGCGACTCGTAGTAGTCGAACACGAGCGTTTGATAATCGAAGCCCTTGCCGTGACGCTGAATCTCGAACATCCACTGCGTTTCGTAATCGAATACGACCGCAGTAGCCGCCTGTGTCGGAGCGTCCAGTCGTGCGAACTCCGGGATAGAAGCAATCTCACGCGCCGCCTGTTGCACTTCCAAACCACCGGGCGACAACTCGTTATTCGGCAGATTGAGGCCCGAATGCATCTGCTCCTGTGCATACGGGCACTGACGCCAACGGAAATACGACACCAGTTCGGCGCCGTGCGCGAACGCCTCATAGGCCCAGAGTCTGACCATGCCTTTCGCGGGCACCGGATTCCACGGCGCCCAGTTCACAGGACCCGCCTGCTGTTCCATCACCCAGAAACGCCCGCGTCCGATTGCACGGTAACGGTCGTGATCGAATGCGGATACATCGGGATGCGCGGTGCGCGCGTAACGCGCTTTCTGCTCTTCAGGCAACGCGATCGATTCGGTGCGCGCAATCGGATAGCTGTCCCACGCGGCGACATCGAGTGAATCGTTTTCCGCGAAACGATAGTGATCGAACGTGGTGAAGAAGCCCATGAAGTTATGCAGTACATCGGCCGTAGGTGCATAACGGCGCAATACATCGACTTGCTCGCGATGAAAACTCGCCACTTCGTCGGACATGCAACGGCGAAAGTCGAGAAGATGAATCGGGTTCGCGTCCGTCGGCGTGAGATTCGGCAATTCGATTGCTTCGAACGACGCGTACTCCATGCTCCAGAACACGTTGCCCCATTCACGGTTGAGCGCATCGACCGTTTCATAGCGTCGACGCAGCCATGCGTGAAAGCGTGCTAAAGCAGCCGGCGAATAGCTCGGCACGGTTTCATGACAACCAAGTTCGTTATCGGTTTGCCACGCAATGATCGACGCATGCCGTCCGTAACGCTCCGCCATTGCACTGACAATACGCAAGCACTCTCGCCGATAAATCTCACTGCAAACATCGTAATGACGGCGGGAGCCGAAATTCCAGTGCGTGCCGTCGGCGCGTACAGGCAACACGTCCGGATGCGCGTCGATCAACCACTTCGGCGGCGACGCGGTAGGCGTGCCGAGCACGAGTTTCAGTCCGGCATTCGCGAGCGTGGCGACCGCTTCGTCGAGCCATTCCCATACGAATTCGCCCGCGCGCGGTTCCATCCGGCTCCACGCGAATTCAGCGATACGTACATGGGTGATGCCGAGTTCGACCATACGCTTCGCGTCGTCGGCCCACATCGTGCGCGGCCATTGTTCGGGGTAGTAGCAAACACCAAGTTGCATGTGAAAGTCTCTTTATGAGTGACGTCGAATAGCCGGTTAGCCCTTGCTTGCACCAAAAGTCAGGCCGGCGACGAAATGCTTTTGCATCGCGAAGAACATCAATACCGAAGGCAGCGCGGCAAGCACCGAGCCGGCCGCGACCAGATTCCATGCGGTCGTCCATTGCCCTTTGAGTGCGGCGACGCCGACAGTGATCGGCGCGGCTTCATCGCCTTGCGTGAGACATAGCGCCCAGAAGTAGTCGTTCCAGACGAACGTGAACACCAGAATGCCGAGTGCGGCGAGCGCGGGACGAATCAGGGGCAACACGATGCGCCAGTAGATCGCCCATTCGCTCGCGCCTTCCACTCGTGCGGCCTCGATCATTTCAAACGGCAACTGCTTGATGAAATTGCGCAGAAAGAGCGTGCAAAAGCCAGTCTGAAATGAAACGTGAAAGATCACGAGCGCCCATACGCTATTGAAGAGGCCGAACTTCAGGGCCATGTCGCGCACCGGAATCATCAGGATCTGGATCGGTACGAAATTGCCGGCGACGAAGCCGAAGAGGATCACGGTATTGCCCGCGAAACGATAGGTGGCCAATGCAAAGCCCGCCATCGACGCCAGCACGATCGCACCGAGTACTGAAGGCACCGTAATGAGCACGCTGTTCGCGAAGTAATGCAGCATCGGCGTTTGCGTAAGCGTGGTGCCGTAGTTTTCGATCAGCGCAAAATGCTTGGGCCATGTCCAGTACTCGCCTTGCGAGAGTTCGTCGGAAGAACGAATCGACGTGACGAGTACAGCAAGCATCGGCAATAGCCAGATCAGCAATGCAATCGGCAAAGACGCTTTATATAGCCTGCGATTCAGGGGTTTCCAGCGTTGTACGGGAAGTGGATACATGACGCGTGACTCCGGTAATCAACGTTCTTCGCGCAGCATGCGGCGCAAATGGAACACGATGTAGACGAGCATGATGGCGAACAGCACGACGGCAATCGCCGCGGAATAGCCTTCGCGGTAGTACTTGATCGCCTGGTCGTACATGTAATAGGCGAGCACGGTGGAACTGTCGAAAGGACCGCCGCCGCTCATCACCGCAATCAGGTCGAAGCTGCGCAGCGCGCCGATTACCGTCAGCACCACCGCCATGAAAGTGGCGGGCCGCAATTGCGGCAAAATCACGTGCCACAAAAGACGCAATCCTTTTGCGCCTTCCATGCGCGCGGCCTCCACTACTTCCGGGTTAATGCCGGTGAGACCGGTGAGATACAGCACCATGCAAAACGGCGTTTGCGGCCACAACGCGGCGAAGATAATGCCGAACGTCACGGTCTTCGGATCGCCGAGCACAGGAATGCCGTGACCGACAATCAGTCGCAGCAGGCCGAAGCCTGGGTCGTAGAACCAGCTAAACACGAGACCGACTACCACGCCCGACAGCACGAACGGCGCGAAGAAAAGCGACTTCACGACACGCATGCCGCGAATGTGCTGATTCAGATAAAGCGCGAACAGCAGGCCGAGCGGCGGGGCCAGCAGAAATAGCGCGAGCCATAGCAAGTTGTTCTTTAGCGCCGTATAGAAGGTATCCGCGTGGAATAACTCGACGTAGTTGTCGAAGCCGGCGAAGGTCTTCGGCGTCATGCCGTCCCAGTGATAAAAGCTGAGCGATATGCTGCTGATAATCGGATAAATCACGCATAGACAGAACAACGCACAGCCCGGCAACAGGAACAGCAATGCGGCGCGATGCTGATGACGGCGCGTCGTGGAGACGTGACGATGCTGGGCCGCGGGTAGGCGGCGCGCTGCGGAATGAGACATGGATCGAGCCTCGTCGAAAGTCGAAGGCGTACGCCGGCGCCGCATGGGCGCCGACGCGGTGGACTTACTTCTTGTAGATACGCTTGCGCGTCGTTTCGAGGCGCGTGAGTATCGCGTCGAGTTGCGACGGATCGCTGTAGAACTGCTGCATCGCTTTCATGCCCTCGTCGGCCATTTCTTTTTGCATGTCGCGATCGTAGAACTGCGCAATGCCGCCTTTCGTATTCGCGAGCGTCTGAAAGCCAACTTTGGAAATTGGGTCTTCCGGCTCCGCTGCCTGACTATTCGAAGGCAATTGGCCCCAGCCGCGCGCGAGGTCCGCATTGATCTGCGGCTGCTCCATGAATGCGAGCAGTTTGCGTGCGTCGGTCTTGTTCTTCGCTTTTGCCGGAATCAACAGTACATTGACGGGACCGTCTTCGGCCATTGGCACATTGGCGTCGATCACGGGGAAGCGGAAGAAGCCCGTTTGCGGCTTCACGGATGCGGGAATGCTCGCCGAGAAGAATGTGCCCATCAACATCATCGAGGCTTTGCCGCTCACGAGAAACGGTGCAATGGAATCGAGATCATAGGAGAGTGCGTTGTCGATGTAGTAATGATCGTCGATCAACGTTTTCCACGCGGTGTAGACCTTTTTCACGCGCGCGTCCGTGTACGGAATCTCGCCCGCCATCAGCTTCTGATGAAACTCGTTGCCGTTGATGCGCAAATCCAGATAGTCGAACCATGCGGCGAGTGTCCAGCTATCGCGAGCAGCGACTGCAATAGGCGCGACGCCACTCGCCTTCAGCTTCTTGCAGGCATCGAGAAATTCATCCCATGTCTTCGGCTCGCTTTTAACGCCCGCCTTCTCGAACAGATCCTTGCGATAGAAGAAGCCATACGCGTCATAGCCGAGCGGCGCCGCGTACTGCTTGCCCTTATAGGTCGATGCTTCCTTCACCGACGCATATTGCTGCGACCAGCCGTTCTTGTTCCAGTCCGGCGTGAGATCTTCCAGCAGGCCGCGCTGCGCGTAATACGCCATGCGCTCGCCGTCGTGCCAGGACACGACATCCGGCGGATCGGTCGCCAGCCAGCCGCCCATCTGTACCTTGTACGCTTCCTCGGTGATGTAAGTCACTTTCAGATCGACATCGGGATTGGCTTTCTTGAACTTGTCGAACGCGTCCTGCCATGTCGAGCGCTGATTGCCGCGCGCCGACACATTGACGGTGAGCGTAGCGGCGTCGGCTGTCACGTAGCCGAGCGTGCCGGCAACGAGCGCGGCTGCAACCGACACGCGCGCTAGACGGCGAAGGCGTAGAGCAATCATCTTTTGTCTCCTTGACTACCTTGTTGGCTGGCAGCGATTCACTGCCAACGTGGTGAACCGCTCTATGGCGGCATCCTGCTTTAAAAAATCGACTACTGTTCGGGGCAAAACATGGATCGCGGCCCGTTCACGCGGCGATGCGCTCAGGGTCGAACGTGCTACGGCGCAGCGCGACACCTTGCGCGTCGAACAGATGACACGCCTGAGGCGGCACGTGAACGCGAATGCGCTCGCCGGAACCGATCGGCGTATCGCCCGGCGCCTTCGCGACAAGCGAGCCGCCTGCATGGTCCGCGTGAATGTAGCTGTGTTCGCCGAGTCGTTCCGATAGAACGGTTGCGCACTCAATGAACTGATCGTCACCATCGAGACGCAGATGCTCGGGGCGCACGCCAAGCGTGACCGGCTGGCCGCGTTGCAGGCGACGGCCATCCACGTAAGCGGTCAACTGCTCGTCTTGTCGAGCGAGCGTGACCGACACTTTGCCTGGCTCTATCGAGTCGACGACACCGTCGATAAAGTTCATGCGCGGCGAGCCGATAAAGCCCGCGACGAACCGCGAATTCGGGTGGTGGTACAACTCGAGCGGCGCGCCGCTTTGCGCGATGCTGCCGAAGCGCTCGGCATCCGCGCCCGCGTGCAGCAGCACGATTCTGTCCGCGAGGGTCATCGCTTCGACCTGATCGTGCGTGACATACACCACGCTCGCATCCGCAAACCGCTGATGCAGGCGTGCAATCTCCACACGGGTTTGCCCACGCAATGCGGCGTCGAGATTCGACAGCGGTTCGTCGAAGAGAAACACACCCGGCTCGCGCACGATCGCGCGGCCAATCGCAACGCGCTGACGCTGGCCGCCGGACAGCGCTTTCGGATAGCGGTCAAGCAAGCTGTCGAGTTGCAGAATGCGCGCAGCTTCGCGGACCTTACTGTCGATCACGCTCTTCGGCTGCTTCGCGAGCTTGAGACCGAACGCCATATTGTCGAACACCGTCATGTGCGGGAACAGCGCGTAGCTCTGGAACACCATCGCCACTCCGCGGCCGGCTGCGGGCACGTCGTTCATCAGACGGCCGCCGATGCGCAGCTCGCCCGCGCTGAGATCCTCGAGACCCGCGATCATGCGCAGCAACGTCGACTTCCCGCAGCCCGACGGGCCGAGAAACACGCAGAACTCGTGCTGCGCGACTTCGAGGTTGACGCGCCGGATCACCGGCGCGTGGTCGCCGTATGCCTTCTCCACGTCGGTTAAACGAATCGTAGCCATCTTGTCTCCCCTTGATTTAACCGCTTAAATCGCGCGAAAAAATAGTTCGCCGGGTCTTGCGCACACGGCATTTAATCGCTTAAATTCGAGGTCGAGCGGGAAAGCCATTTGACTGTCTCCTTGTTCACCGCGGTTCGTGTGGAAGGCGGCGCTGCGGGCTATCGAAGTTGTGTTTTCCAGCAAGTTATCAACGTCGCTCGCTGCTTGCAACATTTGAAGCGCGCTCCCTGAATTTGGGATAAACGAGAAAAATGGTCACCCTGTCCGAAGTCGCGAAGCGCGCACATGTCACTGCCGCGACGGTCTCCAACGTGTTGCGCAACCGCGAGAAGGTGCGTCCGGAAACAGCGGAGCGCGTGCTGAAGGCCATCGAGGATCTCGGCTACCGGCCGAATCTGAACGCGCGCGCGTTGGCCGAGGGCCGCTCGTCGACACTCGCGTTGATGCTGTCGAATATCTCGAACCCGTTCTACCCCGAGTTCGTGCTGGCCGCCGAACGCGCGGCGCGTAAAGCCGGCCATTTCCTGATGGTCTGCAATACCGACGACGACGCCGAGATAGGCCGCGCGTATCTGAACCAGATCGCGGGCACGCTGGCGGACGGCGTGCTCGTCATGAACACGGACATCGCGATCAACGACTTGTGCGCGTCGGCCACGCATAGCGCGCCGATCCTGCTGGCGATGTGGGAGCACCCCGAGACGCCGCCCGCGCTGCCGTGCATTGCCGTGGATTTCGCGCGCGCCGGCGAACTCGCCGCGCAGCATTTGCTGGAACTGGGCCATCGCGAAGTCGGGCTGCTGGTCGGCGACGGTTGCGGCGGCTTGCAGGACGCGCGCTCCAATGGTTTTCGCGCGACGATGCGCGCCGCCGGCGTCGAAGCGGACACGGCCGCGGTACTGCAGGTGCGCGACTCGATCGACGCCGGCTACACCGCGTGCATGCAGTTGATGGCCGTGCGGCCGTTCGTCACCGCGATCTTCGCGACCAACGACCTGCTCGCGATCGGCGCGGCGCAGGCCTTGATCACGCTCGGGCGCGCGGTGCCCGACGACGTGTCGGTTATCGGCATCACCGACATTCAACTCGCGCATCAGGTGCACCCCGCGCTGACCACCGTCGCGATCCAAACGGCGCAGATCGCGGAGTTGTCGATCAACAGTTTGATCCGCCTGATCCAGACACCCGCGCGGCAACCGTCGATGGTGCTCGGCCCGCCGCCTCAACTCGTCGTGCGCGCGTCGACAGGACCGCGCCGCAGCCGCTGATTGCAGCGCCCCTTGCAGCGCTCTTTGCAACGCTCGCCTCCAACGGCGGGCAACGCATTCAGCAGAAAATGCTGTAGCGGCTCGAAAAAAACCATACGCACACCGTGGGCCGCTTTTTGAGGCGATTCATTGATCGCGCGACACGCGTAGCATCGATCTATCGCATCGCCGTGCATGACCGCATGCATGCCGCCGCGCCGCCCGGCGCAATGGCGAAAAACGCACGCCCGATTCCGTCAAAAGGCCACCAAGGAGCAACGCAATGTCTCTCGCATTGACGCGCAATGAACTGATCCGTCCGCTGAATTTTATCGACGGCAAATGGATCGCCGCCGCGAACGGCGCGCGCTTTCCCGTCACCAATCCGGCGACGGGCGAGACGATCGTCGAGGTCGCGAACAGCAGTGCCGCGGATGCGCGCGCCGCCACCGACGCCGCCGCTCGCGCGCTGCCCGCGTGGCGCGACACGCTGCCGCGCGAGCGCGCGGAGATTCTGCGCCGCTGGCATGCGCTGATCGTCGCGAACACCGAAGATCTCGCGAAGCTGATGTCGACGGAACAAGGCAAGCCGCTCGCGGAAAGCCGCGGCGAAGTCGCTTACGGCGCGTCGTACGTCGCGTGGTTCGCCGACGAAGCCACGCGCATTTACGGCGACATCATTCCGCAGCAGCAGCGCGGCAAGCGCATGAGCGCGGTGAAGGAGCCGATCGGCATCGTGGCCGCCATCACGCCGTGGAATTTCCCGCTCGCGATGATCGCGCGCAAGATCGCGCCCGCGCTCGCGGCCGGTTGCACGGTGATTGCCAAGCCCGCCGAAGACACGCCGCTGACCGCGCTTGCACTCGCCGCGCTCGCGCAGGAAGCCGGCGTGCCCGACGGCGTGCTGAACATGCTGTCGGCTTCGCGCGAACAAGGCATTGAAGCCGTGGCCGACTGGCTCGCCGATGCCCGTGTGCGCAAGATCACGTTCACCGGCTCGACGCCGGTCGGCAAGCATCTTGCGCGCGAGTCGGCGGCCACGTTGAAGAAGCTGTCGCTCGAACTGGGCGGCAACGCGCCCTTCATCGTATTCGACGATGCGGACCTCGACGCGGCCGTCGCGGGACTGATGGCCGCCAAGTTTCGCAACGGCGGACAGACCTGCGTATGCCCGAATCGCGTCTACGTGCAGGCCGGCGTTTATGAACGTTTCGCCGATCTGCTCGCCAAACGCGTCGGGGCGCTGAAGGTTGCGCCTGCAACGGACGAGGGCGCGCAAATCGGCCCGATGATCAACGAGCGCGCGATCGACAAAATCGCGCGTCACGTAGAAGATGCCGTAAAACAAGGGGCAAACGTGTTGACGGGCGGCAAGCGCCTGACCGAGCTGGGCCCGAATTACTATGCGCCCACGGTGCTGACCAACGCGCAGGACGACATGCTGGTGTGCTGCGAAGAGACCTTTGGACCGGTCGCACCGCTGTTCCGCTTCAACGACGAAGCCGAAGCGATCCGTCTCGCAAACGACACGCCGTTCGGTCTTGCCGCTTACTTCTATACGCAGGAAGTGCGGCGCATCAACCGCGTGGCCGCGCGGCTCGAAGCAGGCGTGATCGGCATCAACGAGGGCGCGGTGTCGAGCGAAGCCGCGCCGTTCGGCGGCGTGAAGGAATCGGGCTATGGCCGCGAAGGCTCGAAGTACGGACTCGACGATTATCTGTCGATCAAGTACCTGTGTCAGGGCGGCCTCGATTGATAAGCCTCGCGTAATGCGTCAGCCGGTGGCCGACTGCGCAATGCGCGTCTCGGAGATCGCGCGAACGTCGATGCGGCGCGGCAAGATCGCGTCGCGGTTCGCACTGTCGGCCACTTTCTGAAGCGCGGCGATATCCGCATCGCTGACGAAATGCTGCTTGAGCGACGCGCGTCGCGTGATAGTTCTCGCCGCATCGAGCGGAGAGCGCGTCAGCGTTGCATAGATCTGCGCGTAGGCGTCGGGGTTCGCAAGCGCCCACTCGCCCGCGCGTTGCAGTCTCAACAGAACGTCGGCGATTGCCGCGCGCTTGCGTGTGTCGGCAAGCGACGCGCCCGATGCGGTGATAAAACCGAGTCCGCTATTGATGCCCGTGCCGTCGCGCAAGATGCGCGCGCCGCGTTGCACGGCGATGCCGTAGTACGGATCGAACGTCGCCCATGCTTCGATCGAGCCTGACGCGAACGCCGCGAAGCCATCCACCGGCAAGATGAAGCGCACGGTCACGTCGTCTTTCGACAAGCCTGCTTCAGCAAGCGCGCCGTATAGCTGGAATTGCGAAATGCTGCCGCGCGCCGACGAGACGAACACGGTACGCCCTTTCAGTTGCGCGACGCTGCGTATCGTCGAATCCGGCGCGATCAGAATGCCGAGTTGTGCGCCGGAGCCCACGCGCGTCGCTACGATTTTCAACGTTGGGTCGCCGACCGCTGCGGCGAGCACGGGCAAATCACCTGCGGGCGCGAGATCGACGGCGCCCGCGCGTTGCGCTTCGAAGAGCGGCGCCGCGCCCTGAAAATTAGCCCATCGATACGCATACGGCGCACCGTCGAGCACCTTCGCGGCCTCCACGAGCGCGCGCGTGCCGCCGGCCTGGTCGCCGAGTACAAGCGTGGTCGACGCGAGGTCCGCGGCCTGCGCAGAGTGCGATTGAAAGAGGCTCGCCGCGGCGAATGCGGGCGCGGCGCCGAGCAGCTCGAGTGCGCGCCGCCGCGTTGAAAACGATGTGGGAACAGACACTGCGATAGGCCCTCGCGTTCGGTAGATGCGTCAGCGTACCGAGCCGCGAGAGCCAAGGGAATGAAGCGATTTTTATAACGTTATCTAGCGACGCTCTTTAGCGTGGACGGACGCACTGTGCGCGCCCATTGCGTTAATGATCGTCGTCGTCGTGCTCGGCTTCGCACACATGCTCATCGTGACCGCGCCCTTTGCCCGCCGCAGCGCCCGTCAGTTTTTGCGCGACGTAGGCCGGCAGATCGCTCGCGTCCCATGCGAAGACGAAGAACTGATTCGGATTGGCAATGCCCGCCGGATGATTCGAATCGGTGACCGTGCCGATAAAGTCGTTGTCGTTAGCGATAAAAAGCGTGTGCTTCTTAACGCCGCCGACCACGACGTCCGGCCCGAATGCGAGCCCTTCGAGCTTCGCGGGAATGTCGTTCGCGCTGTAGCCGTGCGCAGTCAGTTGCGCGACGACATCGAGGAACAGCGTTTTTTGCACCGCATACGGCGCGAGCCCGGCTTGCCCGCTCGTGTTGCTCACGTCCTGCGCGTTCGCCAGATCGATATGGAAAACACGCTTGAAAACAGCGGTCGAATTGTCGCCGAGACCCTTGCCGTCACGCTCGTCCACCAGCAGTTCATGATCGTTCACGGCGACCACGTCGCTGATTGTCGGATACTTCGGTTTCGCGCTCGTGCCGATGTTCGTGAGCGGATACGCGAACTGCGTGGTTTTACCGCTGCGCACGTCGATCCTCACGATGCGCGTGAACGCGCCGTCCGTGCCGCCGTCCTGAATCAACGGGCTTTGCATCGCGCCGAACAGCGTCTTGCCGTCGGGCGAAATGGCGAGACCTTCCATGCCTTTGTTCGCGACGCGCCCCGTCGTGTTCTGCGCAATTTCATTGCTGCCGATCGGGCTCAGCGTGGACACCGCAAACGTGTCGGGCAGCTTGTAGGTGTCGATGCGCCGGCCACTGCGCCGATCGAAACGATAGACGTACGGACCGTATTCGTCGGAGATGAACACGCTCTCGCCGTCATTGCTCACGCGCACGCTTTCGGGATCGAAGCGCGCGTCGCGGTCGTTGGTGGACAGACGCGTGGGATCGAAATTATCCGAACGGCCGGTGAAGTAGTACGTGCGATTGCGGCTGTTGAGCGCGGGCGCGCCATTGGGCACGCTCGCGGCGGCGCCCGTGCCATAGACCAGTTTGTCCGACGTATGCAGGAGCGTCGTGGCGATCAGCTTCGGCGTGAGCGAATACGGCAAGGCGGAGCCCGCTGCGTTGTGCTGCAGACGCAGGCGCAAGGTCTGGAAACGGTTGATGTACGACGCCGTGTCGTCGATGGCCGCGTTATACGACACCGCGTTCGGCCCGCGATCGGGCACCGCGACGAACGTATGGCAGCCCGCGTACGCAATGCCCGAGCCGAGGCCGCCGAGCAGATTGCCCGCCACGCCATTCTCCAGCGGCGCCGCCGTTTCCTTCGACAAGTCGCCGGTGAGGCCGCTCAGCTGACCGACCGCAATGAGGTCGACCGCGGCGTGTGCGGCCGTCGCGAATAGAAGCGACGAAGCGATTGCCGTCAGTGCAAACAGTCTTGAACGAGACACGATGTCATCCTTAATGGAATGCTTGTTGTAGACGTGTCTGGCGCCGGGCCTCATCCAGAAACTTGCCGGCATGGATGTTCGCATAACGAGAGCAATACCCGGCGCGCAGCCGTTGGCCGAGGGATGGCCGTCGGCAATATTGCGCGACGTATGTGACGCAACGGTGACGCAGCAGTGACCGCATGTGTTGTATGTGCGTGCTGCAGTCCACATGCAAAACCGCCAGCAGGTCGCGATGAATGCCGCTTTCGGCTAGCTGCGTTTCAGGCTTGCAACGAATCGGTCCGAAGCGAGCCGAAAAAACCACCGCAAATTAACGGCAGCATTCACTTTCGGCTCACCTGGGTTAAATCCCTAAGTCTGGGTTTGAAGTCATGCCCATAGCCGACGAGCGCCATATTCCGCAGCGGCAACGATGACCGGCCGATGATGCAGTTCTGAGCCAAGTCGGTCAGATTTCCGCGGGCTGTCATTCGAAAGAAGGCGCTTGTCGGGCTACAAGTCCGATGGCTCCGTGAACCTGACGACGCTGGCCTACTCCTTGCCTTTACCTTTTCACGCAGCCGGCGACATGACACATGACCAGGTCGATGCCGTCGGGGGCTTCTCCGATACATGCCCGCCAACGGCACGGAGAAGAACAATCCGGCTGCGAAAGAAGAAAACAAGGAGTAGTGGAAGATGCACTCTTTCATTCGGATTCAAACGCGGTTGCAAACGCGGTTGCAGACGCGCTTGCGGTACGCAGTGCGCTTTGCGCAGCGCCTGATGGCGCTGCATGCCGAAGCGCTCTTCAACGCGATGTTCCCCGCTCTGGCTTGCCGCCAGCTCATCCCGCTGCGTGTCACGCAGCACCATCCTTTGTACGCGAGTCGCAGCGAGCCGCTCGCGGCTCCTGCCCGGCCGCGCTCTCACGGGGCGTCCGCGCGCCATTTCCTGTAGCCCCCTGTAGTCAAGCAGCACGCAGTACCCACCGTCGTCATCCAATGACACTTAAGTTAGCCATCCTAAGGGAGATAAACCATGAAATCCATCATCAACAGCACGAAAGCATTCATTCGCGACGAAGACGGCGTGACCGCCATCGAGTACGGCCTGATGGCCGCCCTGATTGCAACGGCAATTCTCGCCGGCTACACCACGCTCGCCAATGCAGTCAGCGCCAAGTTCACCGCAATCGCGGGGAAGCTGGCTTAACCCCGAGAGATGCGACAGACGACTTGGGCCTGCCTGCCCGTCTGTCGCATCACGGCTTTTTGCAACACGCTGCAGCGCTCAACACGCCGTGGCAAGTTCAAATGGAGAGTAATGATGCAATCGTTCATCAACAGCACTGGTGCATTCATTCGCGATGAAGACGGCGTGACCGCCATCGAGTATGGCCTGATGGCCGCACTGATCGCGACGGCAATCCTCGCAGGGTACTCGACCCTCGCGACGGCGGTCAGCGACAAATTCACTGCTATCGCCGGGCACGTGACCTCAGGAACCTGAGCGCAACGGCGGGCGAACCGCCACGCTGGTTCGCCCGCCGCATCCGCGCTTTTCCTGACCGCTGCCCACACCAACGAGGCCTTGTCATGCTCATTGCCGAAACTGCACCACTACCGCCGATCATTCCGTGCGTCATTGCACTGGTGATCGCTGCCGCAAGCACAGACATCCAGTGCCGCCGCATTCCCAACGTACTGGTCGGCGCCGGTCTGCTCGGCGCGCTGCTTGTGCAGTGCTGGCTGCAAGGATTCGCGGGCGGCGTTGTGGCATGGCTCGCGGGCGCTGTCGTCGGACTGCTTCTGTTCCTGCCGCTCTATCTGCTGCGCGGAATGGCTGCGGGAGACGTCAAGCTGCTCGCGATGGTAGGCGCATGGATCGGACCCCTACTGGTTTTTGAAGCCGCACTGGCGACATGTCTGATTGGTGGCGTGTGGCTGCTGGCACTGACTGCGCGACGCCGGCAGTTCAGGAAGGCGCTGGGCAACGTGTTGAGCCTGGTCCATCCGGCGATGCGCGGCGGCGGCGCCGCTTCGATCGAGTCGGTCGGATCGGTGCCGTACGGAGTCGCGATTGCGACAGGAACCGTAGTCGTGCTGCTCGCGACGGCGGCACAGCTATAGAACGAAACGTAGAACAAAACGCACGACGAAAGTAAGCCGGCCACATGCGATCCGGCTATCAGAATCACATACCGTGCCGCACCGCAATCGGTGGCGCTGCACCCGGGGAGCGACAGATGGACCAGCACAGCACACAGCAGTCCAAGGCAGAGAGCACTACGTGCCTCGATGATTCTGCCGCAACGGGCGCCGACCGGGCGCAAACGCCGGCACTTCAGCTACGCGCGCCGCGCACTGTCGCGGACACCGGCCTGCCCGCGCTTTTCATCGCGCATCTGCTACTCAAATCGATTCTGCAGAACGGCAAATCGTCGCTGGGCGATCTCATCGCGAGACACTGTCTGACGGCCGCGGTACTCGACGAAACCATTGGCTTTCTCGTGCGCGAGCATCTCGTCGAGATCGCGCATCGCGGCGCGGCCGATGTCGATATGCATCTGCGCCTCACCGAAGGCGGCCGCGAACTCGCCGCTCACGAAGCGCGCCGCTCGACGTATTGCGGCCCCGCACCGGTCTCGCTCGAAGCGTATATGAGCGTGATCGGCGCGTACTCGGTGAAGCGCATCCACGTCGCGCAATCGGACGTGCGCGCGGCCTTCGCAGACTTCATCGGCGATATGTCGCTGCTCGATTCGGCAGTGGCCGCGTTGAATGCCGGGCGGCCCGTCATGCTGTACGGCCCGGCGGGCAGCGGCAAAACCTATCTCGCCGAACGCCTCGGCAGCTTGCTGCGAGGCGCGGTGCCCGTGCCTTACGCGCTTTATGTCGCCGGCGACGTGATCCAGTTGCACGACCCGCTGATTCACAAGGACGCGGAACCCGGCGCGCTGCCCACCGCGACGGATCGACGCTGGCGCGTGTGCGAACGGCCGATGGTGATGTCCGGCGGCGAACTGACATTGGCGATGCTCGATCTTCAGTACAACGCCAACAGCGGCTTCTATCAGGCGCCGCCGCATATGAAGGCCAACATGGGCCTCTATGTCGTCGACGACCTCGGCCGTCAGCGCGTCGCGCCAGGCGAACTGCTCAACCGCTGGATCACGCCGCTCGACCGCGGCGTCGATCAGTTCGCGCTGCAATCCGGCGCGCGCTTCGTAAGCGCGTTCGACGTGTGGCCCGTCTTCTCCACCAACCTCACGCCCGCCGAACTGAACGACAACGCGTTCCTGCGCAGGCTCGGCTCGAAGATCCATATCGGCGCGCTCAGCGCTGAAGACTATCGACGCCTCTTCGAAACGCAATGCGCGGCGCTCGGTATCGAGATCGCGCCCGGCGCATTCGAGTATCTGCTGCATCAATTGCATCTGCGCAATCGCACGCCGTTTCTCGCGTGTTATCCGGCGGACCTGCTCGGCGTACTGCGCTCGTTCGCGCTGTATCACGGCGACGTGCCGGCCGTCACCGAGTATCAGCTGACGCATGCATGGCACAGCTACTTCGGCAGCGCGCCGGAGCTTGACCAGACGTATTCCTCACACAGCGGGCAATCCGACAAACGATTTGCCGGCGCTTGATCCGCAGCCGCCTAGCACCTGAAAGGAGTCTCACCATGAAAACCAGTCGCGCAATTGTGATGTTAGGGATGGCCTTGCTCGCGGGGCTCGCCGCTGTCGGCTTCGCGTCGCGATGGCTGTTGCAGACGTCGTCGTCGGCTCTGACGCCCGTTGCCGTCGCGACCGCCGAGGTGAGCCTCGGCCAGCCGCTCAATTCGACCATGATCCGCACGGTGAACTGGCCCACCGCGAGCGTGCCGCCCGGCGCGTTCAAGGACCCGAAGGCGCTGGATGGACGCGTCGTGCGCGCGAGCCTCGAACCGGGCGAACCGGTGATCGAGTCGAAGCTCGCACCGCAAGGCACGAAGGGCGGGCTGTCGGCGGTTATCGGCGAAGGCAAGCGCGCGATCACGGTGCGCGTGAACGATGTTGTCGGCGTGGCGGGTTTTGCGCTGCCCGGCAACTACGTCGACGTGATCGTCAACACTCAGGAACCCGAAGCAAAGACGGCCGATCCGCAGCAAAGCATTTCGAAGATCGTCCTCGAAAAGATTCTGGTGCTAGCGGTTGCGCAGCAAGTTAGCCGCGACGACACGCAGCCCAAAGTGGTCAACGCGGTCACGCTCGAAGTCACGCCGGACCAGGCGGAGAAGCTCGACCTCGCGCGCAGTGTCGGCAGCCTGTCGCTCGTGCTGCGCAATCAGATCGACGACCGCGCGTTGCCCACCGGCGGCGCGACCAAGTTCACGCTGCTCGGCAAGCCCGCTGCACCCGCCTCGGCACCGATTGTCGCGGCGGCGCCCACACGCGTGAAATACACGGCGCGGCCGGCGCCGAAGCGCGACTGCGTCGGCGTACTGTCGGGCACGCAAGGTAGTCAGGAATGCTTTTAATTACACACACCATCACGCGATGCCGCAGCGTCTGACGCACGACGGTTCGCTCGCAGCGGGCTACGGGGAGACACCGAAATGAAATCGAATCGGATAAAGATCAAGCAGGGTAGCGCGATGCGCACGGCGTTGCTGACCACAACGGTATGCGCATCCCTGCTCGCCGCAAACGGCGTGCGGGCACAGGAAGCGGTAGAGAACGCGAGGGCCGGCGCGGCGCCCATGCCGCACGGTCCCGTGCAAATGACCATCAGCATGAATGCCGCGCCGGCTCAGCCCTCGAGCGCCATGCAAAACGCCGCCGCGCGCGGCCCGGCATGCACGCGCACGCAGAGCGAACAGAGCACGGTGGTGGTCCCCGTTGGCAAGTCCACGCTGATGCAAACCGCCGAACCCGTGCGCAACCGCACGCTCGGCAATCCGCTGATTGCGCAGGCAACCATGGTCTCGCCGAAAACGCTCTACGTGGTCGGGATGGCCGTGGGCACCACCAACATGATCGTGCAAGGCAAGAGCGGCGCGTGCGAAGTCATCAACGTCGTGGTGAACGCGGACGCCGGCGGCCTGCAAACTTCGTTATCCCAACTGATGCCCGATGAGCCGAACATCCGCGTGTCGACGGTCGCCGGCGATCTCGTGCTGGCCGGCCGCGTATCGAGCGCGCAGGCCGCGGCCCAGGCGCAGGAAATCGCCAAGGCGTATGCGCGCACCACACTGCCAAACCCGAACGGCGCTGCAAACGGAAACGGCAACGGCAAAAGCGCGACCGTGCTGAACATGATGAGCGTCGACTCGCCGCAACAGGTGATGCTCGAAGTGAAGGTCGCCGAAGTCTCGAAGACGGTCCTCAACCAGTTGGGCGCGGCGATGAACATCCAGGGCGGCTTCGGCTCGTGGAGCGGGGCGCTCATCAGCAGCCTGCTCGCGGGCGTGTCGAGCATCGTCGATGTGAACAAGGCGAACAACCGTCCGTTCAATGTGGCGATAGACGCCCAGCACGGCGACAACCTCGTGAAGATTCTCGCCGAGCCGAATCTGGTCACGCTGAGCGGACAGGAAGCGACGTTCCTCGCGGGCGGCAAGGTGTTCATTCCGATTCCGCAGAGCAACCTGAACGGCGTGTCGACCATCATCCTGCAGGAAGAGGAATTCGGCGTCGGCCTGAAGTTCACGCCGACCGTGCTCGCGGGCGGCCGCATCAACCTGAAGGTCGCGCCCGAAGTGTCGGAGCTGTCGTCGACCGGCGTCACGGTCGGCGCGACGAATACCAACAACCTCACGGTGCTGCCGCTCATCACCACGCGCCGCGCATCGACCACAGTGCAGATGAACGACGGCGAGACCTTCGCGATCGGCGGCCTCATCAAGAGCAACGCGGCGGGCACGCTGAAGGCAATACCGGGTGTCGGCGAAGTGCCGGTGCTGGGCGCGCTCTTCAGAAGCACGTCGTATCAGCAGGACCGCACGGAGCTCGTGTTCATCATCACGCCGCATCTGGTGAAGCCGCTGCAAACGGCGACGAATCTGCCGCTGCCCACGGACCATCTGAAGACGCCTAACGAAGCGGACGTCTACCTGATGGGCAACATGGAGGGCCGCGATCCGGCCGGCAGCAAAAAGCCCGCGCCGCCGATGCCTGCCCCGGCGCCCTCGCCCGCAATGGCTCCCGCACCGTCGCTACCGCAGGCTCCGGCCACGCCGAGCGCTGCTGAACCGCCCGTCTCCGCGATGGTGCCGACGCCCGCTGCAAGCGCCGCGCCGCTGCCCGAGCCGCGAGCCGTCACGCCCGCGGATACGGGCAAGCCCAACGACAAGCCCGCCGGCAACGCCACCGATAACGCCACCGCTCGCGCCGCACAAATAGAAGCACGAGCCGCGCAGATCGCCGCACGCGAAGCGCCGCCATCCGACAAACCGCGCTCGCCGTCCGCACGCGCTCACAACTAATGCACTCCTCGGGAGAACGTCATGACCAATCGCATCCTCTTCTTCTCGCGCTGGACTGCACTGCTTGTGCCGGCGTGCCTCGCGCTCAACGGCTGCATGTCGACGACGCCGAACTTCGACCGGCACTTCGGCGAATCCGTGAAGAGCTTCACGGCGGCGCAGATCATCGATCCGGACGCGGCGACCAAAAATCCGTCGACGCAGGGTGTCGACGGTAAAGCCGCCGTCGGCGCCATGTCGAACTACAACGCGTCGTTCAAGGCGCCGCCCGCAACCGCTAACGCCTTCGTGATCGGCGTGGGCGGCAGCGGAGCCGGCGGCGCGGGCGGAGGCGCGGCGATGCCGCCGCCTGCGAACGGCGAATAGCCAACGTGGGCGACGCGACGGCGCGAGCCGTCGCAAGACCAACCCCGCAACGATTCCGCGGATGACAACATCATGATCAATATCCTCATCAACTCCGAGCACGCGGGCCGAATGTCCGAGATCGTTCGGCTCCTGACGGACTGCGGCAATTGCACGACGACTCGCACGCAAGGCGCGCCTTCCGCGCTGCTCGAGCGGGGCGACAGTCTCGATGCGTTCGATGTCCTGATCATCGACGCGTCGTCGCCCGAACGCGCCGGGCTCGATTCGGTCAACGCGCTCGTGCATCGCTATCCGCGCCTCACGTGTTTGCTGCTGTTGCCGCAGACGTCGCCCGACACGCTGATCGCCGCGATGCGCGCCGGCATCCGCGACGTGCTGAACTGGCCGCTCGACGCACGCGCGCTCGGCGCCGCCGTGCAGCGCGCGATGGCTCCGCATGCCGGCGACGCGCGCCACGAAACGCATATGGTGTCGTTCATTTCGTGCAAGGGCGGCGCGGGCACGAGCCTGATCGCGGCCAACGTCGGCCACGCGATCGCGACGCTGCACGGCAAGCGCGTGCTGCTCGTCGATCTGAACCCGATGTTCGCGGACGCCGCGTTTCTCGTCAGCGACCAGGAACCGCCGTCGACGTTGCCGCAGATGTGCGCGCAGATCGAGCGCATCGACGCCGCGTTTCTCGATGCGTCGCTCACGCATGTCACACCGGGTTTTCATGTGCTCGCGGGCGCGGGCGATCCGTTGAAGGCGCTCGAGATTCATGAAGAGCAACTGGAATGGATTCTCGGCGTCGCGGCGCCGCGCTACGACGTCGTGCTGTTCGATCTCGGGCAAAGCATCAATGCATTGTCGATCGTCGCGCTCGATCGCAGCGCGGAGATTCACATGGTGCTGCAGGCGAGCATGCCGTATGTGCGCGCGGCGCGCCGTCTGCAGGACATGCTGGTGTCGCTCGCGTATTCGCCGGAACGGCTGCGTCTCTTGCTGAACCGGCATCGCCGTCACGACGAGCGGGCCGCGAGCGCGCTCGAACAGGTGCTCGGCAAGCGCCCTTCGCATGTGATCGCCGACGACCCGCATGCGGCGAGCGAAGCCGTGAATCTCGGCGAACCGTTGTTAAAGGTCGCGCGCAACAGCGCGCTCTCGCGCGGCGTGCAAGCGCTCGCGCAAAGCATCGTCAATCAGTCGACGGGCGTCGTGCCGCAGAAGAAACAGGGCGAGCCACTGCTCGGCCGGCTATTCGGCCGCTCGGCCACGCAGCGCCAGTCGGCGGCGTCATAACGTCAGCGAGGAGAATTTCATGTCACTACGCGAACAGATGTCGTCACAGGCGGTGCATGCGCTGCCCGAACGCCAGCCAGGCATGCGCGCGCCGTCAGGTCTCGCGCGCGCCGCCTACCAGACGCTCAAGCGCAAGGTTCACGAGGCCGTGCTCGACCGCGTCGAACTCGAACGTCTTGCGCGGCTGCCCGCCGAACAGGTTCGCCAGGAAATCGGCGGACTGATCGCGCGCATCCTCGAGGAAGACAAGGCGCCCGTCAACGATCTTGAACGCAGGCAACTGACCACCGACATTCACGACGAGATGTTCGGCTTCGGCCCGCTCGAAGCGCTGCTGCGCGACCCGACCGTGTCGGACATTCTCGTCAACACGCACCGCACGACGTACGTCGAACGGCGCGGCCGTCTCGAGTTGACGGACGTGACCTTCTACGACGACGCGCATTTGATGAAGGTGATCGAGAAGATCGTCTCGCGCGTCGGACGGCGCATCGACGAGTCGAGTCCGATGGTCGATGCGCGGCTGCCCGACGGCTCGCGCGTCAATGCGATCATTCCGCCCTCCGCCGTGGATGGACCGCTGATGTCGATCCGGCGTTTCGCCGTGAATCCGCTGCAAATGAGCGACCTGGTCGCGTCGCAAAGCCTCACGCCGCCGATGGCCGAACTGCTCGACGCGCTCACGCGTGCGAAGGTCAACGTGCTCGTCTCGGGCGGCACAGGCAGCGGCAAGACCACGTTGCTGAACATCCTGTCGGGTTTCATTCCGGAGGGCGAGCGCGTGGTGACCATCGAAGACGCGGCCGAACTGCAATTGCGCCAGCACCATGTACTGCGCCTCGAAACGCGGCCGCCGAATGTCGAAGGACGCGGCGAAGTCACGCAACGCACGCTTGTGCGCAACGCGCTGCGCATGCGCCCCGATCGCATCATCCTCGGCGAAGTGCGCGGCGCCGAAGCGCTCGACATGCTCAACGCGATGAACACCGGCCACGAAGGCTCGCTCGCGACGATTCACGCGAACACGCCGCGCGACGCGTTGACGCGCCTTGAAAACATGATCAGCCTCGCCGGCCTGTCGTTGCCGCCGAAGAACCTGCGCCAGCAGATTTCGTCGGCGATCTCGGTGGTCGTGCAGGTCGCCCGCCTGACTGACGGACGCCGCAAGGTCGTCAGCATTCAGGAATTGACCGGCATGGAAGGCGAGATGGTGAACATGCAGGAGATCTTCACGTTCAAGCGAACCGGCGTCGATCAGAACGGCGCGGTGCGCGGCCACTTCTGCGCGACCGGCGTGAGACCGAAATTCACGGAGCGGCTGCAGGCGTTCGGCATCGTGCTGCCCGATCAGCTATACGACCCGAACCGGCACTTCGACACCGCATGACGCCGGCCGCCGGCGGCACGCCGCTCACTTTTCCGAGGCTTCCATGAATCCGATCTTCTACGCCTTCGCTTTCCTGCTGTTCATTGCCGTGGTCCTCGGGATCGAGGGGATTTATCAGTGGTGGAACAGTCATCACGGGCCCGCCGCGCGACGCCTCGACCAGCGCATCCGCGCGCTGTCGGCCGGCGCGCATGCGAACGGCGAGCGCCTCTCCATCCTCAAGGAGCGCATGCTGAGCAACTCGGCGTCGGTCCATGCGCTGATGATGCGCGTGCCGCGCATCCATCTGCTCGATCGCATCATTCTTCAGTCGGGCTCGAGCCTCACGGTGGGCCGGCTTGCGACGCATAGCGTGGTGGCGCTTGTGCTCGTTCTGCTCGCAGCGAACTTCTCGCCGGTGCAGGTGCCGACGCTCGTGACGGTGCTCGCCGCCGTTGCGGCTCTCGCCTTTCCGACGCTGCGCATGCTGCGCGCTCGCCGCAAACGTCTGCGGGTTCTCGAACGCCAGTTGCCCGAAGCCGCCGACATGATCAGCCGCGCACTGCGAGCCGGGCATTCGTTCTCAAGCGCGCTCGGCATGCTCGGCAGCGAGTTCGCAGAGCCGATGGCCGGCGAGTTTCGCATCGTCTTCGACGAGATCAATTACGGCGTCACCCTCAATGAAGCGCTCCTGAATCTGGCGACGCGCGTGCCGGTGGGCGACCTGCGCTACTTCGTGATCGCGGTGCTGATCCAGCGCGAAACCGGCGGCAACCTTGCGGAGATTCTGGACAGCATCGCGTCGCTGGTGCGCGCGCGTCTGCAGTTGTTCGACAAGGTGCGGGTTCTGTCCGCCGAGGGACGTCTGTCCGGGTGGATTCTCGCGCTGTTGCCGTTTGCATCCGCTGGCGCCATGCAGGTGGTGAACCCGACTTTCTTTTCGGTGCTGTGGGAAGACCCGGCCGGGCTTCAGATCATCGAAATGATGCTTGTCTCAATGGTATTGGGAATCCTGTGGATGCGGCGCATCGTGCAGATCCGCGTGTGAACGCGGGCCCTTTGCGCATCAACGAACCGGAGAACCGTAATGGAAGCGTTCTATTCAACAAACATGCTGTTGCTTGCGGGTCTGTTTGCAGCGGCATTCTGCAGCGTCGTCGCGCTGATGTGGTGGTTGATGCCACGCGACATGCAGCGGCGCATCGAACAGGCGGGCGGCGTGTCGCTCTCACCGGAAGCGCGCCCTTCGGCCGTGTCGGGATGGGCCGAGAGAATCGCCGACATTTCGCGTCCGATCTCGCAGTTGTCGATTCCGAAGGAAGGTTGGGAAGACTCGCCGCTGCGGCTGCGTTTGATGAATGCGGGCTGGCGTTCGTCGACGGCGGCCGGGCTCTACTTCGCGGCGAAAACCGCGCTTGCGCTGCTGCTGCCTTTGCTCGGCCTCGTCGCGTTGACGCACATGCCGTCGATCAACACGGACTACACGGTTATCGCGCTGATTCTCGCGCTGCTTGCCGCATTCGGCTACTACGTGCCCAACGCCGTGCTCGCACGCTGCCGCGCGCGGCGTCAGCGCAGGATTGTCGAAAGCTTTCCGGATGCGCTCGATCTGCTGACCGTCTGCGTCGAAGCGGGCCTCGGCATGGACGCCGCGCTGATGCGCGTGGCCGACGAAATGACGCTCGCCAGTCCTGAAGTCGCAAACGAACTGCAATTGATGCTGCTCGAACTGCGCTCGGGCTTCACGAAGGAAAAGGCGCTGCGCAACTTCGCGTTGCGCACGGGCGCCGAGGACATCGACACGTTTGCGTCGATGCTGGTGCAGGCGGAACGCTTCGGCACGAGCATCGGCGCTTCGCTGCGCGTGATGTCGGACACGCTGCGCACGCGCCGCAGAATGCGCGCGGAAGAACGCGCCGCGAAGATCGCATTGAAGCTGCTGTTTCCGCTGATCTTCTGCATCTTTCCGGCATTGATGACGGTGCTGATCGGACCTGCCTTCATTCACATCTACCGCGTGCTGTTGCCGACGATGGGAAGCTGATGGTCAGCGGTGTTGAGGCATAGAACGCGGCGCTCACCAATCGGATGACCGAACGAGCAGCGCCCAGAGGGGGATAGAAATGAGCCACACAACGAGACCGTTCGCTGCGCATGCCGCATCGAAAATTTCGGCTGCATCACGTCATGCGCCTGCGCTGCACGCGTCGGGCCGGCGACGATCGCGCCGTCAGGCAGGCGTGGCCGCAGTGGAATTCGCGTTGATCCTGCCGCTATTGCTGCTGCTCATTTTCGGAACCGTCGAACTGGGGATTGCGCTTTACGACAAGGCGGTGATTACGAATGCCAGTCGCGAAGGAGCCCGTGCGGGGATTGTGCTCAAGAGCCCGAAGCCCACCAGCGCGGACATTAAAAACGTCGTCCAGAACTACACGTCTTCCTTCTTGGTGACATTCGGAACGGCCAACACACCGACAGTCACGCAGACAGGTCAGGGCGGCGCCTTTGGTACGCCACTCTCGGTGACGGTTTCCTATCAGTATGCCGGGCTAGGACTGGGCGCAATGCTATCCGCGGTGACGGGGCCGATCACGCTGACCGCCACCACGGTCATGAACAACGAATAAGGGGACTGTCATGCGCACGGGAAAAAGCAGACGGAAACAGGAAGGGGCAGTGGCCGTCACTGTCGCGCTTTGCATGCTATTCCTGTTGGGGATTGCAGCTCTTGCCATCGACATCGGCAATCTGCTGGTTGCACGCAGCCAGCTTCAGAATGCGGCTGATGCCGCGGCGATGGCCGGCGCCGGATGCCTGATGCGGCGCACGGAATGCGGGAACACCACTGCCACGCAGCCGGATTGGATTACGGCATCCGCAAAAGCGTCGTCGTTTTCGACGTCGACCGCGACAAACAAGGTACAAGCTGACTACGTAAAAGCCAGTACGGTAGCGACCGGCTACTGGAACGCCACGGGGACGCCATACGGTCTCGAGTCGCTGCCGTTCACACCCGGCGCGTCCGACCTGCCGGCGGTTCAGGTGACCATCCACAAAGATGGCTCGAACGCGAACGGAGCAGTGCCGGTGTTTTTCGGCAGCGTGCTTGGCGTCCAGATTCTGAAAGCCAGTGCGGTGGCGACGGCGGTGCTTTCCACGCCCGGCAATGTGGGCCCTGGCGGGTTGTTTCCCTTGGCCATGTCCAAGTGCCTATATGACAACTACTGGAACGCGGCCACCAGTTCCCCGAAGTTGTCGCCGAACAATAATACGTTGCCTGGGACAAGCGTTGCACAACAACAGGGCCAACCTTACTTCTTTCAGATCGGATCGAGTTATCACTACGGCGCCTGTGAGTCGGGACAGTGGACCACGTTTAATGTCAATGACCAGAGTGCCAGCTATGCCAGAGGACTCTTGACGAGTGGCAACAGTACGACTTTCTCCATTGGGGCTTCACCGGGTACGTGGATCCAGAGCGGCACGGAAAATACGCTCTTTAAGGGCGCGGGCGACTGTAGTGCCGCCGGCAATGGGCAGTGCGCGTGGGCGACCGTGGCGGTGGTGAACGATCCGGCGACCAGCGGATTTCAGCCCGTCGTGGCGTTCGCCTGCGTGCACATTCTGGATGCGAAGAATGGCTCGAGTCCCTACGTTCTCGTGCAGATGTCCAACGACATGAGCCATTGCCGCACGCCCAACTCGGGAGGAGTGGGACCGAATTACGGCGCCTACACTCCCCCAAGGCTGGTGCAGTAGGAGTGACACCTTCGCAGCGAACCCACCTGCCGGGAACGTTCGCTGCGGAGATCAATCAGGAACCCGCGTTCGCGACGGCGCAAGCCGCCCGCGAACCCCAGGCGCCAGTCACTTTTTTCAACGCTTCATGTAAGGCTTTCACGGGCGCTTTGGCGTGTCATTAACGGCAGGAGCATCGATATGCAAAACGCGGAACAGAATCCCACCCAGAAGCAGCAGAACGAGATGGCCGCAAAAAGTCCGGCGCGAACGCCCGCAACCGGCACGGCTTCTCCCGACGCCCGCACCCAGGCGAAGGAGTTCGGCAGCACGAGCAACGCCGGCGCGGCCGAGCCGACGGGACGCACGAACAACGCGGCGAATCTGCCGCCGATCGATCTCGATGCAATCACCACCGATTCTCCCGATCCGGTGCAACGCGCGAAGAGCCGCACGGTTTCCGTCGACGCCGCGAACACCGCTTCGACCGACAACACCGTCGACACCGACGGCAAGAGTCTCGAAGCCGCCAAAGAACAGTCGTCGTGGCACGACAATGTGATTTCATCGAACGCGACGCTCGAGAACAATGTGCCGGCGCCGGCGGCAGGACTTGGCGGCATCGACAGCCGACCCGGCGGCAATTTTCCTCTCGTCGCGCCGCGCGACGGCTGGCGCGTCAGCTATCACGGCACGGTGTATATCGAGCGAAGAAACGGCTCGTTGGCGGAGCACGTCATTCAGTTCGACGCAACGGGCGCGATCGACGATACCGCCAGGTAAGCGCACGACTCACGCCCCCCCCAAGGCATGCCCCTTGCGCAACTCCTTCGCCGGACACATGGAACCCTTTCCCGCATGGAAGGAAAACCTGTCGCCTGCCGGCGCGCAAGTTCGGGAAGGGCACCATGGAACTCGTCGACCACAGCGATCGGGGCCGCGCGAGCCGCGTGCGCGGGCGGCGGCATTCGCGCGTTCTGTCGCGCTACGCCGGCCGGCCGATTCGTCTCATCTGGCGCTACATCGCGCGCCGTAAAACGGCTCACGCCATCGTGCTCGCGAGTGTCGTCGCTGCGGTCGGCTTCGCGCTCGCGTCGCAATACGGCATCCGCAATCTGATCGACGCACTGCCTCAGGGACGCGCGCATCCGCAGACGGTCGCGTATGCGTTCGCCGTGCTCGTCGGGCTCATTTTCGCGGACAACCTGATGTGGCGCGTCGCCGGCTGGGTCTCCTCGCGCGCGTTCGTGCGCGTGACGGGGGACATTCGCCAGGACATGTTCGACTATCTGATGGGCCACGCGCCGACCTTCTTCGCGGACAAGCAACCGGGCGTGCTGTCGAGCCGCGTGTCGGCCACGGCGAACGCGGTCTACGTAATCGAAAACACGGTGGCGTGGACCGCATTGCCGCCGACGCTCACCGTGATCGGCGCGATCGTCATGGTCGCAACCGTAAGCCTGCCGATGAGCATCGCGCTCGTCGCCATTTCGGCGCTGCTCACCGCGTGTCTGTTCTGGCTCGCGCGCAAAGGCACCTCGCGGCATGAGGCGTTCGCGAGCCAGGCCGCTTCGGTGGACGGCGAACTCGTCGACGTGATCGGCAATATGGGCCTGGTGCGCGCGTTCAGCGCGGTGCCCGCGGAGTTGCGGCGCTTCGACGGCCATCTCGAAGCCGAAGCCGTGGCACGCAGGCGCAGTCTGTTGTATCTGGAGAAGCTGCGTCTCGTGCACGCGTTCGCGACTGCGTTGCTGTCGGCGGCGCTGCTCGGCTGGACGATCTGGCTGTGGACGCAAGGCCGCGCGACCACCGGCGATGTGGTTCTCGTCGGCTCACTAGGCTTTGCGATTCTGCACGGTTCGCGCGATGTCGCCGTGGCATTCGTCGATTTGACGCAGCACGTGGCGCGTCTCGCGGAAGCATCGCAAACCTTGCTGACGCCTCACGCGATGCCCGAAGCGCCGAAAGCGATACCGCTGATCGTGCGCGAGGCGACCGTCGACTTCGACAACGTTTCGTTCGCTTATCCGGGGCGCAGGCGTGTATTGAGCGACCTCACACTGCATATCGAAGCAGGCGAGCGCGTGGGACTGGTCGGGCCGTCCGGCGCGGGCAAGTCGACGGTGCTCGCGCTGCTTCAGCGCTTCTACGATCCCGCCAACGGATGCGTGCGCATTTCGGATCAGGACATCTCTTACGTGACTTTGCAGAGTCTGCAGGCGGCGATTTCCGTCGTGCCTCAGGACGTCACGCTGTTTCATCGCTCGCTGCTCGATAACATCCGCTACGGCTGTCCCGATGCAACGGAAGCCGACGTGAAGCGCGCGTGCGAGGACGCGAGCTGCATGGACTTCATCGCCGCATTGCCGGACGGCCTGAACACGATAGCGGGCGATCGCGGCACGAAGTTGTCCGGCGGACAGCGTCAGCGCATTGCGATTGCGCGCGCGATCCTGAAGGACTCGCCGATCCTGCTGCTCGACGAGGCAACGTCCGCGCTCGACACCGCATCGGAGATCGTCATTCAGGCCGCGCTCGAACGCCTCATGAAAAATCGCACGGTGATTGCGATCGCGCATCGACTGTCGACGTTGCAGTCGTTCGACCGGATCATCGTGATGAATCGCGGCCGCGTCGTTCAGGAAGGCACGCCCGCGAAACTGGCGATGGTGCCGGGCATCTATCGCGATACGCTTGCGCGCCATAACCGCCGGACACCCGCGCCTACGATGAATTGACTGCCGCGCATCGGGGCTCGCGGCGCGCATTAATCGCCGATGCGTTCGCCCTCTGTCCTGATCAACTCGATCAGGCGTTTCGCAGGCATCCGGTAACTGGTCTGCTGCTGCACGCCCCATTCGGAACGCTCGGTTTCCACGAGCAGAACGAACTCGCCGTCAGGGCTCGCTTCAAGATGCTGCATGTTGAGCATTTCCTCGCCGGCAACGTCTTTTTCGTGCCCCAACGTCATGACACCCTTCGCGCCGCATCCCATGTCACGCCTCCGTGCCCCAGCTTCGGCTTGCCGCCTGCATCGACCCGAACAGAAGGCAGCAAAGCGCGTACCGGCGAGGCACCTTCCGGCGATTGACGGATAATCGCGGCTGCGCTCGCGCACTTGCTGCACCGCACGAGGCGCTTCATGGTTTACCGCACTACTGCCCTCGTGTGGCCGGGGTCAGCATCGGGAACACTTCACAACGAACAGCGAACCAGACTTCACATGCGCATCCCACCCGTCAAAGCCATCATCGCTTTCGAGAGCGTGGCCCGCACCGGGAGCGTCAACCGCGCGTCGGAAGAACTCGGCCTGACTGCTTCGGCGGTCAGCCATCAGATCAGCAATCTCGAGTCGGTCATCGGCCAGGCGCTGTTCTATCGCTCGGGCCGCGGCCTCGTGCTGACACCGACGGGCGAGCGCTATCTATCGGACGTGACAGGTTCTCTCGCGGATTTGAGCCGCGCGACCGAACGCGCATCGAGCCGCACCGAGGTCGAAATTCTGCGCGTGCATTCGAGCCCGAGCTTCGGGCTCATGTGGCTGCTGCCGCGGCTCGCATCGTTTCAGGAAGCCAATGGCGATATCCAGTTGAATCTCGCGTGCTCGTATGAAGACGTGTCGTTCACGAGCGGCTATTACGACATCGACATACGGCACGGCTACGCGAACTGGCGCGATCTCGAAGTCCGCACGCTGCGCAACGAATTCATCGCGCCGCTCGCGTCGCCCGCTTATCTGCGCAACCATCCGGTCAACGCGCCGGAAGATCTGCTTGCGCATCGGCTGATTTACTCCGAAACACCGCTCGTTCAGTGGAAGCAATGGTTCGGGCGCACCGGCGTGCCGGCCGCGCATAAGACCTTCGACTTCTCGTTCGACCGCTCGTATATGTCGCTCGAAACGGCGGCGCTCGGCCTCGGCATCGCGCTCGAAAGTCTGATGCTCGCGTCGGTTCGCATCCGCGAAGGCGCGCTCGTGCCGGTGTTCGACCATTCGCATGCGGTCGAAGTCGGCGCGCATCATCTGGTTTATCCGCCGCAAAATGCGGAGCTGCCGCGAGTCGCGCGATTCATCGCGTGGATCGAGCGGGAAATTGGTCATCAGGCGCGCGCGGCCTGACAATCGCGGGCATTTCGGCACCAGGGTATTCCATCATCGCCCGCACACCGCTTGCTGCCTTGCTGCCCGCAAACCGCCGCGCAGCAAGCGTCGCGCTTCCCCGCACGAACACCTGAAAATTTCTCAAGCATAGTTGAGCCGTACCGCGTTGATGCGGTTAGCGGCCTGCCGGACACTTGCGCCATCACATCAACATTCGGGAGACAAGTGATGCTGCTCGAGAACAAGGTGGTTATCGTCACGGGCGCGGCTTCGCCGCGCGGCATCGGCAAGGCGACGGCGAAAGCGCTGGCCGCGCAAGGCGCGCATGTCGTGATCCTCGATCTGCGCGAAGAAGATGCGAAAGCGGCGGCCGCCGACCTCGGCGCCGGACATCTCGGCCTCGCCTGCGACGTCACCGACAAAGCCGCCTGCGTCAGGGCCGCGAAGGCGGCGCTCGAACGCTATGGCCGCATCGACGGTCTCGTCAACAACGCGGGCATCACGCAGCCGGTGCGCACACTCGACATCAGCGCCGAAGGCTTCGACGCGATCGTCGACGTCAATCTGCGCGGCACGCTGTACATGTCGCAAGCGGTGTTGCCCGCGATGAAGGAACAGAAAAGCGGCAGCATCGTGTGCATGTCGTCGGTGTCGGCGCAGCGCGGCGGCGGCATTTTCGGCGGCCCGCATTACAGCGCGGCGAAGGCCGGCGTGCTCGGTCTCGCGCGAGCGATGGCCCGCGAATTCGGTCCCGACAGCATCCGCGTGAACTCGATCACGCCGGGCCTGATCCAGACCGACATCACCGGCGACAAACTCACGCCCGAGATGCGCACCGACATCATCAAGGGCATTCCGCTCGGCCGGCTTGGCGATGCGGCCGATGTCGCGAACGCGTGCCTCTTTCTCGTGAGCGATCTGTCCAGCTATCTCACGGGCATCACGCTCGACGTGAACGGCGGCATGCTCATTCATTGACGGACGCCTCGCACCTGGGACTCACCCAGGGCACATGGAAGGAGACAAACATGAAATCGAAATACACCGCCTCGCCTATCGACGGCGAGCTGCTCGCGCACGCGGACTCGACGAGCTTCGAGTCGCGAACCTACGCGAAAGTCAGCCGCCGGCTGATTCCGTTTCTGATGCTGTGCTATCTCGGCGCGTATCTGGATCGCGTGAACGTGGGCTTCGCGAAGCTGCAAATGCTCAACGATCTGCGCTTTAGCGAAACCGTCTACGGCATGGGCGCGGGCATCTTCTTTCTCGGCTACTTTCTGTTCGAGGTGCCAAGCAATCTGATTCTTCATCGTGTCGGCGCGCGCAAGTGGCTCGCGCGAATCATGCTGACATGGGCGGTGATTTCGGCGTCGTTCGTTTTCGTGAAGACGCCCACCGCGTTCTACGCGCTGCGCTTTCTGCTCGGCGTCGCCGAAGCGGGCTTTGCGCCCGGCGTGATTCTTTATCTGACGTACTGGTTTCCCGCCACGCGCAGAGCGAAGGCGCTGTCGCTCTTTTTCATGGCGATTCCGCTTGCCGGCATACTCGGCGGCCCGCTGTCCGGATGGATCATGCATTCGCTTCACGGCGCGATGAATATGTCCGGCTGGAAGTGGCTGTTCCTGCTCGAAGCGCTGCCTTCGCTCGTGCTGGGCGTCGCAATTCTGCTGTATCTCGACGACAGCATCGCGAAAGCGAAGTGGCTCACCGAGTCGGAAAAGAATCTGCTTGCACGCAATGTGGCCGGCGACAACGCGCATACCACCGCTCATGTTTCGATTCGCTCGTTTATCGGCGACCGCCGTTTGTGGCTGATGGCCGCGATTTACTTCTGCGTGGTGCTCGGCCAGTACGGCCTGACCTTCTGGCTGCCGACCATCATTCGTAAATCGGGCGTTGCCGATCCGCTGTGGGTGGGCGTATTCACCGCGATTCCGTATCTATGCGCGATCGTTGCATTGCCGCTGGTCGGCATGAGCGCGGACCGTCGCCGCGAACGCCGGCTGCATCTCGCCATTCCGATGCTGATTGCCGCCGCAGGCTTCGCGATTCTGCCGACGCTCGGCAGCGTGCCCGCGTCGATCGTCTGCTTGAGCGTTGCAGCGGCGGGCATTCTCGCGTCGTCGTCGCAATTTTGGTCGCTGCCGACGGCACTGCTCGGCGGCATGTCGGCCGCGGCCGGCATCGCGGCGGTGAACTGCTTCGCCAATCTTGCGGGCTTCTTTTCACCGGCCATCGTGGGCTGGCTCAACGACCTGACAGGCCGTTCGACCGCGGGGCTCATCTTCATCTCGGCCGCGGTCACGCTCGGCGCGTGCCTCGTGTTCCTCGTGCCCGCGAAGTCCGTGAACCGCTGATCCTTTTCAACTATTCGACTGATCTCAGGAGACGACATGAACAGTCCACTCAATGCGCCGGCGGCATCGCTTGCCGAGCGCGCCTATCGCATCCGCAGAAACGCGTTGTTAATGGGCGAAGTGCAGGGCCAGGGTTATATCGGCCAGGCGCTCGACATCGCCGACGTGCTGGCCGTCGCGTACTTCGGCGCGATGCGTTATCGACCGGAAG
>Ga0209795_10000178_pt1 | contig 58037 bp, 53 predicted proteins | sample AgamicOrMarz_FD_187166 | JGI IMG/M metagenome (GOLD analysis project Ga0209795, IMG submission 187166) | Agave microbial communities from Guanajuato, Mexico - Or.Ma.rz (SPAdes) (version 2) | ecosystem: Host-associated > Plants > Phyllosphere > Phylloplane/Leaf | place: Guanajuato, Mexico...
ACGTTCATACCGCCAAACAGCACGAACGGCAGGTCGTTTGCCACGTTGATATCACCAATGCTAACCACTTTTTGTTTCATAGGATCGCCTTATTCAGGTGTGAATCGGAATTAAGATTAATGCAGTGTAATTTGTTTGTGCGAGATCGCGTTAATCTGCGCGCGGATCATTTCGCTAATCGGATCTTCCGGGCACTGTTCAACGAAATAACTCAAATCATTCAGCGCCACATGCTCGCAGTCGAGCTGGGCATAAATAAGCCCGCGGTCGCGAATTTCATACGGATCTTCCGGGTTAAACTGCAGCAGCACCTCGCTTGCGCGTAAGGCCAGCTCCATCTGCCGCTCTTCCATCAGCGCGGACTTCAGCGTATCGAGCAGCTTGCGGATCACTTCTGCGTTATCCGCTTCGTCGAGATCTTCGTTAAACAACTCGGCGACCGGGCTGATGTTGCCTTTAAGCCAGACGTCCAGCGTGTGTTCATCCAGCGTGTCGCCGTTAAACGGATTGATTAACCACATCTCACCGTCCAGCCACTCCGCCCGCAGGATCATCTGCGTCGGGAAGATGACCGGCACCAGCGGAATATCCAGACGATGGGCGACCCACAGTAAAATAGCGCCCAGCGCGACGGCGCTACCCTGACGATTTTTCAGAACCTGATCCAGCCATAAGGCGTCAGACAGGCGATACACGCCACGCGTGTCGCAAAAACCCCATTCGCCGTAGAAAAGCTCCACCAGCTTTTCAAGCTGCCAGTCCTGCGGACGCGCCTGATTGATCTCCTCACGCGCCAGGCTGACCAGCTTCTCCAGCTCCGCGTAAACGAACTGCGACGTAAAGTCGTCGCGGATCATCTCTGAAATCAGGATCATGCCATCGCAGAGCGGCACTTTATTAAATTCGAAATCGGCTAAGGACCTCATGACTTACCCCAGTATCGGTATTCTTGTGGTGGCGAGTTTAATGATGATGTACAGCACCACCAAACCCAGCAGAAAGGCGATAAACCCGGTCTGCTGGCTGCGCGGACGACGACGCCCAAGCGCGATAAAACCCAAAACGATGTAGATGATAACGCCAAACAGCTTTTCAGTCAGCCATGCGCCTTTATCAGTAAATGGCAGATAGCCCGTTTTCCACATCAACCCGGCCCCGGAAAGGAACAGCAGCGTGTCGATACAGTGCGGCGCAATACGCACCCAGCGGGCGTCAATCAATGGATTATTGCTGTAACGCCACGCGTAGCGGACGATAAAGAACGCTATCGTCAACGCGACACACACAAGGTGGACGGTAATCAGCACGGTAAAAAGACTCATGCCCATTGACCCAGCGTCAGGCGTTCGTTGCCGCCATAATCACGACAGGTTTCGACGCCCGTGTAGCCCGCGCGGGTGAACAGATCACGCACCGCCTCGCCCTGGGTCCAGCCATGTTCCACCAGCAGCCAGCCGCCGTGAAGCAAATGTTGTCGTGACGTTGTCACAATGTGATCGAGATCGGCAAGCCCCTCACCGGACGCCACCAGCGCCGTGCGCGGCTCAAAGCGGACGTCACCCTGCGCCAGATGGGGGTCATTTTCGTCGATGTAGGGGGGATTACTGACAATCATCCCAAAGCTGCGCGCCTCAAGCGCGCTGAACCAGCTGCTTTGAAGCACCGTCACGTTGCACAGCTCAAGGCGCTGGACGTTACGCTGCGCCAGCGCGACCGCATCAGGCATCAGATCGACGGCCGTTACGCTGCAATCAGGACGCTCGCTGGCAAGCGCCAGGGCAATCGCGCCGGTGCCGGTACCCAGATCGAGGATTGCCGTGCCCTGCTCCGGCAGACGGGCCAGCGCCTGTTCGACCAGACACTCGGTGTCCGGGCGGGGGATCAGCGTAGCGGCAGAGACATACAGCGGCAGCGACCAGAACTCGCGCTCGCCGACCAGGTGCGCCACCGGCTCACCGGTCTTACGGCGGGCAAGCAGCGCCGAAAGCGCCGCTTCCTGTTCAGCGGTCAGCGCCGTCTCGCCGAAGGCAAGCAGCCAGGTACGGGTTTTCCCCGTCACATGCTCCAGCAAAATTTCGGCGTCGCGTTTAGGGCTTTCACTCTCTGAAAGCGCACTGGCGGCGTGGCGTAACCAGTGTTGAAAATCCATTATTCCTGCTCGGACAAGGCCGCCAACTGGTCGGCCTGGTATTCCTGTACGATAGGCTCAATCAGCATATCGAGCTTGCCTTCCATGGTTTCATCCAGGCGGTAGAGCGTCAGGTTGATGCGGTGATCGGTCACGCGCCCCTGCGGGAAGTTGTAGGTGCGGTTACGATCGCTGCGATCGCCGCTGCCCAGCAGGTTGCGACGGGTAGAGGCTTCCGCCTGCTGGCGCTTCGCCACTTCGGCGGCACGGATACGTGCGCCCAGTACGGACAAGGCTTTGGCTTTGTTCTTGTGCTGGGAACGCTCGTCCTGACACTCCACCACGATGCCAGTCGGCAGGTGGGTAATACGGATCGCGGAGTCAGTGGTGTTAACGTGCTGACCGCCCGCGCCCGAGGAGCGGAAGGTGTCGATACGCAGATCCGCCGGGTTAATGTCCGGCAGTTCGGCTTCCGGCAGCTCAGGCATCACCGCAACGGTACAGGCCGAGGTGTGGATACGCCCCTGGGATTCCGTTGCCGGTACGCGCTGCACGCGATGGCCGCCCGATTCAAACTTCAGACGCCCGTACACGCCGTCGCCGCTGATCTTGGCGATAACTTCTTTAAAACCACCGTGTTCGCCTTCGTTGGCGCTCAGGATCTCGACGCGCCAGCGACGCGCTTCAGCATAGCGGCAGTACATGCGGAACAGGTCACCGGCAAACAGCGCCGCCTCGTCACCGCCGGTTCCGGCGCGCACTTCAACAAAGGCGTTACGTTCATCATCCGGATCTTTTGGCAGTAAAAGCACCTGGAGCTGCTGCTCCATCTCTTCAGAACGCGCTTTGGCGTCCTGCAACTCTTCCTGCGCCATTTCACGCATTTCAGGGTCGTCGAGCATCATCTGCGCGGTTTCAATATCGTCCTGGACCTGTCGCCAGTCGGTATAGCATTTTGATACATCACTTAACTGCGCGTATTCCCGCGACAGCGCGCGAAAACGTTCCTGGTCTGCAATGGTCCCGGCATCGCCGAGCAGCGCCTGGACTTCTTCATGGCGCTCGTGCAGAGCTTCCAGTTTGGCGACGATAGAAGGCTTCATAGGCGTAAGTGCACCTTGTAATGGAAAATGGGTATAGGGCGCTATTCCAGCCCGAGGCTGTTGCGCAGAATAGTCAGGCGTTCATCATCCCCGTCCCGGGCGGCCTGCTGAAGTGATTTGGTTGGTGCATGGATCAGGCGGTTGGTCAGTTTCCAGGCCAGATCCTGCATGATAGCGCTTGCGTCTCCGCCCTGTTCAAGGGCAGCCAACGCTTTAGCCGTCAGGTCATCACGCACCTGTTCGGCCTGTCCGCGATAGTCGCGGATGGTCTCGCTGACGCTTTGCGCGCGCAGCCAGGCCATAAACTCGCTGGTTTCCTGCTCAACAATGGTTTCCGCCTGCACCGCCGCCGCTTTACGCTGGGCGAGGTTGTGCGAAATGATGCTTTGCAGATCGTCCACGCTGTAGAGATAGGCGTTTGCCAGTTTGCCGACTTCAGGTTCGACATCGCGCGGGACGGCGATGTCCACCAGCAGCATCGGCTGATTACGGCGGGATTTCAGCGCGCGTTCCACCATCCCCTTGCCAATGATCGGCAGCGGGCTGGCGGTAGAACTGATGATGATGTCTGCCTCTTTCAGGCGTTCATCGATGTCGCTCAGCGCAATCACCTCGGCACCCACTTCTTCCGCCAGAACCTGCGCGCGTTCACGGGTGCGGTTGGCAATAATCATCTTTTTCACTTTGTGTTCGCGAAGGTGTCGCGCCACAAGTTCTATGGTTTCACCCGCGCCCACCAGCAGCACCGTCACGGTCGATAACGACTCAAAGATTTGGCGCGCCAGGGTACAGGCGGCGAAAGCAACAGAAACCGCACTGGCACCAATGTCGGTTTCGGTTCGCACACGCTTCGCCACGGAGAATGATTTCTGGAACATGCGTTCCAGTTCGCTGGCCTTAAGATGCCCTTTATGTGAATCCGCAAACGCTTTTTTCACCTGACCGAGGATCTGTGGCTCGCCCAACACCAGCGAATCGAGACCGCTGGCCACGCGCATCAGGTGGCTGACCGCGTCGTTGTCCTGATGCCAGTACAAACTGTTGCGCAGCTCTTCTTCGTTAAGGTTGTGGTAGTCGCAAAGCCAGCGGATCAGCGCTTCATGCAGGTTGTCCTGCTCTTCTACGCTCAGATAAAGCTCGGTACGGTTGCACGTCGAGAGTACCACGCCCCCCTGCACCATCGGCTGTGCAAGCAGGCTGTCCAGCGCCAGGTCGAGCGTATCCGGCGAAAACGTAACGCGTTCTCGCAGCGAAACCGGGGCCGTTTTGTGGTTAATGCCGAGTGCTAATAGGGTCATGTGAGCGGGAGTAGTACCAGCGTTAATAAGGTTAGCAGGTCGCATCATACAGGATGCGCGAGATCAATAAAAGAGACCGCATCCTTTCGGAGTAATAGCTTACAACGCGCTTTGAGACAATTTGAACGTAGACGCTGCCACTGCGGGACGCTAGCATTAACAGTTATAACTGCAACTTATCTCAAGGATTTGTCATCATTATGACCCGACTGATTCGCCTGCTGCCTCTGGCGGCCCTGGTTCTGACCGCGTGTTCTATCACCCCTCCTAAAGGGCCGGGCAAAAGCCCTGACTCACCCCAGTGGCGTCAGCACCAGCAGGACGTGCTGAAACTGAGTCAGTACCAGACGCGTGGTGCGTTTGCCTATCTCTCCGACGATCAAAAAGTGTATGCACGCTTCTTCTGGCAGCAAACCGGGCAGGACCACTATCGCCTGCTGCTGCTGAACCCGCTTGGCAGCACCGAGCTGGAGCTTATTGCTAAACCGGGTGAAGCGCAGATCACCGACAACAAAGGCCAGCACTACACCGCGACCGATGCAGAAGAGATGATTGGCAAGCTGACCGGGATGCCGATCCCGCTCAACAGCCTGCGCCAGTGGATCCTGGGCCTGCCGGGCGAGGCGACGGATTACACCCTTGACGATCAATACCGTCTGAGCCAGGTGAACTACACCCAGAACGGCAAAAGCTGGAAAGTGGTGTACAGCGCCTATGACAGCAAAACGCAGCCATCACTGCCGTCAAATATGGAGCTGACGCAGGGGAGCCAGCGCATCAAGCTGAAAATGGACAACTGGATCGTGAAATGATGACCCAGTGGCCCTCTCCAGCAAAACTGAACCTGTTTTTATACATTACCGGGCGGCGAGCTGACGGGTATCACACCCTGCAAACGCTGTTTCAGTTTGTCGATTACGGCGACACAATAACCATCGACCTGCGTCAGGACGGGCAGATCTGCCTGCTCACGCCGGTGGACGGCGTGGAACAGGAAGATAACCTGATTGTACGCGCCGCGCGTCTGCTGATGAAGGCAGCGCACGACACAGGGCGTTTACCTGCCGGAAGCGGAGCAGATATTAGCATTGTGAAGCGTCTGCCCATGGGCGGCGGCCTGGGGGGTGGGTCTTCCAACGCGGCAACGATTCTGGTGGCGTTAAATCATCTCTGGGGCTGTGGCCTGTCGAAAGACGAACTGGCGACTCTGGGGTTGACGCTGGGCGCAGATGTCCCGGTGTTTGTGCGGGGCCATGCCGCATTTGCAGAAGGCGTGGGCGAAGTGCTCTCGCCGGTAGAGCCGCCGGAAAAGTGGTATCTGATTGCCCATCCTGGCGTGAGCATTCCCACGCCCGTCATCTTCAACGATCCGGACCTGCCGCGAAATACCCCGACACGGTCAATAGAAACGTTATTAAAATGTGAATTCAGCAACGATTGCGAGGTTATCGCAAGAAAACGTTTTCGCGAGGTTGATGCCGTGCTTTCCTGGCTGTTAGAATACGCGCCGTCGCGCCTGACTGGCACAGGGGCTTGTGTCTTTGCTGAATTTGACACCGAGTCCGCCGCTCGTCAGGTGCTTGAGCAAGCGCCGGTTTGGCTGCATGGTTTTGTAGCGCGCGGGATGAATACCTCCCCGCTACAGCATGCCATTCTGGCGCAGACTGAGTTTCGGTGACAACGTCACCCTGTTCCAGACGTTGCATCGCGCTCTTTAATACACCGCCTGGATAGCTTTCGCTTAGGCCCCGCAGTTTGCGGCGAAGCTATCCACCACTGGACGCATGCCTGAGGTTATCTCGTGCCTGATATGAAGCTTTTTGCTGGTAACGCCACCCCGGAACTAGCACAACGTATTGCCAACCGCCTGTACACTTCCCTCGGCGACGCCGCTGTAGGTCGCTTTAGCGACGGCGAAGTCAGCGTACAAATCAATGAAAATGTACGCGGTGGTGATATTTTCATCATCCAGTCCACCTGTGCTCCAACCAACGACAACCTGATGGAACTGGTTGTTATGGTCGATGCCCTGCGCCGTGCTTCTGCAGGACGTATCACTGCTGTAATCCCTTACTTCGGCTATGCTCGCCAGGACCGTCGCGTCCGTTCCGCGCGTGTACCTATCACTGCAAAAGTGGTTGCTGACTTCCTCTCAAGCGTGGGCGTTGACCGCGTTCTGACCGTTGACCTGCACGCAGAGCAGATTCAGGGCTTCTTCGATGTTCCGGTTGATAACGTATTCGGCAGCCCAATCCTGCTGGAAGACATGCTGCAGCTGAACCTGGACAACCCAATCGTGGTTTCTCCGGATATCGGCGGTGTGGTACGTGCCCGTGCAATCGCCAAGCTGCTGAACGATACCGACATGGCGATCATCGACAAACGTCGTCCGCGCGCTAACGTTTCTCAGGTGATGCACATCATCGGTGACGTTGCTGGTCGCGACTGCGTGCTGGTTGATGACATGATCGATACCGGCGGTACGCTGTGTAAAGCGGCGGAAGCGCTGAAAGAGCGTGGTGCTAAACGCGTATTCGCCTACGCGACTCACCCGATCTTCTCCGGTAATGCGGTGAATAATCTCCGCAACTCCGTTATCGACGAAGTTGTGGTGTGCGATACCATCCCACTGAGCGACGAGATCAAAGCGCTGCCAAACGTGCGCACCTTGACTCTGTCCGGGATGCTGGCAGAAGCGATTCGTCGTATCAGCAACGAAGAATCCATCTCTGCAATGTTCGAACACTAATCGAACACGGCCGAAAAACCCGCTGCGGCGGGTTTTTTTGTCTCTGTGTTTTATTTGTATGACTAATGCCTCCTTCACCTGCCATTTATATGACAGATGATGCGCACACGGATGATAGATAATTGTGAAAAACGTCACTTCCTCACATGTTCTTCCCTTTCGCGCCCTCATCGACGCCTGTTGGAAAGAGAAATACACCTCGTCACGCTTTGTCCGTGACCTGATTGCCGGGATTACCGTCGGCATTATTGCCATCCCGCTGGCAATGGCGCTGGCGATTGGTAGCGGCGTCGCGCCGCAGTACGGGCTGTACACCTCGGCCGTTGCCGGGATTGTGATTGCCCTGACCGGTGGGTCGCGCTTTAGCGTGTCTGGCCCCACCGCCGCCTTTGTGGTGATCCTCTATCCGGTTTCTCAGCAGTTTGGTCTGGCAGGGCTGCTGGTCGCCACCCTGATGTCCGGCGTCTTTCTCATTCTGTTCGGTCTGGCCCGCTTTGGCCGCCTGATTGAATATATTCCCCTTTCCGTGACGCTGGGGTTCACCTCAGGGATTGGTATCACCATCGGGACCATGCAGATCAAGGATTTCCTCGGCCTGCAGATGGCGCATGTCCCGGAACACTATTTGCAGAAAGTGGGCGCGCTGTTTATGGCGCTGCCAACGGCTAATTTGGGCGACGCCGCCATCGGGATTGTGACCCTCGGCACGCTGATCGTCTGGCCGCGTTTGGGGATTCGCCTTCCGGGGCATCTGCCTGCCCTGCTGTTGGGCTGCGCGGTGATGGGCGTCGTGAATCTACTCGGCGGCCACGTCGCGACCATCGGCTCGCAGTTCCACTATATTCTGGCAGACGGCTCACAGGGTAACGGCATCCCACAGCTGTTGCCGCAGCTGGTGCTGCCGTGGGACATGCCCGGCTCGAGCTTTACCCTGAGCTGGGATTCTCTGCAAGCGCTGCTGCCTGCCGCGTTCTCGATGGCGATGCTGGGGGCGATTGAATCGCTGCTGTGCGCCGTCGTGCTGGATGGCATGACCGGCACCAAACATAAAGCGAACAGCGAACTGGTCGGTCAGGGCCTGGGCAATATCATTGCGCCGTTCTTCGGGGGCATTACCGCTACGGCGGCGATTGCCCGTTCTGCCGCGAACGTCCGCGCAGGTGCAACGTCACCGGTTTCAGCGGTCATTCACTCTGTGCTTGTGATCATGGCCCTGCTGATCCTCGCCCCGCTGCTCTCCTGGCTGCCGCTTTCCGCCATGGCCGCCCTGCTGCTGATGGTCGCCTGGAACATGAGTGAGGCGCATAAGGTCGTGAACCTGCTGCGTCGTGCGCCGAAAGACGACATCATCGTCATGCTGATCTGTATGTCGCTGACCGTGCTGTTCGATATGGTGATCGCCATCAGCGTTGGCATTGTGCTGGCCTCGCTGCTGTTTATGCGCCGCATCGCGCAGATGACGCGCCTTTCAGCGGTTAACGTTGAAGTGCCTGACGATGTGCTGGTGCTGCGCGTGATCGGCCCGCTGTTCTTTGCCGCCGCAGAAGGGCTGTTCAGCGAGCTGGAATCGCGCATCGCGGGCAAACGCATTGTGGTGCTGAAGTGGGATGCCGTCCCGGTACTGGATGCTGGCGGTCTTGATGCCTTCCAGCGCTTTGTTGCCCGTCTGCCGGAAGGCTGCGAGCTGCGGATAAGCAACCTTGAGTTTCAGCCGCTGCGCACCATGGCGCGCGCGGGCGTACAGCCGGTCCCTGGCCGCCTCGCCTTTTATCCTAACCGTGACGCCGCATTAGCCGATCTGTAATCCATAAAAAAAACGACTCCGAAAGGAGTCGTTCGCATATTCTTAAATCCGTTCTGTTAGCTGTGCTTATGCTGGTCGCGGCGGCATCGTTTATCATAATGGCGCACCCACCAGTATCGGTCGCTCACCTGCTCATGGCCGCTGACGCGAGCACCTGCCAGCCACAACACCGCACCGAGGAAGATGCTCAGCACCGCGCCGTGCGCGAAGTATTGCGGGAGGTCAAGCTGCGGCAATTGGTTTAAAATAGAATAACCCACACCGGCTACCATCACGAACAGTCCCAACCCCATCAGCACGTTACCGAGTAACGAAGCGTTTTTGCGTTTCATGTGTCACCTCCGGAACCTTGGGTTGTAGGGAATAAGTCCCTATTCCTTGTGTGTAAAGTATAGACAACAGGGCTTATATGAGTTGAGTGAATGATCACATTTACGGAACATGCCCAGACAAAAGTTTACAAATAAGCCCCTGAACAGCTTGAAATTCTAATGATTCAGATCCGCAATTATTCATCTTTTGGCGTTCCTGGCGCAGAACTTTGTCAAGCGCCTCGCCAGACAGTAAACTACGCCCCGGATCCAGAACCCATTAGGAAATGAATCGTGACGATTAAACTGATTGTCGGCCTTGCTAACCCAGGCGCAGAGTATGCGGCCACCCGCCATAACGCGGGTGCCTGGTACGTCGACCTGCTGGCTGAACGATTACGTGCTCCCCTTCGAGAAGAGCCGAAATTCTATGGCTACACCTCGCGCATCAATCTTGCCGGTGCGGACGTGCGTCTGCTGGTGCCTACCACCTTTATGAACCTGAGCGGAAAAGCGGTCGCGGCGATGGCGACGTTTTATCGCATCAATCCGGATGAAATTCTGGTTGCCCACGATGAGCTGGATCTGCCGCCGGGCGTGGCAAAGTTCAAACTCGGCGGCGGTCACGGCGGCCATAATGGTCTGAAAGACATCATCAGCAAGCTGGGCAATAATCCCAATTTCCACCGTTTGCGGGTGGGAATCGGCCATCCGGGCGATAAAAACAAAGTTGTTGGCTTTGTGCTCGGTAAACCCCCGGTTTCAGAGCAAAAATTAATTGACGAGGCGGTAGACGAAGCCGTGCGTTGCACCGAGATCTGGCTGCAGGATGGCTTAACAAAGGCAACGAACCGTCTTCACGCCTTTAAAGCGCAATAATCCGTGCCGTTTGGCATTTTTACCGCGCACCGTGCGGGTTACGTGTATAATAGGCGTAGTTATTTACTTTTCTTCAATCGGTTAACGCTAACGGATTGATTATCAAGATATTAAGGTGATTTAGAAATGGGATTCAAATGCGGTATCGTCGGTCTGCCAAACGTGGGCAAATCCACCCTGTTTAATGCGCTTACCAAAGCGGGTATCGAAGCGGCGAACTTCCCGTTCTGTACCATCGAACCCAACACCGGCGTCGTTCCAATGCCCGACCCGCGTCTCGATCAGCTTGCGGAAATCGTTAAGCCGCAACGCATTTTGCCTACTACCATGGAATTCGTGGACATCGCGGGCCTGGTGAAAGGGGCGTCCAAAGGCGAAGGTCTGGGTAACCAGTTCCTGACCAACATCCGCGAAACCGAAGCGATCGGCCACGTTGTGCGTTGCTTTGAAAACGACAACATCATCCACGTTAACAATAAAGTGGATCCGGCTGACGACATCGACGTGATCAACACCGAGCTGGCGCTGTCTGACCTCGACACCTGCGAGCGCGCGATTCACCGCGTGCAGAAAAAAGCCAAAGGCGGCGACAAAGACGCGAAGGCCGAACTGGCCGCGCTGGAAAAATGCCTGCCACAGCTGGAAAATGCCGGCATGCTGCGCGCGCTGAAAAACCTGACGGAAGAAGATAAGGCGGCAATCAAATACCTGAGCTTCCTGACCCTGAAGCCAACCATGTATATCGCTAACGTCAACGAAGACGGTTTCGAGAACAACCCATACCTGGACAAAGTGCGCGAAATCGCCGCGGCGGAAGGCTCTGTGGTGGTTGCCGTGTGTGCAGCCGTTGAATCTGATATTGCAGAACTGGACGATGCCGACCGTGACGAGTTCATGGCCGAGCTGGGTCTGGAAGAGCCGGGCCTGAACCGCGTGATCCGCGCGGGCTACGAGCTGCTGAACCTGCAAACTTACTTCACCGCTGGCGTGAAAGAAGTGCGTGCCTGGACCATCCCTGTTGGTGCAACGGCTCCGCAGGCGGCAGGTAAAATCCACACCGACTTCGAGAAAGGCTTTATCCGCGCACAGACTATCGCGTTTGAAGACTTCATCACCTACAAGGGTGAGCAAGGCGCGAAAGAAGCCGGTAAGATGCGTGCGGAAGGTAAAGACTACATCGTGAAAGATGGCGACGTGATGAACTTCCTGTTCAACGTCTGACGTTACCGCTTCACGAGAAAATCCACGCCACGGCGTGGATTTTTTTTATCGCGGCGTATTGCGCGTCAGCATCACAATAATAAACGCCCCGCCTATCCCGGCGGTGATAATGCCGATCGGCAACTCCTGCGGGGCCAGTACCGTCCGGCTGGCGATATCTCCCCCGCACAACAGCACCGCTCCCCACACCCCGCACAGGGGAAGCAGCAGTAAATGCCTTACGCCCGCCACGTGGCGGCACAGATGCGGCACCATCAGGCCGACAAAGCCGATCACCCCGGTCAGTGCCACCAGAAAAGAGGTCGCCAGAGCGCAGCAAAGGAAAATCTCGCCCCGCAGGCGGCTGACGTTGATCCCAAGGGAGAGCGCCGTTTGCTCCCCGGCCAGAATGCCGTCCAGTGCGCGCCATCGCAGCAGGACGAACCCGCCCAGCAGCAGCACGCTCAAGACAGCGAAAGGCAGGTTGCTCCACGACGCCAGCCCCAGCCCGCCCAGCGACCAGAACAGCACCGAGCTGGCCGCACGCTGATCGCCAGAAAAAATGAGATAGCTGGTCAGCGCGCCAAAGAGAAAAGAGATCGCCAGCCCGCAAAGCACCAGATGTTCCGCCCCACGCTGCTTTTTGAAGTGAAACAACAGCATGACGGCAACCGACGAACAGATGCCCCCGGCGAAGGCCGATGCGGGGAGCGTCAACGCGCCAAGCCGGTCGCCAAAGCGGGTGATAACCAGCACCGCGCCTGCCGACGCGCCGGAGGAAAGCCCGAACAGAAACGGATCGGCCAAATCATTGCGCGTTGTGGTCTGCAGTAGCGCGCCGACCATGGCCAGCCCCGCGCCCGTCAGGGCGGCGAGGAGCGTTCTGGGCAGCCTAAGGTCAACCACAATGCGGGTCACCATCTCCGATACCGGGACATCCGCCAGCCCCAGGGCACCCAGAACCTGCCCCAGCGTGAGCGAAACGGTGCCCGTTGCCACGCTGAGCGCCATCAGCCCGAGCAGCACCAGCATGGCACTCCCCAGCGCCCAGTGGTAGCGGTACGGGATGCGCATTACTTCCCGGCCTGCGGGTAGAGCGTCCGGGCCAATTTTTCAACCGCCGCGATATTCGCCGGTCCCGGGGTCAGCTCGGCGTACTGAAGTTTAAGGTAGCGCCCCTGTTTTACCGCCGGCGTCAGCTTCATAAGCGGATGGTTTTCCAGCACGCGGCGCAGCGCGTCCGCCCCGCTTCCGGTCTGGTAGTCCAGCAGAATAATAACGTCCGGCTCGCTTGCCGCGACGTTTTCCCAGGAGGTGGTGCCCCAGCTGATATCCAGCGCCTCCATCGCGTTTTTGCCGCCCGCCGCCTCGATAATCGCCGTTGGCATCGCGTATCGTCCGCTGGTAAACGGCTTGTCCTCCCCGGAATCATAGACAAAGACCTTCAGGGGCCGCGCGCCCGTTGCCGGTTTCGGCAATGCGCTCAGCCGCTGTTTCCAGCCCTCGACCAGCGTTTGCGCTTCATTTCGCTTGCCGAAAATACGTCCCAGCGTCAGGACGTCGCCATAGAGCAGGTCCATGGTGGCCTTCTTTTTGTGGGCTGCGGTAAAGACGCAGCTTTCACTCAGCACAAAAGTCTTCACGCCGTATTTCGCCAGCGTCGCGGGCGTCACTTCCCCGCCCACCTTCATGCCGTAGTTCCAGCCGGCAAAGAAGAAATCAGGCTCGGCGGCCAGCAGAGTTTCCAGCGACGGGTATTTCGGCGCCAGCTCGGGGATCGCCCCCATCGCCTGCCGGAAGTCCGGGGTCATTTTGTACCAGCCGCTGATCCCGGTCAGCCCGACGATGCGATCCTGCAGATGCAGCGCAAAGGCCATTTCCGCCATATTGAGATCGTTAATGATTGCCCGCTTCGGCGGCGCGGAGAAGGTGATCGGTGTTCCGCAGCTTTCAACGGTAACGGGAAAATCCGCGGCGTTCGCGGCGTGGGCCGACGCCATCAGCGTCAGCGCGATTACAAGGTTTTTCATAGCAGGTTCTCAACACAGGGTTCACGCACAGCGCGGAACGTCAAAAATACGCAGCGATTTCCCGGTATGCGGATGCGCGACGGTAAAGCTGGTTAGCCCAAATATGGGATAGAGATGCTCAGACACCAGCACCTTTTCAGGCACGTCACAGACCACCGACCGCCCCCGGGACAGCAGAAGAATGCGGTCGGCAAAAGACTCCGCCAGGGTCAAATCATGCAGAACCGCCACAACGGTGATGCCCTTGCTTTTCACCAGCGACAGCAGTTCCACCCGCCCCGGAGGATCAAGATGGTTGGTCGGCTCATCCAGCAGCACCAGTTTTGGCGTCTGGGCAAGCACCCGCGCCAGCGCCGCGCGCTGGCGTTCACCGCCCGAAAGCGCAAACAGCGATCGTTCACGCAGCCGCTGCAGCCCGGTTTCGCGGATGGCGTCGTCGACGATGGCGTCATGGATATGTCGCGGGGCATCGCCCGCATGCGGTATACGACCAAGGGCGACGTAATCCTCAACCGAGAGCCTCAAATCCGGCGCGTCGTGCTGGGAGAGCACGGCAACCTGTTTTGCCCGCTGCTGGCGAGTCAACGCAGTTACGGTGCGCCCCATCAGGCGGATGTCACCTTTCAGGTTCGTCAGCTCGCTTCCGATCGCCCGTAGCAGCGAGGTTTTTCCGCTGCCGTTAGGGCCGATGACGGCCAGGCACTCTCCGGCTCTGGCTTCAAAACAGACGTCTGACAGCAGCGTCGTGCCGCCAGGGCTGGATAACGCCTGGATGGTGACGTCGAGCACGTTATTAACACTGCCTGATGACAGGCGATGCACGGAAACGGACATGGGGTGATCCTTTTACTTCAACGAAAAGCCAGTTTAAAACGCGTCGAGAAATATATGTTATAACATAACAATTAACAACCCTCTTGTGCTTGCCTCGTTTCTCGTTAAATGATGTTTTTTTGTTGTCATTAGGTTAATAAACGAGGTGTAGAATTGAATGACATACCGCACCGCAGGAGTCCTGATGAACAAGAAATACCGCCCGGTTCCCGGCATTCGCCACTACAACGGTCCTGCCGGCGGCTGGGGCGCGCTGAAAGCGACGGCGATTGCCGTGCGCACGCAAATGGACACCCTGGAAGCGCCTGCCACCCTGCTTCGCACCAACCAGCCCGACGGCTTTGACTGCCCCGGCTGCGCGTGGCCGGATAAAGAGCACAAGTCCACCTTCCAGTTCTGTGAAAATGGCGCTAAAGCCGTCACCTGGGAAGCGACAAACAAACGCGTGACGCCCGAATTCTTTGCCGCCAATACCGTCAGCTCGCTGCTGGCGAAAAGCGATTACGAGCTGGAAGGTTACGGTCGTCTGACGCATCCGCTGGTTTACGACCGGGGGAGTGATACGTTCCGCCCCGTAGAGTGGCAGCAGGCTTTTGCGAAGATTGGTGAGAAACTGCGCGCGCTCGATCCAAACGCCGTTGAGTTTTATACCTCGGGGCGCGCGTCGAATGAGGCTGCTTATTTACTTCAGCTTTTTGCCCGTGAACTGGGAACCAACAATTTCCCGGATTGTTCCAACATGTGCCACGAAGCCACCAGCACCGGTCTGCCGCGTTCCATTGGGATTGGCAAAGGCACCGTTTCGCTCGACGATTTTGATAACACCGAACTGGTTATCTCGATGGGCCATAATCCGGGCACTAACCACCCGCGGATGATGGGCACTCTGCACGAACTCTCCCGCCGCGGCGTGCCGATTATTGTGTTTAACCCGCTTCGCGAGCGGGCGCTGGAGCGCTTTGCCGATCCGCAAAGCGTGGTCGAGATGGCGACGTACGGTTCAACGGACATTGCATCAACCTACTTCCAGGTGAAAGCCGGAGGCGATGCAGCGGCGCTTAAGGGCATAGCAAAACATCTCCTGCACATTGAAGCAGAGCAAGGCGGCGTGCTCGACCGGGAATTTATCGACACGCATACCCAGGGTTTTGAGGCATTCGCCGCCGATATTCAGGCGACAAGCTGGGAGGCCATTGAGCTGGAATCAGGCTTAGATCGTCAGGATCTGCTGGGCGTAGCGCAGGCCTACGCCAAATCCAACGCCACCATCATTACCTACGGCATGGGCATTACCCAGCACAACAAAGGCACCGCCAACGTACGCCTCATTGCCGACCTGCTGCTGATGCGCGGCAATATCGGTAAGCCCGGCGCCGGTATTTGTCCCCTGCGCGGGCACTCCAACGTGCAGGGAAATCGTACCGTGGGCATTACCGAGAAGCCAACGGCCGCGTTTCTTTCACGCCTGGAGGCGGAATTTGGTTTTACGCCCCCCTCGAAACATGGGCACGACGCGGTAATGGCGACGCAGGCAATGATCGCCGGGGAAGCCAAAGCGCTGATCTGCCTCGGCGGCAATTTTGCCGTGGCCATGCCCGACCATCAGCAGGCCTTTCCCGCCATGCAGAAGCTGGAACTTAGCGTTCACGTTGGCACCAAGCTCAACCGCACCCACCTGCTGGTCGCGAAAGAGACCTGGATCCTGCCGTGCCTCGGGCGCACGGAGCTGGACATGCAGCGCACCGGGCGGCAGTCGATCACCGTGGAAGATTCAATGTCGATGGTGCATGCGTCGTCCGGCAAGCTGAAACCCGCCTCACCGCATCTGCTCTCCGAACCGGCAATTGTGGCAGGCATGGCCAGCGCCACGCTGCCTGACAGTCAGGTCGGGTGGGCGGAGCTGGTGGTTGACTACGACAGAATTCGGGATCTGATCGAGCGGACCATCCCCGGCTTTGAACAGTACAACGCCCGTATCCGCATTCCGGGCGGTTTTCGTATGCCGCTGCCGCCCACCGAGCGCGTCTGGCCGACCGCAACCGGCAAGGCGATGTTCTCGGTGTTTGACGGCGTCGACGAGAATGCCAAAGGCGAAGGGGATAACGTCCTGCGCCTGATTACGCTTCGCAGCCACGACCAGTACAACACCACCATCTATGCCCTCGACGACCGTTACCGGGGCGTGTTCGGACGCCGCGACGTGTTATTTATGAACGAAGAGGATATGGAAAAGCGGGGACTTGAGCACGGCGACCGCGTGGATATCACCACCGCACTTCCCGGCAATCAGCAGCGCCTGGAGGATATCACCGTGGTGGCTTATAGCATCGCCAGCGGTTCCGTCGGGGCCTACTACCCGGAGGCCAACGTGCTGGTCCCGCTGGACTATCTCGATAAGGACAGCGGCACGCCGTCCTATAAGTCGGTGCCCATTCGCGTCACGCTGCGCTCAAAGGAGATTCGGCCTTTAACGCAAAATAACGCCTGATGCTGCCGCGTCCTCACGCCAGCCGATTAGCGCGTGATACGGCTGGCGCGTAACGGCGCTAAAACCCTGGATGAGCGCCCCCGCGCAGATCGCCCGATAGTGTTCGGCGCTCACCAGCGTATGCAGCGCATCGCGGAGAGCGAGTAGCCTGTCGGCTGGGGTGTCGCGCCCCGTGATAAGGGGTAAACCCGGCGTCAACGGGGTGTGATCGATAATGGACAGCCCCGCCAGCAGTTGCGGTTCATGACGTTGCAACAGCGCCCAGGTTACGCAGTCGATGGCGGCAATATCCCCTGCCCCCTGCTTTAGCCTGATAAGCGACTGGCGGTGGCTGCCGCTGGCGGTCGCGTCCGAGAAAAAATGGCCGTTAACCGCGAGAGGGGACACCCTTTTCATCAGCGCATTGTAGCCAGACTGCGAGTCCGCAGAGTTATATACCGCCCGGCGATGGCGATAATCCGCAAGCTGGCAGTGTTTATCTTCGTCGCGTACCACCAGAAAGCTACGGTAGTGCAGGCCCTCGCAGCCCGGTGCCGCATAGTGAAAACAGCCGACGACCTGCACCTGCGGCAGCGCCGTCATCAGGGGATATCCGCAGGTCTGGCTCAGGAGCAGACCCGGCTGTTGCCAGTGGGCCAGCAGGTCATCAGGCGGCGGTTCTGGCGTGACATCGCCTGTCGCGACGCCGCGTTCCTGTAAAAGCGCAATGACCGCCCGCGTCAGGGCCTCGGTATTGTCCCGATCGATGTCATACATCGGAAACGCGACAGGACGACTCATAACGATCCTCTTTTTGGTTTCCCGGATGGACGGTGACATCCACCGGCGTGTTCCAGAACTGGCGCAACCACTGACCATAGCCCTTGACCACAAAACCCTGATTGCGCTGCTGGTACTCGTCACGACTGTGCGCGTAGATCGCTCTGAGGCCATACCAGGGCACGCCCGGCAAATCGTGATGTACTGAATGGTAGTTGAGATTGAGAAACAGCACCCGCCAGAACCCGCCGGCCTCGTTTATCACCGAACGTGCCAGAGGATCGTGCGCCGCGCGATGTTCTAAGAAAGAACGAACCTTCGTCAGGGCCAGCGCCGGATAGCTGACCGCCAGTACGAACCAGACGGGGGAGAAATCGCGCTGCGCCATCCAGGTAAAGAGCCCAGCCAGCAGTACGCCGTGCACCAGCCACATCATGATGGAGCGCCAGTGGCGTTGACCAAACGCCCTCGCCGCACCGTTCAGCGTCAGGGTAATATCCAGCAGCGGCCCCAGCAGCAATCTGCCCGTGAAGGTATTGCGTACATGAATGATTTTTTTCTGCCACGGCAAAAGGCGCGCCCAGCTCCGGTCGGTGAAATAGTAAGACTCCGGATCGTCGACAGGCACGGTCAGGCGATCGTTACGATGGTGAGCAAGGTGGGAATCGCGATACAGGCCGTAGGGAAACCACACCGCCAGCGGCAGCGTGCCGAAAAGCTGGTTGAGCCGGGCAAAGCGCGTGGGATGTCCGTGGATCAGCTCATGCTGGAGCGACATATACCAGGCGGTAAAGCCAATCAGCAGCAGCGTGGCCGGTATTAAACCCAGCGTGCGCCAGAACGTCAGCGTCGCAAACCAGCCGCCGTAAATGACGATAATCAGTATCCAGGTCGGCAGCTCGCTTCGCCACAGCCAGCGACTGGCAAGGTGGTCAATATGCTTTCGCTGCTGCGCGTGTAAGTAGTTTCCCATGGCTTCAGACGCGATCCCGACAGTGGCACACTGCGCTGACAATCCGGGATAGCGCCTGAAATAACAACAAACTTAAATCGCTTTGCTTTGCCAGAATCGTGCGGTGTTTATCGCGCCCCGGCGTCAGGCACGCTTATCTGCCACGTTGACGGCCATCAGTACAATCACCATCGCGCTCACCAGCAGCAGGCCGCTTCCGGCGAAGACGCCGCTGGCCCCGTTGAGATCGAAGATCGCCCCACCGCCCGCGGCACCTGTGCCAATGGCAAACTGAATGGATGCTACCAGCAGCCCCCCGGCGCTTTCGGCTTCGTCAGGCACCGTTGTGGCAAGCCAGGTTGACCAGCCAACCGGCACCAGACCGAAGGCAAAGCCCCACAGCGCAACCAGCAGTCCGTCCAGCATCGCCAGATGTCCAAATGCCACCATCGTGAGCGCCAGCACGCCCATGACGAACGGCACCAGCGCCAGCGTGAGCCGCAGGTTGCGCGCCAGCAGATGCCCGGCAATCGATGTCCCGACAAAATTGGCAAGCCCAAAGCCCAGCAGGATCAGGGAAACGCTCTCAACGCTCGCCTGGCCGACCGTTTCAAGGAACGGGCGCAGGTAGGTGAAGAAGGCAAAATGGCCGCTGAAAATAAGAATGGTCGCCAGCATCCCACCGACCATCCCCGGGCGGCGCAGCACGCGGAACAACGTCGCCAGACTGCCGCTGCTCTCCGGCTTCATTGATGGTAGAACCCATAGCTGCCACAGAAGCGCCAGCATGCTCGGCAGAATGCAGAGGATAAACACGTTGCGCCAGCCAATCAGGCTACCGAGATAGCTGCCGAGCGGCGCGGCGACCACCGTCGCCACCGAGACGCTGGAGAAAATCACCGCCAGCGCCTTCGGCACGTGCTCCGCAGGCACCAGCCGCATCGCCGTGGCGGTGGACATTGCCCAAAATCCGCCGATAGCAATGCCCAACAGCATACGCCCCATCAGCATGACGTTCAGCGTGGGCGCAAAGGCCACCAGCAGGCTGGAGATAATTTGCAGCACCGAGAAGAACATCAGCACCCAACGCCGGTCGATATTTTTGGTGGCCGGGGTAATCAGCAGACCCGTGACCAGCGCGACAATTGCCGTTGCGGTCACCGCTTGTCCGGCCATCCCCTCCGTAACACTCAGGCTCGCGGCCATGGGTGTCAGCAGGCTGGCCGGCAGGAACTCTGCCGTAATCAAGCCAAACACCCCTAACCCCAGTGACCAGACGGCTCGCCAGGCCGGTTTTGCGGGGGCCTGCGCCTCTCTCGCCACGACACATGCACTCATCTGTTGTACTCCCGTTATAAAAATGTGACTAATGTCGCAAAAGCATAGAGCGTTCCCCCTGGACGATCTATGACATATAATCCCCACTTATTGATTATGCGTCCGGAGTTGTGCCGATGACCGTTCAGTCACCCGATTTGATCAGCGAGTTGTTGCGCGGTATGCGCCTGTCCGGGGTGAAGTACCGCCGCATTGAGGCCAGCGCGCCGTTTGGCGTGGCCTTTCATCAGGCACCTGGTAAAGCCCAGTTCCATTTCGTCAGCCACGGCAAAGCCCTGTTACGGATGGAAAGCGGCGCGAGCTTTGCGCTGAGCGGCGGCGATGCGCTGTTTATCCCCAACGGCAACGCACATGCCCTTCTCTCGGACGAGCAGGCAACCATCACGCCGGTGAGCGCCTTCCCAAGCGAGCCTATCTGCAATTCGGTGTGCGCCATCACCTGCCAACCCTGTCCGGAAAGTGAGTACACCATCATCTTCAGCGGATGCATGGATTTTGAGCTGGGCGGGATGCAGCCGCTGATCAAAGCGATGCCGGAGGTGATGATGGTGAGCCGGTTGATGTCGACCTGGCCGGAGATCCACCCGCTGCTGGCGGCCATGGAGCGTGAATCCATGACCCGGCAGGTCGGTTTCGCCGGGATCCTCGCGCGCCTTGCCGACGTGGTAGCGGCGCTGATCGTGCGCGGCTGGGTTGAAGCCGGATGCGGAAAGGCCACCGGCTGGGTGCAGGTCTTACGGGATCCGCGTCTGAGCCGGGCGATTTACGCCATGCATCAGCAGCCCGGCGTGAACTGGAGCGTGGCGGAGCTGGCAAAAGAGGCCGGAACGTCCCGCTCGGTATTTGCGGAACGTTTCCTGGCCGCCACGGGAACGACCCCGGCGAAATACCTGAGCGAGCTGAGAATGCGGCTGGCGATTCAGTACATCCGCCACGAACATCAGCCCATTGAAACGGTGGCGCTGCGTCTTGGTTACGGCTCGCTGGCGGCATTTAGCCGGGCATTTAAGCGGATTGTCGGCCATGCGCCGGGCACGCTGCGGGAGAGCAGTCAGGCCCCGGAAGAAGCCTGACCGCAGGCATTATCAGAAGTAGTATTTGAAGCGAACGCGACCGCCGTAGCGCTCATCGTTATTGGCGTCGCCCTCTTTCGGACTGGCGTTCACCCATGACGCATAGGCCCCGAGGTAGATATTGAAATTCTTCATCTTCATCACGTTAGGGATCAGATATGACGCATGGATGGTATGAATGTCATATTCTCCCGGATCGGTGATCCAGCAGTCGTTCTCGCACTCGGCGTCGAACGTTGAGGTGTTGAATTGGTCGATCTCATTGTGCGCATAGATGTAGCCCAGCTCAACGTTACGCCACAGCCCGTTGATGGCGCTGGTGAAATCTGTTTCGTCCGCAGCATCCAGGTAGGCCGTGTTGAGGTTGACCACAACGCCGTTTTCCGCATCCGTTTTGAGCCCATCCCAGGTCATTGTAAAACCGTAACCGGTACGATCGGATTGATCGACCCATTGACCGCTGCTGTCGCGATAGCCATAGGCGTTATTCACCAGGTTAGATTCCATGGCTATCGCAGTTGAGAATGGACCGTTCTGCCAGGCGATAACCGGGCGGATGTAGGCCACGTTTTTATCGTTTTCAAGCTCAGCCCCGTGATAACGCTGGTCGACAAACAGATCGCTGCCGTCTTTCAGCAGCGTGTTGAGCTCGAAATACCAGTTATCCTGGGTCTTGCTCAGCATGAAATTACCGCCGCTGTCGGCACGCCCACGCCCCTCTTTCAGCATGTAGATATAGCCGTATCCGTCACTGTAGAGATCGTCTGCGGTGTTGCCTGAATATTCAACGAAGGTATCCTGATTGAGCGGGAACATATCGTAGGCTTCAAAACGCCCGACTTTTATCTCCCAGTCATTTTGCTGACCAAAGTAAAACGCGGCATCATCGAGGTACATTTGCCCGGCTAAATCACCGAGAGGCTGAACGGAAAAGCCCGCGTAATTTCCGTTATCCATTTTCCTGTAGCCGTCAAAGCCGAGTAAAATACGGCCATTAATATCCCATCGCTCATTATTACCGGGCGCCCAGTCACTATTCGCGCTACGTCTAATAGAGGTCAGACTGCCGGTTTTACTGGCGGCATCCATATTAAGTTCGACGTCACCGTAAAATTTAATATCGCCGTAGCCAGATAACGTCAGTTTTGGCGGTTCCGCCTTGTTTACGGGTTCTTCGGATTGCACGACCACACGGGTGGCCTGGGATGCTGCCGCCTGCTGCTGTTGCTTAAGCTCCTGAATTTGCGCTTCCAGCTGCGCCAGTTTGTCTTCAATACTTGTTGTCGGCTGCGCCGCGAACAATGAGCCTGAATAAAGCGCGCCCATGAGGATAACCCGTTTTTTTAATCTCATAGAATCCATCCTGATAATAAAAGTGAATACCCAAAAGGTTGAGCCTCCACATTTCGAACAAATACCCCGGGCAACGCTATTATGTTTTTTGGTTTTGTTATTATGATTTTTAGTTTATGTGATCGTCACTGAGCGTTTCCGGCCTTATTAACGGTGAAAAAGCCTGTCAACTCACATTATTACCCGCATTAATTTCTATAAGTCTGATTTATATTTCGCACTCTTTTGTATATCACTAAATAAACCTATAAATAATAATTATTCATTCACCAATTTAATATTAAAACGCCCGGGCGGGGCTGAACGATGCGGTAAATCGTCTGGTTGTGCGAAAAATGGGATATCCAACACGCGAAGCGGGCAATATTCGTCTAAGGTTTTCAAGTGATTGACGGCAGTGGACACGCTGCACAGCGAATACAGGAGATGCACCGATGATAAGACCTCGTACTTTACACCCTGCGCTTTTGCCCCTGACATTGGGCGCCGCGCTACTCGGTTTTACCGTGAGCGGCTATGCAGAGGAGCAAACCACACATGAAAAAAGCTCCCCCGATGTCATGCTTGGCCCCCTTTTTAACGACGTGCAAAGCGCAAAACTGTTCCCCGATCAAAAGACCTTTGCCGATGCGGTGCCAAAAAGCGACCCGCTGATGATCCTGGCGGACTACCGGATGCAACACACCCAGTCCGGGTTCGATCTGCGCCACTTTGTGGAGATGAACTTTACCCTGCCGAAGGAAGGTGAAAAGTATGTTCCGCCTGCTGGTCAAAATTTACGTGAGCACATTGATGGCCTGTGGTCGGTGCTGACCCGCACCACCGATAAGGCCAGTCAATGGGATTCCCTTCTCCCGCTACCAAAGCCCTACGTCGTGCCCGGCGGACGTTTCCGTGAGGTTTACTACTGGGACAGCTATTTCACCATGCTTGGCCTGGCGGAGAGCGGCCACTGGGACAAAATCAGCGACATGGTGGACAATTTCGCTTACGAAATCGACACATGGGGCCATATCCCGAACGGCAACCGCAGCTACTATCTGAGCCGCTCCCAGCCGCCGTTCTTCTCACTGATGGTCGAACTCCTGGCGACCCATGACAGCGACGCGCTGAAGAAGTATCGCCCACAGATGGAAAAAGAGTATGCCTACTGGATGGAGGGGGTAGATGCCCTGCAACCGGGCAGCGCCAACAAGCGGGTGGTAAAACTGGATGACGGGGCGATCTTCAACCGCTACTGGGACGATAACGATACGCCACGCCCGGAATCCTGGCTGGATGACGTGACCACCGCCAAAAACAATCCTGACCGCCCGGCCACCGAGATTTACCGCGATCTGCGTTCCGCCGCCGCCTCAGGCTGGGATTTCAGCTCCCGCTGGATGGACGATCCGAAAAAGCTTGGTACGATCCGCACCACCAGCATCGTGCCGGTTGACCTGAACGCACTGATGTTCAAAATGGAAAAACTGCTGGCCCGGGCAAGCCAGGAGGACGGCGATACCGCCGGCGCCAGCAAATATGACGCCCTGGCTAACGCCCGGCAAAAAGCGATGGAAAGCCACCTCTGGAATGAAAAAGAGGGGTGGTACGCGGATTACGATCTGAAAACCAAAAAGGTCCGTAATCAGCTGACGGCGGCAGCGCTCTTCCCGCTGTATGTTAAAGCCGCAGCACAGGATCGCGCCGACAAGGTTGCAGCAGCGGCCTCATCGCGCCTGCTGAAACCGGGCGGTATCTCCACCACCACCATCAACAGCGGCCAGCAGTGGGACGCGCCGAACGGCTGGGCGCCGCTCCAGTGGGTTGCCGTTGAAGGTTTACAGAACTACGGTCAGGATAAGGTGGCGATGGACGTGACCTGGCGCTTCCTGAAAAACGTGCAGCACACCTACGATCGTGAGCAGAAGCTGGTCGAGAAATATGATGTCTCCTCTACCGGCACGGGCGGCGGCGGCGGGGAATATCCGCTGCAGGATGGCTTTGGCTGGAGCAACGGCGTGACGCTGAAGATGCTGGATCTGGTGTGCCCGAAAGAGAAGCCTTGCGATAGCGTGCCGGAGAATCGCCCTGCGGCAAATGATGATGTGACGCCGGTGAAGGCGTCCGCACAGTAAGTGAGCATTGCCGGGTGGCGGCTACGCCTGACCCGGCTTACGTTGAATCTGTTGGCCCGGGAAGCGCCCTCGCGCCACCGGGCTTTTTTCAGAAGCTGTAGCTAGCCCCTACCTGCCAGGTACGGTCACGGCCAATCCAGCAGTTGGTTGCGTCGTAGCAGGTTAAGGTCTCTTTATTGGTTATGTTCTGCGCGCTGGCTTTCAGGGTTAACCCCGCCAGCGACGGGAACGCTTCACCCATGCGATACGACGCGGCAAGATCGTACTGCGTGGTGCCCCCCAGTTTGCCCGCATCGTTACTCTGGGAGATTTCCATCGGCCCGGTATAGCGTGCCCCGGCCCCCAGCGTCAGCCCTCTCAGCGGCGAACTGTCGAAGGTATAATCACCCCACAGATTGAACGCATTCTCCGGAACCTGCGTCGGGCGTTTGCCCTGGAATTTATCATCTTCGGTATTGATGGCATGGGTGTAGGCATAGTTGGCAATCAGCGTCAGGTTATCCGTCGGACGGCTGATGACGGACATCTCCGCCCCCTTCGATTCCACTTCACCGGTCTGGCGATAGTTCAGGAAGCCCGGATCGCTGGTGACGACATTTTTCTGACGGATGTTAAACACCGAGGCAGTAAAGGTGGTGGCATATTCTGCCAGAAGGTATTTCACCCCGCCTTCCACCTGCTTACTGGTGGTCGGCTTAACGTCTTTGGCCAGGAGCGTACCCTGCGGCGACACCGGCGCAAAGCCTTCCGAATAGCTGATGAACGGCGAGAGACCATTTTCAAAGGCGTAAAGCGCGCCCAGACGTTTGGTGACGCGGTCCTGAGATACCCAGGCCTTGTCGCCGTTTTGCATGTAGTTGGTATTGACCGACCGGTAGTCGTCATAGCGCAGGCTGCCGAGCAGATTTAACCCGCCAAATTCCACCTGATCCTGCAGGTAATAACCGTTCTGCTGATAGCTCAGGCGGTTTTTCTGCGCGGTATACAGCCCCAGCGCATCCTTACCGATCTGCGCGTAGTCAGGGTTGCGCATGTCAATGCCCGGCGTGGCCGAGGCGTAACGATAGTGGAAATGTGAGTTCAGCTTCTGGTAGTCAAAGCCCGCCAGCAGGTGATGTTTCCACTCACCAAGGGCAACGGTTTTGGTTACCTGGTTATCGATGTTAACACTTTGCAGATCTTCGTCCGTGGTATAGGCGAAGCGGTTGAGTTGATAAACTTCGCTGCCGGTGCCCGTGGCGTAGACGCTGCGCTGATGGGTGTCGACATCAAAGTAGCGGGCTTTCTGGTTGAACCCCCAGCCGCTGTCAAACTCATGTTCGAAACTGTAGCCCAGCATCCACTGGCGCTGTTTGAATCCCGCCCATTCATCCCCCGCATAGGCCCGGCGATCGGCGTATTTCGAGCGCAGGAACGACAGCGGCAGCGGGTTAGAAGGTGACAGGCTCGGGGTATTTTGCGCGATCGCATCCAGCGTAAGGCGCGTTTTGCTGTCGGGCTGCCAGGTGACGGAAGGGGCGACCAGATAGTTTTCATAGCGCGTGGTGTGCGGCTGGTCATCGTTTTCCGTGGCTTTGCCCAGCAGACGGTAGTTCCAGTCGCTGTCGGCGATTTGCCCGGTCGAGTCAAGGTAGCCCTCTTTCAGGTTGCGGTTTCCGGTGTTGAAACCCAGCTCGGTTTTCGCCGCTTTCTGCGGTTTTTTGCTCTGGATATTCACCAGCCCGCCCGGCGATCCGCCGCCGTAAAGCACGGATGAGGGGCCTTTGAGAATGTCGACGCTCTCAATCAACAGGGGGTCGATACGTGCCTTGGTATTCCCGGTCACGTTGTACGGCAGCTGCAGGCCATTATAAAACTCCTGCTCAACCGTAAAGCCGCGGATCTTGTATTCGCTCATGTACGAGGTGTTTCCGCGCACTTCAGTCGACACGCCCGGGGCATAGCGCAGGATTTCGTTTACCGAGTTGGCATGACGCTGCGCGATCTCCTCGGCGGAAAGGGTGTTAATCACCTGCGGCGTTTTGCTTTCGGCGACCGCAGATTTGGTCGCACTGTTGGTCCAGGCCGGAAGGGAACTTCCCTCTTCTGTCCCGGTCACGACTATCGTTGACTCTTCGGCAAATGCCGGTCCTTGCAATGCCAGCGCTACGGCTCCTGCCAACGCACAAAACGCGAAACGTGAGGTGTTCATAGTGTGTTCATTATTATAAATGATATTAGGAACGACAATTATTATCATTTCAATTTGCAAATCAAGATAGCCGCAAAAAAAACGGCCCTCCGAAGAGAGCCGTGTTTAGCAGGATTATGCCCGTCTGAGCAATCTGAAGACCACGAGCACGACAATGGCGCCCACGACGGCCACCAGGAAACTGTGCAGGTTGAAACCGCTGATGCTGCCACCAAGGCCAAACATCGTCGCCAGCCAGCCGCCCACAACCGCGCCGATGACCCCGAGCACGCAGGTCAGAATAAAGCCGCCACCATCGTTACCCGGCATGAGCAGCTTAGCGATTGCACCGGCAATAAGACCAAAAATAATCCAGGCGATGATACCCATAGCGATACCCTCTTTCAGGTTTAACGCACGCGCAGAAAACCCTCCGCGCAGCTATCCTGATTATAGGTCACCGTCATAAAACCGTTTTCATCTCACCGACTTAAATTGCCCTTGCAGTGAAAAAATCTCATCGGTTTGTATTAAGTTTCACCCCAGGCTGCCGATAACCCACAGACAGTCTGTCACACATCGAGGAGCCATCTGGCGTGAGTAATTACAGTGAGCAGTTCCTGAAACAAAATCCGCTGGCTGTGTTAGGGATATTACGCGACCTGCAAAAAGGAAAGGTGCCGCTGCGCATCAGCTGGCCTTCCGGTCAGTTTATTAGCAATATTCTGGACGCGTCGGCAGAACGCCTGGTGGTCGATCTGGGCAGCCAGGAGTACGAGAACCGTGCCGCACTGCGCGCGGAAAACGTCTCGGTGCTGGCTGAAACCCAGGGCGCGAAGGTGGAGTTTGTTTTACCGCGTCTTGAGCTGAGCGAGTATCAGGGCCTGCCCGCGTTTGTCTCTCCGATACCGGATAACCTCTGGTTTGTGCAGCGCCGGGAATACTTTCGTATCCACGCCCCGCTCCATCCCGCCTTTTTTTGCAAAGCCAAAATGCCGGACAAAAAAGAGTTCCGCTTCCGTCTGTTCGATCTGTCGCTGGGCGGCATGGGCGCGTTGATGGATACCCCTGCGCCTGACGGGCTGGTCGAAGGAATGCGTTTCTCTCAGATTGAGCTGGATATGGGCGGCTGGGGCCGTTTCTGGTTTGATGCACAGTTAATTGCGATCGGCGAGCGGACGGTGGTGGACAGTAAAAACGAAACCGTGAGCACGCCGCGTCTGAGCTTTCGCTTTCTCAACGTTGGCCCGGGGGCTGAACGTGAATTGCAGCGCATTATCTTCTCCCTGGAGCGCGAAGCGCGGGAGCGGGCAAATAAAGTGTTGTAACACGCGTCGGGCAGCAGCGCCGCCCGACACTCGTCTTACATGGCATCCATCGCTTTCTGAACTTTCCAGATATAACGCGGCGCCTGCGGGGCCGGATGGTTTTTCACCACATGTTCAAAGAACTCGTCTTTGTCCATGTCGTTGATCTCTTCAATGGCTTCTTTGCGATCGGAGGAGAAGGTTCTCAGCAGCGCGCCCGCGCCGTTAACGTACGACACCACCAGCGCATACTGCATGACTTCCGGATCCTCGATACCTTTCAGTATGCCGTGTTCCAGAATGCTTAGATAAGCTGTCCCCATGGAGATATTGCGCTCCGGGTTTTTCAGCTCGCTGGTTGATGGCTGACCGCTCCAGCCCATATAGCGATACACTTCTCGCCCGGCCGTAGAGGCCTTCAGCTGCATCAGCCCAACCGCATTCGATTTACTGACCAGCGTCGGATTCCCGCCGGATTCTACTGCAATAATCGCCGTGACCAGGCGCGGGCTGACGCCCCATGCCTTACCGGCTTGTTCGCTGATCGGCATCCACTGCATCGCCCGTTTCACGGGCACTTCAGGGTTCCAGGGTGGATTTTGATAGTCATGTTTTGAACTACAGCCAGCAAGCAACACAATCAAAAAAGCAAACCATCTCAATTTCACGTCTTCTATCCTTATAGCCGGTCTTCGCGGTTACGCTGCCCCTTGAAGCGGGCAGCGGATAAGCGGCATCATATAGACAATTAGCGTCTCATTCAGCAAGGAATTGCCATGCCACAGTTTCATCTCATTGCCCCTTCCGGCTACTGCATCAACCAGGACGCGGCACAGCGCGGGGTTCAGCGCTTACTGGAATCCGGCTATCGGGTAGAAAATCAGACAATTATCCCCCGTCGGTCGCAGCGTTTCGCCGGCACCGAGGCGCAAAGGCTGAACGATATCAACGGCCTGGTGAACCTGCGTGGCAGCAATAACATCGTGCTGGCGGTGCGCGGCGGTTACGGTGCGAGTCGGTTGCTGGAGAGCATCGACTGGGCGGGGCTGGCCAAACGCCAGCAGCAGGATCCGCTGCTGATTTGCGGACACAGCGATTTCACGGCGATCCAGCTTGGCCTGCTTGCCCTGCATAACGTCGTCACCTTCAGCGGCCCGATGCTGGCCGGTAATTTTGGCGCGCCGGAACTTGATGCTTACACCCAGGAGCACTTCTGGCGGGCGCTGGAAAACCCCACCTTCAGCGTGGAGTGGCAGGGTAACGGGCCGCACTGGTCGTGCGAGGGTCAGCTGTGGGGTGGCAACCTGGCCATGCTGGTGTCGCTGATTGGCACCCCGTGGCTGCCGCAGATCGAAGATGGCATTCTGGTGCTGGAGGATATTAACGAGCATCCTTTCCGCGTCGAGCGCATGTTATTGCAGCTTTATCATGCCGGAATTCTTGCCCGTCAGTCTGCTATCGTGTTGGGCAGTTTTAGCGGCGCACAGCCCAATGATTACGATGCGGGTTATACGCTTGAAACCATGGTCGACTTTATCCGTTCGCGGCTGGATATTCCGGTGATCACAGGTCTTCCGTTCGGCCACGAACAGCAGACGGTCACCCTGCCGCTGGGGGCGCACGCGCAGCTGATTCATGGAGATTCGGGCAGTCAGTTAACAATGGGCGGCCATCCGGTTATAAAAGCATAAAAAAGCGGTGATACCGCCTTAATTAAACGTTGTCTCTGCCGTTAATATGTTAGGGTTTTAACAGAGACAACAACATTGAGGTGGGAGTAAGAGAACATTGGATGCCACAGCGATAATCAGCCTTTTCATTCTGGGTTCGGTCCTTGTAACCTGCAGTATTTTATTGAGTTCATTTTCATCGCGTCTTGGCATACCTATTCTTGTTATTTTTCTTGCCATCGGCATGCTGGCTGGCATCGATGGCATCGGCGGTATTCCATTCGATAACTACCCTTTCGCCTACATGGTGAGCAACCTGGCCCTGGCGGTGATCCTGCTTGACGGCGGGATGCGTACCCAGGCCAGTTCGTTTCGCGTTGCATTAGGCCCGGCGCTGTCGCTGGCGACCGTTGGCGTGCTGATCACCTCCGGCTTAACCGGGATGATGGCGGCATGGCTGTTTCACCTGAATATGATGGAAGGGCTGCTGATCGGCGCCATTGTTGGTTCCACCGATGCGGCTGCCGTATTTTCGCTGCTCGGCGGCAAGGGGCTTAACGAACGCGTCGGCTCCACGCTTGAGATTGAATCCGGCAGCAACGACCCGATGGCGGTGTTTCTCACCATCACGCTGATTGAGATGATCCAGCAGCATGAGAGCAGCCTGAGCTGGATGTTTGCATGGCATATCATTCAGCAGTTCGGTCTTGGGATCATTCTCGGCCTGGCCGGGGGTTATCTCCTGCAGCAGATGATTAATCGCATTTCGCTCCCGGCGGGCCTTTACCCGCTGCTGGCGCTGAGCGGCGGCATTCTGATATTTGCCGTGACGACGGCGCTGGACGGAAGCGGGATCCTCGCCGTGTACCTGTGCGGCTTTTTACTCGGCAACCGCCCCATCCGCAACCGCTATGCCATTTTGCAGAACTTTGACGGTCTGGCGTGGCTGGCGCAAATCGGCATGTTCCTGGTGCTTGGTCTGCTGGTGACGCCGTCGGACCTGCTGCCGATTGCCGTTCCGGCCCTGCTCCTGTCGGCCTGGATGATCTTCTTCGCGCGCCCGCTGTCGGTGTTTGCCGGCCTGCTGCCGTTTCGCGGGTTTAACCTGCGCGAGCGGATCTTTATCAGTTGGGTCGGTCTGCGCGGCGCGGTGCCGATTATCCTCGCCGTGTTCCCGATGATGGCAGGCCTGGATAACGCGCGGCTGTTCTTCAACGTCGCCTTCTTCGTCGTGCTGGTGTCGCTGTTGTTCCAGGGCACCTCGCTGGGATGGGCGGCGAAAAGGGCCAAAGTGGTGGTGCCGCCGGTCGGCTGGCCGGTGTCCCGCGTCGGGCTGGATCTTCACCCGGAAAATCCGTGGGAGCAGTTCGTCTATCAGCTCAGCGCCGACAAATGGTGCGTCGGGGCATCGCTGCGCGATCTGCATATGCCCTCCGAAACGCGCATTGCCGCCCTGTTCCGCGACAACGTCCTGCTCCACCCCACGGGCAGCACGCGCCTGCGTGAGGGCGATATTCTCTGCGTGATTGGTCGCGAGCGCGATCTCCCCGCTCTCGGCAAGCTGTTTAGCCAGTCGCCGCCCGTTGCGCTCGACCAGCGCTTCTTCGGCGATTTTATTCTTGAAGCCAGCGCCCGGTTTGCCGATGTTGCGCTGATTTACGGCCTGGAAGACGGGCTGGAAAATCGCGACAACCAGCAGACGCTCGGGGACATTATCCAGAAACTGCTGGGCGCAGCGCCGGTGGTCGGTGACCAGGTGGAGTTCGCCGGCATGATCTGGACGGTGGCAGAGAAAGAGGATAACGCGGTACGCAAGGTCGGCGTCAGGCCGATGGAAGAAGAATCGGAGTAAGGATTTGCCGGGTGATGCCTTCGCCTCACCCGGCCTGTTACCGCATGGAAGGTTACAGCGTCACGACCGGTACACGCGGCGCTAACGCACACATCAGCTCATAACCCACGGTGCCCGCCGCAGAGGCAACATCGTCGATTTTCACCTCGTTACCCCACAGCTCAACCGGGGTTCCAATGCCTGCCTGCGGGCAAGGCGTTAAGTCAATCGCCATCATATCCATCGAGACCGTGCCAACGGTTCCGGTGCGCACGCCATCCACCCACACGGGCGTACCGCTGGGGGCAATGCGCGGGTAACCGTCGGCATAGCCGCACGCGACAATCCCGATACGCTGCTCCCCCGTCGCACGGTATCGGCTGCCGTAGCCTACGGTATCGCCCGCTTTCAGCGTCTGGACACCGATGATTTCACTGCGCAGCGTCATAACCGGCTTAAGGCCACTGTTGGCAATATCCTGCCACTGGCCGGACGGTGAAGCACCGTAGAGGATAATGCCCGGACGAACCCAGTCGAAATGCGCTTCAGGATGCCAGAGCGTCGCCGCCGAGTTTGACAGGGAGCGCGGGCAATCCAGCCCTTCCGCCGCCTGCTCAACGCGCACCATCGCGTCAGCAATGCCGTCCGGTTTTTCGGCGTCGGCAAAGTGCGCCATCAGCGTCATTTCGCCAACGTTTTTCAGATTACGCAGCTGCTGCCAGACCGTGTGTACGCGCTCAGGCTGGAAGCCCAGGCGGTTCATGCCGCTGTTTACCTTAAGATAGATATCCAGCGGAGCATGCAGCTTCGCATCCTGCAGGGCTTTGATCTGCCAGTTGCTGTGGAGGCTGGTGGTCAGGCGGTATTTATCCAGCAGGGGCAGATCGTCGGCGTGGAAAAAACCTTCCAGCAGTAAAATTGGCCCCTTCCAGCCGCGTTCGCGAAGAAGAATGGCCTCATCAAGGTTCAGTAAGGCAAAGCCGTCGGTCGCGCCAAGCGCGCCCCAGATACGGTCAATACCGTGCCCGTAGGCGTTCGCTTTGACAACCGACCAGACGCGTGAACCCGGCGCAGCACGACGGACAATTTGCAGGTTATCCTTCAGGGCCTGCAAATCGAGCTGCGCCAGAACAGGACGTGACATGGCAACTCCTTATTGATGCGCGCCGTGAAGATGCTGTGGACGCGATGGGGTAAACCCTGATTGATAGCGTGCCACACTCAGGTCGTCAAACGGAATCGCCGGGGTGCGGCCAGAAAGCAGGTCGCTCAACAGTTGGCCCGATCCGCAGGCCATCGTCCAGCCCAGCGTTCCGTGCCCGGTGTTGGTCCACAGGTTTTTATAAGGCGTACGACCCACAATCGGCGTGCCGTCCGGCGTCATAGGGCGCAGACCGGTCCAGAAGGTCGCCTGTTCAATAAACCCGCCGCGCGGGAAGAGATCGCCGACCACCATCTCCAGCGTTTCACGACGCGGTTTAAGCAGCTCGGTATTAAAGCCCACAATTTCCGCCATGCCGCCGACGCGGATCCGGTTATCAAAGCGGGTGATGGCGATTTTGTAGGTTTCATCAAGAATGGTAGAGACCGGCGCGCCGCTGTCCTCTTTCACCGGAATGGTCAGGGAGTAGCCTTTAAGCGGGTAAACAGGAATGTCGAGAATGCCCTTGAGCATCGCGGTGGAGTAGGAACCAAACGCCATGACGTAAGCATCCGCTTTAATCACCTCGTCGCCGCACTTCACGCCGTAAATTTTTTCGCCTTCCGACAACAGCTTATCGACCGACGTATTAAAGCGGAATGTCACCCCCGCCTGCTCGCACATTTTCGCCAGACGCTGGGTAAAGAGCTGGCAGTCGCCGGTTTCGTCGTTTGGCAGACGTAACCCGCCCGTAAGCTTGTGCGCCACTTCCGCCAGGGCAGGCTCGACCTGCCCCAGCTGGCTGGCCTCCAGCAGCTGATAAGGTACGCCCGCGTCTTCCAGCACGGCGATATCGCGGGTGGCGTTTTCATACTGCTGCGCGGTGCGGAACAGCTGCAGCGTGCCGCCCTGCCGCCCTTCGTACTCAATGCCGGTCGAGGCGCGTAAAGCTTTCAGGCAGTCGCGGCTGTATTCTGCCAGGCGCACCATGCGCCCTTTGTTTTCCATGTAGTGGCGCGTGTCGCAGTTGCGCAGCATCTGCCACATCCACTTGAGCTGGAACGGCGTGCCATCAAGGCCGATCGCCAGCGGCGCGTGGCGCTGGAACATCCATTTGATCGCCTTCAGCGGGACGCCGGGTGCTGCCCACGGCGCCGCATAGCCCGGGGAGATTTGGCCGGCGTTCGCCGCGCTGGTCTCCAGGGCCGGGCCGGATTCACGATCGATAACCGTAACCTCATGCCCTGCCTGACTTAAATACCAGGCGCTGGTTACGCCAACCACACCACTTCCCAGTATGACAACACGCATAGCCACTCCATTATGTGCAAAAGAACAATCATCTGATTACAGATTGATAACCTAGTTGAAAATATTATTCAACATACGACTTTTTTATGGTGACTTGCCTCACATCTTCCCCTGCCCGTGGGGATGGCGCTTATTTGGGATCTCCTGCTGCGCGCTATTTTTAACCAGCATAAAATGCTGCAAGGGCCGCATTTTTTACCTTATTGAAAAGAAGAAATCGCAAAGAAAAAATTTCTCCATCAGCACGCTTTTTAACACGGTGATCTATGCTTGAAAGGAGGCTCTCCAGCCAGAGAGAGCACCAACAATGAGGGCGCGCTAATGGCTACTATTGATTCCATGTCCAGGAACAGCACACGTCTCAGCGATGGACCCGACTGGACCTTCGAGCTGCTGGATGTCTACCTCGCCGAGATAGACCGGGTAGCGAAACTCTATCGTCTGGACACCTATCCGCATCAGATTGAAGTCATTACGTCCGAACAGATGATGGATGCTTACTCCAGCGTCGGGATGCCAATCAATTATCCTCACTGGTCGTTCGGTAAAAAGTTCATTGAAACCGAGCGGCTCTATAAACACGGTCAGCAGGGGCTGGCGTATGAGATCGTCATTAACTCCAACCCGTGTATCGCCTATTTGATGGAAGAGAACACCATTACCATGCAGGCGCTGGTGATGGCGCATGCCTGCTACGGGCATAACTCCTTCTTCAAGAATAACTACCTGTTCCGCAGCTGGACGGATGCCAGCTCGATCGTCGATTATCTGATCTTTGCCCGCAAATACATTACTGACTGCGAGGAGCGTTACGGCGTGGATGAGGTAGAAAAACTCCTCGACTCCTGCCATGCGCTGATGAACTACGGCGTCGACCGCTACAAGCGTCCGCAAAAAATCTCGTTGCAGGAGGAGAAAGCCCGGCAGAAAAGCCGCGAGGAGTATCTGCAAAGCCAGGTGAATATGCTGTGGCGCACGCTGCCGAAGCGTGAGGAGGAGAAAACCGTGGCCGAGGCGCGGCGCTACCCTTCTGAGCCGCAGGAAAACCTGCTGTACTTCATGGAGAAAAACGCCCCGCTGCTGGAGCCGTGGCAGCGTGAGATCCTGCGCATTGTGCGCAAGGTGAGCCAGTATTTCTATCCGCAAAAGCAGACGCAGGTGATGAACGAAGGCTGGGCGACGTTCTGGCACTACACCATCCTTAACCATCTGTATGACGAAGGCAAAGTCACCGAGCGGTTTATGATGGAGTTCCTGCACAGCCACACCAACGTGGTGTTCCAGCCTGCCTACAACAGCCCGTGGTACAGCGGGATCAACCCATATGCGCTCGGTTTTGCGATGTTCCAGGATATTAAACGCATCTGCCAGTCGCCAACGGAAGAAGATAAATACTGGTTCCCGGATATCGCCGGGTCTGACTGGCTGGAGACGCTGCATTTTGCGATGCGCGACTTTAAGGACGAGAGCTTCATCAGCCAGTTCATGTCACCGAAGATTATGCGCGACTTCCGCTTCTTTACCGTGCTGGATGACGACAGAAATAACTACCTCGAGATTTCGGCGATCCACAACGAAGAGGGCTACCGCGAGATCCGCTCGCGCCTCTCCTCTCAGTACAACCTGAGCAACCTGGAGCCGAACATTCAGGTCTGGAACGTGGATCTTCGCGGTGACCGCTCCCTGACGCTGCGCTACATCCCGCATAACCGCGCGCCACTGGATAAAGGGCGTAAAGAGGTGCTGAAGCATGTGCATCGCCTTTGGGGGTTCGACGTCATAATGGAGCAGCAGAATGAAGATGGCAGCGTGGAACTGCTGGAACGCTGCCCGACGCGGTTGAATACGCTCTGATGCAGCCTTTTTGCCCGGTGGCGCTGCGCTTACCGGGCCTGCAAACCCCACAGGTCGGGTCAGGCGAAACCGCCACCCGACGAAAAAAAACCTCTCATCTGAGAGGTTTTTCTTTTAGCGCGACTGAATCGCTAAATCACCCGGCAGGGTTTTCTGCATACGGTGCCAGATCTCCCCGGAATCCCGGCCATAACGACGCACCGTCTCATACACCTGGTCGTGCTGCGCGGTAGAACACAACTCGCTCAGTTTGTGATAAAAACCGAGCGCCAGGCTGCGCGCTTCTGGGTTCGCAAAGTAGTGACGACCAATGCGGGTATACAGCCCTTTCATGCCATTGAGGATCAACCCATAGATTGGGTTACCGGAGGCAAACGCCAGGCCGCGGAAGATGTTGTAGTCGAGCGTCGCAAAGGCATCGGCGTGATCTTCCACCGCGTTAGCGCTGGCCAGGACCGCAAGCGCGTCTTCAGGATGCTGACGGAACGCGGTCCGAATAAAGATGGTGGCGATGTTGGTACGCACGGAAAGCAGATTATCAATCAGCTGCGGAACGCTTTCGTGGTCGAGACGCGCCAGCGTTTCAAGAATATTCAGTCCGGACGTTTCCCAGAAGTTATTCACTTTGGTGGGTTTGCCGTGCTGAATTGTCAACCAGCCATCGCGCGCCAGTCGCTGAAGCACTTCTCGCAGCGTGGTGCGGGTGACGCCAATCAGTTCAGAGAGTTCGCGTTCAGCAGGTAGAATGGACCCCGCAGGGAAACGATTATTCCAGATGCTTTCAATGATGTACTCTTCCGCGAAACCCGCCGGGCTCTGCGCCTTAATGACCATAGTGAGATTTCCATTACACAGCTTTTGCAAATTGCACTCATCATACCAGAGGCGTGCAGAGGCAGATAGCGCGTCAAAGTGAGAAAAGAGGGATCGCCGTTTCATTTTAGTGAAATTTACATTCCAGACTTTACGCCGCCTTTCAGGCTAATTATGCGTATACTGGTCACTTATCTTAATTGACGGGGAAGGACGTCTGTCGTGGAAATCTCTTATGGCCGCGCGTTGTGGCGCAATTTTTTAGGCCAGTCGCCTGACTGGTACAAACTCACGCTGCTGGTATTTCTGGTTGTTAATCCTGTTGTGTTTCTGGTGGACCCGTTCGTAGCCGGGTGGTTGCTGGTGGCCGAGTTTATTTTCACTCTGGCGATGGCGCTGAAATGCTACCCGCTTCTGCCGGGTGGCCTGCTGGCGTTTGAAGCCGTCATCATCGGCATGACCAGCGCTGAACACGTTAAAGAAGAGCTCGCATCAAACCTGGAGGTGCTCCTCCTGCTGATGTTTATGGTGGCCGGGATCTACTTTGTGAAACAGCTTCTGCTGTTTATTTTCACCCGACTGCTGTTAAGCATCTCCTCCAAAACGATCCTTTCGCTGGCCTTTTGCTTTGCGGCGGCCTTCCTGTCCGCCTTCCTGGATGCACTGACGGTCGTCGCGGTGGTGATTAGCGTCGCCGTTGGCTTCTACGGTATTTATCACCGCGTGGCCTCTTCACAACCGGAAGGCGACCTGCACGATGACAGCGACGTTGATGCCCAGAAGCGCGAAGTGCTGGAGCAGTTCCGCGCGTTTCTGCGCAGCCTGATGATGCACGCGGGCGTCGGGACAGCATTAGGCGGCGTGATGACCATGGTGGGCGAACCGCAAAACCTGATTATCGCCAAAGCGGCGGGCTGGAATTTCAGCGAATTCTTCCTGCGAATGGCCCCGGTGAGCGTCCCGGTGCTGGTCTGCGGTTTTGTCACCTGCATACTGGTGGAGAAGTTCCGCGTCTTTGGCTATGGCGCCCAGCTTCCTGAGCCGGTTCGCCGCGAGCTGCAAAAATTTGACCAGCAAAGCCGCAGCCAGCGCACGCGTCAGGATAAATTGCGCCTTGTGGCACAAGGGATTATCGGCCTTTGGCTTATCGCCGCACTGGCGTTCCATCTTGCGGAAGTCGGCTTGATCGGTTTGTCGGTGATTATTCTGGCGACCACCTTCACCGGCGTCACCGACGAGCATGCTATCGGCAAAGCCTTTACCGAGGCGCTGCCGTTCACCGCCCTGCTGACCGTATTTTTTGCGGTCGTGGCGGTGATTATCGATCAGGAATTGTTCTCCCCGATTATCGCCTACGTTCTGAGGGCAGAAGCGGATGCGCAATTGACCTTGTTCTACCTGTTCAACGGGCTACTCTCGTCCATCTCCGATGACGTGTTTGTCGGGACGGTGTACATCAATGAGGCAAAAGCAGCGCTGCAACACGGGGCCATTAACGCTGAACAGTTCGAACTGCTGGCCGTGGCCATCAATACCGGCACCAACCTGCCGTCGGTAGCAACCCCTAACGGGCAGGCCGCATTCCTGTTCCTGCTGACCTCCGCCCTCGCCCCACTCATACGACTTTCGTATGGCCGAATGGTGTGGATGGCGCTGCCTTACACGCTGGTACTGACGCTTGTCGGGTTGCTGTGCGTCAAAATTACCCTCATTCCCTATACGCAGTGGTTAATACAAGCGGGTATACTGGCCGCGCACTAAGCAGGTTTTAACGGGCAGCGCGCTGCCCGTTTACCTTTTCGCATGATAAACATCCAATTACGTTTTATTTCGTCAGGTACAGGTGGCGCATGAAACGAATTCGTTTACACTGCGCTTTCTAAGCATGTCCCAGGGAAATGATTATGTTGAGATTTTTAAACCAGTGCTCTCGCGGTCGCGGAGCGTGGTTACTGATGGCCCTGACCGCCTTTGCGCTGGAAATGGTCGCGCTGTGGTTCCAGCACGTCATGGGGCTTAAACCCTGCGTGCTGTGCATCTACGAACGCTGCGCGCTGTTCGGCATTATGGGCGCAGGCCTGGTGGGTGCGATTGCCCCGAAAACGCCGCTGCGCTACGTCGGGATCGCCATCTGGCTGTACAGTGCCTGGAAAGGGATTGAGCTTTCCTGGCAGCACACCGTGATGCAGCTGCACCCGTCACCGTTTATGACCTGTGATTTTGCCGCCCGCTTCCCGAGCTGGCTGCCGCTGGATAAATGGCTGCCGCAGGTGTTTGTGGCATCCGGTGACTGCTCCGTTCGTCAGTGGGAGTTCCTGACGCTGGAGATGCCGCAGTGGCTGGTGGGTATTTTTGTCGCCTACTTCGTTGTTGCGCTGCTGGTGCTGATTGCACAGCCGTTCAAGCCTAAAAAACGCGATCTCTTTGGGCGCTAATTTGCCCGGCGGCGTTTCGCTTGCGCGGTCCTGCAGTTTTGTCGGTCGTGTAAGCGCAGCGCCACCCGACACACCCGCGCACACTAAAAAACCCGCCTCGGCGGGTTTGTTAATATCAACGGTTAGGGTGATTCATAATGTGGTCTTCCCAGTCGCGCACCTCAGACTCTTTCACCGCGATGTGCCGCACGGAGATACGCTCGCCGTGCATCGCCGCTTTCGACCCGGTCAGTAAAGGATGCCATTTGGGCAGGTCATGGCCTTCCGCCAGCAGGCGATACGCGCAGGTGTGCGGCAGCCACTCAAAGGTGGGCAGGTTTTCACGGGTTAACTTGATGCAGTCCGGCTCATACTCGAAGCGGCGCTCGTAGTTGCGGCACTGGCAGGTTTTGATGTTCAGCTGCCTACAGGCGACGTTGGTGAAGTAAATTTCGTCGGAATCCTCATCCATCAGCTTGTGCAGGCAGCACTGCCCGCAGCCGTCACACAGCGACTCCCACTCTGCGTCGGTCATGTCGTCGAGCGTTTTAGTTTGCCAGAAAGGGATGTCGTTCATCAGGATGTCCACACGTCAAAAGAAAGCGCACCTTATAACGAGTCTGGCGCGTTGATGCAAGTTTTGCCGCCCTTTTGAGGCGGCAAGAGGCTTTTACAGTACGCGGGTTTTCAGTGACAGGCCGTTAAAACTGACCTCGAGCTCATCCCCACCGTTCAACGGGCCAACGCCTTCCGGCGTGCCGGTGAGGATCACATCGCCCGGCTTCAGGGTAAAAAAGCGGCTCATGTAGGCGATCAGTGGAACGATCTTATGGATCATATCTGCGGCGGTACCCTGCTGGCGGATCTCGCCGTTTACCTTCAGGCTAAGCGGCGTATTCTGCGGATCGTCAGTGAATTCGCTCACCGGGACAAAACCGGATATCGGGCAGGCATTATCAAAGCCCTTGGCTTTTTCCCACGGCTGCCCCGCTTTCTTCATCTTGCCCTGTACGTCGCGCAGGGTCAGATCGAGCGCCACGCCGTAACCGGCAATCGCCTGCTCCACATGCGCTTCGGAAGCCTGACGCAGCGTTGCGCCAATCAGCACGGCCAGCTCCACTTCGTGATGCACCGACCCCAGCCCCTGGGGCAGCGCCAGCGGCTGACGAATGTCGCACAGCGCGGTTTCAGGCTTAATAAACAGCACCGGTTCTTCTGGCGTGGCGCTGCCCATCTCCTGAATGTGTTTTGCATAGTTGCTGCCCACGCAGACGACTTTGCTCACGGGATAATCCAGTAATGCACCTTGCCAGTTATGATGTTGATACATGGTCGCTCCCTAAACGGTTGATGTGTTGTTCCCGAATGCCTTCGGGATTATTTCTTTCCGTTCACCTCAAGATGCTGTTTTAATAAATTCTCGGGTGGGGGTGGAAGTTGTAAATAATAGCCCTGCTCGGTTAATGCCGTTTTCACTTTTTCCAGATCCGCATTAACCAGCGTCTTACGTCCATCCAGCGGCAGCAGCATAGCCAGCTGCGGGCGGCCAAAACTTTTCATTAATTCTTCCGGTACGCGGGAAAAATCGTCTTTCTTTTCGACATAAAGGTAAGTCTGGTCACGACTTGAACTTCTGTAGATCACACAAAACATGTTTTTACTCTGAATTAATGGGTGGTTGCTTGCCTCAATATACTCCTGACTATAACATGCCTGATACTCTTCGGAATATCGCAACGGCGGTGTTGCGGTTAATAGCAAATTGAGTAAGGCCAGGATGTCAAACACGCCCATCGAGCTTAAAGGCAGTAGCTTCACCTTATCAGTGGTTCATTTGCATGATGCAAAACCCGAGGTTATTCGTCAGGCGTTAGAAGACAAAATCGCGCAGGCACCCGCCTTTCTGAAACATGCCCCTGTTGTCGTCAACGTCAGCGGCCTGGAAGCACCGGTAAACTGGAAACTTCTTCAGAAAGCCGTCTCTTCTACCGGGCTGCGCATTGTGGGTATCAGCGGCTGTAAAGATGCTGAATTGAAAGCAGAAATCGACCGGGCAGGCCTGCCGATTCTGACTGAGGGCAAAGAAAAAGCCCCGCGTCAGGCGCCTGCGGCCGCTCAAACGCCCCCACCTCCGGCGCAAAACGTTATACCTGTCACAAAAACGCGATTGATTGACGTGCCGGTTCGTTCCGGTCAGCGTATTTATGCGCCAAACTGTGATCTGATTGTTACAAACCACGTCAGCGCGGGTGCGGAACTGATTGCGGACGGTAATATTCACGTCTACGGTATGATGCGTGGGCGCGCGCTTGCTGGGGCAAGTGGCGACAGGGATGCACAAATTTTTTGTTCTCACCTGACGGCGGAACTGGTGTCCATCGCAGGGGAATATTGGCTGAGCGACAAGATCCCAGCCGAATTTTATGGCAAAGCGGCACGCCTGCGACTGGCAGACGACGCTTTGACTGTTCAACCGTTGAATTGATCCCTTTTTAACAAGGAATTTCTATGGCACGCATTATTGTTGTGACTTCGGGTAAAGGAGGCGTTGGCAAGACCACCTCCAGCGCGGCCATCGCTACTGGTTTGGCCCAGAAGGGAAAGAAAACCGTCGTTATTGATTTCGATATCGGCCTGCGTAACCTGGACCTGATTATGGGTTGTGAACGTCGCGTTGTGTATGACTTCGTGAACGTCATTCAGGGCGACGCCACGCTGAATCAGGCGCTGATTAAAGACAAGCGCACCGAGAATCTCTACATTCTCCCGGCCTCTCAGACCCGTGATAAAGATGCCCTGACCCGTGAAGGCGTGGAAAAGGTCCTCGACGATCTGAAAAAGATGGAGTTCGACTTCGTCGTCTGCGACTCCCCTGCCGGGATCGAAACCGGGGCACTGATGGCGCTCTACTTCGCTGATGAAGCCATTATCACCACCAACCCTGAAGTCTCATCCGTTCGTGACTCGGACCGTATTCTGGGTATCCTGGCATCCAAATCCCGCCGTGCGGAAAATGGTCAGGAACCGATTAAAGAGCACCTGCTGCTGACCCGCTACAACCCGGGCCGCGTGAACAAAGGTGACATGCTGAGCATGGAAGACGTGCTGGAGATCCTGCGCATCAAACTGGTTGGCGTTATCCCGGAAGATCAGTCCGTGTTACGCGCCTCTAACCAGGGTGAGCCGGTTATTCTGGATACGATGGCAGATGCAGGTAAAGCTTACGCCGATACCGTTGACCGTCTGCTGGGAGAAGAACGTCCTTTCCGCTTCATTGAAGAAGAGAAGAAAGGTTTCCTCAAACGCCTGTTCGGAGGATAAGTTATGGCATTACTGGACTTTTTTCTCTCGCGGAAAAAAAGCACCGCCAACATCGCTAAAGAGCGTCTGCAAATTATCGTTGCGGAGCGTCGTCGTAGCGACGCCGAGCCACACTACCTGCCGCAGCTGCGCAAGGACATTCTGGAAGTGATCTGTAAATACGTGCAGATTGACCCGGAAATGGTCACGGTACAGCTGGAGCAGAAAGACGGGGATATTTCGATTCTGGAGCTGAACGTGACGCTGCCGGAAGCGGAAGAGTCACGTTAATTCCTTTGTGGTTTTGTAGGCCGGGCACGCATCGCGCCGCCCGGCACGTTCCCCGGTGGCGCTGCGCTTACCGGGGCTACATTTCCTAGCGCGGATAACCTTCCAGCAGCGTCTTCAGACGTTCGGCCATCAGTTCCCCACGCCAGCCCGACACCATTTCGGGTAAACCATTCTGCTGTTTCAGCTTCCAGTGCCAGTTCAGCAACTGGTTAATCTGACGACGGGACGCCAGCAGTTCTGCACTCAGCTTGCTTTCGCTCGCCACCGTCTGCACCAGGGCTTTGATATCTTTGAACGCCTTACGATAGCCCGGCATGTCCATCAAATTGAGCAACGGCTCCGGCAGTGCCTCGTCCGGCATGTGCTGCGCTTTTTCCACCAGCGCCAGCAGCGTCTTGCCGTGAAAGCGAATTTCACTGCCCGAAAGCCCAATGCTGTCCAGCTCGCCCAGGCTGCCCGGCATGTAGCGTGCTACCGCCCAGAGATGCTCTTCGCGCACCACAAAGTTAACGGCCAGATCGCGCTCACGCGCTTTACGCAGACGCCAGTCGGCGAGCAGCTGCAAACAGGCCAGCTGACGGGTGCGAAGCTGCCAGGCGTTGCTGATATCGCGCCAGGCTTCTTTCGGGTCGACCACTTCCTGACGACGCTGCTGTGCCATGCGGCACTCATCCAGCGCGGCAGAGAGCCAGCCTGAGGCTTCCGCCTCTTTCATCAGCTGTCCGGCAATCGGCAGCAGATAAAACACGTCGGCTGCCGCATACTCAAGCTGGCGAGCGGTCAATGGACGGGCCAGCCAGTCCGTGCGCGACTCGCTCTTGTCCAGCGTAAGCCCGGTGTACTCTTCGACCATCGCCGCAAATCCCCACGAGAGCGGGCGGTTGCTGAACGCGGCAAGGATCTGCGTGTCAATCAGCGGCTGCGGCATGATGCCAAAGGTGTTGAGAAACACTTCCAGATCTTCACTGCCCGCATGCAAGTATTTCGTGACGGCGGTATCAAGCAGCAGGTCGCGCATTGGCGTCCAGTCGGTAATGCCGAGCGGGTCAATCAGCGAGACGCGTTTGCCGTCGTACATCTGAATCAGCCCCAGCTGCGGGTAGTAGGTCCGCGTGCGGACAAACTCGGTATCCAGGGCGATAGCAGGGAAATCGCGCGTCACTTCGCACAGCGAAGCCAGCTCGTCGTTGGTCGTGATCATCTGGTAATTCAAAGCAGTTTCTCTTTTGTTTGCGCCCATAAAAAACGCCGGCTTAACCGGCGTCTGGGCGATTAGCGTGAAGCTCAGGCCTTATTGTCCACTTTGGCACGGGCTTCGTCACGTAATTCTCGTCGTAATATCTTCCCGACATTGGATTTTGGCAGTTCATCGCGGAATTCAACCAGCTTAGGCACTTTATAACCGGTGAGCTGGCGACGGCAGAAGGTAATAAGCTCTTCGTCAGTCAGCGACGCATCTTTCTTAACCACAAATATCTTCACCGCCTCACCGCTGCTGCCGGAAGGAACGCCCACGGCCGCCACCTCCAGCACGCCGCTGTGCTGCATCACGACGTCTTCGATTTCATTCGGATAGACGTTAAAGCCGGAGACGAGGATCATGTCTTTTTTACGATCGACAATCCGCAGGAAGCCTTCGTCATCCATCACCGCGATATCGCCGGTATGCAGCCAGCCGTCTTTGATGATTTCATCGGTGGCGTCCGGCCGCTGCCAGTAGCCCAGCATCACCTGCGGCCCTTTCACGCACAGCTCGCCCGGCTCGCCATGAGCCACTTCCTTATCCTCATCATCGACCAGTTTGGCTTCCGTGGACGGCACCGGCAGACCGATGCTTCCGCTGTGATAGTCAATGTCGTGCGGGTTAACGCTCACCAGCGGCGCGCACTCCGTCAGGCCGTAGCCCTCAAGCAAATACTGGCCCGTCAGTTTCACCCAGCGCTCGGCGACCGCCTGCTGGACGGGCATGCCGCCGCCGGCAGAGAGGTGCAGCGTGGAAAAATCAAGCTGCTGGAACTCTTTGTTATTTAACAACGCATTGAACAGGGTATTCACGCCCGTCATGGCGGTGAAGGGGTATTTCGCCAGCTCTTTCACCAGGCCCGGAATATCTCGCGGGTTGGTGATCAGCAGGTTTTGCCCGCCCAGCTCAATAAACAGCAGGCAGTTCATGGTCAGGGCGAAAATGTGGTACAGCGGCAACGCCGTGACCACCAGCTCTTTACCCGGATGCAGCAGCGGCCCGTAGGTCGCGTTAACCTGCTCAAGGTTAGCCAGCATGTTGCGGTGCGTCAGCATCGCCCCTTTGGCCACGCCGGTGGTGCCGCCGGTGTATTGCAGGAAAGCGAGATCGTCTGCCACCACTTCTGGTTTGACATACTGCATACGGTAGCCCGCATGGAGCGCACGACGGAAGGAGATGGCATCCGGCAGGTGATACTTCGGCACCAGGCGCTTCACGTACTTCACCACGAAGTTCACCAGCGTGCCTTTGGCCGTCGAAAGCTGATCGCCCATTCGCGTAAGAATGACGTGCTTAACCTGCGTACGCTCGACCACTTTTTCGAGCGTGTGGGCGAAGTTCGATACGATGACGATTGCCGCTGCACCGCTGTCGTTCAGCTGGTGCTCCAGCTCGCGCGGGGTATACAGCGGGTTGACGTTCACCACGATCATTCCGGCGCGCAGAATACCGAACAGCGCCACAGGATATTGCAGCAGGTTCGGCATCATCAGCGCGACGCGGTCCCCTTTTTGCAGCCCTAACCCTTCCTGCAGATAAGCAGCAAACGCCCGGCTACGCTCTTCCAGTTTGCGGAAGGTCATGACCTCGCCCATGTTCACAAAGGCGGGCTGGTCGGCGTAGCGCCGTACCGAGTGTTCAAATAATTCAACCAGGGAATGATAACGGTCAGGATTGATCTCCGCAGGAACATCCGCGGGATAACGGTTTAGCCAAACCTTTTTCAATGCATCACCTCTGAAATGAGCGTTCGTCGTCATCACAACCCCGATAATAAACAGTTCGTTAACATTATATTAACTCAGCGTACCAGTTTATTAATTACCCAGATTTAAGGTTGCGAAGCGCGTCACTCTTTTTTTTCGTTTTATCCGTAAAAAAACAGAGACAGCGGCTGAGCCGCTGTCTCTTTCATAATTAAAACAGTAAGTTACTCAGTTACGATCGTTTGAACCTGTGCCGGGCCTGGGTTGTACCAGCCCCAGCCGCCGTAGCCATAGCGGTATGGATGTGGACCCCACATCCACGGATCGATCGGCTGCGGAGGCATGACAACCTGTTGGGCAATGCGCCAGCGTTTATAGCCGGTTACCTGCATGGTCATAAATTTGTACGGCGTGCTGCCGATTTTACCCTCAACCGTGCCGGTAATCGGCCCCACCACCGTCACCAGCTGCCCGCGGAAATCGACCGGGTCGAGGAAGCCGCTGACGTCAGCGTAGATGCGCCCACGAGAAGGCTCACCTAAAATCGGACGTGCGCCGCTGTCCAGTGACACGGTGGCAATTTCCAGGCGGGTTTTACCCTGCTGGTTCACCATCTCAACCACCTTGCCACCGAAGCGCGCTTCCTGTCCCACGTACAGCTCAGGGGCATTCATTACGCGCACCAGATCCTGCTGAGGCACCGGGCTGCTGCCTTTGATCGCATCAGGAACGGTTACGCAACCGCTCAGTGCTATGGCAACCGCGCCTGCCAGTAAAAGGCGTACTACGTTACTCTGAACCGCCATGATGCGACTCCTTTTTTCTCAGTTCCTGTTACTGAGATTCACTCGCGGCCAGGAAGTTTCTTCCACGCGACGGTGTTTCGTAAATAAACAGGTTCTGCATGCTCAACGGCCACGGTTTTTCCCGCCGCGAGAAGCTGACAGGCGATGGGCAGCATGTCTTCTGCAGCAGGCAGGAGCATGTTGCCCTCGACCAGCGTGATGCCCGTATTGCTTGCCATCTCCGGCCAGGCGGCCCAGCCCGTGCCGACCGTAGCCCACTCGCCGGAGAGCTGCGTCAGGCGCTCGGTCACGGCCTCGGGCTTAAGCACCGCCTCCGTCTCTTCGCCGTGCCACACGCCCTGCTCGTCGCGGGTATATTCAGCCCAGTAGACTTCGCCCATGCGGGCATCAATGGCTGCCAGCACGCGCGTTGCGCCGGTCATACGGTATGCACCCTGCGCCATGGTCATCAGCGTGGAGACGCCAATCATCGGCAGTTCTGCCCCCAGCGCCAGGCCCTGGGCAATACCAATCCCGATACGCACGCCGGTAAAACTGCCCGGCCCACGGCCATAGGCCAGCGCATCAAGATCGGTTAAGGCGGTGTGTCCCTGGTTCAGGATCGCCTTAACCAGAGGAAGAATACGTTGGGTGTGCTCTCGCGGGCACTCTTCGAAATGGGCACCGATCGCGCCATCGTTCCACAGGGCAACAGAACAGGCTTCTGTTGCCGTATCAATAGCCAGAATTCGCATTAGTCGTCGCGCTCTCGCAAGGGTCAGTCACAAAATGGCGCGCATTTTACCATACTCCGGGGCGAATTACTCCGCCGTCGGGTTCGCCAGGAAGCGAACCGCGCGTTTAATATCCCGCGTTCGGGGTGCGGGCGGCAGGCTGGCGAGGAAGGTCGCGCCGTAAGGGCGCATAACAAGGCGATTGTCGCAAATCACCAGCACGCCGCGATCGGAGACGTCGCGGATCAAACGCCCTACCCCCTGCTTCAGCGTGATGACCGCATCCGGGAGCTGAACGTCATCGAACGGATCGCCCCCGCGAAGGCGGCAATCTTCCATTCGCGCCTTGAGCAGCGGATCGTCCGGCGAGGTAAACGGCAGCTTGTCGATAATGACCAGCGAAAGCGTATCACCGCGCACGTCCACCCCTTCCCAGAAGCTGCTGGTCGCCACCAGCAGGGCGTTACCCGCGCTGACAAACTGCTGCAAAAGCTGCCCTTTGCTGGTCTCGCCCTGCAACAGTACCGGCAACGTCATGGTGGCGCGGAACTGCTCCGCCAGATCGCGCATCATCGCGTGGGATGTGCAGAGCATAAAGCAGCGGCCATTATTGGCCTCGATCATCGGTTTTAACATCGCCGCCAGATGACGGGCCGCCCCCGGCTGGTTGGGGAGCGGCAGGTTACGCGGCACACAGAGCAGCGCCTGTTTTTGGTAATCAAACGGGCTGGGTAACAGCAGAGATTCGGCCTGCTCAATGCCCAGGCGTTCGGTGAAGTGGTGCAGCTCGTCATTCACCGACAAGGTTGCCGAGGTAAAAATCCAGCTGCCCGGCTTTTGCGCCATCACCTCTTTGAACTTGTCCGCCACGGTCAGCGGCGTCAGGGCCAGGGTGAAGTGACGCGAGGTGCATTCGTACCAGTAGCTGTATCCCGGCTGGTTGATCTCTTTGAGTCTATTGAGCCGTGTACGATAGACCGTCGCGCGCTCAAAGGCGGCATCCAGCAGCGCAGAGCGGCCCAGCGACAGCTTCGCGACGTCGTAGCACAGCTCCAGCGCATCATCGAGCAGCAGCAGCGCACGCTGAATATTGCTGTCCGCCAGCAGTTCACGCAGGTTGCCGCGATAGCCCGGCTCACCCAGCTGCAGGCGGAAATCCTGGGCGCTTTGCGCCAGTCGATCGGCACACTTTTGCAGCTGCTGGGTATCTTTCAGTTCGGTGCGGTAGGCAATGGTGAAATCTTTTGCCAGATCCTGCAACTGGCGGCTGGAGAGCGACTGGCCGAAATACTGGCTGGCAATATCCGGCAGCTGGTGGGCTTCATCGAAAATCATCACCTCGGCTTCAGGGATGAGTTCACCGAAGCCGCTGTCTTTCACCACCATATCGGCCAGAAACAGATGATGGTTGACCACCACCACGTCTGCGTCCATCGCGGTTTTACGCGCCTTGACCACAAAACACTCTTTATACAGCGGGCAATCGCTGCCAAGGCAGTTATCGTTGGTACTGGTTACCAGCGGCCAGGCCGGGGAATCTTCCGGCACGCTCGCGCAGGTGCTGATATCCCCCTCCTCGGTCTGGTTCGCCCAGGCGCGGAGAATAATGACATCGCTCAGTGTCTGTACCGGCAGATCGCCCCCCGCCAGCGCCTGCTGCTCAAGCCGCTCGAGGCAGAGGTAGTTTGAGCGCCCTTTCAACAAGGCCAGCCGCCCTTTGTATTTCAGCGCTTTTGCCACCGTCGGCAAATCGCGGCTGTAGAGCTGATCCTGCAGCGCTTTCGACCCGGTCGAGACGATCACCTTCTTCTTTGCACGCAGCGCAGGTGCGAGGTAAGCGTAGGTTTTCCCCGTGCCGGTACCGGCCTCAACCACCAGCGGCTGCGCCTGTTTAATTGCCTTTGCGACGGCGTGCGCCATCTGCCGCTGAGGTTCACGCGGGTTAAAGCCGGGAATGGCCTTTGCTAACTGGCCTTCTGGGGAAAAATCGTCTGCCACGGTGCTCTCTCACTGTATTTTTGCACAGGGATTATGTCAGCCCATCCCTTCCTGTGCCACCCCAAATAGTGACGAAGGGGGAACAATATGGCAGTCTTGCCGCCTGATATGAAAAATAACGAGGAAACGTTTATGTCAATTTTGCGCATTGATGCCGAAGCCCGCTGGTCTGACGTTGTGATCCATAACCAGACGCTCTACTACACCGGTGTGCCGGCCAACCTGGACGCAGATGCCTTTGAGCAGACGGCTAACACCCTGGCACAAATTGATGCTGTGCTGGAGAAACAGGGCAGCGACAAATCCCGCATTCTGGATGCCACTATTTTCCTGGCGAATAAAGAAGATTTTGCGGCGATGAACAAAGCCTGGGATGCGTGGGTTGTGGCGGGTCACGCGCCTGTACGTTGCACCGTACAGGCCACGCTGATGAAACCGGAATATAAGGTTGAGATTAAGATTATCGCGGCGGTTTAAGCCCGATTACTCTTCGTCTTCATCCTCGAAACGCGCCACGATCCGCTCACCGGTATGGGTGGCGCGAAGTTCTTCTGCCACCTGAGAAATAGCCTGTCCGCTGCTCATCCCCTGGGACATCAGCTCCTGAATTCGCTCAACCGCTTTCTGCTGCTGGTCGTGGCTCAGAGAAGGTAAACCTGCAAACATCGTCAACTCCTGCTAAATTATTCGCGCTCATTATTTCACGCTGCCGGTAGTATGCCACACATGAACACGCGCTTGCCCACTGTTATTACCCTGCCCTGGCGTGCTGACGCCGCCGAATTCTGGTTTGCCCGCCTGAGTCACCGTCCGTACGCCATGCTGCTGCACTCCGGCCATGCTGACCATCCTTATAGCCGGTTTGATATCCTGGTTACTGACCCGCTGGAAACCCTGGTCACGCGGGCAAACCTCACCACGGTGGGAGGGCTGGAATCCAACGACGATCCGCTCACCCTGCTCCAGCAGCGCCTCGATGCCCTTGGCTTATCTGCTTCGCCCCATCCTGACCTGCCCTTCCAGGGCGGCGCGCTCGGGCTGTTTGGCTATGATCTCGGGCGTCGGTATGAAACGCTGCCTGACATCGCGCAGCGGGATATTGCCATTCCGGATATGGCGGTAGGGTTGTACGACTGGGCGCTGATTGTCGATCACCACCGGCAGCGCGTCTCGCTCCTGAGCCATGCAGACGTCCACGCCCGGCTCGCCTGGCTTGAGGCGCAGACACCCGCAACACCACAGCCTTTCAGCCTGACCTCAGGCTGGCGGTCCAACATGACCGCCCCGGCGTATGCCGAGAAGTTCGCCCGCGTTCAGGCCTGGCTGCAAAGCGGCGATTGCTATCAGGTTAACCTTGCCCAGCGGTTCCAGGCGACCTATGAGGGCGACGAGTGGCAGGCGTTTTGCCATCTTAATGCCAGCAATAAAGCGCCCTTTAGCGCCTTTATCCGCCTGGACGAAGGGGCGATCCTGAGCCTTTCGCCGGAGCGTTTTATTCATCTGGCCGATCGGACTATTCAGACCCGCCCCATCAAAGGCACGCTGCCGCGCGTTGCCGACCCGGTTGCCGACCGCCAGCAGGCGGAGAAACTGGCGTCATCCCCGAAGGACCGCGCCGAAAATTTGATGATTGTCGATTTGATGCGCAACGACATTGGCCGCGTGGCCGAGCCGGGCAGCGTACGCGTGCCTGAGCTGTTTGTGGTTGAAGCGTTCCCGGCCGTTCACCATCTGGTGAGCACCATCACTGCACGACTGCCCGCCTCACGCACCGCCTGCGACCTGCTGCGCGCCGCATTCCCCGGCGGGTCGATTACCGGCGCACCAAAAGTCCGGGCGATGGAAATCATCGACGAGCTGGAACCGCACCGCCGCAACGCCTGGTGTGGCAGCATTGGCTACATCAGCCTGTGCGGCACCATGGACACCAGCATCACCATCCGCACCGTGACCGCCTGGGACGGCAGCCTATACTGCTCTGCGGGCGGCGGCATTGTTGCAGACAGTGAGGTACAGTCGGAATATCAGGAAACCTTTGATAAAGTTAACCGTATCCTGAAGCAACTGGAGAAGTAACGGGTGAAGAACGAGAACCTGACGCTCGATGCGTTTATGTCACGCTTTCAGCTTTTGCGCCCGCAGGTGAGCCGCGAAACCCTGAATCAACGTCAGGCCGCGGTGCTGATCCCGGTGGTACGTCGCGAACAACCCGGTCTATTGCTGACCCAGCGCTCGCCGCATATGCGTAAGCATGCCGGTCAGGTCGCGTTCCCCGGCGGGGCCGTCGACAGTACCGACGCCTCGCTGATTGCCGCTGCGCTGCGCGAAGCGCACGAAGAGGTCGCCATCCCGCCTGAGACCGTGGAAATCATCGGGGTGCTGCCGCCCGTTGACAGCGTCACCGGATTTCAGGTCACTCCCGTCGTCGGTATTATCCCGCCCGACCTTCAGTATCACGCCAGCGTCGACGAGGTAGCCGCGGTGTTCGAAATGCCGCTGGAAGAAGCGCTGCGTCTTAGCCGCTATCACCCTCTGGATATTCAGCGCCGTGGGCACGAACATCGGGTGTGGTTATCCTGGTACCAGCATTATTTTGTCTGGGGCATGACCGCAGGCATCATTCGTGAGCTGGCTCTGCAAATCGGCCTGAAGCCTTGACTATACTTTACATTCCTGGAAACGGTGACGGTTTGCGAGGCGCGTCTCAGCATTAGTAATTCAGAGGTTAAGCATTAGTTTAATTCATGTGAATAGTTAAGCCGACACCGACGTTCCCTCATACACTATGCGCAGTTATAACATCGTTACTGGAGACCCGGTAACCCTGTCAGGAGTGTAAACGTGATTAGTATATTCGACATGTTCAAAGTGGGAATTGGTCCTTCTTCTTCCCACACTGTAGGGCCGATGAAGGCCGGTAAACAGTTCGTCGATGATCTGGTCGAAAAAGGATTACTGGAAAGCGTTACCCGTGTCGCCGTGGATGTTTACGGTTCACTGTCATTAACGGGTAAAGGCCACCACACCGATATCGCCATTATTATGGGTCTGGCAGGTAACATGCCGGACACCGTAGATATTGATGCCATTCCGGCATTTATCCGCGACGTGGAAACGCGCGGTCGCCTGCTGCTGGCCAATGGTCAGCAGGAAGTGGATTTCCCGCAAAACGACGGCATGCGTTTTCGCAGCGACAACCTGCCGCTGCATGAAAATGGCATGACCATTCACGCCTGGAGCGGTGAAAAAGAGATTTACAGCAAAACCTATTACTCCATCGGCGGTGGTTTCATCGTGGATGAAGAGCATTTCGGTAAAGATACCGCTGGCGACGTGAACGTGCCGTATCCGTTCAAGTCAGCCACGGAGATGCTGGGCTTTTGCAAAGAGACCGGCCTGTCGCTCTCCGGCATGGTGATGCAGAACGAACTGGCGCTGCACAGCAAGAAAGAGATTGAAGACTATTTTGCTAACGTCTGGCAAACCATGCGCGCCTGTATCGATCGCGGGATGAATACCGAAGGGGTGCTTCCTGGCCCGCTGCGCGTTCCGCGTCGCGCTTCTGCCCTGCGCCGCATGCTGGTTACCACCGACAAGTTCTCCAATGACCCGATGAACGTCGTGGACTGGGTGAACATGTTTGCCCTCGCGGTAAACGAAGAGAACGCCGCCGGTGGTCGCGTGGTGACGGCGCCTACCAACGGTGCGTGCGGTATCGTGCCTGCCGTTCTGGCCTACTACGATCACTTCATCGAGCCGGTCACGCCAGATATTTACATCCGTTACTTCCTCGCCTCGGGTGCGATTGGCGCGCTATATAAGATGAACGCCTCGATTTCCGGTGCTGAAGTGGGTTGTCAGGGTGAAGTGGGCGTGGCCTGCTCGATGGCCGCTGCCGGTCTCGCAGAGCTGCTGGGCGCAAGCCCTGAGCAGGTGTGCGTGGCGGCAGAAATCGGCATGGAGCACAACCTCGGTCTGACCTGCGATCCGGTTGCAGGCCAGGTTCAGGTACCGTGTATTGAGCGTAACGCGATTGCCTCGGTGAAAGCGATCAACGCCTCGCGCATGGCGATGCGCCGTACCAGCGAACCGCGCGTATCGCTGGATAAGGTTATCGAAACCATGTACGAGACCGGCAAAGATATGAACGCGAAGTACCGCGAGACCTCCCGCGGCGGCCTGGCCATCAAGGTTCAGTGCGACTAATACTCCCTATCGCCCATCTGCAACAGATGGGCGAATTTTTATCTCCCGTCTCGTCTCCTCCCGCAATCCCCACTACACTTTCTCTGTTGCTTCCGGCTTTTGGGGCTGGCAGCGTATCGGGCGACCGTTCATGCAAACTGCACAGACGATCATTAAAGACTATCGCCGAAAACGCGTTATCGTCTGTGTAACGGTTGCGCTCCTTACGCTCATCCTGACGCTGGGCATCCGGTTTATTTCTCAGCGGAACGTCAATCAGGAACGCATCCTGGACTTTACCCGCCATACCGTCGTCTCTCTCGATAACATCCTGATAGCCCTGGACAATCACCGTGAGGTGCTGCAATCCCTGGTGGGCGAACCCTGTCCGCAGGCCCATCTGGTGCTGCGCAAGCAGGCTGCGATGCTTCAGACCGTTCGCTCCATCGCCCTTGTTCAGGACGGGGTGGTCTATTGCTCCAGTATCTTTGGCAGCCGAAACCTCCCCGTGCGCGAGGTTCAGCCGATGCTGCCGGCCAGCGAACCCAGGCTGATTTTGTCCACCGACCGCTGGCTGCTGCTCGGCAGCCCGATCCTGATCCAGTGGTATCCGGTTTCTGGAAACGGCGAAAACGGGCTGATGGAAGTCGTCAATATTGAACTGCTCACCCGAATGCTTCTGGAGCCCCAGCGCCCACTGATCACTGACGTGGTGCTGACCGTAGGCGACCAGTCATTGCGTTACGGCCAACAGGTGACCGATTCGCTGACATTTGATGATAGCGACGTGCTGCTGACGCAAAATTCAGCTCGCTACCCTTTCAGCATCACCGTGAGTGGCCCCGGCCCCGGTGTCATGGCGTTGAAAAACCTCCCCACCCAGCTTCCGCTGGCGTTGATGTTGAGCCTGCTGGTGGGGTACATCGCCTGGCTTGCCACCGCCCGCCGGATGAGCTTTACCTGGGAGATCAATATGGGGCTGGCGGCGCGTGAATTTGAGCTGTTCTGCCAGCCGCTGGTCAATGCCAGAACGCAGGAGTGCGTGGGCGTTGAGATCCTGCTGCGCTGGAATAACCCGCGTCAGGGCTGGATTTCGCCCGACGTGTTTATTCCCCTGGCCGAGGAGCACAACCTGATTGCCCCCCTCACCCGCTACGTCATTTTTGAAACCGTGCGCCAGCTCGGTTATTTCCCGGCGACGCCCGGTTTTCACATCGGCATTAACGTGGCTGCGAGCCATTTCCGCCGGGGCATCCTGCTACAGGATCTCTACCGCTTGTGGTTCCATTCGCACCCCATTCAGCAGCTGGTGATCGAGCTAACGGAGCGCGACGCTCTGCTGGATGTTGATTACCGCATCGTGCGCGAGCTCCACCGCAAGGGTATTAAGCTGGCGATTGATGATTTTGGTACCGGCAGTAGCTCGCTGTCATGGCTGGAAAAACTTCACCCGGACGTGCTGAAAATTGATAAGTCGTTCACCACCGCCATCGGCACTGACGCCGTAAATTCGACGGTGACGGATATTATTATCGCGCTGGGCCAGCGGCTGAACATTGAACTGGTTGCGGAAGGGGTTGAGACAGAAGAACAGTCGCGGTATCTGCGCCGTCACGGGGTGCATATTTTGCAGGGGTATCTTTATGCGCGGCCAATGCCGCTGCGAGAGTTTCCGACGTGGCTGGCGGGGAGTAGCCCCCCGCCAGCGCAGCATAACGGGCACATTGTGCCCCTGATGCCGATGCGTTAAACAGCCTTACTCTTCTTCGTCATGCGCGGACTGCTCTTTAACAATACGCACCATATCCACACGATAGTCGTTGGCTTCGACAATGGTGATATGCAGCGGCGGCAGCTGGATAACGTCACCGACGCGCGGGATTTGCCCGTTAACGGCAATCACCAGCCCGGCAACAGTCGCGGAATCTTCCTCGTCGTTGACCACGTTTTCAACGCCCAGCATGTGCGAGAGCGTATGCAGATCGGTGGTCCCTTTGACCAGCCAGCCTTCGCCGTCGTTCACGATCTCCGGCGTTTCATCCGCATCGGGAATTCACCGGCAATCGCTTCCAGCACGTCCAGCGGCGTGACCAGCCCCTGCACCACACCAAACTCGTTGGTGACGATGACAAAGCTGCCGCGTGCGCGACGCAGTACGCCCAGCAGGTTGATCGGATCCAGCGTTTCCGGCACCACGATCGCCGGGGAGGCGGCAGCCACCGCTTCAACGTTAACCCCATCTTCCAGCGCCACCAGCATCTCTTTTGCTCGCACAACGCCGATAATTTCATCCAGTTCACCACGGCACACCGGGAACAGACTGTGCGGCGAAGAGAGCAGCTGCTGGCGAATTTCGTCGACGCTCAGGTTGGCATCCACCCAGCTGATTTCACCGCGCGGCGTCATAATACCGCGCAGAGAGCGGGAGGCCAGCGAGAGCACGCCGTTGATCATGTAGCGCTCTTCTTCAACAAACGCCCCTTCCGGGACCGGCACCGGGTTACGGTTTTCGCTGTCAGACTGCACGTTCACCTGGCGACGACCGCCCATCAGACGCAGAATGGCGTCGGCGGTGCGGGCGCGCAGCGGCAGGTTCGACTGCTGCTTGATAAAGTTCCGGCGCGCAATCTGGTTAAACAGCTCGATAATGATCGAGAAACCAATCGCGGCGTACAGGTAGCCTTTCGGAATATGGAAGCCAAAACCTTCTGCCACCAGGCTGAGACCAATCATCAGCAGGAAGCTCAGACACAGGACCACCACCGTCGGATGCTGGTTGACGAAACGCGTCAGCGGTTTAGACGCCAGCAGCATGACCGCCATAGCAATAACAACCGCCGCCATCATCACCGGCAGGTGGTTCACCATACCGACCGCCGTGATCACCGCATCCAGGGAGAAGACCGCATCCAGCACCACAATCTGCAACACCACGACCCAGAAGCTGGCATAGCCCTTCCCGTGGCCATCGTCGTGCTGGCGATTCTCCAGCCGTTCGTGAAGCTCGGTAGTCGCTTTGAAGAGCAGGAAGATACCCCCGATGAGCATAATCAAATCACGCCCGGAGAAGGTGTAGTCCATCACCGAGAACAGCGGTTTGGTCAGCGTAACCATCCACGAGATCACAGACAGCAGGCCCAGACGCATGATCAGCGCCAGCGAGAGGCCAATCAGACGTGCCTTATCGCGCTGCTTAGGCGGCAGCTTGTCGGCAAGGATGGCGATAAACACCAGGTTATCAATACCGAGAACGATTTCGAGCACGACAAGCGTGAGTAATCCTACCCAGATTGACGGGTCCATTAAGAATTCCATGACAAGCTCCTGCTAAAGGAATGACGAAACGGTGCCCCACTCAACGTGGGCAAATCAAAGGCAGACAGAGTCGGTGCGTGGCAAGGATTGCCGGTGAAAAAGGCGCAATGTGGCCTGGAGGATGACTGACGTCGGTGACGGTCCATATAGTGGGCTGCTGCCCTATACTCCTGATCGATTAAACGGAGGCTAAACATATCAGAGACAATAAGATTTTGGCAAAGATTTACTTTCTTTTGCAAAAAGGTGTTACGACTAAATTTTCGACGCGTAATTTCTCTTTTTCGAAAGCTAAATTACGGATCTTCATCACATAAATTATTTTTTCACTGTCTAAAATAAATCGCGGAAGTCTTAGTTAATTTAACTCTAACCCTTATCTGAATCGATTCGGTACACGTAAGACGATTCTCAGTACGCCTGCACCGTGGGCGTATCAATGATAATAAAAGGAGGTAGCAAGTGACCATTGCTATTGTCATAGGCACACATGGTTGGGCTGCAGAGCAGCTACTCAAAACGGCAGAAATGCTGTTGGGTGAGCAGGAAAACGTAGGCTGGATCGATTTCGTTCCCGGTGAAAACGCCGAAACGCTGATCGAGAAATATACTGCTCAGCTTGAGAAGCTGGATACCAGCAAAGGCGTGCTGTTTCTCGTTGATACATGGGGCGGCAGCCCGTTTAATGCTGCCAGCCGCATTGTCGTCGATAAAGAGCATTATGAAGTTGTCGCCGGGGTAAATATCCCGATGCTGGTGGAAACCTTCATGGCGCGCGACGACAACCCTGATTTTGACGAACTGGTCGCGCTGGCGGTTGAAACCGGCCGCGAAGGTGTGAAAGCACTGAAAGCGCAGCCGGTTGAAAAACCCGCGCCTGTTGCCGCAGCCCCTAAAGCTGCCGCACCGGTGAAACCGATGGGGGCTAACGATTATATGGTCATCGGCCTTGCGCGTATCGATGACCGCTTAATCCACGGCCAGGTCGCGACGCGCTGGACCAAAGAGACCAACGTTAAGCGCATTATCGTTGTCAGCGACGAAGTGGCCGCGGACACCGTTCGTAAAACCCTTCTCACCCAGGTAGCTCCGCCGGGCGTCACCGCCCACGTGGTGGATGTTGCCAAAATGATCCGTGTTTATAACAACCCGAAATACGCGGGCGAACGCGTGATGCTTCTGTTTACTAACCCGACAGACGTCGAGCGCATTGTTGAAGGCGGCGTGAAAATCACCTCCGTTAACATCGGTGGCATGGCTTTCCGCCAGGGCAAAACGCAGGTCAACAACGCGATTTCAGTCGATGAGAAAGATATCGAGGCGTTCAACAAACTGAATGCGCGCGGTATTGAGCTGGAAGCCCGTAAGGTTTCCACTGACCAGAAACTGAAGATGATGGATTTGATCGGCAAAGTCGGGAAATAACCCGCGCCGGTTTTTCACATAAAGCTTATGTAATAGGAGAAGTACAATGGAGATTACCACTCTTCAGATTGTGCTGGTGTTCGTCGTCGCATGTATTGCGGGTATGGAATCCGTACTTGATGAATTTC